>Ga0307966_1001914_pt1 | contig 16154 bp, 14 predicted proteins | sample OrgLakmetagen646_FD_203141 | JGI IMG/M metagenome (GOLD analysis project Ga0307966, IMG submission 203141) | Saline water microbial communities from Organic Lake, Antarctica - #646 | ecosystem: Environmental > Aquatic > Non-marine Saline and Alkaline > Saline | place: Antarctica: Organic Lake... | reverse complement strand
CCACCCGAGCGCGACTGAATACGCTCGGCAGGCCGAGCGCCCAGGGCTACATAGGGGTGTATCCGCGGGCACTCACGCCGACGGACACATGACACACATGACACAGCACTGCGACATCAAGGTCGCGCCAGCCACGTGGTTTGTCATGTCGTGATTGTGCCACAGCGGGTACTAGACCGCTAGCCCGCTTCCGTGGTCCCTGCGCCTACGCGCACATGAGTGTGGAAGAAGTCCTCGATCTGCTCGATCACGTGGGGGCTCTTGGTCTGCAGTGCGATCTCGCGCGTGCCGAGCATCACCCCGCCCCACACGAAGTTGTGGGAGCCCGTGATCGCCACGCGCTTGCCGTTCTTGAGATAGAACACGATGCACTTGGCGTGCAGGTACTGCTTGCGGCGGTACCGGGTCGCGGTGCGGTTCACGAGCATCGAGGTGCGGATCAGCACCTTGTTGGTGAAGGAGGCATTTCCGGGCGGGTTGAAATACAGCTGGTGCGGCTTGGACTTGATGATGTCGCCCAGCTCCCCGGTGGGGCAGTACTGCGAGATCAACAGCACCCGCTGCGCCTTGCGAGCGTATTTGAGTGCCCGCCGGTAGATGATCGAGTCGCCCGCGAGCCCGCCGTCTACCAGCACCCGGTCCTTGCCGTACTTGTACTCCCGGCTGCGGTGCCCGCGCTCTGCGAGATTCATCTGCTGAACCCGTTGGTAGACGCCCACCAGATCGTCGGCGAGTCGCGCATCGGCCACCTTGAGCATGTAGTCCACGTTCGTCGCCCCCTGATCGTCCAGGTTCACGCCACCGAACGAATACGCGACGTCGTCCACCACGCAGAACTTGGTGTGGGTGCGTCCGCGGAAAATGAGCCCACGTTCGCGGCCCAGCCAGGTGAAGGTGCCCCCGGCATCGGAGATCTTGGTGGCCAGCCGGGACGATGCTCGGCGTCGCCGGGATTGGTAGCGCTTGGGCAGGAAGGCGCCTGCCGCATCGGCGTAGGTGAAGACATCGGCGGCCACGTGCACCGCCACGCCCCGACGTGCGGCAGCGACGAGCGCGGCGATCAGTGCGTCCGTCTCGCGCTCGTCGGCCATGGTCAGGGCCGTGAGGTACACGCGGTGACGCGCGAGGGTGATCAGATGGGTGGCATCGGCGATGTACCTCTGCGCAGTGAGCAGCTCGGGTTGAGTCAGCGAGGAAGATGCGGGAGGGTGTCGGGAGGCAGCGGCGTGGGCGATGGCGGGCGTGGTCATGAGGGCCATACCGCGATCCTGACACCGCCGCGCAGCACCCGGGAGCCAACACCCGGATTGTTCAGTCAACGTTCACGTCTATACTCGATGGCGATTGCGACCGCGTCACAGCCGTGGCGGTTGCCGTGTTCATCCACCCACAAGGAATGTGAAACTCGTGACCACACACCGCCCACTGCGCGTTGCCATTATTGGCGCCGGCCCGGCTGGCACCTATGCCGCCGACATTCTCTCCAAGGCCGAGGTCGACACCTCGATCGACATCATCGAGCGCCTGCCCGCGCCGTTCGGCCTGGTCCGCTATGGTGTGGCCCCCGACCACCCGCGTATCAAGCAGATCGTGGTCGCGCTCGCGAACGTGCTGGGCCGCGGCGACATCCGGCTGCTGGCCAACGTCAACATCGGCACCGACCTGTCCATGCAGGACCTGCGCGAGCACTACGACGCCGTCATCTTCGCCACCGGCGCGTTCAAGGATGCTGCTCTCAACATCCCCGGCGTGGACCTGGACGGCTCCTACGGCGCGGCTGAGTTCGTCAGCTGGTTCGACGGACACCCGGATGTGCCGCGCACGTGGCCCCTCAATGCGAAGGAGGTCGCGGTGTTTGGCGTCGGCAATGTGGCGCTGGACGTGGCGCGCATCCTCGCCAAGCAGCCTCAGGACCTAGCCAAGACAGAGATCCCCGACAACGTGCGCGAAATCCTTGAGCAGTCGCCGGTCACCGACGTGCACATCTTTGGCCGCCGCGGCCCTGCGCAGGTCAAGTTCACGCCGCTCGAGCTGCGTGAGCTTGCCCAAGTGCCTGACGTGGATGTCATCGTCTACCCCGAGGACTACGAGTTTGACGAGGGCTCCCTTGAGGCGGCGAACTCCCAACACCAGACCAAGCAGGTCGTCAAGACGCTCACCGACTGGACGTTGCGCGAGCCCACCGGCGCCGCGCGCCGTATCCACCTGCACCTGCTGCACAGCCCGCACGAGATCCTGGGCGAGGACGGCAAGGTCACCGGTGTGCGCATGGAGCGCACCGCTTTGCAGGGAGACGGCTCCGTCAAGGGAACGGGGGAGTTCATCGATTACCCCGTGCAGGCGGTGTACCGCGCGGTGGGCTATTACGGCACCGAGATTGAGGGCATCCCCTTCGACGCCTCGAAGGGCACCATCGCGAACGAGGCCGGGCGTGTGGTCGATGGGGGCGACGCGGTGCACGGGCTCTACACGACGGGCTGGATCAAGCGCGGGCCCGTGGGGCTCATTGGCCACACCAAGTCGGATGCCTCGGAGACCATCGCGAATCTGGTCGAGGACGCCGCCCAGCTCTACGAGCACTCCGAGGCGACCCCCACCGCGCTCAGCCCCGACAACCTGCTGCGGCTACTGAAGGATCGTGGCGTTCCAGTAGTGCAGTGGGAGGACTGGGAAGTGCTCGAGACGCACGAGCGGGACCTGGGAGAGGCCGACGGCCGTGAGCGCATCAAGATCGTGCCCCGTGAGGACATGACGCGCATCGCCCTGCGCCACGAATAGCCGCCGCGGCGGCGGCCGTGCGGCGCGGTCATCTGCCCGCCATCCGCGGGCCATACAGTGAGTGACGCTATCGAAGGGAACCGGTGCCTGGCGCCACCCGTTTTCTTAGCGTCTGAGGGACACTCACTGGAGGAAACGTGGGAAGAAAGATGTATTTCAACGGGCTGAAGACCTTTGGCCTGTTCGTGGCGCTGTGGGCGGTGATGCTAGGCCTCGGGTCGGTCATCTCCGGCGGCCAGTACTTGTGGGCCTTTGCGGGACTGTCCATCATCGGCACGGCCTGGGGCTACTGGAACTCCGACAAGCTCGCGCTGCGCGCCATGCAGGCGCGGCCCGTGACTGAGGTAGAGCACCCGGCCATGTATCGCATCGTGCGGGAGCTGTCCAAGGAAGCCAGCCAGCCGATGCCGCGGCTGTATGTCTCGCCCACCTCGGCGCCTAACGCGTTCGCCACGGGGCGCAATCCCAAGAATTCAGCCGTGTGCTGCACGGAGGGCATCCTGGACCTGCTCAACGAGCGCGAACTGCGCGGAGTGCTGGGTCACGAGCTCATGCACGTGTACAGCCGGGACATCCTCATCGGCTCGGTCGCGGCCGCCTTTGCCGGCATGATCACTGCCGTCGCACAGATGCTGCTGTTCTTTGGTGGGGGAGGCCGCAACGGTGGTGGCAACCCGCTCGCGTTGCTGGCCATGCTGGTGCTGGCCCCTCTGGCCGCCGTGATGATCCGCTCCGCCATTTCCCGCACCCGCGAATACGACGCGGACCAGGACGGAGCGGCGCTGACCGGTGACCCCGAGGCGCTGGCGTCGGCGCTGGCCAAACTCGAGCAGGGCACCGCGGCCCGGCCCTTGCCGCAGACGTCGCAGCTCGAGAATGTGAGCCACATGATGATTGCCAACCCGTTCCTGGGCCAGGGGCTCGCGCGGCTGTTCGCCTCGCACCCGCCCATGGATCAGCGCATCGCGCGGCTCAAAGAGATGTCCTCGCGCCGCGGCTACCTGTAGTCGGCCAGGCGCGGTGGGTCAAGCCTGAACCCTGACCGGGACGCGGTCAAAACGGTCCAAGAACGGGGTGCCGTGCTCGTCGACCCAGGAGATGTCCGGCTCGCCGTCGAGGACCCACTCTGGCCACCGCTCCAGCAGGGCTGCGAGGTACGCGTTGATCTCGTGTTCGGTGATGTTGACTCCCAGGCAGGAGTGTCGACCGAACCCGAACGCGACGTGCGGATTGCGTTCACGCCGAATGTCGATGCGATCGGCATCGGGCCACACGGACTGGTCATGGTTTGCTGAGGCCCAGTTCAGCAGCACGTAGGACTCCCGGTCGGGCTCCGGTCCGTCGCCGCGGCGCTCGGGCACCATGCGCTCGATCTTGGGCAACGGCGACAGGTAACGTGCGAGTTCAGCGAACGCGCGCGGCCGAGCCTCAGGCTCCTGCGTCAAGTAGATCCGGTCTGCGGGCGTGTTGATGAGGTGCCATGTGAGGCCGGTCGTCATCTTGATCACGGTGTCGCGACCGCCGGCGAGCAGGACATTGGCGATGCCGAACTTCTCTGCGCGGCTCAACGGCTCCCCCTCGATCTGCAGGCGCTGGACGTGATCCCACACGTCGGCCTCGTCGGTGCCGTCCTTCTCTCGCTGCTGCGCTGTGTCAAAGACACGTGTGAGGTACTCCTCCAGCACGCGGCCCGACCGTTGGCTGGGAACCGAGAAATCTCGATTCCTTCCCAGGTCGAGCGACTCTGAGGTGATCTCGCCCTTCTGGTACGCCTCCGCCGTCCATACGTCTGGCCCCCAGGAGATCCACTCGTCCACGTCCTGCGGCCGGTCATAGATGATCGCCAGGCAACCCATGACGTACGGCAGGGCCAGATCGTGCACCAACTCTCCGCCACCGTTGGCCGAGATGTCGTCAATGAGTCGATGCGCCAGGTCCGTGAACGCGGGCACGTGCGGCTCGATCGCCGTGCGGTTGAAATAAGGCTCGAGGGCTACCCTGAACCTGTCGTGGCGCGGCGGGTCCGCCTCGAGCGGCAGCTGACGGTAGTCCCGGACATCCCGGTCGCCCTGCAGGTCGCTCGAGTAGGCCTCGTGGTCGCGCGCGGCCGCGCGAACCGCACGATAGCCAGTGATCTCTGGAGTCGCCATTGACCCTCCTCGTGGTCCTGCCCGGGCGTTGAGTCGCCAGGCACCTAGCGGTAGTTGACGAACTGCAGTGCGGCGTCCACGTCCGCGTTCCTCAGCAGGGCGATCGCGTCCTGGAGATCGTCACGGCTCTTGGACTGCACCCGTAGTTCGTCGCCTTGGATCTGCGCCTTGACGGACTTGGGGCCGTCGTCCCGCAGCATCTTCGTGAGCTTCTTCGCCACGTCCTGCGCGATGCCCTCCTTGAGCGACGCGACCAGGCGAAACTCTTTGCCCGAGGGCATGGGGTCGCCATAGTCGAGCGCCTTCAGCTCGATGCCGCGCTTGGCGAGCTTGCCGATGAACACGTCCAGCACCGCCTTGACGCGTTCTTCCGAATTGGCCTTCATCAGGATGTTCTCACCGGAGAACTCGATGGAGGCGCCCACGTCACGGAAGTCGTAGCGCTGGGCGATCTCCTTGTGGGCCTGGTTGAGGGCGTTGTCGACCTCTTGACGGTCGACTTTGCTGACCACGTCGAATGACGAATCGCTTGCCATGTGAGTCTCCTTCGCTTCAGCGGTGCACCGCAACGGCACACCCCGGTGGTGCAGTGATGGCACCCCGGTTCGCGCCGGGGGCCTGACACTTGCTATCCTTCCATGCGCGGCTCGTTGACTTCCAACTAGCCCCAGGCAGGTTGCCCGAGCGGCCAAAGGGAGCTGACTGTAAATCAGCCGTCATAGACTTCGTGGGTTCAAATCCCTCACCTGCCACGTCGAGGCCCGGTGCGCAAGCGCCGGGCCTTTGTCGTGCCCAGCCGCCCTTCTCATGTCGCCCCCTCTCCGTAGTGGAGCGTGAGGGTTGCATCTGAGGGGGGTCGGTCTGCCAGTGGAGCGTGAGGGTGGTGCTGGACCGCTAGAGAGCGAGATCCCCGCGCGGTTCAGCCTCGACGCGCTCTAACCCCAGCCACTGAGCCATCGACTGCAACTCGCCAGCCAGCGCCGCCCCGACCTCCTCCTCGGAGCGCCGCCGCCCGCCCGGTCCGGGCCGCCCCTCCCGCCACGCAGCCAGCACCCGCAGCACACTCGCCTTGCGGTCGGCCTTCAAGTCCACGCGCGCGACCATCTGATCACCCAGCAGGAACGGCAGCGTGTAGTAGCCATAGACCCGCTTGGCGGCCGGGGTGTAGATCTCGATGCGGTAGTCCATGCCGAACATGCGCTGCAGCCGCGGCCGGTACCAGCACACCGGGTCGAACGGGCTGAGCAGCGCTGCGCCGGTGGCGCGGCCCGGGTCGGGGGCGTCCGTGGCCAACAGCGCCAGCTCGCTCCAGCCCTCCACCTCTACCCAAGTGGCCAGCCCCCTTTCCACGGCCGATGCCGCCAGCGCCGGGGCGTGCCCGGGCTTCAGCCGGAAGTGGTCGGCCAGGTCACGCGGTGTGCCGATCGCGCAGGCCGCGATCGCCCGGTCGAACAGCACCTGCGTGGCCTCGGCCGCAGGCAGCCCGGCCTCGTCTGCCGAATGCCCCCACACCCGCGTGGGTGAGTCGTACAGCCGCCGGAATCCCGGCCGGCCCGCCACGGCCGCCTGTCCGGTGATGAACAGGTACTCGAGCGCGGTCTTCACGTGCCCGTGGTCCCACCATGACGTCTGGCGCGGGCCCGCCGGCGCCAGGTGGTCCAGCGTCGCGGCGGTGACGGGGCCGTCGCTGACCACCCTGTCGCGCACCGCCTCCAGCAATCCCGGCCGCTCGGCCTCGAGCCGCTCCCGGGTCTGACCCTTCCACGCCTCCGGGTCCGCCATACGGTGGTGCAACGCTGGCAGCAGGTCGCGCGGCATCACCGAGGCCTCGTGACCCCAGTGCTCGAAGGCCTCCCCCGAGCCCCACAGGTAGTCGTCGAGCGCGTCACGGTCATACGAGCCCCACCGTGAGAACAGCGGCATGTAGTGGGCACGCGCGAGCACGTTGACGGAGTCCAACTGCAGCACGCCCTGCCGGGACAGGTACTCGCGAAACTGGGCTGGTCCAACCCGCCTGGTGGGCCGGCGCCGCGCGAGTCCTTGGGCGTCGAGGAACACCCGCCGGGCCTGCGCGGCGCTGAGCTGATCTGTCACGCTGGCCAGCCTATCCAGCGCCTCAGGGCGCTGCTGCAGGATGACTGGGGCAGATTCAGCCGATAGGCTCATCAGCGGTCAAGGAACCGGGGCAGCAATAGCCGATGGCGCAGACAGTACGCGCGATTTCCCAGCATCGGCCCGCTCCATGTATCCTTGACCGGCTTGCCCCGATAGCTCAGTCGGTAGAGCGTTTCCATGGTAAGGAAAAGGTCCAGGGTTCGATTCCCTGTCGGGGCTCGGATATTGGCTTTGCCGCCGCTTCGCATATGGGCGGCGGCAACGCTGTTTCCGCTCGGCGGGGTAGCTCAGTTGGTTAGAGCACACGACTCATAATCGTGGGGTCGCGGGTTCAAGTCCCGCCCTCGCTACTCGTATTCATCACAAGGCTAGGAGAGAAAACATGGCCAAGAACGACGTTCGGCCCAAGATCACGCTCGCATGCACCGAGTGCAAGGAGCGCAACTACATCACCCGCAAGAACCGCCGCAACACGCCTGACCGTGTGGAGCTCTCCAAGTACTGCCGTCGCTGCACCAAGCACACGGCACACCGCGAGACCCGCTAGCGCGTAGGCGTCCATGCCGGTCAACGCCGATGCTGCGGGACGTGCGTACGGCCCCTTCGAGCCGTATGAGGTCACGCGCGTCAAGATCCGCGAGTTCGCGGATGCCGTGGACGCGCGCTCCGGTGCGCATCGCTCGCCTGAGGTCGCACGCGCGGAGGGCTACGACGACGTCGTCGCTCCCACCACCTTCGCGGTCGTGATCGCCCAGCAGGCCGAGTTCCATGTGGTCGCGGATCCCGAGGTGGGGGTGGACTTCGCCAAGGTCGTGCACGCCGACGAGAGGTTCGTGCACCATCGGCCCCTGGTGGCGGGTGACCGAATCTCCGCCACCGTCCACATCGAAAAGGTCACCCAGCGCTCCGGGATCTCCATGGTGACCACTCGAGCGGAACTGGCCGATGCTGACGGCGACCCCGTCGCGACGGTCACCTCATCCTTGGCGGTCAGGGAGGATGCCTCATGAGCGACGACACGCTGCCGTCCTACGACGGCCTCGCCAAGGGCGACGTGGTTGCCACCCGCGACCTGGTCATCACGCGCGACACGCTGGTGAGATACGCGGGCGCCTCGGGCGACTTCAACCCCATTCACTACAACGATGCCGTCGCGACGTCGGTGGGCCTGCCGGGCGTGATCGCTCACGGCATGTTCACCATGGGCGCGGCCGCCTCCGTCGTCGAAGAGTGGGCGGGGGCGGGCAATGTCCAGGACTTCCAGGCCCGCTTCACCCGCCCCATTCCGGTGCCCGCGATGGGGCAGGCGGAAGCGACCGTCACCGCCACGGTGGGCGCGCTGGACGATGAGCTGCGGACCGCACGGATCGACGTCAGCGTGGAGTTCGAGGGTACCAAGGTGCTGGGCAAGGCGCAGGCCTTCGTCGCCTGCTCCTGAACCCAGTTGCGCATCGCGCCGTGACCGCTCAGCGGTCGTGAGGAGCCGCGGTGGTGGTGCCCTGACGGAAGGTCACGGGCATCGTCACCGGCTCGGGTGCCTCGCCCGCGAGCACCGCCTGGACCAGTGTTGCCAACTGGTGCCCCTTGGCAGAGCCATCCTGGACCATGGTCGTGATCTCGTGCGGGGACAGCCACGGCAGCTCGAGGCCATCGAACCCGGTGACGGACACGTCGAACGGCACGCGCAGGTCGAGTTCACGCGCGGCGAGGATCACGCCGCCCGCGAGAATGTCTGACTGGCAGACCACCGCTGTGGGCCGGGACTCGTGGCTGAGCGCGAGATGTCCCGCAGCGATGCCCTCCTCGACCAGCGAGGCGCGCGCCTCCACGATCACGCACGGTTCGATCCCCGCACGCTCGAACGCGGCGAGGCGGTTGCGGGTGGGAGTCCACGCGGACTCGAGGTCCGCGGCGGAAGTGACGATGCCCGTCTCGCGATTGACCCCCAGCGGCAGGGTCACGGTGGCGATGCGCTCGTGACCCAAGCTCTTGAGGTGCTCGACCAACTCGAGCGTGGCCGTGGAGTCATCGAGTCTGACCGATCCCGCCCCCGTAGGTGGATTGCCCTCCATCACCACGATGGGCACTCCGCGCCGCTTGAGGATGTCAAGGGCGGGTTCGCCCCGGTCGCGCACCCGCAGTACCACCGCGGCATCCAGCGGGGCGCTCTCGAGCAGGGAGCGCTCGTCGGGGTCGCCACTGGGGGAGGGGATCAGCAGGACGCCGAGCCCCATTTCTCCCATGTCGCCGATAAGTCCGTCCATGACGCGCAGTGTCAGGGGGTCCCGGAAGGCCAACTGCAGCTTCTCGTGAATCACCACGCCAACGATGTGGGAGCGCCCCGAGCGCAGCGCGCGTCCTTGGGGCGAGGGGCCCGCGTAGCCGAGCTCGGCGGCGGCTTTCTCCACGCGAGCCTTCATGTCTGGGGAGATGGGTCCGGCGCCAGAGTAGGTCAGTGACACTGTCGACAGGGAGACGCCGGCCTTGGCCGCGACGTCGGCCATCGTGGGCCTGCCACTGCCGCTCATGTCGCCTCCCTCTACTTGACGGTGGGACAAGCGTAACGGCACAATGGTACATCTGCGTCGAAACGTTTCGACTCGGTTCACCTCCGCCAACGACGGCCGATGCCGCGCTCACCGTCGTCGGTCCCAGAACAGGAATTCATGGTTCCCGCCCTCGGCCACCGACCCACCTCGGCTCCTGATGCCGCGCGTGTGCGATCGGCACGCTGGGGCGTGCTCGCGCAGTTCGCCCTGATGGGCATGGCGCTCGCCACCTTCCTGTCCCGACTGCCCTCCATTCGCGACGATCTCGATGTCAGCCCCAGCCAGCTGGCGACCCTCATCGTGTTCGGGGCCGCGGGCGCATTGATGGGGCTGCTGGTGACCGGGTGGGCGGCTGCCACCTTTGGCACCCGCGCCCTGCTGTGGTGGTCGAGCATCCTGCACCTGTTCGCCTTCAGTGGGGTTGCGCTGGCCACCGACATGGGCCACCACATACTGTTTGCCGCGAGTCACCTGCTGGTCAGCTTCAGCTTTGCCTTCACCAATGTCGCCATGAACGCCGAGGGCGCGGTGGTCGAGCGCAAGATGGGGCGCAGCATCATGCCGCAGTTCCACGCCGCCTTCTCGTTGGGCATGGCTGTGGCGCTTGGGGTGGGCGCGCTGGTGTCACACCTGGGCGTGACGGTGCTGTGGCACTTCGTGGGAGCGGCGGTGATCCTCACTGTGCTGCGACTGGCCGTGATCCCCGTGGCGACCATGGATGGCATGCCGCCGCCGAACCCCACGGGCGCGAGCCTGGGAGGGCCGTTTGCGACTGCGAAGACGGAGTACCGCGAGAAGCGGGTGGTACTCATCGGGCTCATTGTCTTCGCCGCCTCGATGACGGAGATGACCGCCGCCCAGTGGATTGCACTCGCGGTGGTCGACGACTTCGACCGCACCGAGTCCATCGGCGACCTCATCTACTGGGTGTTCGTGATCGCCATGGTGACGGTGCGCTGGAACGGTGCCCACATCATCGACCGCTGGGGCCGGGTCATGACCCTCCGGGTGGCAGCCGTCTCCGTCGTGGCGGGATTGATGATCTTTGCGTTCGCCCCCTGGTTCTGGGCCATCCCCATTGCCGCAATGCTGTGGGGCATGGGTGCGGCGCTGGGCGTGCCGATCGGGTTCTCCGCCGCCGCCGATCAGGAGGATCGTGCCGCGGCGCGGGTGGCCGCGGTGGCGTCGTTTTCCACCATCGCGGGTCTGTTGGTGCCGCAGGCCGTGGGATTCCTTGCCGAGGCCGTGCCGCTGCGCCAGGCGCTGTTGCTGGTGTGCGTCGCCTCGGTGACGTCCTTCCTGTTGGCGCGGGCCGTCCGCAAGGAGGGCAGACTGTTCCGCAGCCGGGGCTCACAGTGGCGCGACGTAGGCTCGGCCACCCTCCACAGGGACGCCAGCCCGGCCTCGGTGTCTCCGGGCGCGACGCCCGGCACCGCGTCTGCGCCGCCCGCTGCCGGCACATAGCGCCAGTACGCTGGGGACCATGACTGCGCGCGCCCTGGCCGAACTCACCACGCTGCGTGTGGGTGGTGCCGTCGGGTCCCTGGTCGACACTGACAGCGAAGCGGATTTCATCGCGGCGCTCACCAAGGCCGATGCTTCCGGCAAGCCGCTACTGGTGCTCGGGGGTGGCTCCAACGTGCTCCCTGCGGATGCCCCCTTTGACGGCACTGTAGTGCGCGACCGGCGCCAGGAGATCACGGTCCAGGACGACGGCGCATGCGGCGGCGTCTCGGTCACGGTGAGCGCGGGCATGCCGTGGGACGCGGTCGTGGAGCGCGCCGTCACCGACGGTTGGGTCGGGATCGAGGCGCTGGCCGGCATTCCCGGATCCACTGGTGCGACCCCCGTGCAGAACGTGGGCGCCTATGGTGCGGAGCTGGCCGATGTCATCGCCACCGTGCGGGTGTGGGACCGCGAAGGGCAGCGGGTGCGCACCCTGGCGCGGGTGGACTGCGAGTTTGGCTACCGGGACTCGCTGCTCAAGCGGTCGATGCGCGGCACCGAAGGCGCCGCGTGGCACCCCAGCCCGCGCTACATCGTGCTCGACGTCACCATGCAGATGCGGTGGGGCACGCTGTCCGCGCCCGTGGCCTACAGTCAGCTGGCCCAGGCGCTGGGCGTGGCCGTTGGTGAGCGCGCTCCGTTGGCTGACGTGCGCGCCGCTGTGCTGGAGCTGCGCCGGTCCAAGGGGATGGTGCTGGACAGCGCCGACCACGACACCTGGAGCGCGGGGTCCTTCTTCACCAACCCCATCCTGAGCGCCGATGCCGCCGCGGCCCTGCCTGACGACGCACCTCGGTTTCCGGCCGGCGACGCCGCGCCCGACGGCGCGGTCAAGACCAGCGCCGCATGGCTGATCGAGCACGCCGGTTTTGTCAAGGGATTCGCGCTCGCGGCCGATGCCGGGGCAGCCCTGTCGAACAAGCACACCCTGGCGCTCACCAACCGTGGCGGCGCCAGCGCGGAGGATCTGCTCGCGCTTGCGCGCCACCTGCGCGACGGCGTGCGTGAGACTTTCGGGATCACCCTGGTCCCCGAGCCCGTGCTGGTGGGACTGCGGCTCTAGCCGGCCCCAGCATCGGCCCTACTACGCACCGCGGGGCCCGAGCCTGGCTGGCCCGGACCCCGCTGCGATGTGTCGTGGCTACTCGGTCGCGATCGCCTTGAGGATGTCCAGGCGGGACGCCCTCCATGCAGGCCAGATCGCCGCAAGGATGCCCGCGAGAGCGGCCAGCACGGTGTACAGCAACAGCCACAGCCACGGAATGGTGACGCCGGTGAACCCGAAGTCCTCGAGCGACAGCACTAGGGCGGACCCCAGCGACACCCCGAGGATCATGCCCAGGATGGTGCCGAACAGCGCCATCACCATGGACTCGACCGTGATCATCCGCCACACGGAGCGGCGGCGCAGCCCGACGGCACGCAACAGCCCGATCTCGCGGGTGCGCTCGGTCACCGACAGCAACTGCGTGTTGGCCACACCCAGGATCGCGATCACCAGAGCGCTGCCCAGCAGCGCGGAGATCACGCCCAGCAGCAAGTCGATGAAGCTGTTGAAGAATTGCTCGAGCTCACCGGGTGACTGCACCATCACCAGCGGAAACTCCTCAGCCAGATTCTCCTCGACCGCTGCACGTGTATCGTCCACGTCGGCTCTGCCTTCGAAGTCGATGATCACCTGTGCCAAGAACACGTCGCTGGTAATGCCGTCTGCAGTATCCCAGTCCACGAACAGGTGGGCATCGCCTTCGGTGAGGAACAGCCCGGTCACTTCCAAGTCCACCGTGCCGCCATCGCCGCGCACCGTCAGGGTGTCACCGACCTCATAGCCGGCCTCCTGCAGGCTGGGAGCGATGAACGCTCCCGCACCGATGTCAGCAATGCCTGGCTCGGTGGGGAAGGCCAACAGACCCTCCGCCGCCTCGGCGTCGATGGCACCCAGCTGCTGGGTTTGACCGTCGATCGTGACGTCGCCGAAGCCGAAGCGCGCGGTCGTGGCCACGCCATCAGTGTCGTCGATCACGTCGATGGCTCCTTGGGGGACCGCGCCGCTCGTGCCCACCACAAACAGCTCCGCCTCGTTGCCCTGGAACTGTTCGGTGAAAGTCGACTTGAGCGACTCGGTGAAGGTGGCGACCAGTGCCAGCAGCATGACGCCAATCATCAGCGCCGCTGCCGTGTTGGCCGAGCGTCGTGGTTCGCGGTGGATGTTGTTGGCAGCGAGCTTGCCGTCGACGCCGAACACTGACGTCAGGAAGCCGCGCATGCCGTAGGCGATTGGCACCAGCACCTGCGCTGCCAGCAGCGTCACTCCGAGCACCAGCACAATGGCGCCCGCACCGACCCACACGTATGCACGCTCGACATCGGCGAACAGGCCGATGGCCAGCAGCAGCACACCAATCAGCGTCATGGCGCCGCCGACGATGTTACGCAGGGTCAGCGACTTCTTGGACTGTGTCGCGGATTCCCGCAACGCCTCCATCGGGGAGATGGTGGAGGCGTGGATGGCGGGCAACAGCGCCGAGATCATCGTGACCAGGATGCCGACCCCGAAGCCCCACAGCAGCGCGTCGGCTGGCAGTGTCACGCTGCCGAAGAGTTCACCAGAGAACGTCTCGACGATGGTCACGATGAGCAGCGCCAACAACCAGCCCGTCACAATGCCGATGGCCGAGGCCACCAACCCAACGATCAGGCCCTCGAGCAGAATGACTGAGCGGATCTGCTTGCCCGTGGCCCCGATGGCACGCAGCAGCCCGAACTCGCGGGTGCGCTGGGTGACGATGATGCGGAAGGTGTTGACGATGATGTAGGCGCCCACGAACAGGGAGATGATCGCGAAGGAGATCGCGAAGATGTCCACGTACTGCAGCACCTCGTCGAATGCTTCTGTCTGTTCTGCGGCCTTGTCCTCCGCAGTCAGCGCGCGAGTGCCGTCGGGAAGCAAGCCGCCAATCTCCTCGGCGACGGCCTCATTGTCGGCTGTCTCCTCAGTGACCACTTCGATGGTCTGCCACCCCTCGATGCCGCCACCGAGCTCGCGTAGGTCGCTCTCCTCGAGGTACATGAGGTTGGCGGTCTGCAGCTCGTTGTTCTCGCCAAAGGTGATGGTGCCGACCAATTCGTAGCCGGACACCCCCTCCTCTGCGGCCACCGCGACGGTGTCACCCAGGGCGAAGTCGCCATTGGCGAAGGTGTCGATGTCGACAAGGACCTCGCCGGGGGCCTCGACTGCGCGGCCATCGACGATGGTCGATCGGTCGATCTCGGGCACACCAGTCCAGTTGTAGATGAGTGTGGGCGCGCCGCCCATGTTGAGGGGCGCGTCGCCAGCTGCGTTGAGCACAAAGAGGTTTTCCACCCCAATGCCAGGGCCCACTTCGCTGACGCCCTCGACGGCGCCGATGTCCTCGACGTTGGCATCGGTGAACGCACCTTCGGTGGGCTCGAACTCGATGTCGCTGTCGGGGTCGGCCTCGACCACGACGTCAACGGAGTCGTAGATGTCCTCGAAGAGTGCACCGAACCCGCTGGACAGCGAGTTGGTGAAGATGTGGGTGGCCGCCACGAGCGACACTCCCAGGGCCACAGCGATCGCCGTGAGGATCAGCCGCTTGGGATTGTGCCTGACGGACTTGAAGGCAAGTCTCAGCATCAGATCAGTGCCCCATCTGCTTCATGCGTTCCAGCACCTTGTCGGCGGTGGGCTCGCGCATCTCGTCGACGATCTGGCCGTCCTCTAAAAATAAGATCCGGTCGGCGTAGGAGGCGGCGGTGGGGTCGTGGGTGACCATGACGATGGTCTGCTTGTACTCCTTGACGGCGCGGCGCATGAAGCCCAGCAGTTCGGCGCCGGAGGTGGAGTCCAGGTTTCCTGAGGGCTCGTCGGCGAAGATGATCTCGGGGCGTGAGACCAGGGCGCGGGCCACGGCTACACGCTGCTGCTGGCCGCCGGACAACTCGGCCGGCAGGTGGGTGAGGCGGTCGCCCAGTCCCAGGATGCCAATGATGTTGTCGAACCATTCCTTGTCGACCGGGGTGCCGGCGATGTCCAACGGCAGGGTGATGTTCTCGCTGCCGGTCAGGGACGGGATCAGGTTGAAGGATTGGAACACGAAGCCGATGTTGTTGCGGCGTACCTCGGTGACTTGCGCTTCGCTCAGGGAGGTGATCACGGTGTCGCCGATGCTGGATTCACCGTGGGTGAGACGGTCCAGTCCGGCCAGGGTGTGCAGCAGGGTGGACTTGCCCGAGCCCGAGGGGCCCATGATGGCGGTGAACTCGCTGCGGGCAATGTCAACGGTAATGCCGTCCAGCGCCCGGACGGCCATGTCGCCCATCCCGTAGTCCTTGTAGCCGTCCCGCATGGACGCGGCAATCGCCGTGGTCGTCGTGGTCATGTGTGGTGCCTTTCGTGAAGGGTCGATGTACCGCTGAGACCAGTGTGGCGGCAACCAGCCGGCGACAGCATCGGCCGGAAGGACGGTTTGTGGAGTGTCCTCCTCAGGGATGACCCCTGGGGGTCACGGCCGGGGCAGGACGATTCCGGAGTCGTAGGCCTCGACCACAGCCTGCACACGGTCGCGCACTCCGAGCTTGGTGAGGATGTGGCTGACATGGGTCTTGACGGTGGTGTTGGAGACGAAGAGCTCGGAGGCGATCTCCTGATTGCTCAATCCGCGCGCCATGAGGGTCAGCACCTCGACCTCTCGATCGGACAGGTCGCCAATGGCCTCCGCTGTGGGCTGATGGGGTGCGATGTCAATGTGACCAGCGTCCGGCTGCGGTGAGCGCCCGTCGCGTGCGAACCGTTCGATGACGCGGCGGGTGACCTCAGGTGCGAGCAGTGCTTCGCCACTGGCCACAACCTTCACGGCATTGATGAGCGAGTCGCCGTCCGCGCTCTTGAGCAGGAAGCCGGAGGCGCCGACCCGCAATGCCTCGTAGACGTACTCGTCGTCGTCGAAGGTGGTGAGGATGACCACGCGCGTGGTTGGCGAGCCCGCCAGCACCTCCGCCGTGGCGGAGAGGCCATCCATGCCGGGCATGCGGA
>Ga0307966_1001904_pt1 | contig 16182 bp, 10 predicted proteins | sample OrgLakmetagen646_FD_203141 | JGI IMG/M metagenome (GOLD analysis project Ga0307966, IMG submission 203141) | Saline water microbial communities from Organic Lake, Antarctica - #646 | ecosystem: Environmental > Aquatic > Non-marine Saline and Alkaline > Saline | place: Antarctica: Organic Lake... | reverse complement strand
TAGTTTACAATTTCATTAAATAGTACTTCTCAAATACAATTAATAGTATTATTTACGTTTACATCTATAGATATATTTTATCTTTGAATTGTTATAAAAATTGTTATATGAAATCTTTTCAAATTGTCTTTTTCCTTTTTTTAGTCTCATTTACTAGCCTCACTGCACAACAATCTGCCGTGCAAAATAATGAAATTTCTACTTTTCAGGAAGGCTTAGATTTATTTCAAAAAAAGCAATTTGCATCAGCTAAAATTTTATTTACCCGTGTAGCAGAATCTACTTCTCAAAGGCAGTTGAAATCCAACGCTAAGTTTTATGAAATTAGTTCTGGTTTAAAGTTGAATGAAGCGAATGCTGCAATTGCCATGGAAGATTTTATCCGAAACCACCCGACCAGCAACAAACGCAATGAAGCATTTTTTCAGATTGGGAATTACTATTTTGATATTTCCAATTACAAATCGGCTAGACGTTGGTTCAACCAAGTAGATGTCTATAATTTAGAAAAGGAGTTGCAATCTGAATTCTACTTTAAGTTTGCTTATGCTGCTTTTAAAAGCGACGACTTAAAGAGGGCAAATTCCTATTTCAACAGGGTTAAAAATCATGAAAAATATGGTACACAAGCCAAGTATTATTTAGGCTATATTGCTTATGCAGAAAACGATTACCGAAAAGCAGAAGCACTTTTTCAAGAGGTAGAAAAAGACCCTAGTTTCAATCAGGATATGTCTTACTTTAAAAGTGATATGAATTTCACGGAGGGGAATTTTGAAACTTCTATAGCTGAGGCGAAAGAGAAATTGAAAAAAGCAAATTACCGAGAACAATCTCAACTCAATAAAATAATAGGAGAGAGTTATTTTAACTTAAAAGAATACGAGCAAGCTATACCTTACCTAGAAGCCTACGAAGGAGAACGTGGTAAATGGACCAATACAGACCATTACCAATTAGGATATGCGTATTTTATGCAAGAAAATTACCCTAAAGCTGCTTCAGAATTCAATAAAATTATTGGAGGAAAAGATAAAGTTGCACAAAATGCATATTATCATTTGGCACAATCTTATTTAAAAAACGGAGCTAAATCGGAAGCTTTAAATGCATTTAAAAATGTATCTGAATTGGATTTTGACAAGAAGATTCAACAAGATGCTTTCTTGAATTATGCCAAACTAAGTTACGAGATAGGAAATGCCTACACCAGCGTTGCTGAGGTATTGAACCAATATTTGGAAACTTATCCAGCATCTGAAGAAGCTAGCCAAGTAGAAAGTTTACTTGTTGGAGCTTATCTAGCTGAAAAAAATTACGAAAAAGCACTTCAGCTATTAGAATCAAGTAGAAATTTTGAAGACAAAAAGCGGTATCAACAAGTGGCTTATGCTTATGCAATAGAAATGTTTAAAGAAGGGAATTATGATGCTGCTAAAATCTATTTTATGAAAGTTTTGCAGCAACCCGGAGACCCTAAAGTAGTTGCTAAGGCTCAATTTTGGAATGCAGAAGTAGATTATTTACTAGGGAACTACAAAGATGCGATACTTGGTTTCAAACAATTTGAAGGAGCAAAAGCAGCTAAAAATACAGAAGAATATAAGGATGTAAATTATAGTCTAGCTTATGCGTACTTCAAAGATAAAAATTACGAACAAGCCAAAGCTTATTTTCAAATACATGCAGATTTAGCTAAAGAACCTATTTTAAAGCATGATACGTATGTGCGTTTAGGAGATGCAAATTTTGCCTCTGGTTCTTACTGGCCTGCAATGGAAGCTTATAATAAAGCATTGGCTATGCCCAATTTCAACAATGATTATGCTTTCTTTCAAAAGGCACTGAGTTATGGTTTTGTAGATAGAAATGAACGTAAGATTGAAGAACTGCAAAACTTCTTAAATACCTTTGGCACTTCCGCTTATCGGGATAATGCTTTATATGAAATGGCAAATACCTATATTGCAGAAAACAATCAAACTCAGGCATTAAAAGCATATCAGCAAATAATAGATCAGCACCCTAATTCCGTTTTAATGCCTCGTGCTTTATCTAAAAAAGGTTTGATTTTTTACAATACCAATCAAAATGACAAAGCCATAGCTACTTTAAAGCGGTTGGTTTCTGATTTTCCAAACTCTGAACAAGCGGTACAAGCCATCAATACGGTTCGTTTAATTTATATAGATCAGGGTAAACCAGAAGCTTATGCTGCTTGGGTTAGCGATTTAGATTTTGTTGATATGGAAGACGCAGATATTGATAATGCTACTTTTGAAGCAGCTGAAAATCCATTCTTGGCAGGCAATACTGAAAAAGCCATCCCTGGTTTTAAAAAGTACATTTCACAATTTCCTAACGGAGTTCATATCTTAAAAGCTAATTTTTACTTGGCTCAACTGCTTTATAACAAAGGAGAAAAGGAAGAAAGCTTAGTTTATTTTAATGAAGTAATTAACTCTGCTACATCTGAGTTTACGGAGACTGCACTTTCTAGGTCAGCTCAAATTTACTTAGAAAAAGAAGCCTATACCAAAGCAATTCCACTTTTAAAGCAATTGGAAAGCAACGCTCAATTTACCCAAAATGTGGTTTTCGCAGTTTCTAATTTAATGAAGTCTTATTACAACACTAACAATTATCAGGAAACAATTGTATATGCAAATAAAGTAAGGGAGCTAAAAGGTGTGGAGGAACGAGCTATAGATGATGCTTATTTATTCTTAGCTAGAGCTTATATGAAATTGAACAATGAAAGTGAAGCTGAAAAAGCTTATGCAGTTGTACAAGAAAGTGCAAGTGGTAAACTAGCCGCAGAAGCCTTGTATTTTTCAGCTTATTTTGAACACCAAAAAGGCAACTATGAAGCTTCTACTGAAGCCGTTAAAAATCTGACTAAGAATTATTCCAGATTTCAGGAATTTGGATTCAAGGGTTTAATTTTAATGGCGAAGAACTTTTATGCCTTAGATGATGCTTTTAATGCTACTTATATTTTAGAAAGCTTAGAAAAAAGTGCAACTGATTATCCTGAAATTGTTGCTGAGGCAAAGCAAGAATTAGCTAAAATGAAATTGGAGATTGCAGAAAAAAATTCATCTGTAGAAGTTGAAGGCGAAAGTGATAAAGAAGATTGATATTTCAATTTATTAAAAATTGAAATACTTAAAACCCCACCATTTCAGTTGGTATAAAGTTTCAGTTTGATTCTTTATGGTTTTCATTCTAGGAGATAATACAATAGCAATTATAGCAGCAATTCCCATTAAAAGTTTGGTGATTTCTTCAAAAATAAATTGAAAGGCTAACCATAAAATCGCAGCTATAACTAAAATTACAACATAGCGAAATCCAACGGCTTTCCATAAATTGGTATATGTTTTCATGAATTGTTCTATAAATACAAATAAAAGAAATTTAAAATAAATTCAATAAAAGATAAATCTAATTTTCTTCAGCCTAATTCACAAATTTTTTAAGCAAGAAGCACATCCATATTACAATCAAACTGACAACAAGTTTAAATTGTCATCAAACCCAAACTGTCATTCCGACCAAAGGAGGAATCCCACAACCCATTTCTGTTCTTTAATTCAAAATCAGCGAAAATCAGCGTTATCTGCGGGAGAAAGAGACACAACTTCGGAATAAAGTCCCGCAGATTTCGCAGATAACCGCAGATTGCTTCCTCGCTTATTTTCACTTCACAACAAAACCCAAACTGTCATTCCAACCAAAGTAGGAATCCCATAACCCATTTCTGTTCTTTAATTCAAAAATCAGCGAACATCAGCGTCATCTGCGGGAGAGAAAAACATGGCTTCTGAATTTAGTCCCGCAGATTTCGCAGATAACCGCAGATTGCTTCCTCGCTTATTTTCACTTCACAACAAAACCCAAACTGTCATTCCAACCAAAGTAGGAATCCCATAACCCATTTCTGTTCTTTAATTCAAAAATCAGCGAACATCAACGTCATCTGCGGGAGAGAAAAACATGGCTTCTGAATTTAGTCCCGCAGATTTCGCAGATAACCGCAGATTGCTTTATTGCTTGCTTCCATTTCACAACAAAGCCCAAACTGTCATTCCAACCAAAGAAGGAATCCCATACCCATTTCTGTTCTTTAATTCAAAATCGGCGAAAATCAGCGTTATCTGCGGGAGAAAGAGACACAACTTCGGAATAAAGTCCCGCAGATTTCGTAGATGACAGCAGATTGCTTTATTGCTTGCTTCCATTTCACAACAAAACCCAAACTGTCATTCCAACCAAAGAAGGAATCCCATTTTCAAAACCTAAAATTTTCACTATCAATCTTAAGCCTTAATCCAACTAAACCTTTTTTTACTATATTGTAAATCCAATAATACCTCAAAAATATCAACGCTAAATTTGAATGGAATTAACATCAACTAAGTGGAGTGATCTTCAACAAAACTTAAAAGGCGAATTACGCCTAGATAGTTTGCACCAAAGTCTGTATGCAACAGATGCTTCCGTATATAGGAGTTTACCTTTAGCTGTGGTATTTCCTAAAGACACTAGCGATTTACAATGCATCGTGAAATTTGCTAAAAAGTATAATCTAAGTTTAATTCCAAGGGCAGCAGGGACTTCACTAGCAGGACAATGTGTAGGCGAGGGAATTGTCGTAGATACTTCAAGGTACTTTACAGAAATACTTGATATCGATGCTGAAAACAAACAAGTTAGAGTTCAGCCAGGAGTGGTTTTAGACGAGCTAAATGCTATTTTGAAACCTTATAATTTATTTTTTAGTCCAAATACTTCCACAGCAAATAGATGTACTATTGGCGGTATGTTTGGCAATAATTCAAGCGGAACTACTTCTATTAAATATGGAGTGACACGGGATAAGGTTGTGGCTTCAAAAGTTGTGCTTTCAGATGCTAGTCTAGCTGAATTCAAATGGATTTCCAATCCAGAATGGGATGCAAAATCTGAACTTCATACCTTAGAAGGAAAGATATACCAAAAGCTGAAATCAATGAAAATGGATGATGAATTGCTAACTGCTATTCAGCAGCATTTTCCTAATCCAAAAATTCATAGAAGAAATACAGGCTATGCCTTAGATGAATTATTACTAAACGAGACGGAAGGAATTAACCTCAATAATATATTAGCTGGAAGTGAAGGAACTTTGTGTTTTACTTCTGAAATTACTTTGGCTTTAGATGAATTACCGCCAAAACATAACAAAATTGTCGCAGCACAATTCAATACTGTTGAAGATGCTTTAGAGGCGGTTTCCATTGTTATGAAGCACGATTTATTTACTTGTGAATTGATGGATAAAACCATTTTAGACTGCACTAAAAATCAGTTGTATTATTTGCAACATCGTTTTTTTATTGAAGCCGACCCCAAAGCAATTTTATTATTAGAACTCAAATCAAATTTCATAACTGAACTAGGCAATCAAGTAGATGAATTATTGAAAGATTTACAATATTCTACTAAGGCTTACGCCTTTCCTGTATTGCAAGGAACAGATATAGATAAAGCTTTTGAACTTAGAAAAGCGGGTTTAGGATTATTGGGAAATGTAAATAGTGATAAAAAAGCAGTTGCTTGTATTGAAGATACCGCTGTAGCTTTAGAAGACTTAAGTAATTACATCAACGACTTTTCTAGTATCATGAAAAGTTTTGGGCAAGATGCTGTTTACTATGCACATGCTGGTGCAGGTGAGTTGCATTTAAGGCCTATTTTGAATCTTAAAGTAACTGAAGATGTTGTTCTTTTTCAACAGATTGCGGAAGCAGTTGCCAAATTAGTAAAAAGTTACAACGGTTCCTTGAGCGGTGAACATGGCGATGGAAAAGTTCGCTCTTCGTTTATAAAAATGATGCTTGGCGAATACTGTTATTCAGCTTTAGAGGAAGTAAAGGCAGTTTTTGATGAGCAGCAGATTTTTAATCCAAATAAAATCTTGAATCCGTTACCCATACATCAAGATTTACGATACGAAGTAAATCGAAAAGAGCCACAAATTGAAACTCAGCTTCAATTTAAAGAAGAAGGCGGAATTTTACGGGCAGCAGAAAAATGCAATGGTTCTGGAGATTGCAGAAAAAGTCATTTGGCTGGTGGAGGAATGTGTCCAAGTTACCATGTTACTAAAAATGAAAAAGATACTACAAGGGCTAGAGCAAATGCGTTACGAGAATTTTTAACACATGGTAAAAAAGAAAATAATTTCAATCATACCGCTTTAAAAGAAACCTTCGATTTGTGTGTAGGCTGTAAGGCTTGTAAGAGTGAATGCCCTAGCAGCGTAGACGTTACAGCATTTAAAACTGAATTTTTACATCAGTACAATGAGTCTAATTCAGTTTCTTTCAAAAATTGGTTTTTTGGAAATGTTGATGAGGTAAATAAATACATCAAACCATTTTCAGGGATTTACAACAAACTGATTTCAACTAAATTGGTGAAATATTCACTGGCTAAAATAATGGGAATTCCTATTCAGCGAAGTTTACCTGAAATAGCTTCCAAAACACTTTTTCAATTGATTCATGCTGGTGAAATAAATTTGATTCCTACCAAAACACCGATTAAAGAAGTGTATTTGTTCATCGATGAATTTACCAATTATTATGATGTAGAAATTGGAAAAGCAGCCATAGAAGTTCTAGTTAAGTTAAGATACGAAGTGAAAATACTGAACCACAAGCCTAGTGGCAGAGCTTTGCTTTCAAAAGGATTTCTTAAAAAAGCTAAAGTAATGGCAAATCAGAATATCAATTTGTTTGCAAAATGCATTTCAGATGAAACTCCATTATTAGGGATTGAACCTTCTGCGATATTGAGCTTTAAAGATGAATATATTCGTTTAGCTGATGATGTTGAAGCAGCAAAAAAAATAGCAAAAAGCACTTTTTTGGTGGAAGAGTTTTTGGTGAATGAAATGAAACTTGGCCATCTAGAAAAAAGTCAATTTACTGGCAAATCCCTTCAAATGAAAGTGCATGTACATTGTCATCAAAAAGCATTGTCTTCAACTTTACCCACTTTTGTACTACTCAATTTTCCTGAAAATTATGATGTAAAAATTATCCCTTCTGGTTGTTGTGGAATGGCAGGAAGCTTCGGTTATGAAAAAGAACATTATGAAGTGAGTCTGCAAATGGCAAATTTACAATTGCTTCCTGCTGTAACAAAAGCTCCGCATTCAACTCTTATTGTTGCAAACGGACACAGCTGTAGACATCAGATTAAAGATGCAACTCAGCGAAAAGTATTGCATCCTTTAGAAGTGATTAAGGCAGCTTTAGTATAAAACTAGTCTTCTAAAGTTACTTGAAAAGTTGCTAAATTTTGCTCCACAAGAGCCATAATGTTTTCTAAATTGAAGTTGGGTATTTGGTTAAGAGCATCACTAAATACTACGTTTAGTTCAGTTTCACTTTCTACTAGTCCAATTTCGTTAGCAAAGTAATTGGTAGATTTTACTACTTCTTGAAATTCGATAACATCTATGGTTAAAGGAAAAGGTACACCGGGAATAGTTGTAGTTGCTTCTACACCGAGAGAAACAGTAAATTCAGAGCCAATGATATCTTGATAAGTTGATCCACTTACCACCAAGTCCTCTAAACTTCCTAAGCTTCTACTTTCAATAGTTACATCTAAACTAAGGGAAATCCCTTCAAATTCAGGAAGGCTAATGTTCTGATCTTCTGTATATAAAATAGCTCCATTGGAAGCATCTACATCGTATACCACCAAATCTTCAAAATCGATAGCAAAATCAGGAAGTTCTGCTTGGTCTACACCAATATCAAAACTACCAGAAAGAAAAAGTTTATTTTCATTTTTGTACAATGCACCATTAGAAAGAATGTTTGTAAATGAAACTCCCATAGCACTTTCATTTGTAGAGTTCAACAAGTAAGATGATCCATTTTCTGTTCCCTGCTCGCTTTCAACGCTTAAAGTTTCATCACTTTCTTCTGTATTTCCAGCAGCAGTTTGGGTGTTTTCATATTGCCATTCATTGTCTACTACCAAAGGAAAATAATTTTCAATAGTGTCAACTGGTGGTGTTCCAGAATCATCATCAGATGAACAGCTCCAAAGAAGGACTGTGCTAAAAAGTAAAATGACAAGTGTGTTGCTATTTAATTTCATAAGAATATGTGTTTGCCCAAATATAAAACTTTAAAAGTTGATAGGATAATAAATTTCTGAACTTACAGGAATACCATTCATCAAGCCGGGATCAAAGCCTAAATCGCAATTTTCTATAATTTCTTTAGCTGCTTCATTCAGATACTCATAATTGCTCTCCTCCACTTCAACATGGGTAATACTTGCATCTGGATGAATGACAAAACGCAATACCAATTGATAATCTTTTCCATCGATAAGGCGATTGCTATATTTTTCAACTACAGCTTGATAGCACCAAAATCCTCTTCCTTTAAGCACTGGGAATTCAATAACCTCGTCTAAGTTATTGTAAGCAGCAACTTGTATTTTAGTAGAATCAATTTTAAAATTCATTTCTTCAGCAGATCGTTTTTCAACTTTAATAGCAGTTTTGATTTCGGTGTATCCATTATGCGAAGTGATTGTCTTTAGTGGAATTCCTCCATTGGTTTGTTTCAAAACTTGATTCCAATTCATAAAATAATGCTCTGAAAAGGCACTGGCATCAATTTGAATTTCATCTGAATAATAATTGATTTCACCACCAGATGAATTCAGACTTTGGTAGGTTGAATAACCCAGTATTTCTTCTTTATTTTTTTTGAATATTTTGATTTTTGAGTCAGATTTAAACTTTTTTAAATCGGTTTGCAAATACAAATAATACGGTCTGTTTCCCATGCTAAAAAGCATCTTTTTGGTAGTTGAATCGTAAATGTATTCTTCTACAATTTCGCCTTGACTATAGCTAACTGACTTATATGCTTCTTTGTGAATGGAATAACTAACACTATCTATGATAGGCTTGCTTACTACGTCTTTTATGGGTTGGTTATTTTGGGTCTGATATTCAAATGCATACACAATTTCACCACTAAATTGAGCATAAGTCTGGTTGATGATAAGACTTACTAATAGGCAAAAATAGAAGGTGGTATTTTTCATATTTTAAGTTTGCTTAGTCATTTCAAGAATTAAGCCAAATTAAATGTGCAGACCACACTCATCTTTAGCTAATCATACCCATCGGCCTTCTCTTTTGTTGACAAATACAGTCGATTGGTTTTAAAGTTTTATACTGGTTGAAAAAATCTGCAATTTAATCTTGGATTTTAGCAGCATATTTAAATATCAAATAGCCAAAAATAGTATTCAATTATAAAACAACCCAATTCGATTTAAAAACTTTAAGAAAATTGACTTAGAATGATATATAACTTCATTAATCAGCGTTTATATGGAAACAATTTTTATTTTAGTACACTAAAATCAGAAGTTAATATGGCACTAATAAAGTCTTTAAATAATCATACTCCAAAATTTGGAGAAAATTGCTTCTTAGCAGAAAATGCTACTATTATTGGTGAAGTAGAAATGGGAAAGGATTGTAGTGTGTGGTTTAATGCTGTGGTTCGGGGAGATGTTCATTACATTAAAATTGGGAATAAAGTTAATATTCAGGATCAAGTCATGATTCATTGTACTTACAAAAAAGCTCCAACCACCATTGGAAATAATGTGTCTATCGGTCATCGGGCAATTGTACATGGTTGTACAATTCATGATGATGTTTTGGTAGGAATGGGTGCGGTAATTATGGATGGAGTAGTAGTAGAAGAAGGCAGTATCATTGCAGCAGGAGCAGTAGTCTTAGAGAATACTCACATAGAAAAAGGAAGTATTTATGCAGGTGTTCCAGCTAAGAAAGTGAAATCAGTGAGTCCAGAATTGCTTTCAGATGAAATAAACCGAATTGCAAATAGTTATGTAATGTATGCTAGTTGGTACAAATAAAGCAGACTTAGAAAATTGCTAAGGCTTAGTTTCATATCTTTGCAAAAAAATTAATTATGCTTGCCATTGGTGTTCATCATGAACTGAAAATAGACCGCGATACAGAACCAGGACTATTCCTTATAGATGAGGAAGGAAATGAGGTACTCCTTCCTAATAAATATAAACCAGAAGAATTTGAAATAGGCGATTCCATTCGTGTTTTTGTGTATCTAGATCACGAAGAGCGTCCTGTTGCTACCAATCTAGAACCTTATATCAAGCTGGATGAATTTGCCTTATTGAGTTGCATAGACATCAACAAGTTTGGATCGTTCATGGATTGGGGTTTGGAAAAACACCTTTTTGTACCCTACATAGAGCAAGCCAATAAAATGAAAGTAGGGGAGCGCTATTTGGTTTTTTGTTATCTAGATGAAGAAACCAATCGTTTAGTAGCCTCCTCTAAGGTGCATCATTTTGTGGATAATTCCATACTAACTGTGGAGCCTTTTGAAGAAGTAGATGTGCTCATTTCTAACCCCTCTGATTTGGGCTTCAATGCCATTGTAAACGACATTCATTTGGGACTACTATTTGAAAATGACATACATCAAAAGTTACGAGTTGGTGATCGATTACGTGGTTTTGTGAAAAAAATTAGAGAGGATAATAAAATAGATTTAAGCCTACAAAGACCTGGTTATAGAAGCATAGAACCAAATGCAGATAAAGTGCTTGAAGTTTTAAAAGAAACGGACGGGTTTTTACCCCTGCATGACAAATCTGATCCTGAAATGATTAATAAACTTCTAAAAATGAGTAAGAAAGCTTTTAAAAAGGCCATCGGAACCTTATACAAAAACCGACAAATTACCATAGAAAATGGTGAAGGAATTCGTTTGATCAAAGAGTAATTAAGATAGACTTTAGGTTTATTCTACTAATAGAACACAAACCGATTAGCATTGAGTCTACCAAACCTAGTTCCTTGATAGAAAGTGGGTCTCCATAATCTTGAGGAATTATAAAAATCATTTTGCCAACCATAAGCTTGATTATTGTAAGGGTTTCTAAATTGAGCTTCAGTTTTTGATCTGGAATTTGTTTTTAAACTTGCTTTATAATTTTCAGAAATTCTACTTTGTTGTTGGTCTATTCTAGATTGATAGATTTGAGCTAAGTATCTTGTTTCAAATTCTTTGCGTTCAACTTGTTCTGCTATATTGATGGTTCTTCGTTGGTAAGTAGGGCTGTAAATATTTGTTGGTGTAGAAATACTGTTTCGTTCTCGTTTATAGGTTTCATCATACAAAATTGAAATAGTAGGTTTGGTTTCTAAATCAAAAAAACGAATACCATCTTCTTGACCACTCACGTCATAGGTGATGAGACCAATTACAAACAGTATAAAATTGATTTGTCTAAACATTTTCTTCTTTCCAGTCCAAGATACTAATTTCTTTCCATAAAGAAGGAAAAAACGAACGCTGTTGATGTCTGGGATGTAAATACTTTTGCCATTTAGATCCACCTGTTGCAGCTTTGTTTTCTCCTTTTTTATTCAAATACTTTTGGGCAGTTCTTAAATGAGTTAACGGCCAACTTACATTATAATTGTAATCAAAATCACGCATGGCTTTTATTAAAGCTTCACTTGGAACTTGCATTTTTAAGTATTGTTCATGTAGTGTGTTGCCTTTAACCTGGTTAGCTAAGTCTGTAAAATCATCTAAATATTTATTTTCAAATTCCTTTAAGGTATACGATTTTTTTCCTGTTTTTCGGTTGTATCCAGCATTTTTCCAATAAATGTGTTCAAAGTAATCTTCTGTACTTGGATTCTTTGGCAAGCCTTCCTGTCCCTGTTCATTTACTAAATTGCCTAATTGAGTACAATAGATTTCTAAAAAGCGGAATTGCGCGCTCTGAAAACCACTTGCTGGCGTTAGTGTTAATCTAAAAACATTGTAATCTTCATAACTCATCCCGTCTTTCATTACAGAAAACGAAGTAATCAACATGTCTGTGTAGCGTGTTAAACGTTGCATTTTGTCTATCAGCATTTCTTCATCAAGCTTAGTATCCATTAGCTGTTTCAACTCATGAATCATTAGATTGAGTACCAATTCTGTAATCTGATGGTAACCAATAAAAACAACTTCATCTTTAAAATCAGTTCGTGGTTTTTGTAAAGATAGCAGTGTTTCAACTTCAATATAATCCCAATAATTGATTGGTTTAGCATGCAACAGACCTTTTAAATACGTATCTGGATTTTCACCCAATGATTCGTACTTTTTAACCAATTCTTCAATTAACTGTTGCGTTTTAGTCATGCTGATTTAATTTATACAAATTTATTATTTTTATTTAGCATTTTGTTGTTAATCCAATATTAGTTGTGCTGAATATCAATTCTTCTAATATATACTTTAGAATAGTATAGAATATATTTATAAACCTATTTCAACAAAGGATTTTTTATGGCATAATTCTAAAAAAAACTTAGTATTTTTGTAATAAATATGAAAATTATGTCAGAGCAAATCGAACGAATAAAATGCCTTATTATTGGATCTGGACCAGCTGGTTATACTGCTGCAATTTATGCTGCTAGAGCAGATTTAGCTCCAGTTGTTTATACAGGAATGGAACCAGGCGGACAACTTACAACCACTACAGAAGTTGATAATTTTCCTGGATATCCGGATGGAATAGATGGTCCTACAATGATGACTCAACTGCAAGCACAAGCAGAACGATTTGGAACTGATGTGAGGTTAGGAATGGCAACTAAAGTAGAACTGTCCAAAAAAGTAGGTGGCATTCATAGAGTTGAGATTGACAATAAAAAATGGATAGAAGCCGAAAGTATTATTATTTCTACTGGGGCTTCTGCAAAATATTTAGGTTTAGAAAGCGAACAACGTTTACGCGGTGGAGGTGTTTCTGCCTGCGCAGTTTGCGATGGTTTTTTCTATAAAGGTCAAGACGTAGCAATTGTTGGTGGTGGAGATACCGCTGCAGAAGAAGCAACCTATTTAGCTAAAATTTGTAGTAAAGTAACCTTATTGGTTAGACGTGGAGAAATGAGAGCTTCTAAAGCCATGCAAAATCGCGTATTTAATACCAAAAACTTAGAAGTTAAATTTTTCACCGAAATTGATGAAGTACTAGGTGACCAAGTTGTTGAAGGCTTGCGTATGATAAATAACCAAACCAAGGAAATAGAAGAAATCAAAATCACCGGTTTATTTATTGCCATAGGTCATACCCCAAATACTGATATTTTTAAAGGTTTTCTGGATATGGATAAAACGGGCTATCTTCATACCGAAGGGAAAACTACTAAAACCAATTTACCTAGTGTTTTTGCCTGTGGAGATGCTCAGGATAAAGAATACAGACAGGCCGTTACTGCAGCTGGAACAGGTTGTATGGCTGCACTTGATGCTGAACGTTATCTGTCAACTTTAGAAAGTAGTGAAGAAGAAAAAGTAAGCGAAGAGGAGTTTATAAATTAAAAGTTTAAGCACTTTTCTTGAATAAAGTAAAAGGAGAAAAAGAATTGAATTTAACTAATTCGAGAACGTTCTCCTTTTTTTGTTTCAGTTTACTTAGATGAAGTACAGCAATGTGTTTTATAGTTGCCAACAAAAGTTCTTGATACATCCCGATGAAGAAATTGGAATACTAAAATTCATTTTTTACAATATACTTATTTACAATTACTTGTTCGTAATTAAGTTGTTTTTACTTTTGCTAGATTAAATAGCAAAAGTAAAAATTGTATCAGGATGTTTTCTTGCTAACGGTTTGTGTATGAAGCGTTGGGCATTTAAAAGCACTTCATTTTCAGTTTATTACTTAGCTAAATATAAATATTTAACGTTTATTTTTTCTCTTAAATGCCAAATTTTATATTTAGCGTACTTAATTAATACTCACAGACCTTTCAGTTTAGCACAAACGCCCTATGTTTTTTATACATTGTTAGGTGTCTGGCTTTTCTTTCCGCAAACTTGCTAGCGTTGGCGTGAAAGCTCTTTTAAATTTGTGAGGTACGAGCAAACTTTAAATGTGCTTGAACTTGCGTTGGCTATTTTTCAACTATAATTTCTCGTATTAAATCTTCTATTTTCTTGTTACTAAATTGTTTTCGGAATTTAATTTTGATTGTATCTCCAAAGAATTTTTCTGCGTGTCTTATTTTCTGCTTTTCTTCATTTCTTAAACTTTCTTCACTTGTGTTTTTTGTTTCCACAACAAAGTACAATTTTTTCGATTTGTCCTCATAGTTTAAAACATAAGCAAAATCTGGCGAATAACTTTTTCCGCCAGCAACAGGAATCTTAATTGAGTTTTTAGGTATTTTAGAAAAAACGACTACTTCTTTTAAGTTTTGCTCAATATTAATCTTCTCCAATTCAGAATCGTAAAACAATTCATCTAGTAAATAACTATCGGCAACTTTATTCTCGGAATACATTACTCCAACATCAGAAGCTGAAATTTCTTTTAAAACATTTCCTTTTTCGTCTGTGAATTTAGTTGGATGAATTTCATTACTTACTTTTTGATATTCAATTCCAAATTTATCTATTGCATTGTACATTAAGTAATTCTCGAATTTTTGCTTAATAATACGAACTGTAGCAATATTTAGAAATTTGTTTATGTCAATATTAGAATCAATAAATGAACTGTTTAAAGTCTTTATATTTATGTTTAATGTTTTTGCTAATTCTTTCAAAAAACTACTGTATTTCATTGTAGAAATTGGCGTTATTTCATTTCCGTAAATTTCTTGTTCTTCTTTAACTCCTGCTATGTTATCAGTTATTTCAATTTGTGCTGTTCTTTCTTTTATACCTTCAATAGTAAAATTACTATTTTGCTCATTTAAGAAATTAACAAAAAGTGATTTGAATTTGTCTTCTTTTTCAAATTTGTATTCTAAAATTACTTTCTCATTTAATTTTTCCCACAATTCTTTTAATTCACTATATTTTTCGGTTCTAATACTTACTTGCTTTTTAGTATCTGTAGATTTTCTAACTTTATTTGAGCCAACTCCTTCAAATATTTTAGGATAATTACTTTTGATAAAGTCAAAACCACCTTCTTTAAATTTATTAGACCTTGTGACAACATTATTTTCGTCTAATATTTCAAATAAATCATCTTCTGTGGTTTCGTATAATTCGCAAATTTTCTTAATAATAATGTCTGATAATTTTTCTGGAATATCTTCTATTGATATAGCACCTGATTTTTCATTAATTTCATTCACTAATTTATCTACAAAATCACTTTCTGTAAAATCTACAAAGTAATTTAGGTAAAACTGTTCGTCTTTTACTCGGTTTCCGTATTCGTTTACAGGAAGTCTTAAACCTCTACCAACTTCTTGCAATTTTGAAATATCACTACCGCTACTTCTTAATTTACAAATTTGAAAAACATTAGGATTATCCCAACCTTCACGCAAAGTCCATTTAGAAAAAATAAATCGTCTTGGATTATCTAAATCAAGCATTGCCTGTTTATCGTGCAATATTTCGTTTATCTCCTTTTCAATGGCTTCATCTTTTTCTGAATTATCTTTTGAAAAATAACCTCCGTGTGTCAGACTTATATCTTGCAATGTTTTTTCAAGATATGCTTTGTAAAACTTGTTTTTTTCTGTTTTAAGTAAACGTTCTACTTCAACTTTTATTAAACGCTCAATAGTTGTTCTTAAATAACCATTTTCGTTTCTATATTCTTCAATATTATCAATAAAAAAGAGCGTAATTGGTTTGATTTTTACAGTTCGTGTAAGTAGTTCTTTTTCATTTTCAAAATGGCTTTTTATGGCTTTTTGAATCATTATTTCTTGCAGTTTTTCTGCATAAGAATAAGGGTTTAGTTTATCTCCTCTTGATAATTCAATTCCATTAGATAAAACAACTTTACTTTTATTTAAACTTTCTACAAATAAATCTTCCATTGCAGAATGTACTCTTTGTAAACTTTCTTTTTTAGTAAGTTTAAAGGTTTGCTTTTTGCCTTCATCTAATAGTTCAAAAGTGGCTTCTGTTCCGTTTGTACTATTGAGTTTTACAATGGCATTTTTTCCACTTTCAAACTCTGTAATATGTCCTATTACACCTTTTACTAAATTACGATTGAAAGAATCAACAGCCGTTAAAGTGTAAACTAAATTTTCATACTCTT
>Ga0307966_1001902_pt1 | contig 16188 bp, 17 predicted proteins | sample OrgLakmetagen646_FD_203141 | JGI IMG/M metagenome (GOLD analysis project Ga0307966, IMG submission 203141) | Saline water microbial communities from Organic Lake, Antarctica - #646 | ecosystem: Environmental > Aquatic > Non-marine Saline and Alkaline > Saline | place: Antarctica: Organic Lake... | reverse complement strand
ACTCACACACACTCACACACACACACACACACACACACACACACACACACACACACACACACACACACACACACACACACACACACACACACACACACACACACACACGCAAACACACATATACACACGCAAACACACTTAGCCACGACAACTGGGCGACATGTATGTCCCCCATTTGTTTCTGTCATGCACAGGAGAACACATGTAGAATTCAAATGCTTGAACTCCAAAACAATATTGCAGCTAGTGCAAGCAGCATACAGAAAAGGTTAAGGTACACTAAGCACGTTAATCAGGGCAGCAGAAACAATCAGTCTTAGGCTAAGAAGAATGACGTTACATCATTTTACTTGCACGAGAAATGCGAATCAACTTGTAGCCTCTCTTCACACAGAACGTACCAAAGCTCCAAACGGGTTGCTAGCAAGTTACCATCTCTAGGCAGGCTACAAATTCGCTCAGTGAAGCAAAAGCTTGCGGAAATTCACCCCATTGGAACCAGGTATGGAACGAGGTGGTACTGATCGGTCCATTGCTCCCGGCATGATGTACGAAAATAGAAGGTGGCGTGGGTGCCCGCATCAGGCAACTTTCCACTGCGCTTACAAATGGAACGAACAATAATGTGGGCCGAGGGGGTTGCGTGCTGCAGCCCCCATACCGCCCATTAAAGAAAGAAGAAAATAATACCTGTCTAGCTACGGCTGTCACGTATAGTCAGTGGCAGCAACATTTCGTGTTACAGTTGTTACAAGCAGTAGTTGTTACAAGCAGCAGTCGGTTTCAGCTGAGGCTGTTTTGATACTTAAGTTTGGTTCGGTAAGCTGGAAGAACCAGTCGTGACGGCGATGTGATCTGACAAGGCCGGCTAATTGTTCACCCCACAATTTCTTGCTGCTGCCCATTGGCGTGACAATTCCCTGTAACCAACGGATGGATGCGGAGCCACGATTCCTGTTAACCAATGGATGGATGTAGAGCCACGATTTTTCGATGGGGATCTGGTGCTTAGGAGACAGTATTTCAAGTTTCACCTAGATCTTTTGGGGGTGGGTTGATGTTGAATCTAATACAAAGTGATTTTTTATTGCAGATCTGATGGCGTGCAAGCTTACTTATTCATAAGTGCTTTGGCATTTACACCAAGTTTTCCCAAGGCTGTGGAGTGGATCTTGTGCTTGCTGCAAAATATGCCTGCTGCTCCTAGTAGGATGATGTGGAGGCTTTTGTCCCAGTAAGCGTGCAAAAGCGACTTTGTTCTACTCGTCCCTTTTCTGCTCATAAAAAGTGTTCACACAAGCCCTGTTTTGGTATGGTCATATATTGCGTTTGATTTGTGTGAATACATTTAGTTTTGTTACCAAAAATTTTGGGCTCGTCATTTGCTGGAAAATGGGCCTTGCATCTGTTACAGACCCAGGAGGTTTTAGTCAGAACACTTTGCGCAGTGAGTGCAGGGTCAAATTTATAACCTGGCGTTCTATCAGGTGCCGCTGCTTCTTTGCGGTAAATGGTTTTAGCCATACACTGGCATTTAGAAACCAAAAAACTGCGCAGGCATTGAAATTTCACTCCCATATTAATAAAGAAAAAGGAGCCGCTCTGGTACTGGGTATGGTAAAACTCCTCCACCACACAAAAAAGAATAAGGTCAACGGGGATCAGAAGAATTGCAGGCTTGACCTGAAAACGGCTTCCGATGAGTGTTGGCAATAGTACTGAAAGTGCGCCTGGTATGGACGACTTTGACAACGTAGTTGACAGAATGTTATGAAGATTGAGAGCAAGTTTCTCAGCTCTTTGAGAGTCAAGACCCAGCTCCTGAAAAGGTTCCGGTGTGTATTGGTTTTTGAAGGTGCCACCCACTCCCAAAAGGATGGTGTGGACGGTAACGAAGGCTCCTTGAAAGATGGTGCAGAGGCATTCTTGCTGTTCCTGTGCGGCGCTCAGCTGGTTCTGAGGTCTAGTGTTCTCACAGTACTTGATCTCGGTGAGTTGGATGTCATGTTGAAATATGCTGAGGTTTTTGAGTCGGTGCTGTCTAGGGAAGGTGGAACTGTTGATGGCAGGCGGTGCTGCTGAGGTGCTCCTGGTCCCGCCCATTCGCCCCCTGCCTCTCCAAAGAATCCACCAACCTCCATTTGTTTGTTGCTTCTTCGTTTTTGCGGAGATGGGAGCAACCAGTACAGCATTTGTCTGAAAAGCGGGGTGGAAAGAGCCACTTTGGCATGACCCTATTTCCAGCTGTATTAGAAATCTGAGGAATTTGCATAGCCAGCCGTTTGCTGCTGCCTATATCATGACACAGACAAAGCAGGATTCTAGGGAGCCTGTTTTGCTAATGGCTTTGAAGATCAGGAATGTCTCCTTTTGCGTGTTGGCATCCAGAAAGGATATGCAGGGCACTGTCTAGCTGAGGGCAGAGGGGGCATGTGTGCTTGCAAGGCGTCATGGTAATTGGATAGGTACCAAAGCCTTTAGGTAGGTGACTGACCCGTGCTTGGGTGATTTTTGCGTTTGTTAATGATTTAATTATTATTTTTTTTACAAGCCAGTAGATGCTGTACACGGGATCTCCCTCAGGTCCAGTTTTTAATATGGAGGTATCCGCAACGTCAGAGTTGGTTGTAATTGACTTTCTAGCAAGAGTGTCAGCATATTTATTGCCTATAATACCTGTGTGGGACTTGACTTTGCAAAATTTAATGGGTGATGGTGCCTGGTGGATTGCTGTGGTAATGGATTGGAGGACATCTCCCTGGATGTGGTGGCGGTGGAGGTTTGGGCGTGAGAGCTGCTTTTTAATTTGGTGCATTGAGGTTAGGCTATCTGTGGCTATATGGGAGTAGCCGTGAATGATTGCGGCTGCTATGGCTTCCAGCTTTGCACGTGAGATGGTGTTGGTTGTACCCAGCCTCTTGGGTTGACGTGTCGTAGCAAATCACTGGCACAACAAAATATAAGACTCAGCAGCACATCAAGCAATCCCAGTGCAGTTCCCAGCCTTTGCTTGAGAGAGACTCAACCCTGGCTCCAAACTAATCTTCAATAAAACAATAAAACCGACTTGCGTTAACACAGTGGCAAATGCTATACCACACACACTCTAGTCGGCTGCCGTGCTTTTCCTCCCCAGGGCTGGGAAGTATACTCAACCACCTGGCTGAGCATTGAGTAGTGTACTGATTAAATACCGCAATATCAAAACCAGAAAATGCTATCTTCGATAAACTGGCTCCCCCAGCTTATTGAACGAGACTAGGCAAACAACCTTGACTGAAAACCAGCTAACTAAATCACACAAATCGTCACTGCCAACAATTGGACGTGACAGACGTGGTGGAACATGTTCAGGCGAGGGTGGTATACACCTGATCCAATGTCTTGCCCTTCTTCGTGATTTTTTAAACTGCCATCAGTGCATACACTAGTAGGTCCAAGACAACCCTCTTAAAGAGCCTAAACAAGAAAAAGAACGTACTGATGGTCTTCCCATGAGTGTCGTGGCATACTACAGACCAGATTCGACCATTCCAATGGTCATAATTCAAGATCAATCAGCTGCCTTGACGCTATGTAGTACAGACCTTTTACTGTAAGGCTGTGCAGTGGAATTATTGTGTGGATGCTGTAAATGGTGCCTGTTGGTCCTACCTAGTAGGACGGTATGGAGGATTTTGCAATGCCCTAGTGATAAGTGAGAACAGCAGCTGTGTTTTTATTTCGCCTTTTCTGCTTGTTGTGTAGGAGAAGTGCTCACACATAATCTGATTTTTGATTCTAACTTGGCTTCATATCCTGGGGGCATGGATTGGCAGGGCCGTCAGGTAAAAAAGAGGCAGCTCCTTGCATGCCATCGGTGATATGGCAGACCTTGTTTGGACGTGTTTTGTTAATTTCTTTTGGGGTGTGGTTGCTGGGTCCCTTCTATTTGAGAAGCAAGGTGGAAAGAGCCATACCGGCACATCCTTGTTTCAATTGTTTGTTTCTCCAGCAAACCTGGAACTTTTTACAGGACTAGCCATCCGTCTTTGCTGCCTGTACGAATAAAGACGAAGAATTTAAATAAGGTGCCTGCTTAGCTTGGCTTGGCTTTTGCAGTCATACTGCACGATGAATTGCCAGTGATTTCCCACTCTTTACATTTTTATTTTTGGCGTGTTGACATAGGTCAAGGAGAGCAAACTCCCAACTACGAGGCTGAAAGCATATGACGGGGAAAGAAAGAGAGAAACTGTAATAGAAGGAGCTATACAAGTAGCTTTTTGGCGAAGCCCCCCTCGTGGGGGGCGTGAGCCCCTAGCATTGTCGGATTCTCACCACACTTCACACAGGCTTACCCAGGGCACCTCCGGGCTGAGACTCGACATAGGCTCCTAACCAATCTTTCTACCGTGTCAGATGAATTTTGGGAACACTGCAGTGCCGAGTGCAACGTTTTAGAGCATATAATGAAGTTTGGAAGCTCCAGGAAACTGCCCAGGATTCCTCAGCCAGGCCCCCAGACCACTTCCTGCTGGTGCAGTATCCATCAGCACACTTCCCTGGCTGCGGATGCTGCGTCAGGGGTCCTCGGTTGTGTTCCGGCTGCAAAGTTCACAGTTGACCAAGCAGGCAGAATCAAGTAATTTCGTTGGGCTATATAATCTTAGTTCTGCCAGATGTCCGTGACGCGCGGAAGTTTGCATGGACGGGACCCTTCAGGAAGGCGGTCTGTGTTGGCTTAGACTGTTCGCGGGGCGTGGAGCGCACGGTGCAGGTGCTTGCCGCGCACTGTGTGTTGAAGCGGTGTTCAGACATCGTGGCCAGGCCTCGGGCCCATGCTCGCACCTGCCCTGTCAACAGACAGGGAACAGCAGCAGCAGCACATCCTCTCGCCTGCTTCAGCAAAGGTTGCTCCAGGGGGGCAATTTTTCAGCGTTGCTAGCAACGCTCCCTCACTTGTCTCCTTGGTGAGTGAGTGACTGGCTACTTGTTGTGTCACACAACCTAGCTGCATCACAATATTTACTGCCGCAGCATTTAATGTGGCAGGTCATTAATTTAGGGTTTACAGAATTAGGATGAAACCTGTATTACAAAGCCCAAGTGTAAGAAGACTTTGTGTGAATACATGTGAGATCTATGTCTGGGTCAACAGTGTTCCAGCTTGCTTTTCCTTTCTTATGTACAACCCTACCCCCCACGCACAAGGTGCACCAACTAGTTACTAAACTGCACTGCCATGCAATAAAAAGCTTGAACAAGATTACACAAACCAGACACAAAATACACTTTAACAACAACAGTGGCTGATAATGGGGGATCTGATGGGGGGGCTACTGTTAGAGCGGCTGGCTTCAGGAGGGCTAGGCGCAGGCCGGAATGCATGGCTGACAACCCGCCGAATCCTCATTAGTCTCAGTTGTTTCTATTTTTTCTCTCGTTTCTGGTGGAGCGCTGGCTAGTGTGAGCACTAGTTGAGAGCCTTTATTTAATGCACGCTGGTGACTTCCAGCGTAGACTTTTACTTTTACTTTTTATGTACATATTGTCCTTTTCCTACTTAAAAGTGTGGTTGTGTGCTAAAACTTTTCAGGGTGTTAGTTGAGTCTACGACTGTCTGAACTTCGCAGGAATCTTCCTTGAGTGATCTTATGCCGAGGAGATAATGATTGATCAGAGCGAGCCTGTCCATCCAGACACACAGGTCGGTGGCAGTAAGCAAGAGTGAAAGGGTAGGCAACTGGCAAAGCAAGAGATAGAGCATGGCGCAACAGTCTCACTCCATATCCGTTACAGAAGCCTTCTGAGCACCTATCCGTATCCTTCCTACCTTTTGTGCACATTGATCTAACTAGCGCTTGAGTTAAACATGACAGTTGCTAGCAGATCCGCAGATTAAGCTTAGAGCTGTTGTGATGAGGAGTGCGATAGAGCCTGCTCAGTATGCACACAGAGTGCTTGGTAGGCAGAGAATTATAAAGCAGTTCTGGTTGGAAGGAAGTTGAGAGGAGTGCATCTCAGTAGCGTGCAGAGGACAAGGCATGTTGTAGAAGGAACTGGGGGGAAAAGCTGAGGCGAACGTTGTGTTGTGTATGTTTTGTGCATGTGAAGTGTGAGGGGGAGGACAAGCTTACGTCTGTGTGTTTCTCGGTTGGTGTTTCTCTGGAGCCACTCGATTTTGCTGCATTGCATTTAACAAGCGTATGTCTCGTCTGGTAACATGGTGCAGACCCATGGTCCTTAGTCTAGCCAAACATGGCGCCATGCATTGCACATGTGTTTTCAGTCTCACGCTGCCCTCAAGAGGAGGGGCGGCAGTGATTCCCACGCGCTTGTAGTGACATGTAGCTTTTCTTGTGTGTTTTCTGGTATTTTATTTTACTGTTAAAGACGGATTACAGCTCAGGATGTGGCCGTGTTTGTGACTGTTGGTTTCTGAAAGGCCTGTTGCAAACTGATCGCCTGCTGACAGCACTGGTTTTACAACATCTACCTTGCATGTCTGATTCTTTTTGTGGTCTTTTTGAGTGCGGGTTAGGCAGATTTTCCCGCTGCGTTACAACTCAAAAGAGTTCCTCATTACTTACTTATATTAAACACTCAAGTTTCCTTGACACTTCCATGTTAAATGGGGGGATGTGGCCCATACTTGCAATCCATGCTTAAGCTGGCACCATGATTCGTCGTACATCCTAGTGTGCAAGCATTGGCATCTTTGATTAAGAAATTATATATTTTTTTTTGTGGTGGTGTTACAGCTACGGCCCCCAGCAGGGACCTGACAGACAACAAAAAAAAAGAAGAGGGAGGGCTCAAGCAGAGGAGAAAGCAAGAGGAAGCTGCTCAAGGAGACCCAGAACCAGGGAAAGGAAACCAGGAAAATAATAGAAATGCAGATAGTGTAAATACTACCGGCATGGATTAGGAAAGGTTTGTGTTCTGCACCACCCCATAAGCGCACGTTTATGGCTCATAAGCGCGCGCTTATCAGCCGTTGTTAGCGTGCAGAGCGCGAGAGTTCAGAAAGCGTTTCTGAAGTTCAAAAGCGCGTTGATAACGCGAGCCTTTTTGACAGTGCACCCAATGGATGCAGAGAGACACACAACAACATCCCACCTGGAGAATAAAAAGAAGAAGCTTTTCAGTGGGGATCAGGTGGTTGGGAGGCAGAAGCCTGCACACCACCAGGAGTATTGCTCCGATATTTTAAGGGGTTGTGTTCAATGTCTCGTCTCATCAGTTTGATTTTTGTTGCGGATCTGATTGCATGTAGCTAGGCTTTATTTTTCATGAGAGCTTGGGCATGATGACCAATAACTCTGAGGCTGTGGAGTGGATTCCTTATGTCACGTACGTTGTGTGGCTGCTGTAAATGGTGCCTGTTGCTCCTAGCAGGATGGTGTGAAAAGTTTTACGGTGTTCAAGGAGTAAGCGGGGCATTTGCAGCTCATGTTGTTCTCGTTCCTTTTCTGCTTGTTGAGTAGGGGAGCGAATTGTCTACACAGTGCTTAATTCCGATGATATGTTTAGCGCGGTGGCTGTTGATCTCATGGATTACTTTTTTGGGGGGCTCCTAATAGGTTGAGCAGTCATGCCAGGTCAGAGGCCTTTGTAATCCAAACTATATTACTGCTCTCCTGTTGCTATTTGACTGTCTTTTTGGTGATGAGGTTTTTGGTTGCAGATTTTATATGTTTCCGCTCAGATGCTCTAGAGGAATAACCTCCTTACCTGACCTAAAGTACTGCATGCACTCATCGACTGATGTTCTGACCTAGCTAGCACAGCAGGAGAGGAAAGCGTGGGGCTTCAAGCGGGTGTAGTATGTTACACAAGTGAGCATGTCTTGCTCACCACACCGGAACAACAGGAAACAAAACATCCAGGAACTTGCCTGGAACAGTGTATTATTGCAGAGTCCTCATGTACAGGGGTAAAAAAGGAAATCAGCGAATTATGTCAAAGGGGACTTCCGGACATCATAGCAATTTATCAATTCTTAGCAACAAACGGGCTCCTGACATCCAACGTGATCCTACACGCTTAAACGCATGGCATGCATTGCCCAGGATGTGCAGGGTGTGTGACACACACACACATACGCACACGTGCACAGCACACAAGTATATGCATACAAGGGCACTGCTAAAACAAGAGAGTTGGATACCCATGCTGGCCGTATTACCGACATACACACATACACACACAAACACATATACACTTGGGCCTTAGCAACAAGGCTGATCAGACCCTTCTCCTTTCAACACACATTTTCTTATTGCTTCCCCCTTCTTCAGTCGGGCGACCCAGAACCAACAAAGCATTGAGCTGAATCTCCATCTCAAAACACAGCATGGCTACAACATAGGTGCAGCACACAGGCACACACGGTGCTCTTCTTCACACACACATATACACACACACTGACAGGCACATGCATACATACACACACACGCACACATACAATTGTGAGGAGTGGCAGGGTCCGGCAACGTCAGTGCATTAGGTGGCGGAAGAAATACACGTACAAACACGCAAGGACCGAACACACTGCAATACATAGGCAGCGTACATCCTTTCTTGGTGCCCGTGTGATTTGTACCAAAGACCTATTAACTAAGAGATGGGAGTAAGCGCACTCAACACACGCAGCGCACACACACACATACACACACACACACACAGTCCACCTACACAAAGGCACATAATAAACATACACAAGTGACTGCATTGTGGCAATGACTATCGCAGTATGTAATTGAAGTCTGGTCAAGAGCGAGAGAGCGGCGAGGCCTACACAGTGCATTGTGGCAATAGCTGTCGCAGTATGTAACTATAATCTGTTTAAGAGCAAGAGAGCGGCGAGGCCTATACTGGAGCAGCTCTGAGAGCGGCATGGCCTACACTAGAACAGCCCTGTACACAAGCATTCGTAAATCTTGAGGCAGCTGGCTAGCTGATCTGACCAGCTGCACACACACACACTCACACCCACGGCATCTGTACACAGGCATTCTTACTTCTTGGCAGTTGGCTAGCTGATCTGACTAGCTCTGCACACACACGCACACCCACAGCACGCACAGACATGATAAGAGCCACACGCGCAAATACACACACATGCACAAACACACACACAGACACACACACATAGAATGAAGGTGTGGGATGACGGCACCAGCTGTGTGCAGCATGCAACAGCCCCCCCTGCGCCCTTCACAGTCCTGATTTATTGCCCTTTAGCCTGCAGCTGCTGCTGGTTGCGTAGCATTTTCTGGTAGTGGTGCCGCCGCGTCTCCTCCTGTAGTGATGAACACGTATGTGTGTGTGTATTTATATGTGTGTTTGTGTGCATTGTGTGTGTATGTGTGTGTGTGTGTGCGTGTGTGTGTGTGTGTGTGTGTGTGTGCGGTGTGTGTGTGTGTGACGCAAAACACGCCTCTCCCTCCCCTCACCTGGCGAGCAGTCTGCCGCCGTCTCAAGTCCTTGATCTCCCTGCAGCGAGGTACGGGGCAGTCTGCGCTCGTACAGCTCTTGGCGTGAAGGTTGAGCAGGCACCACATTTTCTTGCACAGCGGGCAGCCTCCGGTGACTTTGAGCTGGCAGCCCACGGCGTGTTGGAACAGCTGGCGAACCTGTGTGTGTATGTGCGTGTGTGTGTATGTGTGTGTGTGTGTGTGTGCGTGTGCGTGTCTCTGTGTAAGGACACATGCAGTTTTAGGCACACCTGTGTGTGTGAATGTGTGTGCGTGTGTGTTGTGTGTGTGTGTGTGTGTGTGTGTGTGTGTGTATGTGTTTTGTGTGTGTGTGCTTGTGTGTGTGTACACACATGTAGATATGGTTGGAACTCATCGAGTTGAGAAGGTAATTAATGCATGAGTAAGTGGGTCATGTGGGTCGTCCAGCAGGAAACTAAAATCCCTATGTGGTGTCTACAGATGACACCTGGACTTGGAGTGCACCTGCCAGTTGTAGTAAACTGCAGGTGCACGATCATGCAAACACGCACACCCGTATCCACACCTCCTGGGGAGTTGGACTGGCAGTTGCTGCAGCTGAACAAACCACGTAAGCCAGTCACAGACACACAAACACACACATACACACACACACACACACACACACACACACACAAAACAAACGCACCTTGCGGCAGGAGTTGGACTGACAGGTGGAGTTGCTACCGCTGAACAAACCACGTAGACCAGTCACAGACACACACAAACACACACAAACAAACGCACCTTGCGGCAGGAGTTGGACTGGCAGTTGTTGTCGTTGCAGCTGCATGCGTGTACCAGCAGAGACATGGTCTTTTGCAGCTGCTCGTTGCGCTCGCGTCGCTCTGCCTCTGTGAGACGCATGCGCGTCTCGTCGTAGTTGCGGCTGGAGTGGGGCTGCACACAAAAATGTACACGCAAGAACAAACGGTGAGACTGCGCGAGAAATTCGGTTTTGGCGTAGTTGCGGCTGGAGTGGGGCTGCACACAAACATATACACACAAACGCACACAAGGTGAGACTGCATAAGAGATTTGATTTGGTGTAGGTGTGGCTGGAGTGGGGCTGCACACACACCAGCACACAGGTCAGGCCAGGAATTAAAATGTGAACAGGTCAGGAATCAAAATGTGAGAAACAAGGTTACTTGCAGGCCTTAGCGTAGTTGCAGCTGGAGTGGAGCTGACACACAAACACATTTGAGGACATATATAGGAGTGTATCAACATAAGCAAATCCTGTGAGCATACGCACATACACACCCCAAAGGGGAAGCGGTGGCTGCACATGCCTTCACTGTGGGGTGCGCATGGTCACGTCATTGCATTGGCTGCAGTGCTAGGCTCAGATCTTGCATGCAAAACTCGTTTTGCGACTCATGCAAGATCTGAGCCTACACTGCAACCAATGCAAAGAAAGCGCCACTCCTCAACAAACTGAAAGTACGAGCAAACACACACGCACGCACACATACGCACACACACACACACACACACCAGACACACAACAGCACACATACGCACCACGAGTGGGTGGTGGTGGCCGCGCGTGTTCTTGCAGTTGGAGCAGATGTCAAAGTCCGCGCACTGATTGCAGTGCCACCCAGTGCCCTGTTCAATCTCACAGTGGCAAGTGTTGCAGCTGCTGGCGAAGGCCACAGCGTGTGGGTTGTGAAGGTGGTACAGCACCATCATGGAGCTGTGCTTGGCGCGCCTTAGGGTGTCAAACTGCCAGTGGTTGCCTTGGCATAGGTGCAGGAAGGACTGCGGTTGTCGTGTATGTACGTGTGTGTGTGTGTGTCTGTGTGTGAGCATGCTTTCGTGTGAGTGTGTTTGTGTGTGCGTGCTTGTGTGTGTTTGCGTGCTTGTGTGCTTGTGTGTTTGTGTGTGTTTGTGTGTGTGTGTGTTTGTGTGTGTGTGTGTGTGTGTGTGTGTGTGTGTGTGTGCGTGCGCGTGCGCATGCGTGCAGGTATGTGAGTTTACATGCAACATTTTTTTAACAGAGACTCGTGGGAGAGCGTTTTCAGTCAGGGCATCCTTTACATCGTTCGAAGTCCTCACAGGTCTTTTGAAGTCTCCATCACAATCACGCCATTTCAAGCCACTTCCCAGCCTACCTTACACTGACATCATCCTTCGAACATTCCCCATCACATTAACGCATCCTCGAGCCACCCCCCCGACGGCCACTTCTATACACCCTGTTTGCCTGAGAGCTCACAAAAGCACTTGCAGCCACACATACGCACCCATACACGAGTGTGCGCTCACTCACACCCCCCCACCCCCACTCACACAATCGCACACACACACGCAACATGCACACACACACACACACACACACACACACACACACACACACACACACACAACATGCACAGCCTCCATACTGGCATCCCATCTTCATTGATCAGTGATTTTGCACTATTGCCTGAACCCGCACGTATGTGCATTTCTGCATGACCGCACGTATATGCGTTGTGTCAAGGAAACCCACGTTTGTGTGAGTGTGTGTAGAGACCTGCGCCACCACAGCTGTGTTGTTGCTCAATATCAATCCGGGGGGGCAAACACGGGCACCTCCCCCAACCTACACACGTATGCACCCACAGCTCTGTAACAAATACCCGCATGAATGCAAAGTCTGCCAGAACCATATATGAACCCCATGAGACACGATACATAATGTAGTCCTGCTGAAATACCTAAAGTACACACCGTATATATATATATGTATGTAGGATGTATGAAAGACCAACCCTACGTGCACACTCACGCACCCATGCACATATACACACTGCACACAAGCAGGCAAACCACACAAGCACACGCCCACGTGCGCACCTCTCTAGTCTCAAAAAAATCGTTCTCCAAATCCTGGCTGGGATCTACGCACACAGGCATGTCCCGCACCACCTCCCTGCTCATCAGCTTGGGCACCACTCCAGCAGGCAAGCGCGATTTCAGGCCGCCTGTGCGTACGGCGTTGGAATGGGCGAGGGGTAGTCGGTTACGGACATCATTGCGTTCTACAACAGAAGGGGCAGATTAGTTACTCAATGATATGTTATCATGCTTTCATCTTTCATCAACTTTGGCACCACACCGGCAGGTATGCGCGAATTCAGGCTACCCCTGCCTGTACGGAGTTTGGAGTGGAATGTCATATGGTGGTTTGGTGCATTAGTCATGGGTTGGGTAATCATGGGCTGGGTAATCATGGCTTGGGTACCAAGAAACAAGGTTTTGGCCACCTGGTAGGTATTGAGAAACGGAATTATTGCCACCAGGCTCTCACACATCATCAACAAATTTCAAGTGCTCGGTGTGCACGCAAAACTCTGCAACAACCTTACGAGCTCTGGAATCTTTGGTGGCATGGTTGTTTGGAGGCATTGACGCCAGCTCCATGCCAGCCAGAAAAGCATTGAGCTTCTGAGGATGCCGTGGCTTTTATGGTCACGACCATAAAAGTGTGTGTGGAAGCACGACTTCATGTGTGTGTGGAAGCACGACATCACATCGACTGGAAGCACGACATCACATCACGACGTGTGTGTGGAAGCACGACATCAAGTGTGTGTGGAAGCACGACACCTCCTCAATCACCCATGCTGCAAATCTGCCTCCTCAATTACCTCAACCACCTGGCACGAATCACCTGGACCATAGCATGAAAAATCTAATACATGACTGAAGTAGAGGGCATACCATTTATACGTAACGGAAATTAGCTTCGACCAGGGCATGAAGCCACAGTGCATTACAACCTCAACACAAAGACACCCACCCACACACACCCACTCATCCACACCAGGTTCACCTGCATGCCGCGACTCCTCATCAAAGAAGCAGGCCTCACAGACGGACAGACTAGCACCAGGGGCATTGGGCACGTTGGGCCCGCTCTCTAGCTTGATGCCGTCAAACTTGCGCTCAGCAGCAGGGCGCATGGGACCGTTGGTGGTGGCGTACCTGTGCGTTTGTGTGTGCGTGCGTGTATGTAAGTGTGTGCGTGCATACCCGGGTTCAGGTTGTGTGTGTGTGTGTGTGTGTGTGTGTGTGTGTGTGTGTTTGTGTGAGAACACGTCTAGCATGCAGCTCTGAGTCCAAAGGTTGTGTATTTTTGGTGCATGTAACAAGGAACGAGCACAGTGTGTGTGTGTGTGTGTGCGTGTGAGCCTGTTCAGGGGCACCACACAGGACAGGACAAGTGTCTGCCTGTTACCCAGTGGGGCAAAAGGTCGCAAGGACCCTCTTAAAATAGCTGCATGCCGAATTACCAAGATCGGTAATCGCTCGCAGCATTCGACGTAAAAAGCGGACAAGCAAGCAAGCCCAACAAATGGGAAGAGAAGTGATTATTGATAAGCTTGTCCACTACTTGGGCAAGCACAGAGCAGATAACGGCTGAAAGCTACGACAGCTTATAAGACACTGGCCATCAATTGCAACAAAAAATTTTGATCGCAACATATAAAATGAGAAGTTTTTTGATCGCAACCTTTTTTTTTTGTCGACATGGAGCTGCAGGACCGAGTATGTCATGGACATAGAGGGAGGTGCGTCTGGTGAGAGAGCCTGCCGCTTTCGGGCGCCACTTTTCAGAGAGTACATCTACACTAACACACTCTGATATCAATTTGCCGGGAGCACAAACCTCACACCTGCCCTAAGGGCCTGCCTGTTGGTCTATCATAAACTGTTCCGGGTTCCTTCTTTAACGGACCTGATAGGCAAATAAAGCAGCCGTCACGGCCTCCTGGCAATTTGATTATCGATGAAAGGGCAGATGGAGGGATCGTATGTGGCGGCACCTGCTCCACATAAGCTTTGCAGTGGCAGGCATAAACACACACACCTTTTAACCCACACACACACACCTGTAGATGGGCTGATTGGATCGGACGTGGCGGCGGCAAAACGTGCACACCTCCTGGAGGTGCACCACGATGAAGTCGTCTTTCATGTTGCCCCCCAGGATCTCCCCCAGCTTCTCCATCAGCTGCTCATCAATGCTCTCAGGCCCGGCATTGCCGTTCCGTTTGCCCTGCACACAGTTTAAAGGCTCGGTTTTCGTTTGTGAGATGCTTGTGAGCTGTAAGCGTCAACCGAGAGCGCCAAACGGCTACGCTCTCCTGCCTCTGCCGTTCCCTTTGCCTAGATTAGATGACCCTGAATCATCTGGGTTTTGGTTTGTGTGTGTTTGAGTGTGATTGCTTGGTGTGTGTATGTGCGTGTATGTGTGTGTGTGTGTGTGTGTGTGTGTGTGTGTGTGTGTGTGTGTGTGTGTGTGAGTGTGTGTGTGTGTGTGTGTGTGCATGTGTGTCGGAGAAATGGGGGCACCTGGTAAATGGCGCCGATGTTAGGAGTGCAGCGTCCTGCCGATCAACAAGTTTATCCCATATCCCACATCATCAAAATTGTTCTCAGCAATATCCAGAAACGGAACAAAAATTCTGCAGCTTCAAATGGTTCTTATCAAAATCCAGAAATGGAACAAGTATCCCACAGGATCAAAATCGTTCTAGGCAAAATCCAGAAATGAAATACTGGAGTGAGAACAAAGTCAGGGTAAACACACACAAGCATGCACGCACACGCACACGTACACACACAAACACACACAGCGCACCTTGCCCAGCTTGCGGGCTGTGAGTGCTGCACCTCCCGACTTGACATTGTTTTTGCCCGCTTGCCGGCAACCCTCAGCCATGGTGATCAGCAGGTTTTCTGCTTCACCTGTAATGGTGTGTGCGATTTCAAATGCAGAATAATTTGTGCGTTTGGTGCGCATTCAAGCAGCTTTGGCGCACTTGGTGCAGTTGGTGTGGGTGCGTGTGGTATGGATGAAGAATGCTGGAACACAGACCACTGATCTATAAAGACTGCAATCATTGAGATCAAAGTGAGAACGGGCAGTCCTCAAGCATTGTGACCAGCAAGTGCCCTAGAAATTCAGCACAGCACGCCGCGCAGGGAGCATGCACGTGCATGTGCTGCACATGCATGCACAAGCATGCACACGCGTGTGACCAGCAAGTGCTCTAGGATATCAGCACAGCACGCCGCGCAGGGAGCATGCACGTGCACGTGCTGCACATGCATACACACGTGTACATGGACAAACGTATGCACGGACACATGCATACACACACGCACGAATGCAGACACACGGTATGCACATGCGTACAAACCTGACCAGTAGCCGCCTTGCAGACAGGGTATCTGAATTGCTGAGCAGCGGTCACACGCACATATGCACGCATGAATGCATGTACACGGCATGCACACACGTACAAACCTAGCCAGTAGTCTACATGCAGACAGGGTATCTGCTTTGCTGAGCAGCGGTCACACGCACATATGCACGCACGAATGCATGTACACGCCATGCACATGCGTACAAACCTGGCCAGTAGTCGCCTTGCAGGTAGGGTATCTGCGTTGCTGAGCAGCGGTCTAATCTGTGGTCCTTGCCCCCTGGGAAGTACGTGTCCCACAGGGTGCTCAGATGCAGCACCACACCCTCGTACTTGGCCTGCAACACGTGTGTGTGTGTGTGTGTGTGTGTTGTGTGTGCGTGTGTGTGTGTGTCCCATAGGGTGCTCAGATGCAGCACCACACCCTCGTACTTGGCCTGCAACACGTGTGTGTGTGTGTGTGCGTGTGTGTGTGTGTCCCACAGGGTGCTCAGATGCAG
>Ga0307966_1001898_pt1 | contig 16201 bp, 9 predicted proteins | sample OrgLakmetagen646_FD_203141 | JGI IMG/M metagenome (GOLD analysis project Ga0307966, IMG submission 203141) | Saline water microbial communities from Organic Lake, Antarctica - #646 | ecosystem: Environmental > Aquatic > Non-marine Saline and Alkaline > Saline | place: Antarctica: Organic Lake... | reverse complement strand
CAATTGCTTTGATGGCCATCTCTTCTGCTTTTCGCTGCTCTGTGATATTAATCGTGAGTACAAGGCGCTGCTGTTTATCTTTAAATAAAATATCTGACCCTGATATTTCACAAAACAGAATGTCACCATTTTTTGTTTTTTGGCGCCATATATCAAAATCGCTTTGCGTTTTCGATAAGTTTATCTGGGCTTCTTCGCGAATTTTTTTCTGATCGCCGGGATGGAACAGATCAAAAATTGACATCTCAAAAAACTCCGCTTCAGTGTATCCAAACAGATCAATCAGGGCTTCATTGACCGACAGAAATCGATACGTCTCTTTATCAAAAATATACATTGGAAACGGGCTCTGTTCGTAGAGAAGCCGGTACTGCTGCTCAGATCTCTTCAACTCTTTATCAGCCTCTTTTTGCAAGGTGATGTCGTTCATAGCACCGATTACTCTCAATACATCACCCTTTTCATCCCTGAGGATAAAGGCTCGGTCAAGTACAGTGGCAAGGGTTCCATCTCCCCTGTAAAACCGATATTCCTGCTGCCAGTCAGTTGCACCTGAATCTTCAGCCTGTTTCATCTTGTTGATCACCCTGGTACTATCGTCGGGGTGAATATTATTTTTCCACACCTCAAACCCATTTTCAGTAGCAGGCACCTCGTGTTCGAAGTGCGCCTCTAACCCTTCACTCCACCATACACTGCCTTCTGATGGATTTGCATCCCAAATAGCGTCACTCACCACCAATGTTGCATACTCGAAACGTCGCTGTTCATAGTTCAACCGTTCCTGAATCTTCTTAATGGCCGTGATATCTTTATTTACTGCAACAGCTCCGTCAAAATTACCCTCACGGTCTGTAAGTACCCGAACCGAACTCATGATGTTCATGGGTTCACTTAGCCTGTTATACTGTAATACTTCTCCGCTCCACTCTTCTTTTTCAATGAGTTCATGGTACAACGTTTCTTCACTTTTATTTTCGTATTCAGTTACAACAAGAGATCCAATATTTTGTCCAATTGCTTCTTGCTCAGACCAGCCGTACATCATTTCTGCAGCTCGGTTCCAGGACACAATAGTCATGTTTACATCTGTTGCGATTACAGCGTCGGATATATCTTCAAGAAGCTGAGCCTGGCTGCTTAGAATCTCTTCAGACTTCTTCGATTTTGTCTGATCGATCATTGCTCCCACCATCTTCAGGGCTTTGCCATCTTCATCCCGAAAAATATAACTCTGGTCAAGTACATAGCGTACTTGACCCGAACTGTCCAAAAATCGATACTCATCCTCCCAAAATAATTTTCTGCTATTTTTAGCATCCTCAATACTCTGCAGTACTTTATCTTTGTCTGCCGGATGTATATTTACTGTCCAGGATTCTTCACCTTCAGGCAAATCTGCCAAACGGTAGCCAAACACCGTTTCCATACCCTCGCTCCATGCAATGGTATCGTATTCAAAGTTCCATTCCCATACTACATCGCTTACCAAACCCGTAATAATCCTTAATCGCGTCTGTTCATCCTCGAGCTGAGACTCAATATTTCTTAGTGAGCTGATATCCATCGACACACCGCGAAGTATCTGATTTCCTGTTGCATCATCAGTAACGACCTCAGCTTTTTCCATAAACGTCCTGAACGACCCGTCGTCTTGCTTATACCGATAGGAAATGTCAAGTTCACCAATGTTTTCAGCATCGAGATATGCATCATATGTTGTTTTTCTCTCATCGGGATGGACCCGCTGAAAAAACTCTTGTCGCGAAACCGGGCCTTCAGCTGGATCAGCACTATAAAGTTTATACTTATTTTCACCCCAGTATACCTTTCCTGTATCTAAATTTTTCTCCCAATACCCAATTTCAGCTATTTCTTCTGCCTTTCGCAGCTGCGCAAGCGTCCGCTTTACACGCAGTTCCTGCTCTTTAGAACGCGTTACATCCAGCATTACCCCAATAACCCGTGTTACATTCCCATCTTGATCGAGCTCAACATTCACTTTTTCGTAGACCCACCTCTCCCGTTTGTCTTTTTTATTCTGGATTTTGAATTCTGCTTCAAATGGTTCACCAGCACCTATAGCCTTTTTATAAGTTTCTGCAATGTATTTGAAATCGGGGTGTAGTGAATCTAAAAGACGTTTATTTGTAAGATTTTCCCCTTCCGGCAGCCAAAACATCTGGTTAAGTATTTTTGAAGGCCGAATTTGATGAGTGCGGTAATCCTCGATAAATGTCCCCAGATTCGCAACGCGCTGTGTCTCCATCAAAAGACGTTCATTTTCTTTCAGCCGCTTCTCATTATTCTTCAGATTCGTAATATCAACATGGGTCCCAATCATTTTTATAGGGTCCCCATTCTCATTCCATTCTACATTTTTACCACGATCAAGAATCCATACCCAATGCCCCTGCTTGTGGCGCATTCGGACTTCAATTTCATAGATATCAGTTTTCCCTGAGAAGTAGTCATCTACCGTTTTTTCGAATATATCGAGATCGTCTTTATGAACCAGATTGTTCCATGTTTCGATACTCACCGGCTCCAGTTCATCAAGCGTATATCCCACAAGATTTGCCCATATTTCATCAAGCCTTACCTCTTCAGTTTGCGGGTTCCACTCCCAAAGACCGATATTTGCACTGTTTGTCGCCTGTTTAAGGCGCGTTCTGCTAATTTCAATTTGCTCTTCAAGCTCTTTTCTCTCCGTGATATCAATATTTGTACCTGTTACACGGGTCACCTCACCATTCTCATTTCGCTCTGCAACCTCACCTCTACTGAGCATCCATACCCAGTGGCCGGATTTGTGTTTCATTCGGGTTTCATTTTTGAAGCTGGAACTTTCCCCTTCAAAATGCAGCTGCAAGAGTCTCTCATTTGCAGTTAGATCCTGAGGGTGCGTCAGGCTAATCCACTTTTCATAAAGCACGGGCTCAAGTTCTTCGAGCGAGTATCCAAGCATTTTAGCATACTCATCGTTTATCAGGACTTTCTCTTCTTTTGGATAGTAGTCCCAAAGGCCAACATTTCCACCTTTTACAGCCAGCGACAGCTGCTCTTCGAGTACTTTGATCTCCGTTAAATCAAGTCCGACCCCCAGCTTGAAGGACTCATTCAACTGCATATTCATCCAGCTTGTCATCAGTTTATCACCTGACTTAGTGTATAAATCAAAGTTTTTCCAGCTGTTATCGGCCTCCTCCATGTGAGATACACCGCGCTGATAGGTACTTTTATCCTGAGTTAATCTGGCAAGCAGATTGCCATCCATTATATCTTTTTTGTCATAACCTAAACGCTCCTTGACAAAATCGTTCGTTTCTATAATCCGGTTGTTACTGTCAATAATGTTGATGAATATCGGAAGTTTTTTAAAAATGTTTAAGAACCGTTCGTATTCTTTCTTCTCTTTTAGCTCAATTTTTTTACTCTCAGTTATGTCATGGCCGATCCCAACCATTGTTGAATCGGACAACTGTACATTACTCCAGATTTGATGACGAACATCACCCAACTTTGTAGTCACTTTAAACTCCTTCCATCCCGATCCGGGATTCGACAAATGTTCGTACGCTTCTTTTCTGGCCTCTTCGTCAGTGAATAACATTTCAAGTAAATCTTGCCCCTTATCCCTGACAGGATCCCATCCCAGTACTTTTTCGAACTCTGTGTTTACTTCACGAATTTCGAGATCCGATTCATAAACCGAAATAAGCACGGGTATTCGATCAAATAACATCTCGAACTTCTCTGTTTCAAGATCCAGCTTATGCCTAAGAGACTTGCTTTCGGTAATATTAGACGTGATCCCAGACACAGACTCAATCTTTCCCTCATTTGATTGCACAATTCCACGTGACCACAGCCAGTGCACTGAACCGTCTCTGTAAACAACACGATATTCAACGTTGAAATCCTGTTGCGTTTTTAATGTTCGTGCAACCTGATCTTTAAACGGGATAAGATCATCGGGATGAATCCTGGAGAAGACGTGTTTAAGCTCTAAATTTAGTGACTGCGGATAATCAAAAAAACCGTGGTGATTCGTGGATGTTACATATTGGTCTGAGTCAGGATAATACTCCCATGTTGCCATCTTATTAGACTCAAGTGCTAATGTAAGACTTTCATCTTTCGACTCAAGCTTAAGTCTCTCTTCGTCGATCTCACTCTCGTAACGTTTAATTAAATAGAAGAGGCCCAAAGCCGTAACTACAACATACAGCCAACCTTTAGCAATATTTATACCGGCTAACAGATCACGATCAGTTACAAGGATTTCAACAAGTGAATCTGTTGTGAAAATCCAGATCATTGCCACAATCAGGTAAATTGCGGCGATTCGGAATGGAGAAAGTTTCATACGATTACCTGCGGGCTGTGTTCAGCTTATTCTCTTAGTTTTTTTTAGATCGGCTCGTGAGTATCTGTAAGTGACTGATTAATCAAAAATGATCCGCACTCCGAGCCAGAAAACCACATCAAAGTGTTTTTATTTTACCAAAAAAATGATTCGAAACGAAGTTACCATTTACCTTCTCTTACGGGATAGCTTCCCAGCACTTTAACGAACTGAGCCTGTTTTTTCAATCTTGACAGAGCATCTGACACCCGAAGTTCCTCCGTATTTCCTTCCAGATCAAGATAAAACAACGATTGCCAGGGATGGTGCGGACGCGGACGAGATTCCAGTTTCGTCATGTTAATACCGTGGTCTCCAAGTAAATTCAGACATTTCAGCAACTCTCCTTTCTCGTCAGCGGTAGCAAATATGAGCGATGTTTTACAGTTTAACTGAGGGTCACACGTCACTTCTTCGGGACCTACGACTACAAATCGCGTATAATTTTCTTTTTGATTAGCCAGATCCCTTTCTAAAATTTCAAGATCATACAGTTCAGCTGCATAGGCACTTCCAATAGCAGCCTGCGAGAGATCCCCGTCGTTTTTTACTTTTCTGGCCGCCATTGCCGTATCAAAATAGCTTTCCACATGGCATCTGGGCAGCGTAGCAAGAAACCGGCTGCACTGGGCAATAGCCTGAGGATGAGACAAAACGCGCCGAATATTCTTCAGCTCCACCTTTTTGGGCGCCATCAGACAATGAATAACCTTTAAGATTTCCTCACCGATAATGAACAGGTTTTTTTCTGCCAGCAGATCGTATGTATCATTTATCGAGCCCGCCGTGGTATTTTCAATAGGGAGCATTGCCACATCCGTGTCACCCTTTTCAACAGCAACTGCTGCCTGATCAAACCTCGTAAATCCGATACATATAACCTCATCATAGCGTTGTTCAAAATGGCGCATGGCGATCTGATGGCTGAACGCCCCGTCTGTTCCCTGATAAGCTACTTTAATGGACGTTTGATTAGCTTTTTTGTTCTGGTGATCTACCAGAGCGTGCGTCTGATAGCGCACTGAGTGACTGATAACCTCACGGAACAACTGCTCAAGGAAATAAGGATCCATTCCTGCCTTTACAGCTTTCTTACGGATAGATTCCATCATCTCTTCTTCCCTTCCGGGATCGCGAATATCTTTTGATTTTTCAAGCTTATCGGCAAGCACATCGCGAACTACTCGCTGCCGTTCACCTAACGCATCAATGATAGTTTGATCCAGTTTATCAATTCTTTTCCTGATCGAATTCAGGGTATCATCTGCCATGATATACTATTTATTCACTTTATCTGCTTTTGCTCAAAGATAAATATTTGCAACGATTGATATATAATAGAGTCGATAATAATTCTGATAGTTAAACTCTTAAATTAGACTTCAGCTTTTCTACCTGCTTCAAAATCTTTTCTCGCGACATCGATCGAAACCGCTCCGGCAGCAAAGCCCGTGAGGTACACTCTACAACTGCCGTCAGCGTTTGTAACTCAATTTCTTCGGGGTAGGTGGGCGGCATAAAATCATCCAGTACCCTGTCTAAAATTTCTTTAGTTACAAGGGTTTTTCCCTCAGCTACAGCATGAAATTTTGCGCGGGTCAATGCGGCTTCCATATCTGCACCCGAGTACCTTATAGCGCCTGTTTTAATAGCTTTCGGGAGATAATCCTCATCCATTTTGAGACCGGTTTTCTTTTTCATCACGTCAAAAAGCTCAATCCTCTCCTCTTCAGTTTCCGGGTGAAAAAGGGCAATATGCTCCTCGGCTCTTCCCTGCCGCTTCAGGTCAACCGGCATTAAATCCGGACGGGCCGTCATCAAAAACCACACGATTCGCCCGCGATTATCTGTATCACTCATAAAAGTGGCAATTTGCGAAAATACACGGCTTGAGACGCCACTGTCTCCCGAGGCTTGCCGGTCTCCAAGGTAGGCATCTGCTTCATCAATCATCACGGCAACAGGCGACATTGCTTTCAGAAGACCCAGTATCTTTTCTAAATTTCCTTCGGTAACTCCCTGCCACTGGCTTCGGAAGTTTTTTAGTTTCACCATAGGAATTCCAACTTCACCCGAAAAACAGGTCACAAGAAAAGTCTTACCCGTACCCACAGGTCCGCAAACCAAGTACCCCATTGGAATCACGTCCCGCCGGCCTGATTTGAGCGCGTCTGCTGTCAGGCGCAGATGTTTTTTAACAGCGGCATGACCGGCCACATGATCAAGTGTCCGTGTGGTAGGTACAAACTCAATAAGACCATACGCCTCCTCTTCGATCATATCTTTTTTAATCGCCGACAGAGATTCGTATGTAATTGGATCACTGTGTTCTTCTGCATTCGACAGAATACTGTTCAAATGAATAAGCCCCAACCCGGCCGTCATCTCAGCAATAATTGAGGCGGGCAAGTCAGACACTACCTTCCCATCTGCTTCGTGATGCATCAAAAAAGCTATTCTCTCGGCCTCATTCGGCAACGGCACATGGATATCTGCTGTGTACGGATGCTGAATAAGCCGTCTGTTCAGATCTGCCAGATTTTCTGTAAGTAACACAGTGGTGAAATCTCCGGCAAGGAAGAGTGGATCATGTGCCCATTTTAAAAGATACACGAGTGCATTCCGATCTTCACTCCCGGAATTTCCGGCATCATTCATGGGCACAATAGTTTCCGCCCTGTCAATAATAAGTGCAATACTCCGTTTAGAGTTTAATCGAGAGCGTATGTACTGCTCAAGCACAGAAAAGGCACCCACTGGATCTTTAGGGAGCTTCTTGCTGTACTGAGTTCCGGCTATCGTATCCCGCCCTGAGAGAGCCCTGTTGAAATCGGCTTGTGTTTCTTTATCGCGAAAATAGATCCCGCTGGCGCGGTCGTAAAAAAGAACCAGATCGCGAGCTCCAAAAAAATCGTCGGCCAGAAACGTCTTCAGACGATCAAATCTTGGAGGGTCTCCTTTCACATGTACCACGTCATGCACATTTCCGTGCATCACGAATTGATTGAGCATTCGGCTCAGATAGAGTTTAGCAAATTTATTGGCCCAGTCCGGATAGTGATTAATCATCGCTTCTAAATATTGAATTTCCGTCAACCGAAATAATAGTCTCAAATAGGTTTGTTGACTGACACTTGCGACAGCTTTATTCCATTTCGCTTAGCTTGAGCTTTACAGTGTCGAGTCGGTTGGGTGTGGCTTTACTTATTACAAACTTATGGCCTTGAATAAAGAGCTCTTCATTAACTTTCGGTATTCGCCCGATATGATTAATGATGTAGCCTGCTACCGTTTCAAACTCATCCCCGTTATTTTTCAGGTCAACTTCAGGATATTTTTCATGGAGTTCATCAAGATCAACGTTACCGCTGAGAATAAATGTACTAACGTCAAGCTGTTTGATAAATTCATCATCGGTATCATACTCATCCTGAATATCCCCCACAACTTCTTCAATCAAATCCTCAATAGTCACCATCCCGGCGGTTCCTCCGTATTCATCTATCACAATAGCAACTGAGCTGTTGCTTTGGCGAAATTCGGCAAGCAGATCTTTAGATTTTTTACTGGATGGAATCAATTTTACCGGCCGGATAATGTCTGCTACTGATTTGGGAGCATCAAATAGATCGTATGCGAATACTACACCGGTTATATCGTCAATATTATCCTGATAAACCGGAACTTTTGAAAACCCGGAAGCGATGAAAATGCGCTGTATTTCATCAATCGTGGCATTTTGATCGACCGCAATCATCTCCGTTCGGGGCACCATCGTCTCTCTTACCCGCTTATTGGAGAGCTCGAGCACATTGTGTAAAATCTGGGAGTCCTCCTGGTCGAAATCTTCCCCGCCGCCCGTGTCACGGAGTTCTTTAAGAATCATCTCTACATCCTGACGCCGGAAAACCTTATCGCTGCGTTCACTGCCTGTTTTTAACCAGCGGACCAGCACACCGGAGGACGAATTCGCAAGTGATATTAGCGGCCTCAAAATAACATTCAATACGCGAAGCGGTACGGCTACAACTTTCACCATAAAATCAGCCTGTATCCTGAAAATAGCTTTGGGTATAATTTCACCAAAGATCATAATCACCAAAGCTGCTACTATCGTTTGAATCAAAAGTAAGACTACCGTTGAAGGCATGGTACCAACCCAGGAGTTGTAGATAGAATTCACCGGATCAATGAGGTAAATAGCCATAAGTGTAGCATAGAGTACATTTATGATGTTGTTTCCAACGAGTGTAGTGGTGAGAAATGTTTCCGGTTTCTCATTAAAAAATGCAAGAGATCTCGAAACCAGGGATCCTTTTCTGCTTTCTATCTCAAGCTTAAGACGGTTTGCTGAGACAAACGCAATTTCCGATCCTGAAAAGAAGGCACTGGCTAGTACCGTTAGTAAAATGATTATAAATTCCAAACAGCTGATTGAATTGATGTAAATTTACTGGCAAATGTGAACTGATAGCCTACTGAATATAAACTGTTTTCGCATCAGGTGATAACTTTAATGGCAATACATCTGATGTAGAAGTCAGGGACATGATTGATTAGGCTGAGTTTGATTAATAAATAGTATTTACCTGAGTTCGATTGATAAATCAAGTTTTAGAAAGTCGCACTTCCCCGAAGGAATGCCCGCAGCAAATAAAGGGGATTGAGGGGGATGTTCATCAGTATGTATAAAAATCGTTTGAACACCCCTCTATATCTGAGGTTGTCCAAAAGTATTTTGCCCAGATATCCGCTTAAATAATTCAGGAATCCTCTTCAGACTCACCCTATTTCCCTCTCTATCTAATAGAGAGGGATTTAAAGTCTAAATTATTTAAGCCTAGCAATTTATTATGTTCCTTTTTGGTCAGCCTTCGGAATCGCTTACGCTCGGAGCCCGTTGGTAGGGGAGACTTCTTCTTTTTTATTTGAATAAGATAATTAATCGAACTGAGGTTGTTAGGCTCTCTATTTTCCGCTAAAATCCGGCTTGCGCTTTTCCATAAAAGCGGCAGTCCCTTCTTTAAAATCATCTGTTTCGCAAAGTTCACCGAACAGAGACGCTTCAGTTTTGAATCCGTCAGATGAACCGGCAGCTCTGATTGCCCGAAGAGCTTTTGAAATAGCAACAGGACCATTTTTTAAAATTGTATGGATCATCGATTGAGCCGCCTCTTCCGCTTCCTCCGTCAGTTTGTTCACCAGACCTATCGAAAGAGCCTCATCAGCCTTTACCGGTTGACCCGTCAAAATCATTTCAAAAGCTTTCGCTTTACCAACGAGCGCCGGCAGACGCTGTGTGCCGCCATATCCCGGAATAAGCCCCAATGATGCTTCAGGCAGACCAATAACAGCAGCCGGCGATGCCACACGGATGTGAGCAGCCATAGCTAATTCTGCTCCTCCACCAAGCGCATATCCATCAACAACAGCAATGACAGGCTTGTCAAGCGTTTCAATACGGGCAAAAACACCCTGTCCCTTCTTCGACGCAGCTTTTCCATCCTGACCGTCAAGCGTGGCAAGCTCCGAAATATCAGCTCCGGCAACAAATGCTTTCTCCCCGGCTCCCGTGATCAAAAGAGCTTTAATATTGTCGTCAGTTTCAATTGTGCCAAGTGCTCGGTCTATCTCATCCAGTACCTGGTTATTCAGTGCATTTAATTTTTTAGGCCGGTTTATGGTAAGATGAGCAATACCGGCGTCGTCCACTGTCAACGTGATTGTTTGATACGCGTCCGCCATTAATCTTGTTTATTTAACTTTGTGTTCAGTTTGTTTATGCAGATTTTCTGCTTCCTTCCGAAGTTCAGCCAGTTCGAGTTCCTGGTCCAGCTCGTCAAAACCGGGCAGCAGGCTCTCGTCCAACTCTTCTATAATTGTAGTTGCCTCCTCCATCTCAACAAGCAGGTGATCGAGCTTACTGTCCACATCCTCAGCATTAGGCATCGTCATAGATTGCTCATAAATAAATCGGGTTGCATCTTCAATCGTTTCAAGATGTGTCTCACAAATCAGGTACTTCTCTTTTGCTACATCGAATTTGTTCAGTCGTTTTCTCAGAATTTTAACCCGTCGCTCTTTTGTAGCCTTAAGCTGTTCGGATGCAATCTTGTTGATTTGATCCTCTTGAGAAGCCACTTCATTTTTAAGCTGCTCTTCAACTTCGGAATTCATGTAAATCTGGTACCTGCGGTTCATGTCGAGCAGTGTCAGGTAAGTGGATAAAAGATCGTCCAGCTTTTTTTCTATATGTTCGAGCATTCCGCGCGAACTGTAGGGCAGCGTGGAAAAATTACTTTTCACCTCAGATGCGATGTGTTTAAGCACGAGGAATCGTTTTTGGGATCTCACATCCAGTTGATGGAAAAGTGTTTTGTCGCCGTTGACCTCAATTTTTTCGCGCTGTTTTTTACGGACAACAGATTGCCGGTATGAGCTCAAATTAGGCACGATACCCAGATAGAGCAGCTCTGCACCAAACGTAAGCGACAGGATCGAATTAGAAATTAAACCTGTGCCGCTCATAACAAGGGCTATAATCGTTGCTACGAGCAGGGATACAAGGTTCGCCGGGTGAAGAAACGCTTCCCGGGTAAAATCAACAGTCGATATGTTTTTATCTTTATCCATATGCACTATATCAGGAATCTGAGGGTGAATCGGAAGTCGTGTCCGGATGCGGGCCCACTGTCTTTTTAACGTTCATTTCTTCAGCCTGCTGCTCCAGATCATCATAAAGCATCCCCATTTCCTGTTTAATCTGCCTCAGGGTTTCTTTTGCTTTCTCTTTTTTCATCTCCTCATCAAGATCACTCTTCTTTTGTTCGTCATCATTTATAATATCGTCCATCGCAAGATCAAGCTTCGATTCGATTGATGCCATCTTAAATCGCAGTTTTCCCATGAAATGGTCTACAGAGTTCAGCAGATCATCTGCATTCATCTGACGCACTGCATCCCCCGCCTTTTTAGCGTAGCTGGAGCTTCGGAACTTCTCTTTGGCATCCCGGATTCGCCGGTAGTGATCTTTATACTCCTCTTTCATCCGATCGCGGTCTTCCTGGCTTGAATCACTCATGGCCTGCTAAGATTTAGTTTTGTCTTTTTTTCCAACAGTTTTTTCTGATGTCGCTTCATCAGTTTCATCAATAGAAATTGTTTTTTCTGAACTTTTAACGCCTTTACCCATTTCCTGTTTAAACTGATCTACAAGCTCCTGAGCTCTTATTTTTTCCGCATTAGCTTCAATCTCCATCGTTTCCGTATCTACGCTATCCAGCGCAATCTCCATGCGGGCCTCGTTTTTAGCTGTCTGTTCGTTCAATCGGTTGAGCATTTCATTATGCGTTTGATCAAGGCCGCCCATTTCGAACGATTCAAGCGTATCTGCAACTTTCGCCTGCCATTCAGCCCGCTCACTGGCCCGAAGTGCTTCACGCGCTTCCTTTATCTTTTTATCTTTCTCACGCATGAAGGCTTTTTTCACCTTCTGGGCTTTTTCGTACGCCTGCTCTGCAAATCTGAGCTGTTCATTTGAGTGTTCCAGATTTTCGCGCATTTTTTCGAGCTGAAGTGCATATCCCTGAGCCAGGTCATCCCGATCGGCATTAATGGCCGATTTTATTTTTGATGTGACGTCTGTAATGGTCTTCTCATACCGATCAACTTCTTTGCGAAGCATTATCACGTTAGCTTTTACGGTTGCGATATTCTCATTCATCTGAGGAATCTGGTCATTCAGCTCACGAATGTTCTGTTCAAGAATCATCTTAGGATTCTCCATAGAGCTCACAAAACCACCAAATATCGATCGAATTGCTCGTATTAATCTATCAAACATAGTACTTTTTTATTTGTGCCCGTTTTCATTATGTGCGCTCTTTCGAGCATATATTCTAACATCTTACTAAGTCAATTTGTAAAAACGATCCGCAGTTATCAAGTTTAAAATAATAATGTACTCTACGATTTATAATCGTGAATTCCACTCTTATCAACCCTGTGTGTGATCTGTTCATTCAGTGCGGGCTGGTTATCCGAAAGAGTAATAGCCTTTAACATATCGTCTTTACATCCTGATATAATCGCTTCATTGTTCGTATGAAGTGTGGCTAATGTTTCATTTTCTTCAACAGAATCTCCAACTTTTTTATGAAGAACAAAACCGGCAGCAGGATCAACATCATCTTCTTTAGTCCTGCGACCCGCCCCCAGCTCCAGAGAGATCATACCCATTGCAAAGGCGTCCATTTCAGTAATGTACCCGCTTCTTTTAGCTTTAACCGGCTCAATTGTACTTGCCGGTGGGTATCTTGTCGGATCTTCAATCACTGATGTATCCCCATCGTGAGCCCGAACAATATCTATCCACTTAGCAAATGCGGAACCGTCGGCCACTGCGCCCTTGCTTTTTTCAATGCCCTCTTCTACAGTTGACGCTTTTTTCCCGAGATAGATCATGGTGCCGGCCAGAAGATGCGTAATCTGCATCACGTCGTCCGGCCCTTCACCTCTCAATCCGTCAATGCTCTCCTTCACTTCAAGCCAGTTCCCGACTGCATAACCCAGCGGCTGCTCCATATTTGTCAAATAGGCTATGGTTTCTTTTCCAAACTGCTCACCGATACCAACCAGTGTTTCTGCCAGTCGCAGAGCATCCTCTTTCTTTTTCATGAAGGCTCCTGACCCAAATTTTACATCCAGAACCAGTGCGTCAATACCTTCGGCTAACTTTTTACTCATAATACTGCCGGCAATCAGCGGAATTGATTCCACTGTCGCGGTTACATCACGCAACGAGTAGAGACGTTTATCTGCAGGGGCAATCTCTTCCGTCTGGCCTGCAAGCACCATATTCTCCGCTTTTAAAATCTCTTTATACCTGTCGAGGGTGATATCTACTGTAAACCCGGGAATAGACTCCAGTTTATCCAGCGTGCCACCGGTATGGCCCAAACCTCTGCCTGAAATCATCGGCACCGGTACACCGCACGACGCAACAATAGGAGCCAGAATCAATGAAAGCTTATCCCCAACGCCGCCGGTTGAGTGCTTATCCACCTTTACCCCGGGTATATCACTCAGGTCCAAAACAATTCCGCTGTGAAGCATCGATTTGGTCAGAGCTGCTGCTTCGTTATCATTAAGACCATTTAGAAAAGAAGCCATCAGAAAGGCACTCATCTGATAGTCCGGAAGAGCATCGCTTGTATATGCATCAATCAGGTTTTTTATCTCAGTTTCTTGCAGCGCTATACCATCTCTTTTTTTTCGTATAAGTGTAACCGGATTGAACGTATGTTTGGGCATATTTTTTAAAAGGAGCTTAATAATTTAAACGTTACCCGCAATGTACAATTTATTGGAAACAAATATGAACATGCTCGGTGCGACATCTCCAATTGATACACCTGACACTGAAATCGTTAGAAATTTGTTTTACACATAGATCAAAAAACCGAGATCTTTAAATAATCTACAAATCACTATTGATTTGTGTAGATCTTTGCTTTGAAAGTTTTTACCATTTAAGAGTTTTGTTTAACCATCTCAGAGATCTGGGTTTTCATATGTCAGACATGTATGATAAACACTCACAACTATCATTAACGCTTTTTGATACATGAAGGTTTTGGCTAATCGGTATTTGTACAACTTCAGACAGATGATGCCAACCTCTGTCGACGTCGATTTTTTTGACCCGACAAATCTCCCCGGCAATGCATCAGAATATGATGCGCTCTTTGTAAACACAACGACACCGCTGAACAAGAAAACACTACCCGATACCGGTAATATTTCATTTATCGCAACCGGATCTTCCGGAACTGATCATTTAGATTTGAAATATCTGTCGTCCAAAGAAATCACCACGCGAGACGCCAAAGGCTGTAACGCTATAACTGTCGCAGAGTATGTCATAACAGCAACTCTTGCGTTTCTTGAAACAGAAAAGATGCCCATTTCTGAGCTCAAAGCCGGAATTGTGGGGGTTGGAGCCGTCGGATCTGAAGTCTCCCGGTTGCTCACCCGATTTTCTATTCCTCATATTTTATACGATCCGCCAAGAGAAGAGCGGGATTCTGAGTTTTCGTCATCTTATTTTGAGGAGCTGAAAGAGTGCAACATGCTCACATTCCATACACCTCTTACAAAAAGCGGGAAGTACCCTACACATCATATTCTGAACAAATCATGGTCTCAGGAAACAAACTGCCGTCTGCTCATTAATTCGTCTCGAGGCGGCGTAATAGATGAGGAAGCTGCTCTTGAACAGTTTGAACACAATCAGCTTCGTCAGATGGTAATTGACGTGTGGGAAAATGAGCCAACATTCAATCCAGACGTGGCCAGGAACACAATGTTTTCAACGCCACATATCGCAGGATATTCAGTACAGTCAAAGCGACGCGCATCACAGATGATTATAGAGCAATTTTGTGACCACAGCGGATTAAATAAACCGGAAGTGAGTTCTGAAAAACCACATCTTCCGGAACTCAAAGAAGACTACAGCTCATTAAAGGAGATTTTACTCGATCTGCATCCGCTCGGCTGGTTCGACAAGAGGATGAAGGAGCTTATGCTTCTTGACAAGGTCGAGCGAGCAGAGGCTTTCAGCTTGCTTCGGTCAGAGTCGCCGCTCAGGCATGAGTACTCCAATATTTTAATCGCCGAACAACACCTCTCGAAATTTCCAGAACTGGACCTTCTGGGCATTCAATCGATTTAAGTCATAGAAACCTCAGCTCAATATATAAAATTATCCAAATATCGGAGAAGAAGTCTCCCCTATCGAGGGTGTGAGAAAATTAAACTCCGATGAAATTGTGATTAAAAAAAATTAGGGAATCTTCTTCTTATAAAGATTCCTGGTTTTCTGACCCTCCCCCGTCCCCTCCCTATCGCGCCCTGTCGGGACTTGATAGGGAGGGGAGCTTCGGAATAAGATCATCGGCCTTAAAAAGTTAACCTACTCGACGAGTGCTTCCTTATTTTCTCACAGCCCCTATCAAGGGGAGATTGAGAGGGTGTCCATCGGATTTTTCCACAACCTGATGAACATCACCCTATTTCCCCCTATTTCCCCTTTTTTTCGCCGCGGGCATCCTTCGGGAAAGGGGGACTCTTACATTTATAATTTAAGAATCGAATTCAGGTTAGTAGGTTACTCTAATCTCAGCTTTCTAAAAAGAATCGATAGTGAATAAATACTCAAAGACTGTAAAAAATATGGGAAATCACTGCTCAGTGGGCGGGATAACTTTATAATGAGGTTTTACGGTGGGCACTCCTTTGTTAAATAACCTTTTAATACGATTACGATAACTTGAACAGATCAAGCGCGTTGGCTGTCGTTTGTTTCGCGATCTCCTCACGTGATATCTCTTTAAGATCAGCAAGCTTTTCAGCCGTATATCTCATAAAAGATGGCTCATTTCGTTTGCCCCGCTTGGGCGAGGGTGACAAATAGGGAGCATCCGTCTCCAGTATTAACCGATCCAACGGCATCTTTGCAACTACTGCACCTACCCCGGCATTTTTAAATGTGGCAACACCCCCCACTCCCAAATGGAGACCCAGGTCAAGTGCCCGCTCTCCCTCCTCCTGCGACCCTGTGAAACAGTGCCAAACACCAGTCAGACTGCCGTCTTGTTCCTGCTTGATTATATCCAGCAGATCATCTGTTGCCTCCCGATTGTGAAGCACAATCGGTTTGTTAACCGCTTTTGCTACCTGACAGTGCACGTGTAAACTCTCTTTTTGTTGCTCAATAAAATCAGTGCTCCA
>Ga0307966_1001895_pt1 | contig 16203 bp, 18 predicted proteins | sample OrgLakmetagen646_FD_203141 | JGI IMG/M metagenome (GOLD analysis project Ga0307966, IMG submission 203141) | Saline water microbial communities from Organic Lake, Antarctica - #646 | ecosystem: Environmental > Aquatic > Non-marine Saline and Alkaline > Saline | place: Antarctica: Organic Lake... | reverse complement strand
GGGCTTTGGTTGCCGCTGCCAAACGGCCATGTTCAAGGCGTCTGTTATCAGCCTGGTGGTCATCCGCGACCCCATGCTCCAACCTACTATTCGTCGACTGAACAAATCAATGAACACCGCCAGATACAGCCAGCCCTCTCGGGTCCAGATGTAAGTGATGTCACCGACGTATGCTTGATCAGGCTCAGCAGCGCTAAAGTCTCGTGCCAGTACATTGTCGAACACCGGCTGTTTATGGTCGCTGTTGGTGGTTACCTTAAACTTCCTCCGGTACCGGGCTTTGACGCCGGCTTCACGCATCAGCGACCGCGCCTTTCGCCGACCCACTGGATAGCCCTGCGCGTTCAGGGCGTGCTTCATCCGCCTGGAGCCATAGCTCTTGTCGCTACTTTGAGCGACCTCCTTCACAGCCTCAATCATCGCCTCGTGCTCCGCATCCGGCGGCCTGTGGCGTTGACGCTGACAATACCGGTAATAGGCATTGCAACTAACACCCAAGAGCCGACTCATCACGTCGACTGGCCAGGTCTTCTTGTACTGGGTAATGAACGCACACTACGATGCGTTTCCTTGGCAAAGAAGACCGTCGCTTTTCTTAAGATATCTTTCTCCATTTTCAGGTGACGATTTTCTTCTCGCAACTGGCGAATTTCCAACTGTTCTGCGGTCAGTTTGCCGCTCCTTCTGAAGGCCTGCCCATCGACCGACTCATGCTCTTTAATCCAACGCCCCAGCATGCTTGGATTGATTTCCAGACTGCGCGCCGCGTGGGCCCTTGAATATCCCTGCTCCAGCACAAGGCTGATGGCGTCCAGCTTAAATTCCTTTGAGTACAGCTTTCTTGTGGTCATATACGTTCTCCAGTTTCAGGGTATTATTCCTTAACTGGGCTGATCACATCCATTAAACCACTTCAAAATAACTCTTAGTAACTCCGACAGAGAGCTATCCCATCAAATTAGAAGATTGCAAGAGACGGCAATAGAGCAGGAAATAGAGATAGTAATAAAAGGCACTGTCTATCCTGAGTAATTGGGAAAGTGTGACCGTTTAAGGGGCTTCGCCAGCCCCTCTCAGCTGCGCTGATTCACCTTGGCAGGTATTTGACGAAGACAACATTACTGTGCAAGTTTACAGAGCGGTACAGGGAGAGGTCCCGATGGCCGTGAAGACGATAGCGGCCCTCCGTGGCCGCTTTTTATTTGCGAGTCGTGCTCAACCGCCAATTGCATAGAATTACGTTTGATTACTCTCCTGCTGAAGCAGAAATACCAATCGTCACATGGTTCCTTGAGAGCCTAGACCACAAGCTTGAGCCACATCAGGCAAACTTGACGATCAGCGACATGAATTTTGGTCGGGGCGGCCTCGACATCTCATGGTACTTGACGGGAAGCTTCACTGAAGACTTTGAATCGGAGCTAGAGGAGCAATTTGAGTGGGTCTGCCGAAAGGCAAATAGAGATCTCTAGCCCTATATCCGGAGCAAGGCACCATAAACCTCCACAAGAAGCTCGACAGACAGGCATAGGCAATGCAGGGAAGGCAAAAACTGGGTGACTACATACGGTCTGTATACCATTCTGCGCTGGCGAACCTAGGAACCCTCTATTTCTATTTCTTCAGGCCCAGAATATTCCTTTCGCGAGTGAGTCGAAGTCCATCTATTTTCGATGGCATCAAGTTTGTCCTCTGGATGATCGTCTTAGTCGGCGTTTTGCAAGCAGTTTCTGATCGCCTCTTTAAATATGCAGGCTTCGATTCATTTAGTGAGTTTTCCTCTTGCGATTTCGACGTAGCCACGGAGTTTGCGCAAAGGCCTGAGATTGAAAGATGGCTGAATGATCGAAGAGCACTCGCAAAAAACGATCAGTACTCCTCGCCTGAGTATATGGGCATGAAGTTCGTAGGCCCTGGACTTCAAGTCGCCACGGGTGATGTTGAAGTCGACAAGCAAAATGCTCAGGTGCTTGAGTTCGGGCTCGCCACAAAAATCGTCTTTCCTCAATATTGCTTTTTTGACGCCGACGTTCCGCAGCTAGCTTTTGTTAAATTTGGGTTCGCCTCCGTCCTTTTCGATATGGTCCGACGAGACGACGTAAACAATGAGGTTGTGGCCGTCATTTTCATGCTTACCATATCTGCAATTTTTTCAATCAGTGTCTGGTACGGGTTGCTCAGACTGGGAACATTTGTAAATGTTCGAAGCGTATTCCTGCTATCGCTTTATTCAGTAACGATTTGGCATGTGCTTATCTATGTTCCTCAAGCTATTCTCGGAATATATTACTCCTTTGACGAGAGCTTATCCCTGCACTTCGATTTCTGGGGTTATTACCGTTGGGTTTTGGTATATTCGTTTGCCTCAGCTCTCACAATGCTTGGCTTTTTGTTCTTTTATTTGACGGCAGTATCGCAAGCTAGGCTCTGGAAAGTAATCACTGGGACACTCGTTGGGGCCAGCGCGTCATGCCTTCTAGTGCCACTTGTGATGGTCCCGATCCTATACCTGATTTACAAGTTCGGTTACTGGCTTAACCTTCTAACGCTCTAGCTATCTTTGCCCAGTTATAGGCCTGGCCCAGTGGCTTTACGATCGCGCCTGGATGAATTGCATCTAGGTACGTAAACCAAGCAGGGACACCTCCCTCACCAACCAGAATTTGCTGGGTGTCACTTGTGCGATGGGAGCTAACGAGGCTGTAGGAAAACTCTTCTCAGAGCCCAACCCGCAGCCACTCTGTTGTTTTTTCAAACCCTGCTATCAACTGCTGCAAGTTTGATCATTTGACGGCAACACCGCAGCATTATTAATATCTGGCACTAAAGGCCCTTCACATAGCCGTCTGTGGCCTATTTCTGGCCATATTCTAGCCCTGGCATCATGCCGCTAACTGCCCATAGTTCGCCAACGTCTCAATGTTGTGGACCAAACAATACAACTGCCACTGACCTGCACTTTCTTTTTGCTCCGCAGGCTGAAGCGATTCAAACGCTTGTTGTCGCTGATGTAGCCGAACACGGGCTCAACCACGGACATACGATAACCGAAAATTGCTTTGCCTTGCTGGCTATCTACTCGGTATTTCGTCCAGTCGATGTAATTGGGTGCGCGTTTGTTTTCAGCGGTGAATGAGACCTGTCGGCCGTTGCAGTGATTCGCCGACGCAGGATTCTGCATGCATTGGTGCTTCTTCGGACAGCGACAACATTGGAGTATGTCGCCTTCGAAATGTGCCCAAATTGTTCAAAGGTGCCAGGCTGGAGCTGTTTCTGGTAGTTGATGACGACCATGGCATTCTGGTCGAGGTTACAAGGCTTGAATAGGGGTTTGGCTCTCGACATTTGACCACTCCTACCAAACCGACACGGAATTTTTGGATTTCTCTAAAACCTCAACGTTCGAATTAAGTGGCTTGCCGAAGACAGGCTCTCTTGCAGGAAGGACTAGACGTGCGCTTGAGTGATCGCCAATGGTCTCATTATTCCTCGCCAACTCCTTCGTCGGGCACACGTGCCGTATCGGGAAGTGTGTCCGATCAGCGGATTTATCCCAGAGTTGCCGCTCAGCCAGCGCTTGCACAGCACCGAAATAGTCCGGAAAGAGCTTTGCTTTCGTGATGCCCTCTTTCGCCAACAAACACAGTAACTGCCGAGAATCACTCTTAGCTAGAGTGATTCGATGGAACCACGTTCTCCGTGGGAACCCGTTCATTCCTTCATCACCATGGATGTCTGTGACAAAAAATCCAGTGAGCGACGATCTATCTGATCGTCGTCTATGCTGGTGTTCCCTGTAAGGGTAAAACTCCCTCTTAGGCCAGCAGATTCGAGTTAGATGTTGCTGGGGCGGTGACGATGGTGAATAAGTCCTTGCCACGAAATGATCTACTAAATTCCAGAGGAAGAACAAAAAGTGCCCAGACCGAGACAAGCCATTTACCTTAAGTGTGGCTGACACTAAAGAAAACAGGCGCAACTCATTGTAGCGCCTGTTTTCCTTAAAATGGAGTGTTAACTAAAACTGGAAAAATACTTTTCCAGTTCTGATTTTTCCTAAATTATCCGTTTTCCAATCAGAAAAACACTTATTTGTTAGAGTCACCAACATCAACCATTCCGACTAACCGAGCCTTTTTGTTAAAGCTTAATATCGAGGTGCAACCACGACTTTCACAAATCACAGCAATGAACGCATCACTGAAATCTGCGTTTCCATTCGAGAAACGCTTGAGCGCCAGATAAACTAAGTCCGCTTCATCAACCATCAGTTGGCGGGTGGTAAGAAGGCTACTCACTATTCCTTCAATAGCGGTTTTCGACTGGTCGTAACACGCCTCCAATACCCATACAGTTTCAACCAATACAATCGAAGATATAAAGCCTGGGTTACGCGAGGTAAGGTTATCTTCAATGATTTTGTTGGCTTGCTCGGCCTGGATCGGATCGTCCTGTGTCAGATAGCGCACCAGAATACTTGTATCGAGTCCGATCATTGACTTGCCCTGTGTCGTATAGCTGAGTCCATTTCTTCAATGCTCACGACTCGCTTGGACGCAACAATGCCTCGCAGGCGACTAACGTCCTCAACAGCTGCAAGAACTTCCCAATGGCCATCTGATACCTTTATGAACTCGACTCGATCTCCTGGCCCAACTTTCAATTCAGCCCGCACATTGGCCGGAATCGTGATTTGTCCTTTACTGGTTACGGTTGCTGTGGTCATTTCCTGCCTTTCCTTTAGTCTTATTCCTTACTTTGTGTAAGGTATCATGGGGGTAAAAAAATAGCTTCTTGCAACTCCGTATTCCTATGTGCGTAGTGACAGTCACATCCACCGCGGAGGGGATACCATAAAAGCGTATTCACGCTGCGATTCTGGATACTGGTTTTCGAAGCCTGCCCCGAGATCAATACTTGGCACCTCAGATAAATTTTGCAGTAGCCGTTCTCAATTCTCTGGCGAAACGCTTGCGCTTTCCGTGAGATCCAAGACTTTAGTAAGACTGAATGCGTGTAAGCGATTCAAAACTTCAGAATCTACGTTTTCGCACTCTGAACAGTCATCCTGATGCCCGCGAAACACCCAAACCGCTGGCGAAAAATCGCCAAAAATTGGCCCCCAAGGGGACAGGGCATCAAGAAAAGCCTCCGCAGACTCGCAGTCGTGCAAGACAACAATCTTCTTTTCCAAAGGTCCATCGGTAGATTTCATGAAAACTCGCTCTTACCTTTTCGGAAGATTTGTTGTGATATCTAACTCCTAGGCTAAACCGCCGGTGCGGCGCTCAGTGGAGTACCGGTCGGTTTGAACGAGTGGTGAACGCCCAGCATGGGAATAAACTAATGAGGTGGAAGTTCCCTGTGGAAAGATCACCGTTCAGCCGGTTTTACCTGATTGAACGCTAACCACTAACGAATGGCAAGGGCTAACCCTTCAGGCGCTGTCTGGAGGAAGCCGCTAGCAAAACCGCGAGCTGATGAACAAGAACATCATTAGAGGCGTAGGCCGGAGGCGAGTTGGCACAAGACAACGAAGCTGCATGGTCTGATGGCCGCCGTGAATGATGCAGTTGTGCAGCGACAGTGTATGTCCTTATCTGGGGCGGTCCGACGCATCGGGGTCTGCTCAACGAGCGATCGGTCAATTACCAGTTAGGCCACTGGTCAATCAAGCTTGGGCGCAGCCGTTGCCACCGCCAGTTGCGAGCGAACGAGATAGACACCGATAGCGGCGATGGGGGCAACCCCGCCGGTGATTGAGCAGAAGTCAGCAGACGGCATAGTAGCCAAACGCCCATCGTAATGGTTGGGACACAGTGAAGGCCTGAACCCGAAAATCAATGAGGAGCCTGTGCAGCTCAACGATTCCATATCCGACTGGACTGAGGAACGTTGGCGCAAAATCAGAAGCCATCATTGGGGTAGGAGGAGGTAATCGGCCATCTTACTCTGAATGTTTTCGGGAAACGCCCTGTGCGGATCCGTATGCAGGGTGTTGTGGGGGCTGGGGGTTAGATACCCCCGGCTACCCGATTACAACTGTGATTATTGGTATTAGTGCTGCCCCTGGAAACTAGGGTTTTGCTTTTTTTTATTGAATATTATCGTGCTGCCTTTTTTGGTACTAGCTAAGCTTATTTAGCAGAAGGAAATGTTTTTGAAAAGTCTTTAACCATATCAGACATAGCTTTTTTTGTTTGCTCTACTTGTCTAATAGTTGCTCCACTGCCATATTCTGCATAAGCAGACCATACAATAGTTTCATTGCTTACATCAATGACTCTCATTGAAAAATCAAAAACACCATCCCACCAAGCTCCATCTGTACCGACTTTATCTATTTTCGCAACATAAGGAATAGATTTTTCTCTAGCCACAACCATTATATTTTTATTACCTGAGTTTATCTCTTTAACTCTATAACCTTGCTCTACAAATGCATAAAAAGCTACACTTGCTCCTTGGCCAGTCAAGCCTATCATTTTAACATTATTTATTTTTCCCTTATATTCAGGAGATGTTGTTGAAACTATTTTCTGAGTAGCACAACCAGAAATAAGAAATAAAGCGACTAAAATAAAACTGATTAATGGATTTTTAATTGTATGCATTGCTTTATCCTTAATTAGCTATTAACGCCACCAACACAGGCAGAGCGATAGCGAGGTCCAGCCCATGCGCTTTTTGCATAGGCGATTGTGCTTGGCTTTGTGTACGCCCAGCATGGGCATGAACTAATGGGGTGAAAGTCCCCTGTGGGAAGATCACCGTTCAGCCGGTTTTACTCGATTGAACGCTAACCACTAGCGAATGGCAAGGGCCAACCCGTGAGGCGCGGTCTGGAGGAAGCTGCAAGCTGATGAACAAGAACATCATATGAGGCGCAGGCCGGAGGCGAGTTGGCACCAGACGACGAAGCCACGTGATATGACGGCCACCGTAAATGATACAGTTGTGCAGTGAAAGTTCATGCTCTTATCTAAGGCGGTCCGACGCATCGAGATCTGCTCAACGAGCGATCGGTCAATTACCAGTCAGGCCACTGGTCGATCAAGCCTGGGCGCAGCCGTTGCCACCTGCGGTTGCGAGCGAACAAGGTGGACACCGATAGCGCCGATGGGGGTAACCCCGCAGGTGATTGAGCAAAAGTCAGCAGCGGCCATAGCAGCCAAGCGCCCATCGCAATAGTTGGGACACGATAAAGGCCTGAACCTGAAAATCAATGAGAAGCCTGTGCAGATCAACGATTCCTTATGCGACCGGAGTGAAGAACGTTGGCGCAAAATCAGAAGCCATTATCGGGGTAGGGGGAGGTGATCGGGCATCTTACTCTGAACGTTTTCGGGAAACGCCCTGTGCGAATCCGCATGCAGGGTGTTGAGGGGGCTAGGGGTTAGATACCCCCGGCTACCCGATTAGGTGATCTATTTTTCATCACACACAAATCGTGAATTTGTATAGCCTATATTTCTGTCATCTCTCTCTACTTGGTCTTTCATTTGCATACATGCTTCTAAGGAATTAAATGTTTCGACAACTCCAGCATACGTACCACCCATAATTTGCGCCGCAGCAGAATATGGGTCTTTATAATATTTTTTCAATTCATACTCTGTACTAAAACAGCCTTGTAGAGCAAATACCAAGCAAAGTAGTAGCGCCATTTTTATCATGATATTGTCCATTTAAAATGAGTGTTCAGACTTTCTTGCCAGCACCATACAAGGCTGTAGAAAAACTCTTTATAGAGTCGAGCCCACTGCCTGATTCCTCAATTTTATTGTCCCAGCCATCCGCCGGCCGATTTTCCCGATCCTGATGTCCAGCTAGCTAATTAGAGCTTTGGCGCTACTCGCAGCACCATCTGTGGCTGCCAGGACCTCTGTCTAAAGGGCTGCTTGCCTCCAGCTTCACGCCGCCATCTGCCCATAATTTGCCAGTTTCTGAATGTTATGCACCAGGCAGTGTAAGCTGCCACTGGCCTTATGCTTTCTACTTGCCTCGCAGACTAAAGCGATTCAGAACCTTGTTCTAGCCAATATTGCCGAGTACCCGTTCCACCACCGACATCCGGTGTCTGTATAGCCAGAAACCAATTGACGCGCTTGTTAGCACTAACTGTTGGCTATAAATTTTTCGATTTCAGTCGCCACTTTTCCGAGAGCTTCAATGACACCATCCATAACAAAGTCTAGAGCCTTTCCATAGCCGTCATTGACGTTTGCTGTGTCGAAGCCGAGTCGCTCCAGTGTGAGCATACAATCTCCAACAATTTCATGCGCATCGGCAGTCCTAAAATCGTTATTCAGAAATAAAGGAGCCATCGCGTCATTGCGTTCATTCCAGCCCTCGAGTTCTTGGGTCGAAGTAAAAGTATCGCTTGTCTCCTCATGAATGTTCAACTTCTCAACGAGATTCAAAAGTGCTTGCAGCAGCTTAATGCTTCCGAGATTTTTAATTGCGGCTCTCGGACATCCAGCACCTTCCAGTAGTAACTTTAAATACCCATTCGGAACACGCTGCCACACCTCATGCAAACTTTTGCAGCGCGCTAGAAACATCTGTTGGGTCATGTCTAAGGGTACGACCTGTGCCAACCGGCTTAGTGCGGGGTAGGCCAGCCAGCCATTTGCCATCACTTCGGCACGATCAAAGCCCGTCAACTCTTCGGCCGACTTATGCCGTCCTACTGTTGCTCCCAGAGATGCGAGACCATCACCCAGCCGCAGAAGAGTTTCAAGTAGCCGCTGGACTTTCGCAACCACATGCTCTTCGTTCAAGTCCACATGGGCTAAGCTCACTGAGTCAACCGCAAAGAACCGCGCGTGCAGAATCTCGCGATCCGGCTTCGGCTTGTACAGCTCACGCATTGGTACTCGAACCAGATTCCGGCCAACGCGCCGGCACCCAGTAAAGCTCCACTGGCCCCGATATGATGGACTACAGTAACAATGCCCATAAGCGAGAACTGGCATCGAGTCATAGAAGATGCTTTGTTCATACTTCTGAAGAAAACGGTCGTCCAGATGGACCGGATGGTGTCTAACCAAAGAGTTTGCAAGAGCATGCGTCACAGGTTCAACGTCGCCAGGCCAAAGAACTCCGTTAGCACTTTGCTCCGGGCAGAGTTCCGGCATCACAGCTTCTACCGATGCCCAAAGTTGGAGGAGGAGCCCTCCCTTGTGTTCTTGAATATCAAGCTCGTACCAGCTAACGCCCTCCGCAGGCCTTCGGACCACGTGAGACTCTCCTCCCATGATCGCTCGAACTTCCGGAACATCCGCCAACTGGGCTGAATAGTAGAAGACCCGGACACCTCGTGCACAACGAAGCCAAAGGTAACGCCGGAGGTACTCGTTCGACATCCGCCAACTGACGTTTCTCCTTAGACTCCAATGATAATCGCTCGAAACTTCACCTTCAGCTACGCCGAATTCAGGAAGTCGCAAATCATCATAAACCAGGCGTTGCTGATCATTGCCAACGCAACGAGGTGTCAATCCCAGTGTCATCCAGACCTTTTCGGCAAGATTGAAGGTGTAGAACGAGCTATCTCCCCATGCCGCGACGATGTAGTCATAACCTGATATCGACGGAGAAAATTCAGCAGAGCAACCACTGCTATCTCCAATGGGAACCGAATACTCGACAACGCCATTACCTGCCTCATTCAGAACTTCAATGGGACCACCGTCTGCTCCTGAAACCACGGCCATCTGTAGATGTAGATGTTCCGCGTCTGCTCCATGCAAGTCTGACTCCTGCATGCAAGCCACTTCCACAAATTGGTTTGGTGACCAGCCTACTGGCTCCAAAAGCGCCCGCAGTCTCGGTGGTAATAGCTGATAGGGAAGTGGAAATGACTCAAGGTAATCAAATGGCATAGGTTTCAATGTCCATACTTGGCCTTCCTTGTAGCACTAACGCAACCAGCTGGGGCGCGACGTCAGGAGCGCCCCTTGCCTGAATTTTTGGATCAGTGACTGTCCATTGGGTTGGGCCATTTTCACAGACCTAGCAGGCTCACTACTGGAGACCATGCGCGCGCTACCAGTATCGCCATAAGCCCGAGAATGAATCCATATCTATGGAGTTTGTATTTTAATTCAGCGCCCTTATCCAATTTATCGATCTGTGCACGAGTAATGCTTAGCTTGCCATCTAATCGTTCTAGCACCGCATCGAGATCAATGCTTTCTCTAGTACCACGTACAGTTGCCTGTTTAGCCCCTTTAGACAGCGCATCGTGAAGATCTCTCTGATCTTGCTCGATGTCCTGCTGCACATCAAAGAGGTGATAAATTTGGGGAGTCCATTCAAGACGGGAGGCTAATGTCAGCGCAGAGATGAGCAGCAGAGCCCAACCCAGAAGCTCCATGACATCTGCAACTGGCGATACTCCAAACGACGCAGTTTGAATTGCCAGCCCGAGAAGGGTGAAAGCGAGGCCAAGTATATAGAACTGGAACTTCTCCTGGATTCTTTGTCCTGCCTCGGTATTCGTCTCAGCCATGACTGCTCCTTACTGGGCCTAGCGCAAAACGAAGCGGCGTGTCTCACGCGTCCGTCTACCGTAATCTATTATAGAATTGATGCCTGCTCAATTCGCCGGGCCAAAAGGCTGGCAAACACCAAGTACTGGCCGGCTTTTAACTCGTCCAAGTCGTGGGCTAAGGTATGGGATTTTGGATTTCGGATACCTTGGTATGCTCCTTTAAATATCTGCATAAAACCCTTTTGGTCGTTTCTGCCTGATTCAGAATCAATTTCTGAAAGCACTAGTTTCGGGCTTTCTATAGACATAGTACTTCCTATCAGCCGATCACCATCTGCCTCTGATCCCGTGCGCTCTCGAATCAAGTCAAAAACAGCAACGACTGAGTTCAAGACAGCCTCTCTAAGGTGGCCACGGAGATATAACTCAAGACACTTTTCAACAATTACCGGATGAAGAAGGTGTTCGAGTCCGACGTTTGGCACCTGATGCGCACCTTGTTGCAACTCGAGAGCTTTTATAGCTCGACTTACGACTCCAATAGCCTGATTCATATTAGAAAATGACCCAGCGACAAAGCTCAGTCGATGCGTCGTAACTGCTGATCTAACAGCATTCGAGAATTCTCTCTGATACGCCCTATCAAACGAGAGCAAAGGTTCAACGGCATCTGACCATTTTTCAAGCTCAGGCAAAGATGGGAAAGGCTCCTCCTCATTTCTTTCCCTTTTTAGTTGCTCTAACTCTTCCAGAAGATTACCCATAAGCAGAAATGAACCTTATAACGAGGCTTTAGAAAAACCTTTCTCAGAGCCCAATCCGCAGCCGTTTTTTTTGTTTTTTAAACCATGCAATCAACTGACGCTGGTTTGATCATTTGGCGGCCGCACCGCAGCATTATCGAGATCCAACGCTAACTGCTCGTCACATAGCTCTTTCCAGGGTGTTTCGGGTTCTACCCACGAAAAGTAGACACTCAGTTATGCGCATCTGCGCTCATATTCCACCCGGCTGATATAGCCCTAGGCGGAGTGTCTTCTCTTTCGGTTATAAAACACTTCAATGTACTCGAAGATACCGGATTTAGCTGCCCTGATCGAATCGAAACACTCGGCATAGATCAACTCGACCTTGAGCCAACCAGAGCACGACTCCACGGGGGCATTATCCCAACAGTTTTCCTTCCGGCTCATGCTCGGCACACAGTGCCAGGAACGCAGGTAATCCTAATAGCCGGTTGAACGGCACTGAACACCCCGATCAGGATGCACAATTAAACCTGGGGACACCTTCCGACGTCCATAAGCCATGCTCAGGGCATCGGTAATCAATTGTTCGGTCATGCTGATTTGTCTCCCTGCCGCTACGTACTCACTTGCCCATGAAGTGCATCTTCGCCCCCCCCCCCACATGACCATTGATAGACATGCCGATGCCATAGACGCACCAGGAAATGGAAACCGCGTCCGTGACTCGCGAGAAGGTTGAATGGAAAACATGCGAACTGACTGGCGAACACACGAAACACCTGCCCGCCAATCTATTGGACTCCTTACAGCTCAAAATTTGAGATCCGGATCGTTATCTAGCGTTTTGCCGATTCGGTCATTTGTTGGTCTGATCCATTCTCCGTGTTCCTGCAAAATCACTTCACTCGTCTCGATTTTGATCTGCCCCAGCTCTTTCCAGTCTGGTTTGTCGCTTGCTACTATAGCCCACGCATGATCTGGCCCCACGTCATCGCGCACGGCCTCAAAGCCTTCTGGAATTTCGTGATCTTCTGTCAGGATTGCAGGAGGTGCCCTGCCTTTATCCGTCCCAAACAGCAGCGCTATAATGTTCATGACTAACTTAAACAGCTGATCATGAATCATCTGCTCGTACTTTTCTGCCCCGCTTTTAAGTGATTGCTCAAAACTAAAACCGGCGAAGTGTCTGCCCTGACTGTGATATAGCCTAATATTCAGCTTTGTTTTTTTAATTGCCGCGACTTGGATTTTGTTCAGCTCCTGGAACGCTTGCACACGGACCAGAGCACCCAGCGCGGGTGGAAGACCGAGGGCGGCGTTGTGCTTGTGCGGGTTGTAGGTGATGCCCTCCTTTTCGATCAGGTTCCGCCATGTCATTCTGGTCGATTTGACTTTCGATCCGGATATCCATGCATCCGATCCTTGGGCTTTGTAGCTTATCCCCTCAGGATCTCCTGCCTTGTTTGCCCGGACCTTAACGTCAACCCCCACCGCCTTGAGCACGTCAACCAGTTCGCCCATGTTGCGGGGCTTTCCTTTGCTCCATGCCTCATTGACCCTTGCTCTGATTACTGCCGCCCAGTCCTTTCTGGGGCCATTCAGCATGGCTTCGTTGGCTTCCTCTCTATTGCCGCCCAAATATTTGAACTGCTCTTTTTTGATGTCAACACCCCAGGAGTCTTCCGGATTGGCGACGATTTGGAGCCCGAACTTTTTCTCCAACTTGCGCATTGCTACCATCCCTTTTGCGTAGTCGTTGCTGTCATCTACCAGGGGCCCGCCCGGCTTTAACTTAACCCGGCATGTCAGGATATGCATGTGCTGGTTGTAGGTATCTTGATGAACGAACCCGCAGAACTTGCAGAATTCGTCATAACCCATTGCGTCCATGTATTCCTTTAAAACCTCGCCCCATTGCTCGGGGGTCAAAGTTTCGCCGGGGGCTAGGCTGACGATGTAGTGGCCAAACAGCTTTTCACCCTTTCCGCAGTGCATGGATGCGGTGGCTTCGAACTCGTTGTTCAGGTCGCTGAAGTCTACTGCTAGGGCACTGGCAGCGGTTTCGTCCCCTGTGGCATTCGAATTGCCACCAGTGGCAGTTGAATTGCCACCAGTGGCAGTAAGTGACGGCATGGCGTCGATAATGTCATCCACGCCTTCAATGATGAACAGCGGCTCAGGTTCTGGGGCTTGCGCTGGCTGGTCGATGAATTTGAGGTCTGAGGTCATCGTGCCTTTTACGAACCCCAATCCTTCAATCTTGTGCTCGTGCCCAATTCCGCCCGCCGCGTAGTTCAGCCGCCCGTATGCATTAGATCCGAATTTTTTACTTTTATGGATCATTTTGATGGCCTATTGCTTGCCATGGATTTGTTCAGATTCCGAGATAACTCGCCCACTATTTTTGCGGTCAATTTAGCCTGGTCTACCCACTCCTGTGGGTAGTCCTCACCGGCCTCAAGGCGCTCCACTACTATGTCGGAGTTGCGCGCTAGCTTTGATATTGTCATCAAATCGCCGGGGGTTATTGCGGTCTGGCCGTTCTTGTATCTAATTACTCGGGAGAGAAAAATTGACGCATATTTGAACCCTTGGTCGACGGCCTGGCGCTTGATGTTTGCAGCCTGCGCGGGGGTGAATCGGAGTTTGATGACAACCGTTTTGCGGTCTTCGGGGGACTTGGGAGGACGTCCGCCACGGTTCTTTACTTGCTTCTTTGCTTTCTTGATTGGTTGCATAATGCACCTTTATTGTTGTTATTATATGGTTTTGTATTAGCAGCGCAGAACCCGCCAGGGTTTGAGCATCCAGCGTTTTCTAGGGCCTGATAACCTCGTAGAGGTTGTCAGGGGCTGGAAAACATAGCTGGCTCAATTTTATTACTCTTTAATTGCCCTCGTCTCTGTGCTTTTTTCTTCTGCTTTTTCCTGGTCCAGAGTTTTGAGGGCCTACTTATATGATCGCACCTATATCCAAAATCGGTAATACTTTACCGATGAAAAATATGACATTAACGTGTGCATCTGTTTTTTCCCACTGTGTCAAACATCATTGCGCACGTGGTTAAATTGACTTTTCAGGGTGCAATATGATGAGTTGCAGAGTGTCACTTGTTGTTTACTTTCTCAGATAATCGAGTTTTACAAACGCGTAAAATATCCTATAATCTCGATATTGACGAATTTGTATTTTCTGGAATACCCAAAGGATCAGAAACATGGCGGCAGGCAAAAAACAGGAAGGACGCCCAAAACTCTCGACATTGGATAAAGCAAAAAGCCGGGCAGCTCGGGATTATCGTGCATATCTTCACACCTTCGGATCGGATTTCGGCGACGAGATAGAGCGCAAGCGGGTCCAGTTTTATGACTCAAATGAGCAAATGGGACGCCCTCCCCTGACTTTAAAACAACATCAAGAGAGGGCTCGGACGGTCTGGGATGGCTCATGGTCTGCTTATGTTAAGCAGTGCGAGAATGACAGCATGGAACCGAATAGCCCCAAAGATTTGGAACGATTCAAGGCAAAGGATAAGGCCGGGCGGCGTGGCATTGATCGGATTGTTTATTTGCTCAAATATGCAAGACAGCAAAAACGAAAGGCAGCCGAGGCCGAGGCAGTTCCAGATTCGGAATATGATGAGGCGCAGGGGCAGACACGCGGAAGGATTCCGATGACGAAGTTGGAGAAGGTTGCGCACTATAAGCAAAAAGCAAAAGACGCAGAACTTGAAATTGTCGAGATGATCGCAAATCTCCCAAGGTCCAAACAGCTATATTATGAAATTCATGATTTGAGAGTCGAGCGACGTCAGACCTTGATGTGCATAACAAACCCGAGCAACGGCCAGGCGGTGGCACTGGGACTTTCTTCGCAGCAGGCAACCCAAAACATCAAAGAGCTGGACGCGATGATCGGGACGCTGGAAGTAGAACGGCATGAAGCGATAAAGAAAGAGACACCTAAAAAATCAAAACCAAGGCGAATTAAGCCGAACGAAATCGCAGAACAATCCATGATGATCATGTCCGAAACTTACGCCAACGCACCGAATGAAATGAAGGAAAAGGGGGATCGAGAGCTTGAGGAATTGCAGAGCAAATCAAAACGGCTGGCTGAAATACTAAGCAAAGAACGACTGAGCAGAGTAATCAAAATAATTGAGGATCAGGAGCGGGAGCTGATTGCGATGGGCATTGATCCGGACAAGGTAATGAACGGATAAAAAGTTTCTAATTGCTCGCCCTGAAGGGGCGAAAAGTGACCGGTGCGCTGCTACCTCTTGCCCTCCTATAAGTTGTCAGATCCATCTTTCATTGAATTCATTGAAAAAACTTTGACAACAAAAACCGGGACCAGGTCCGCGTCATCACTTATCGGCTTTGGAACAATAGCGCAATCACAAAGCTGACCAGCAAACCCCTGAATCGCTTCGAGGCCTGGCCTGAAATTCTCGACTTCTTGCAGTGTCATCATCCATGTTTTGACTCTTGGAAACTTTCTGCGCTCTTCTAATTCCCAATTTTTCCTCAAAGTTATTTTGAAAATGGTGCTCGGAGCGGGACTTGAACCCGCACGGCCTAACGGCCAACGGATTTTAAATCCGTAGTGTCTACCAATTCCACCACCCGAGCAGGATAGCGTCAACTATAAAAAATACCCTAAAAATAGTTGTGGCATATGCGTGGCATAATTTTTGAATTCGTACCAGTTTATTCGATTAACCTTTTATTTTCTTTAGCTTTTTGCTTTTTAACCATACAGATTTTAAGTCTTGAGTGTCTACCAATTTCACCACCCCGGCATTAGGAGGGACTTAGGACGGCAGAATTGTATAAGGCCCTGCCCTGTAACGCAATTGAGTTTTAGCTGGGGTTCTTTGCGCGCCCTTTGTAGATGTAGGCCGCGAATCTTGGCGCTTTGGGCATGTAGAAGTTATTGAGCTCTTCCACGTCA
>Ga0307966_1001887_pt1 | contig 16234 bp, 10 predicted proteins | sample OrgLakmetagen646_FD_203141 | JGI IMG/M metagenome (GOLD analysis project Ga0307966, IMG submission 203141) | Saline water microbial communities from Organic Lake, Antarctica - #646 | ecosystem: Environmental > Aquatic > Non-marine Saline and Alkaline > Saline | place: Antarctica: Organic Lake... | reverse complement strand
GAAGCAACTGGTTAAGAGCAGCTGTATTGGGTGCGAATGATGGAATATTATCAACAGCAAGTCTTGCTATAGGAGTTGCAGCCGCCAGCGAGCTTCGTGAACCCATTATATTAGCAACTATTGCAGGTTTGGTGGCAGGTGCCTTATCTATGGCAGCAGGTGAATATGTATCGGTAAGTTCTCAAACTGATATTGAGTTAGCAGACATTGAGCGTGAGAAAATAGAGTTAAATGAAATACCCGAAATTGAACTTCAACGATTGGCTGAAATCTATGAAAAAAGAGGATTAAAAAAGAGACCGCTTTAATTGTAGCGAAAGAGTTAACTAAAACCGATGTCTTAGGTGCACATATTCGAGATGAATTGGGAATAAACGATATTAGTAAGGCTAACCCAATGCAAGCGGCATTTGCGTCTGGTGCTGCATTTACCGTTGGTGGTATACTTCCTTTAATAGTAACGCTATTTTTACCTTTAAAAAACATAGAATATTCTCTTTATGGTTTCGCCCTTCTATTTCTAATTATTTTGGGTGCATTAGCAGCAAAAGCGGGTGGTTCGAGTGTGAGTAGAGCTATACTTAGAATCACATTTTGGGGTACAGTAGCCATGGGTTTGACCGCTTTTGTTGGTTATCTATTTGGAATAAACCTTTAACTAAAACAACAATTTTAAAGAGTTAAATTGGTGTTTATAGGTAAATCATTCTTCTGATAGTTTGACCAATCTTACTAGCTACATGATTTATTTCAAAATCTTAAATATCAAACACAAGCCAAGTTTTCTAAATTAGCTGCCACGCCAACTTACTGCAAATACACCAAATAACAACAAAACAGACTGTAATAAAAAGGCGAAGAAATAACAATACTTACACAGCATTAGGAAGAAATGATAGATAAAATTTTTTTAGTACATGACAAAATCTGGCATCAGTATTTTTTCCTTGATTTTCTGCCCCTACCCTAAAGGGTGAAATCGAGGAAAATCAGGCTCCCTTTAAGGTTTGGGGCAAAACTGATTTCAATACCTCATGTTGCTTTTTTTTGTCGTGTACTAATTAAAATTTTGGTAGAAATTAAAAATTTAGTAAAAAAGATGGAGAAAGTATTAAGCCCCCTCTACCAAGTTTGAAACTTCGAAGCTTTAACTTAGCAGAGGTTCAAAATTTTAAGACTCTGTGTGGCGCCATCGCTTGCATTGACAATGCTTTCAGTTGATTTACTTTTCAATTTGTAGTGAAATTTTTTCCAGATTTACCGTTTTTGGCAGTTCCTTCAAATGATTATATTTTTATGTTGCTGTACTACAATTTGTTGTGAAACAAATAGTCTGTATATAAATCTAATGGATTATTAACATTCACAAGCAAGAGATATTACTTTTGTGCGTAACATCGTGTTATTTGTTTAGTTTTTTTGCTCTTTTTTTTTCTTTTATTGAGGTAAGTGGTAAGTAGAAATCAACTGCATACAACTAAAAATCCTAATAACAATCTCAGAAAAAAATATGCTGCGCTAACCGAAAGGTGTTGGCATGCGCATCGATTATGATTTTTATGTCTTTGGAATATCCTCCACCCATGCTACATTCAACTGGGATTTGATAGTCAAAACAAGTTTGAAGCACATAACGGTCGCGTTCTTTACAACCTGCTTTAGTACATCCCAACTTTCCTAATTTATCTGTTGCTAAAATGTCTACTCCACACAAGTAAAAAATAAAATCGGGTTGAACCTTATCTATCAATTTGGGTAGCGTTTTTTTGAGTTCTTTTAAGTAGGATTCATCATCACAATCATTAGGTAAAGGAATGTCTAAATCTGAAATTTCTTTTTTAAACGGATAATTGGATTTCCCATGCATAGAAAATGTAAAAACACTAGGTTCATTTCTAAATATTTCAGCTGTTCCATTGCCTTGGTGTACATCCAAGTCTACTATTAAAATCTGATTTATTTCAGGTTTACTCAGCAAGTAATAGGCAGCAATAGCCTGATCATTTAGCATACAAAAAGCTTCTCCTCTATTAGAATACGCGTGATGCGTTCCACCCGCAATATTCATTGCTACACCGTATTGCAATGCATAATCCACAGCTTTCATGCTGCCATCTGTAATCATCCGTTCCCGTTTTACCAAAACTTCAGAAAGTGGAAATCCAATTTTTCTTGCTGCTCTAGGCTCGATATTCAAATTGAACAAATCTTTTACATATTGCTCTTGATGCGCCTGCAAAATAAACTCATTACTCGGAATTTTGGGTTCAAAGAAATTGGCATCACTACAAGTCCCTTCATAAAGTAGTTGCTTTGGGAGTAATTCATATTTTTCCATTGGGAAACGATGTCCTTCTGGTAAGGGATGCTGATAAATGGGATGAAAAGCAATTTTAAGCATAGTTAAAAACTCTTTTTTCAAAGTAAATAGAAATTGAAACATCGAAGACTAAAAGCTGTTGTAAAGTTTTGGTAAAATGAAGTTTTCTACCTTAAGTTTTATAGTTCACTTTGTATTTGCTTTATGCGATTCCCTGTCGCACTTTCGCTTGCATGGAATTACAGTTTCATGGGTGTTTTGCGGTCAAGTGATTTTAGTTTTTGTTTAATATTTGGTAGCTGCGAAGTTGCAAACTTCGCAGAGCATGTTTCAGAAAGAAATTTTATGCGGAATCTTATTCTTATGAAAGCAAGGTGTTCGTTTTCAGTTCAACATTACGGTAGCATTATAAGATTCCCTGTCGCGCTTCGCTTGCATGGAATGACAGTTGCATGGGTTGTCTATGCGGTCAAGTGATTTTAGTTTTTGTTTAATATTTGGTAGCTGCGAAGTTGCAAACTTCGCAGAGCATAAATTTTATATGGAATCTTATTCTTATGAAAGCGAGGAGTTCGTTTTCAGTTCAACATTCCAGTAACTTCATAAGATTCCGCATCTCGCTTTGCTCGTGCGGAATGACAGTATATGAGGCGGATTTTAATCTATAATTTTAGCTGTTGGGTGCCTTTCTACAATTGCAGCATCTTCAAATAATAATTCAGCGTTATTTTTTGATATAATTTTTGATCCAGCTTTCATTACTAATTTACTATTGGCTTCAAAATAAACGCTGCTTTCTTCATCTATAATAAAAACTGCATTTTTTTCTAAAACCAATTCACCTTTAATTTTTAAATAGGAATTTTCAATAAAGCTTCCTTCTACAGCTGTAACTCTATTTATGGTTTTGCTTTTATTCAGCAATAATTCTTTACCTTGGTTAAGTATAATCACTTCGCCTGCTGGCAAAACTATAGATCCAGCCATTCTAAAATCTTCTTCAATTTGTCCATCTTGGTAATTCACCTTTATTTGAAGATTGCCATTTTTTAATTTTTTCTGAGTAACACTTAGTTGATGAAGGATAACTGGAGACAATTCATTATTCTTCCAGTCCATCTTTTGAAAGTTAGTAATAGCTGGATTGGTGAATGCACTGATTTTTTTGGATTGAATAGGCGTATTAAACATATAAAATGGAAAGCCTTTTTTGCCATCAATTTCAAATATATTTTCTATATCTACATACTGGCTTCCAGCTCCATTGGAACCAGTTTTGCGTTCTATTTTTCCATTTTTATTGAAATCGTATCTGTAAAGCATGCCTTCGTGGTGACCGGCATAAGCATTTTCTCCTTCGTTTTTTACTTGTAAAACTTCATTATCCCATGCATAATATCGCTCTTCAAAACCTTGTACTGTATAATCGTAATTTCCCTCTCCATAAAGTACTTTCATTCCATTGGTGCCATTTACATTGGTACTAAAGGTCATATTTCTTGAAGGAGACATCTGCTCTATAAAAGCATATAATCCTGGAGGATGATTAGGATGCGGATTACCGTATCTGTCTTTTCTTCTAAGCGGTCTTTGGTAGTAAATAGTATTGGTGTCTTTTCTGTGCTCTAACCATAAAAATTGATTTTCTACTTGCGGTAGTTTTATGCGAATGCTTTCATCTTTTTCAAGGTAATCATCTAATTCTACTACTATTTCTTCTTCACTTGGTTCTATATCGTGAGTAATTTCCGTCCATCCTGCATACCATCTTTCCCAAGCATTTGCGGTGCCAAAATAATCTGAATACGTATCCATCATTCCCCAACCGTAATTGTAAAACAAATAATCACCTTCTGCTTTATTTGCAGAATTAATGTGCGGCATACTAATCATTCCATGGGCTATTTCATGAATCAATAATTCGTGATTTTGAAATAAATTTCGCTGAGTAAGGAAAACACGTAATCCTTCATTTCCTACAAAAACAGGGTGATCGCCATGATGAGCAATAATTTCATTTCCTGCTCCAGTACCCATAATTGCTTTTCGCCAAGCAACCCCATTTTTACTTCCATTTGGGTGGGGTTTCCAAACATTCCAATTTCTAAAAAGCAGAATAACGAAATCTAGGTTGAAGTCTGTGTAACTTGAATTGCTTCCTGTACTTGAATAATCTGCTTGGTAATTAGGATTGTTTTTTCTAGTATCGAACCTAGACCAATCATATTGATCTGGATAGATTTTTCTAATTTGCTCAAATACTCTTTTATTGAGTTCACTTCTACCTGCTGCGCTAGCTGGTATACCTTCTGGACTAATTTTTATGGTAATAGCCTGTTGTGTTTCAGGATGCTTTAAAGTTTCAAAATACATTCTGAATTGACCTGAAGACATAGTGTAATAATAAGCTGAAAGATTTTCGAAAGTAGCATAATCAGTAATGTCAATAGTATTGAATTCTTCTTTTTCTTGAAATCCCCAACTCAATTGTTGATTTTCTTGAATTACAGATTCACCATAATGAACAGGAAATTCTTCGGATATAGGCCAATGTCTTAAATTATCGTGAACCTTTGGATCTAAGTATTCTTTTTCAAAATTCACATAAATAACCAATGCGCGTAAATCTCCTTTTGGAGTAAAATATTTTCCAAAAGTAGAACTGGGTTCTTCTTTTTGTAATTGTGGTTCTTTTTGATTTGGTTTTTGCTTTTGAAGTAATGCTTCTTTTTGAGGTTGTAAATTGGACTTTTGTTTGTTTTGTTGAAGCTGCGTTTGTTGGTTTTGGCTAGCACAAGACAGTATAAAAAGAAAGATAAAAAACGATAGTATTTTCATAAATTGAAGATAACACTTTTATTTTTAGTAGATTTTGAAGCAGTTAAAAATTTAGAATTAGCTAATTTTAATTTGCTTAAAACAGAGCGTTATTTACTATTTACCTTGACTTTTTTACAAAATTGATGACATTTTACCCTGACTTTGTTACAAAAACACTCTTAAATTACCCTTACTTTGTTACAAAAATAGTGTAATTTTACCCTGACTTTGTTACAAAAAAGAAAATGGAATATATAAATAGATTAAAAATTAATAGTTTAATAAATTGGAAATCAAGTACGAATAGAAAGCCTTTAATATTAAGAGGTGCTAGGCAAGTGGGGAAAACTACACTAGTAAATTTCTTTTCAAAAAGTTATACTCAATTTATCAGTCTCAATTTAGAAAAGAAAAAAGATGTACAACTTTTTAAAGACTACAATGAGATTACTACTTTGGTAGATGCAATCTTTCTTTATAAAAATAAAGACATCAAAAAAATTGAACATACCTTATTGTTTATTGATGAATTACAAGAATCTACAGAAGCCATAAATTTATTAAGGTATTTTTATGAAGAATTTCCTAGTTTACATGTTATTGCAGCCGGTTCATTATTAGAGCATACTTTAAAAGAAAACTCAAATCTTCCTGTTGGTAGGGTTCAATATCTGTATGTTTTTCCACTAAATTTTAAAGAGTTTTTATTCGCAAATAATCAACAAATGCTACTAGAAAGGTTGACAACAATACCAGTAGATAAGGTTACTCACAAACAAGCTTTGACTTGGTTTCATAGATATGCTATTATTGGAGGTATGCCAGAAATAGTAAAAACCTATGTTTCTGAAGAAAATATTTCTGTATTGAAATCTACTTATGAAAGTATTTGGGCAACTTATAAAAGTGATGTTGAAAAATATGCAAAAAATAAAAATGAGGGTAAAATAATTAAACACATTATGAACGTGGCAACAAGCTTTTTAGATGAGCGTGTTACTTTTCAAAATTTTGGTAAATCTAATTATAAATCTAGGGAAGTTTCAGAAGCGTTTAGAAATTTAGATGAAGCCAAAGTTATACAACTAATCTATCCTACAACAGAAGTTTCACCTCCTATTCAAACCAATTTTACGAAAAAACCTAGACTTCAATTTTTAGATACGGGTATTGTGAATTACAGTATGCAAATACAAGCACAATTATTAAAATTAGAAGATTTAAGTGATGCCTATCGAGGTGCTTTAATACCTCATTTAGTTACTCAAGAACTCATTTCACTAGAAGATATTAGTTATACCAAACCTAATTTTTGGGTAAGAGAAAAAAAACAATCTAGTGCAGAAGTTGACTTGGTAAGAGTGTATGAGAATTTACTAATCCCTATTAAAATAAAGTCTGGTGCTAAAGGAAGACTAAAATCTTTACATCAATTTATAGACCAAGCAAATCATCCCTTTGCCATTAGAATATACGGTGGTTGTTTCTCTATAGAAAGTTCTAAAACACGAAGTGGTAAAGACTTTTATTTAATGAATGTTCCGTATTACTTAAGCACTTACTTAGATGATTATATTCATTATTTTATCAAAAACAAACAACCCATTACAAATTAACTTCTTCCTTACTCCCAATCAATTCAAAATCTAGGTTGCGTTTAATCAAGTCTGCTTTTTTAACTTCTACCCAAACCTCGTCACCTAGCTGATAACTTTTTTGAGTACGTTTACCTACGATAGCATAATTTTCTTTATCAAACTGAAAATAGTCACCTTTTATATCTCTAAGTCTAACCATTCCTTCACAGCCGTTTTCACTTATTTCTATAAACATACCAAAATCAGTTACTCCAGAAATAACTCCAAGGAAACGTTCATTTTCGTATTGTTGCATGTATTTAACTTGCATGTATTTTATTGAATCCCGTTCTGCACTAGAAGCTAAACCTTCCATATTAGAAGAATGTTTACACTGCTCCTCATACGCGTCTTGATTAGCAGAAGGTTTTCCATCTAAGTACGCTTGCAATAAGCGATGTACCATTACATCTGGATATCTTCTAATGGGAGATGTAAAATGCGAATAGTGATTGAAAGCTAAACCATAATGTCCTATATTTTGGGTAGAATAATAGGCTTTTGCCATTGTTCTTATGGTCAAGGTATCTACTAAATTCTGTTCTCCTTTTCCTACTACATCACTCAATAATTTGTTTAAGGAATTGACAATACTTTTCCTGTCTTTAAAATTGGTTTTATACCCAAATTTACTCACCACAGTACTTAATGCTTCTAATTTTTCTGGGTTAGGTTCATCGTGACACCGGTAAATAAACGTTTTTGGTTTTCCAGCACTTTTTGGTTGTTTACCAATAAATTCAGCTACTTTTTTATTCGCAAGAAGCATAAATTCTTCAATTAATTTATTTGCATCTTTAGCAGTTTTAAAGTACACTCCTTCTGGACTGTTGTCGTCGTTCAAATTGAATTTTACTTCTTGTTTATCAAAAGAAATAGCTCCGTTATTCATCCGTTGAGTTCGCATGATTTTGGCTAATCTATTCATTTCTAGAACAGCTTCTTTTATTTCAGTTTTAACCGAATAGCTTTTACCTGATAAAGAAACACTTTCATCAATAACAGCATCTTCTGTATCTAAAATATACTGCGCTTCTTCGTAAGCAAAACGCGCATCTGAATAGGTTACCGTTCTTCCAAACCATTGATTTACTACTTTAGCTTGTTTAGTTATTTCAAAAACAGCTGAGAAAGTATATTTTTCTTCGTTAGGTCTTAAGGAACATGCTTGATTGGAAAGTACTTCTGGTAACATAGGAACTACGCGATCTACCAAGTAAATAGAAGTGGCTCTGTTGTAGGCTTCAGTATCCAAAACACCTCCAGGTTCTAAATAATGCGATACATCTGCAATGTGAATACCTATTTCATAATTTCCATTTTCTAAAACTTGAAAACTCAAAGCATCATCAAAATCCTTGGCATCTGCTGGATCTATTGTAAAGGTGAGCACATTACGCATGTCTCTGCGTCTTTTAATTTCTTCTTTTTGTATAGATGTATCTAGTGTATTTGCAAATGCTTCAACTTCTTCTGGGAATTTTTCAGGTAAACCATATTGAGCTAAAATAGCGTGTATTTCAGTTTGATGTTCTCCGGGTTTTCCTAAGACTTCAATTACTTTACCTCTTGGAGAATCATCTTTTTTGAACCAATCTTCCATTTGGACAAGAACCATTTCTCCATCTTCTGCACCATTAAAATAATCTCCTGCTACAAAAATATCGGTATACATTTTTGGATCTTGTACCACCACAAAACCAAAACTTTTCTGTTTTTGTAAAACGCCTACAAATTTATTTTTAAAGCGTTCTACTATTTTAGTAACCTCGCCTTCTGAATTGCTGTTTTTACGTTCTTTAAATACATAAACCTGAACACGATCTTTATGAAAAGCAGTATTTAAATTTTTATTACGGATAAGAATATCATTTTTTAAACCTTCAACTACCACATACGCATCACCTTTACTGGTCATGTCTATTACTCCTTCGTAATAATCTGTAGTTCCGTTTAATTGAAATTTTCCTTTCGCAATTTGTTCTAATTTTCCTTTCGCAGTTTGCTGTGCTAGCGTTCTAATTACTCGATTACGGGTATTTGTATCGGTGATGTTTAAACGTTGTGTTATATCTTTATAATTGAACGGCTTGTCTTCATTTGCTCTAAAAATAGCTAGAATATCTTGAGTAAGATTATCGTAATTAACTGCATTTTTAGGTTTCTTCTTTTTACTCATATTGTATTTATAATTCTTTTCAAAGGTACTATTTATTAAATCAATGCATTTTTGCTTGAAATAAATATTTGTTAAGCCTTTATAGTCCTTGCATACCAAATACTTAAGAATTAAATAACATTGAAATTAATTTTTTTTTAACTAAAAATAGTTATTTTAGTTAAAAATTACTTAATTTTACAAAAAATATTAAAATGCGGTACCCCATAAAAATAACTATATTATTCATAATCATCTTCTTATTGGGGGTTTTTAGCATTATTATGTATTTAAATCATTTTTTAAATAACATAGTAACTACAGATATTCCAGAAGTAGGTAATTCAATAGCTTCCCTTTTTTAGCATTCTCATTTATTATTGTTGTAACTTTATATCTTAAATTCTATATACATGAATGGATATATAAAACTTGCGGTGTTTAATTTTCAATATGAATACGCCGTACTTCAATTATTATTAGAGCAAGCTGATATTCAATTTTTCTTTCAAAACGAAACTGCGCTTGGCGTGATGCCTTTTTATGCGAATGCCATTGGTGGTATCATTTTGAAAGTACATCCAGAAGATGTAATAGAAGCAAAAGAAATTTTAGCTAATTTTAATGCAAGGGAAAATCTTAGAACAGTTTAGTTATCAACATTTATTAATTATTATTTTTTCTTTTTATAAATTTTAAAATTAAATAGACTTATTATTAGTTTGTTTGTTTGGTACATAAAAATAAAGAAGAAAGTTTTGTATTTACAAAGTTAGTAGTTTATCAACACTATATTAAAATTCTAACTTATTGAAAGTAACAAGTTAGAATTATCTTATCAACATCTATTCATAATCCTATTAACCATATAAAGTGAATTCTTTTTTTTAAGCAATCCTGTTAATAAGTTCTATTTTTATAATGAAAACTATTTTCAAAATAAGGAACAAAAAATAGTTTCAGTTTCAATTATTATTCTATCAGGAAATAAAATTTGAAAATCAAAATATATTATTCCTTTTTAAAGTCTTTTTTATGCACAGCTTTGTTAATAGCTAATATGCTGGTAATCAATTAAAATTATTTAGTTATTAACATTAGATTAAGAACTTGGTAATCAATATTTTATAGAAAATCAATTGTATATCCGTAAGTAGTCAAGTTGCTAAAATCTGAGCGTTTTAAAATATAACACACAGACACACGCTATCCTAGCCTTTCCCTCTAAGGAAAGGAGTTAAAGGTCTCCTATTGAGGGGAGATTTAGAGGGGTGTAATATATGGTTTTCAATAAAAGAATCATTTTAGACTATAAGCGGACATACATTGAAAATCAATAAGTTCTTTAAATATCAATTAAATATTTAAACATGTTATGAAAGTGTTGGTAATGAATTAAAGAAGCAAAAAAGATTAATTTACGCTCTACTAAATCAAAATAATTTCATCTTAATTTTCTAAAAAAAGAAAGCAAAGCAATTTATTTATAGCATAATTTTCAAACCCTATTCATATTCAATTCTCAGACTCCACATATCTAAAGCCTGCATGCTGGTAGAAGTGTCTTCTAAAAGCATATCTCGCATGAAGGGTAGCTTCGTTTCCTGTTGAAATCCATGACCCTCCTTTTATAATATTATGTTTACCATCGAAAGTTGGTGTTGAAAAATCATCGTAAAGCGGATGAACTTTAAAACCAGTATACCCTGCTATCGGGGTTTCTGTCCACTGCCAAACATTACCCATAACATCATGAAATTCTCCAAAAGCAAATTTATCTATAGCACATGGTGAGGTATAATGCTCAAGGTTAATATTACCGGGTGCATCATCCCATTGATCTACATCTTGTGTTTTAGACTGTTCAACTATTCGATACCATTCGGCTTCAGTTGGTAAGCGCAGTTTTTTTCCTGTTGAAGCAGATTTCCAATTACAGAATGCTTTTGCTTCCAAATAATTAATTTCAACCGGAAAATTCCAAGGCATGGGTATAATATTAGTCATCAATCTCAATTGATAATCATCACCATTTTTCTGCCAAAACTGAGGATACTCAGCATTTTTATAGGTTTTCCAAGCCCAACCTTCAGTAGTCCACCATTTTTCAGTGTGATATCCATTGTCTTTGATAAACTCAAAAAATTCAGCGTTTGAAACTAGATATTTTGAAGCTTTAAAATCTTCCACTTTTTCTGAATGGGTGCCATATTCTAAATCCCAACCATAGAATTTATGGTCAAGAGGTTTTCCAAGATGTACAGTTTTACCTTGAACAGCTAATAACTCGTTTTCAACTGTATTGTTTGTATATTCAGCTATATTATCAAAAATACCATCCTGAAGCATTTCAATAGGTAATTGTCTAATAAGGACAGAAGAAGTTTCAAGATGAATATTCTGGTGTTCAATACCCATCATAATAGTCCAAAACTTGTTTTCCCAATCTATAGGTAACTCAAGAGGTAAATTTACAATCAGATCCGTTATTATAGATTTGACGGTATTTCTGTATGCCTTTACTTCGTCAACGCTGGGCCAATTATAACTTTCTTCATTTAAGTCATCCCAAGACATTTCATCTACACCAATCGCAAACATAGCTTCAAACTCACTATTTATGTTATTCGGAATAAGACCGGCAAGAACAAGTTTATTCACAAAAAAACACATGGTGTGACCAAAATAAAATATAAGTGGATGACGCAAAGGATCTGCTCTTTTGTAAAAAGCCTTTTCATCTTTTATTGTTTCGTAAAGTTTACTGTCTAGCTCAAATGTTCTATTGAAATAATCCAGTATTTCTTGACGTTTATCTTCTGGATTGGCATCTATTAAATTTGGTGTTTTTAAATTGTATTTTTTCATGTTTAGTGCACTAATATTTCTTAAGCATATAGTTTTTATGCATTATAAATTTTTCATTTGTTTTAGGTCGTACTTTTTCCTGAGTTATTTCTCCGCAAATTTGAAAGCCCATTTTTTCATAAAGAGCTACTGCTGGTTTATTTTCTTTCCAAACTCTTAACAATACATTTTTTATCCTTTCATCTAAATGTTTCTCAAAATACTGCATTAATTTTTTACCTAAACCTTGTCCTCTAAAATTTTCATCTACAAGAACTTCGTCGATGTATAAAGTATCGTTGTCATCATATAATTTTTTAAAGTTATCTGGCCTATCTTTATCATGACTTATTGGAGTAGTAAGTAGAGCTGAAATGAGTTTATTATCTGAAAAACCAAATATACCATAGCCTTCTTCGAATAAATTTTTTAAGTAAACTTCAGCTTCTTCATTGGTTATTTGCTGAGCTGAAATCCCCTTTGTAAAAGTTATAAGATATAGTGTTTCAAGATCATTCTTGAAATCTATGTATAAACCCTTGTCCGCTTTTTGATAAGTTATCATAGTGCGCAAAAGTATATTTAAATACTCTCTTTCAGGTTTTGATATTTATTAAAGATTATCTAATTGTTTGCTTAAAAAATTTAGAATAATTTTAGATTTGACGTAAATTATTTACTAATTTTTTGTTTCAATATTTTATAGCCTTTAGTAATATGTGCTTCAACCGATTTTACTGTAATTTTTAAATAATCTGCTATTTCAAAATTAGTAAGACCCTCTTTTTTACTAAGTAAAAAAACCTTTTTACATTTATTGGGTAGATTTTTAATTTCTTTATTCACTATTAGTACTAATTTATCTATATCAGAATTTTTTTCTTCATCTAACATACTTGACAGTGCGTCAATGTGTTTTTTTTCCAGTGGTAATACTTTTTTTGTTTGGCGATACTGGTCAATAAATTCATTATAAACAGACCTGTATAAAAAACTACTGAGTCGTCTCGTTTTATTAATTTTCTCTCTTTTTTTCCAAATTTTTAGAAATACATTTTGTACAATATCTTCTGCAAGTTCATAATCTTGACAAAGGCTTAAAGCATATACACACAACTTTTTATGATACGAATCCATTAGGAATGTAAAAGCATCTTTATTTCCTTTTGCTAAAGCATCAATTAAAATAGTATCATCAGAAAAGTTATTTTTCATTTTCTATAAAGCTGTTTTTACAGTTGAATAATAATGCCGCTAAATTAGATAATTACTTTTCAAATTATTTTACGATAAGCAAGTGAATAATTTTTTTAAAAAACATTTACTTTTAATAATTTGATTTTCAATAATATAAGTGTATTACCCACATCAAAATTATTTTTAAATGTGTTTTCATAAAAATGAAAATGAAAAAAACTTAGGGTGTACCAGATATGAAACGTCTATTAAATAGATACAACCCATTTCTGATGATAACAAATACTATTGAAAATACAATTGTTAATTACCTAAATAACCAAGCAACCGTTGCTGAAATGGAAGTTTTGGAAGCGTGGTTAGCAGATAAAAACAACGAAAAACTCTTTTTAGAATACGTAAAGCTCAATTTTTTAATAGACATCAATACTAAATCTTTTGATAAAGTAAGCTTACTTGAAGCAGTCGCTCTTGAAATGAAAAAAGATAAAAAACAAAAAGCTCCATTTAAAATACAATCACTTTTACGCTACGCAGCCATTTTTGTTCTGCTTATAGGTTCAGTTTGGATGTATTCACTTTTACAAAATTCAAATGTGAACCAATCCAATACATCTATAAATGAAGTGGTCTTAAAAAGTGAAAATGGTTTAGTCAACATATTAGACCAAACTGGAACATCTCAAATCAAAAACAGAGAAGGTGATGTACTATTTCAAAAAATAGATAATTCCTTATCCTATTCAGAAAGTCAAAAAACAGAAGGTCTTGTTTATAACACTTTAATTGTTCCTTACGGTAGACAATTCTCAATACAATTGTCTGATGGAACTAAAGTTGAGTTGAATGCTGGAACTTCAATTAAGTTTCCTGTAAAATTTTTAAAAGGACAAGAACGAAAAGTTTTTATTGAATATGGCGAAGCTTTTTTTGATGTAGCAAAAGATACTGAGCACCCGTTTATTGTAAATAATTATGATGTAGACATCAAAGTTTTGGGAACTCAATTTAACGTAAGTGCTTATCCAGAAGATGAAAGCATTACCACTGTTTTAGTTGAAGGTTCCGTAAAATTAATAGGACAGACAAATTCCAACGATAAAAAAGAATCTATACTACAACCTGGATATAAAGCGGTTTGGTCTGATGGCAACAAGGACTTCGAAATTAATGAAGCGGATATAGAAATGCAAACAGGTTGGAGAACTGGAAAAATAGTATTGAAAAGTCTAGCATTTAAGCAGATGATTATCAAACTTCAAAGACATTACGATGTACAAATAGAGTCCAACGATGAAGAATTGAACAATGAAATAATCACTGCAACTTTCGAAGAAGAAAACATGGAAGATGTACTAAAATTAATCAACGAAATACATCCAATTACGTATCAAGTTGAGGGAAGAAAAGTAAAAATTAGAAAAAAATAAAGTGACATTAATCTAAAGGTGAAAAGTTTAAAATGACTATCAATGACAAATTTCTACAATACATATAGAATAAATTTCAATTTTGTTTTTAAAACTAAAACGATTGCGTTTTTATTTTTACTGAATTCTTTTTGCTTTTTTGCTAACTATGCCTACAGTCAACAAGAAAATTTAAGTTTTAATCTCATTGATGTCACTATTTCAGAAGTTTTAAATGAAATAGAATCCTTGTCAGATTTTAAGTTTATTTATAAAAATAAAATCATCATAAAGGAAGATAAAATATCTTTTACAGCACAAAATGAAACTGCTGCCTCAATTTTAAATAGGCTATTTTCAGATATTGATATCCGATATCAAATTATTGGAAAACAAATCGTCCTGAATCCCAAAGAGAAAAATATTCAAAGTAATAATAGTGGTTCAACATTGATAAAAGCAAAAGTTGAGAATAAATTTTTGGTGAAAGGAATTGTAAAGGATTCCAAAGGAATTCCTTTACCCGGAGCAAGCGTAATTGAAAAAGGAACAACTAACGGCACAGAAACTGACTTTAATGGAAGCTTTATTTTAAAAGTACAGAATGGAGCTGCTATTTTAATGGTATCCTATTTAGGAAACCTAAGCCAAGAAATACCAATAAATAATAGAGAAACCATCGAGGTGCTTATGACTGAAGATGAAGCTTCTCTAGATGAAGTAGTTATTGTAGGTTACGGTAAACAGAAAAAAGTGACTTTAACAGGAGCTGTAAGCGACATCAGAACCGAAGAAATACAGCAATCTAAAACAGCAAATTTAGCTAACAATTTAACAGGAAGAATACCTGGTTTGGTTATTAATTCACGTGGAGGTGAACCTGGCAGCGATCAGGTTGATATAAGAATAAGAGGTATAGGAACTACAGGAAATACGCAACCACTTTTTGTAATAGATGGAGTACCCGGAAGAGGAAGTTTTGAACGCTTAAACCCTGATGATATAGAAAGTATTTCTGTATTAAAAGATGCATCTGCGGCAATTTATGGAGCACAAGCAGCTAACGGGGTAATCCTTGTTACCACTAAAAGAGGAAAGATCGGCAAGCCGCGTTTCAATTACAATACCAACTATTCTATTGCGCAACCCACAAGACGTCCAGAATTAATGAACGCCTATCAATACCTTACTTGGGTAGATGAAGTAAACGATAGAAACAACCGCCCTAGAGAATTTCAAGACGTAATCAGACAATACAGAGATGGAACTATAGATAGTAGTGTTTGGGGAGATACAGATTGGTGGGATGTGGTTACAGACAATTGGACACCTCAAGTGCAACATGCAATGAACGTAAGTGGTGGAAGCGAACACACCCAGTATTATGTTTCTGGACAGTATTTGAACCAAGATGCTATTTATATTGGAGATGCCTATGGTTATAAACAATATAACATCAGGTCTAACATAGACTCTCGTTTGGGTAAAAACATCAAAATAGGATTTGACCTTGCAGGTAGGTTTGGAAATAACAACAGACCAACCTTGGATACAGACGGCTTAGTAAGACAAGTATTTGTTCAGCCACCTTATGAGTTTCCTTATTTTGAAAACGGACTAATCAGAAAAACTTCTGCTGGAAACCCTATTAGTTTGGTAAATGGCGATAGCGGCACAAAAGAAACGAATACCAAAAAATTTGATTCTAAATTTTCATTACGTTGGGATTTACCTTTTGTTACTGAGGGATTATATGTTGATTCTTACGCAACTATAGATTACTACACTACTACACGTAGAGATTTATCCACTCCTTTTGATCAATATGAATTTGATGAAGAAACAG
>Ga0307966_1001886_pt1 | contig 16238 bp, 13 predicted proteins | sample OrgLakmetagen646_FD_203141 | JGI IMG/M metagenome (GOLD analysis project Ga0307966, IMG submission 203141) | Saline water microbial communities from Organic Lake, Antarctica - #646 | ecosystem: Environmental > Aquatic > Non-marine Saline and Alkaline > Saline | place: Antarctica: Organic Lake... | reverse complement strand
TGTCGGTCGTCACCCGCCGACCGGCAGGGTATTCGTAGAATGCCCGAGAGGGCATGTATTTCTGGGTTCTGATGATCTTGATGCCATTCTCACGCACCAAACGGCCAACGCGACGGTGCCCGATATTCAAGTTCAATTCTTGTAACTCTTCGGTCATACGCGGCCACCCATAGCCTTTCAGGCTGAGGCGGTGCTGCTTACGGATATGGGCCAAAAACACCATGTCATCACGCTGACGTTGGCTCATCCACACGCGGGCAGGCGATGCGTGCATCGCCGAGAGGGTTGGGGGGGGGCATCCGCCAAGCGCGAAACCCACGCGATGTGACCTGCATGATGCTACATAGAAATTCGACGGGCCATCTTTCTTTCCAGGCGTCAATGAAAGCAAATCTCACCGGCTTTGGCCTGCAAAGAAGCCTAACGGTGAATGGAACATTCACCTGTCGGCCAGTGAATTGCCGCCTTTTTTAGCACTTCCCTCTCCTCGCGCAGAAGGTGGACTTCTTTGCGAAGGCGCGTGTTCTCCTTTTCGACGTCGTCATGAGGTCCTGACATCAGGTCATCGTGCTCCCACTGGGGATATTGCTCCGCAATACCCTGTTGGGCAGTGGATGTCGCTGAACCCACTTGTTCAGCGTCGATAGGCCAACCCCCAAATCCGATGAAAGCTGCGGTCGCGTTAAACCACTGGTCGTCGCGATCCGCACAGCATCACGGCAAAACTCAGCTGTGTATCTCTTTGCCATTCCATATCTCCTTCATAGTAAACATTGCTCGAAAGAGACCGGAAATAAACCGCGACAAGACCAGTTCAGCCATCGATTCCGCATCTGACCCGGTCGGTGTTGCATCGTTGCCTTCAGCGTCATGGCATCTCTCGCTTGCCAGATGTCGAGGGTGACAAACCAAAGCGCCAGAAGTTCAAGCGTTACCCCATCCGTTGCCCGGCAGGCGCAGCATGCTGCCGAGAGGTGGCTTTTCATATCGATATCGCCGAAGTTCAGACGGTGGAGGGCAAGCTCCATCTCTTTGTTGGCATTGATCGGACCAGTAAGTTTGCAGTCACTCAACTCGTGGACAAGGCAGATTTCAAGACCGCGTGGGACTTTCCCGAGCATCTGCTCAAGGCAGTGACCTATCGCACCCATACGATCCTGACTGACAACGGCATCTAGGTCGCCGAGCAGCCCCGCACCTGGAACACTGCATATTCGCGGCAGATGCGCTTGGACATGATCTGCGAGGCAAGTGGGATCGAGCACCGCCGGACCAAGCCAAACCATCCGTGGACCAATGTCCAGGTCGAGCGAATGAATCGGACAATCAAGGAGGCGACCGTCAAACGTCTCCATTACGAAAACCACGACCAGTTGCGCACACACCTCACCGACGTCATGGCAGCCTACAACTTCGTCCACAGCCTCAAGACCCTCAGTGGCCTCACGCCTTATGAACACATCTGCAAGACTTGGACTTCCGAGCCAGATCGATTCACCGTAAATCCAACCCACCAAATGCCGGGACTAAACAACTAGAGGAACGCTTGGGCTTCATGACCGAACTGGTAGACGTGGCGCGAACACACGGCCCAGACCTCAGAAGCATATTAACCGATCCGAATCTTTTGAGGGTATCTCCAAGCGAGCCTTGAAATTGTCATAGAAGGTGTCCAGCCAACTATAAGACCATCAGTCAGGCGGAATCTGGCATTTTTCTGCGTTTCTCGCCAGTCGCGGGGTTACCCAAGCCTTCGGTTTATGCGCGGCAGGGCAGGACCCCTCTGCTGGCCTACCCGGCCTTTGGCGGGGGTATAGCCTCTAACCCTTGGCCTGTGTCAGCGCATCCAAGATACGCGCCCAACTGCGCGTGCCCTTGTGGAAGCTTTCCATATCGTATTTCTCATTCGGGGAATGGATCGCATCGTCGTCCTTGCCAAAGCCGATCAGCATCGCGGTCATGCCCAAGATTTCACCAAAATGCCCGGCGATGGGGATCGAGCCGCCGCAGCCGACATAGGCGGCCTCGTCGGGCCATTCGTCTGACAGGGCGCGGCGCGCCGCCTCGAATGCGGGGTCCGAGAAGTCCATGATCCCGGCCCGACTGGCACCGTGCGCGTGGAATTCGGCAGAGCAATCGACTGGTAACGCGGCGGTGACGTAGGCGCGAAACACATCGCGAATGTGCGCTGGATCTTGCCCCTCAACGAGGCGAAAACTGATCTTGGCGTTGGCCTGACTGGGTAGGACAGTCTTGAACCCGTCGCCTGTATAGCCGCCCCAGATGCCATTCACCTCGGCGGTGGGGCGGGACCATATCATTTCCAGCGGTATGCGTCCCTCTTCTCCGGCAGGCTGGCTGAGGCCCACATCCCCTAGGAAACGGGCATGATCGAAACCTAACCCCTCCCACTGGGCGCGCACTTCGGGCGCGAGATCGGGGATGTTGTCGTAAAAACCGGGCAGGGTGACCCGGCCAGTGTCGTCATGCAGGCCCGCCAAAACGGAGGAAAGTACGCGGATCGGATTAGCCGCGATCCCACCGAAGAAGCCGGAATGCAGGTCCTTGTCTGGCCCGGTGATGGTCACCTCGTCGCTGACCATGCCGCGCAGCATGGTAACGATTGCGGGCGTTTTCGATTGGAACATCCCAGTATCGCAGATCAGCGCGAGATCGGCGCACAGCTCTTTGGCGTTTTCCTGCATAAAAGGCACTAGCGAGGGCGAGCCGGATTCTTCTTCGCCCTCGAAGAAGAATGTGATGCGGCAGGGAAGGGTGCCATGCACCTCGCGCCACGCGCGGCATGCCTCAACAAACGTCATCAGTTGGCCCTTGTCATCGCTGGTGCCACGTCCGCGAATGACCTCGCCTTTGGGCGTCTGCTCGACCGCGGGATGAAAGGGATCACGCGTCCAAAGCGGCAGGGGATCGACTGGCTGCACGTCGTAATGGCCATAAAACAGCAGATGCGGCGTGCCTTCGGGTGCGTCTTGCCCGGCATGGGCGACGACCATAGGATGTTTGGGCGTCGCGCGCTTTTCCGCATCGATCCCAACGGTTTTCAGATCGGCCACCAGCCAGTCGGCAGCGTCCTCGCAGGTGCCCGCATAGGCCGGATTGGTAGAGATCGACGGGATGGCCAGAAACTCCAGCAGGCGCTGCACAGCGTCTGGCATTTGCGCGTCGATACGGGTGAGAACGTCGCTCAGGTTTGGGCTGGGGGACATGAAAATGGGCCTCGCTTGCTGTAGATAGTGTGAACTTATCAGGCCGCGCCGCGCTGTCCAGTGACCGGATGGGACATGCACGGAAAAGGACCGTTTCGTTGACAAAACCCAACTTCTGGGCGCGCGGCATTTCGCGCCCTGTTGCGCGGCTTGCCGGCGGTCTATAAAGTATCATCTCCCTCCCGAAAGGTGCGGCCTACGATATACCGCCCTGTCCGGCAGCGCCGGGCGCGAGCAATGAAAGGATGCCCCCTTGCATCAGCCCACCGATTATAACGCTAGGCTGGACGAGGCGCTTAATCGCCTACACGGTGAGGGTCGCTATCGCACCTTCATCGATATTGAGCGTCGGCGCGGCCAGTTTCCACAAGCCACATGGGTGCGCCCAGATGGCGCCGAGCGGCCCATAACCGTCTGGTGTGGAAATGATTATCTTGGCATGGGCCAGCACCCCGAGGTGCTGTCTGCAATGCATGAGGCGCTTGACCGGACCGGTGCTGGGTCGGGGGGGACCCGCAATATTTCGGGTACCACGGTCTATCACAAGCGGCTAGAGGCCGAGTTGGCCGATCTGCATGGTACGGAGGCGGCGCTGCTCTTTACCAGCGCCTATATCGCCAATGATGCCACGCTCAGTACGCTGCCAAAGCTGTTTCCGGGTCTCATCATCTATTCGGACGCTTTGAACCACGCCTCTATGATCGAGGGTGTACGCCGCAATGGCGGGGCCAAGCGCGTTTTTCGCCACAACGACGCGGCGCATCTGCGCGAATTGATGGCCGCCGACGATCCTGCCGCGCCCAAACTGGTCGCGTTCGAGAGCGTCTATTCGATGGATGGTGATTTCGGGCCGATCGAGGCGCTCTGCGATGCCGCAGACGCGTTTGGCGCGTTGACCTATATCGATGAGGTGCACGCTGTGGGCATGTACGGTCCGCGCGGCGGCGGCGTGTCCGAGCGGGACGGGCTGGCGCACCGCATCGACATCATCAACGGCACGCTCGCAAAGGCTTACGGCGTCATGGGCGGCTACATCGCCGCCTCGGCGCGGATGTGCGACGCGGTGCGCAGTTATGCGCCCGGCTTTATCTTTACGACCTCTTTGGCACCTGCGATTGCGGCGGGTGCAGCGGCGAGCGTCGCATTCCTCAAGCAGGACCAGACGCTGCGCGACCGGCACCAGACACAAGCCAAGATCCTGAAATTGCGTCTCAAGGGGCTTGGCCTGCCTCTGATCGATCATGGCAGTCATATCGTACCTGTGATCGTTGGCGATCCGGTTCATACCCGGAAACTTAGCGAAATGTTGCTAGAGCGGCATAGCATTTACGTGCAGCCTATTAACTTCCCGACCGTTCCACGCGGAAGCGAGCGCTTACGCTTTACCCCATCGCCGTTGCACGGACCGGCGGAGATGGATCACCTCATTGCGGCGATGGATACGCTTTGGAGTCACTGTGCGCTGAATCGCGCCGAGATGAGCGCATAATGGCGTAGAAGGTGCAAAGGTACTTGCGGTGTGCTAGCTTGCCTGAAAACAAAGAGCAGGGTCGAATCGGGATATTCGGCCCAAGGCTTCTGGGCATTTAGGGGCAGTTTGCATGATTTTGCGCCGGTTTACGCAAAAGACCGTGGTCGAAGAGGACGAGCCGCGCGGGTTCGATTCTTTCGATCTCAGATTAGGTGATCTAATGCGCGGCGAGCGCGCGACAATGGGCAAGTCTCTGCTGGACGTCGAGCGCGAGCTGCGGATCAAGGCCAGCTATGTTGCTGCCATCGAAAACGCCAATCCCGATGCCTTCGACACCCCCGGCTTTATCCCTGGCTACGTGCGCTCCTATGCGCGATATCTGGGCATGGATCCCGACCGCGCCTTTGCGACTTTCTGCACCGAAAGCGGGTTTTCCATTGCGCATGGTATGTCCGCTGCCGCATCGTCTGTGCGCCGCAGCGACACCGCACAGAAGCCGCGCGTGACCGGTAGCGGCGACGCTCGGTTGACGTCGCCCAGCACGCCCTTCATCCCTGCCAGTGAAAGCATCTTTTCCCGGATCGAGCCAGGCGCGATCGGGTCAGTCGCAGTGCTGATCGCACTGATCGGTGCCATCGGTTATGGTGGGTGGACGGTTCTGAACGAGGTGCAGCGGGTGCAGGTGTCGGCCGTGGAAAATACGCCCGATGTGTTGGCCGATCTGGATCCGCTGGCAGGCGTTCAGCGACAGGCGTTTCAGAGTGTCGCTAGCGGTGGTGGCGCGGTGAACGATGCCTTGGCGGGGAACGTGATCGCGAGAGCCGGCGTCACTGCGCCCGAGGGCGACAATCTGGACCGGCTCTATCGCCCCGAAGCGCTGGATGTACCAGTCATGGTGGCGCGTGACGGACCCATATCCACGCTTGACCCGATGCGCGGTGGCACGCTGCCCGGTGTGTCGGTCGCGTCGGCCCAGCCATCCGGTGCCGAGCCCGACGCCATAAATGCCGCGATCGCATCGATCATCAGCCCGCAGGTTGTGGCCAATGCGCCTGGCGGCGTTCAAATGGTTGCAGTGCGCCCGGCGTGGGTGCGCGTGCGCGCAGCCGATGGCACTGTCATTTTCGAGGGCATCATGAATAGCGGCGACACATACGATGTGCCGCTTACCGAAGTGCCGCCTATCCTGCGCGTGGGCGAGTCGGGCGCAATTTATTTCAAAATTGCAGGCCGGCATTACGGCCCCGCAGGCCCGCGCGGTTCGGTTACGTCCAGTTTGGCGCTGGCGCCAGCGAACCTGACGGGTGCTTTCGAAGTAGCCGATCTGACGCAGGATTCCGATCTTGAGCGCTACGTCGCCGAGCTTAGCGCGGATCTGACCGCGGGTCCGATACCCTCTGCGGCGGCGCAACCGTCCGAGTGATGCGGCTTGGCGATTGAAGCCGGGCCTCAAGCGTCCTATCTGGTGGTATGAAAGCAAACTGGCGGATGCCTCCGCCGGAGGAAGGACCGCTGCAGTGTCGCTGAACCCCATCCGTCCCTGGCGCAACATAGAACGCCGTCAAAGCCGCCAGATCCATGTGGGCAATGTGCCTGTTGGCGGCGGCGCGCCGATTAGTGTGCAGACGATGACCAACACGCTCACCACTGACGTGGCCGCGACTGTGGCGCAGATTCAGGCGGCCGCGGATGCAGGCGCCGACATCGTGCGCGTCTCTGTCCCGGACGAGGCCTCGGCCAAGGCGCTGAAAGACATCGTGCGCGAAAGCCCGGTGCCGCTGGTCGCAGATATCCATTTTCACTACAAGCGCGGCATCGAGGCCGCCGAGGCGGGAGCCGCATGCCTGCGGATCAATCCGGGCAATATAGGCAGCCCGGAGCGCGTGCGCGATGTGATCGCAGCGGCGCGGGATAACGGCTGCTCGATCCGGATCGGCGTCAATGCCGGGAGCCTTGAACGGCACTTGCTGGAGAAATATGGCGAGCCGTGCCCCGACGCGATGGTCGAGAGCGGGCTGGATCACATCCGCATCCTACAAGACAACGACTTTCACGAGTTCAAGATCAGCGTGAAGGCGTCTGATGTCTTTATGGCCGCTGCTGCCTATCAACAGCTGGCAGATGCGACGGATGCGCCTATCCATCTGGGTATCACCGAGGCTGGTGGACTGATTTCTGGCACGGTAAAATCAGCCATTGGTATGGGCAACCTGCTTTGGGCGGGGATCGGCGATACGATCCGCGTCAGCCTGAGTGCGGATCCGGTCGAAGAGGTCAAGATGGGCTTTGAGATCCTGAAATCGCTGGGCCTGCGGCATCGGGGCGTCAGTATTATCAGCTGCCCCAGCTGCGCGCGTCAGGGCTTTGATGTTATCAAGACTGTTGAGATCCTGGAGCAGCGTCTCGAACATATCAGGACACCTATGAGCCTGTCGATCATTGGCTGTGTGGTCAATGGGCCAGGCGAGGCACTTATGACCGATGTCGGATTTACCGGCGGCGGGGCCGGGTCAGGTATGGTCTATCTGGTGGGCAAGCAGAGCCACAAGCTGTCGAACGACCACCTGATCGACCATATCGTCGAACAGGTCGAGACGCGCGCGGCGCAGATAGATGCCGAGGCCGCGCAGGACGCGGCAGAGTAGCCATCTGCCTGATGTAAGGCGGGTATGGCTGTGGTCTTGCCCTGCGGCCTCAAGGCCTTCCGGACCCAGTCCGGGGAGGCCTTATTTCCAGAAAACTACCCGCGGATGTCCTGGACTATGTCCTTCATGCCCTCAAGCGGGACATAGCCGCGTAGGATCTGGTCCTGCATGATGAAGGACGGCGTGCCCGAGATTTGCAGTGCATCGCCAAGCGCGCGGTTGGTGTCGATCACCTTGGTGACGGCGTCGCTGTCCATGTGGTCCACAATCTTGGTCGCGTCCAGTTCCAGCGCATCAGCGAGCCGCGTCAGCGCAGGGATCGCCAGGTCCCCTTTGTAGGTCATCATCGCGTCGTGCAGCGCCTTGTAGGCCTCATTACCCAGCTGTTGCTGTGCCGCGATGGCAAAGCGCGCGGCGATGGTCGACTGCTCACCCAAGATGGGGAACTCCTTGATGATTATGCGGATATTGCCGTCACCCGATACCAGTTCTTCGACTTCGGGAAAGGCGCGGCGGCAATATCCGCAGCGATAATCCATAAATTCGACGATAGTTATGTCGCCGTCCAGATTGCCGCCCGTAAATGAATGGCCGTCGTTGAAGATGGCGTCCGAATGTTGCGAGATCAGATCGCCGTCATTGGCGCTTTGCATCTCTTGCTGGCGCTGCTCCATCACGGCGGCGGCCTCGAAGATCACTTCGGGGTTTGCAATCAAATAGGTGCGCACGCGTGCACCAAACGCAGCATCGTCGAGCGGTCCGGTCGCGGACGCGCTTTCAGGCGCAGCCGTATTCGTGCCGGCCTCCTCGGTAGCGGGCGGCGCGGGCTGCAGCTGTGTGCCGCTGGATATGACCTGTGAGGTGATCGCGGCGCCGGCGACGATCACGCCGACCCCGATCAATATTGCGGTACGGTTCATCGGCATGGTCTCCGGTTTGAAATGTTCATGCGCATGGTCTCAGCGCTGCGCGTTCTTAGTCGCAGAAAGCACATCCTGCGCCCGTTGCCAACCACCTGACCCGTTGGGCAGCAGGCCGGAGGCGCGGGTCGCATGAATTTCCGCGTGCTCCAGCCGACCGACCATCGCATAGCGTTCTGCCGTCACCAGAGAGGCCATACCGTTCTGTCCGGTCTTGGCGTAGGCGACGGCCAGATCGCGCATAATGCGCGCGTCGCGCCCATCGCGCGAGCGTGCTTTTTCCAGCACTTTCATCGCCTGTTTATACTGCCCCTGCGCAACCAGTGCACGCCCGTAAGAGCCCAAGATCAATGGGTTATCGTGCGCCAGATTAACAGCGCGGGCATAGGCATTGGTGGCTGCCACGAACTGGCGGCTTTCCATCAGGATCTGGCCGCGCAACTCGTGATAGAACGGATCGTTTGGGCGTGCAGCGATTGCGAGGTCAATCGCTGCGCTGGATTTGGCCAGGTTCGATTGTCGGTGCCACGCGATTGCTGTGCGCATATGGCCGACATCGGCAAAGCCAGACTCTCCGGCGCGGGAAATGGTCCATTTTGGACTGCGCTCGAACGCCGACAGTTTCCCCTTAGCGCGCGCGAACCAGTAGAGGTCTGCGTTGATCGGCGCCACCTTGCCTTCATAGCCTGCCGTCATGCGCTGCAATACGCGCACCCGGTCGGCGGATAGGGGGTGCGTGCGCGCGTAGGGATCCTGCCGCGCAGCCGACAGCGCCTCTTGGCCGCGAAAAATGTCCATGACGTGCACCGCGCCGGTCGGGTCGCGTCCGGCGCGGGCCATGTAGGCCACGCCCGAACTGTCCGCGCTGCTTTCCTCCGCCCGGGTATGGGCAAAGAAAATGCGCGCTGCTGTGCTTTGTGATCCCAGCGCAATGCCTGCCGCCGCCTGCGAACTACCCGATATCGCGCCCGCTGCCGCGGCGAGCGCGAGGCCTAGCCCCGCCGCCGTGCGCGCGCTGCGCAGGTTTTGGGGGCGGCGCACCAAATGGCCATTTGCGATATGCCCTGCCTCATGCGCCAGAACCGATTGCAGCATCTGGGGCGTCTGCATCTTAAGCAAGAGGCCCGAATGGACAAAGATATTGTCGCGGTCGACAACGAACGCGTTCAGGTTGCGGTCGTCTATGACCAGCACGCTCATTCGCCCCGGATTCAGCCCCGCCGCGCGCAAGATGGGCGCGGCCAACTGCATAAGTGCATGTTCGATATCCGGATCGCGCAAGAGCGTCAGCGCGCGCGCCGGTTGCGCGACGGTGATTATGATCAGTGCGGCCACTAAAATTAGGCAGGCTGGGAATTTGCATAGCTGGCGCATTGACGAGCCTCAACTTTCGGGATGAAAAGGATGGTGCGGGGCATGGTGGCGATGCGGACCCTATTTAAGGAACAAACCCGCGCGAAACTCAAGGCCTGGCGGCGCCGCTTCGCCTATCGTGATGGGCTGGGCTGGCCGGGGTTGGGCTGTTACCCTTGATGGTGCAGTGGTGCAGAACTGGAAGCTGGCGAACATGAGACATCTGATCCTTGGATTTTTGGCCGCGTGGCTGGCCACGCCCGCATTGGCACAACAAAGCGATTTTGGCGCGCTTGCGCGCTTGGATGTCGCCGCCAGTGCGATCACCGCATCGCGCGGGGCGATCATGGTCGACCTGGCGCTCAGCCAAGGCGTACCGTTCCGTATCTTCAGCCTGGATGCACCGCCTCGCATCGTCGTTGATTTTCGTGAGGTAGACTGGGCCGGCACGCTGGGGCCTGAACTGGTGCAGACCGATCTGGTCCTGTCGGCGCGGGTCGGCGGCTTTCGCCCAGGATGGTCGCGGATGGTTCTGGAACTGGCCGGACCCTATGCACTCGCGCAGGCCAAGCTATCATCTAGTCTGTCAGGCGGCGCGGAGCTGGAGCTGTTGCTGGAGTCGACCACGCCTGAGGCGTTTGCCGAAGGGGCTGGCGTGCCGCACCAGCCGGGATGGGATCTGCCACCGCCTGCGGATGTCGGGCCTGCGGCGCAAATGCGCATACCGGGCGCGCCACTGACTATCGTTCTGGACCCCGGGCATGGCGGCATAGATCCTGGCGCGGGCGAAGGCGACACGCTGGAGAAAGATCTGATGCTGGCCTTCGCGCGTGAGTTGAAAGAGACGCTGCTGCGGCGCGGCGACAACCGGGTGGTGCTGACGCGCGATGATGATAGCTTCGTGTCGCTGGAACGGCGCGTCGCTATAGCGCATGTCGAAGGTGCGGACCTTTTCTTGTCGCTGCATGCTGACTCTCTGGGCAAGGGACGGGCGCGCGGCGCGACCATCTACAAGCTGGGCAGCGATGCCACCGACGCCGCCAGCGCCGCTTTGGCTGAACGACACGACCGCGCGGACATGCTGGCCGGGCTGGACCTGTCGGGCACCGACGACGTGGTTGCCGACGTCTTGATGGACCTTGCGCGGATGGAGACACAGCCGCGCTCGGAGCTTTTGGCGCGTGCTCTGCTGCTGGGGCTGGAGGAGGAGGCGCTGCCGCTGAATTCCAAGCCGATCCGCAGCGCCAGCTTTTCGGTGCTGAAATCGCCTGATATTCCGTCACTGCTGTTAGAGTTAGGGTTCCTGTCTAGCGGCCGCGATCTAGGTAATCTTACTGATCCGCAATGGCGCGCGCGCATGGCGCTGGCCATTGCCGATGGTATAGACGCATGGACCATCGCCGATGCGGCCGGCGCGGATCTGGTGCGGCAGTGATTGCGGTTGGACGAATACTGGGCGGATACTGGCCGGATATTGGACGGGACGCCTGCTGGCGCGCTTGTGTTTTGACGTCGGGCCGCCTCTTGCCTATATGACCAGAAACACCGTTTTTTAAGGGACGCGCGTGCTTAGACATATCCTGACATTCTTTGGCTCAATTTTCAGTTTGCTTACGTTGGGCGTGATGATGATCGCGCTCAGCGTCGGCGCAATTTTCTACATCTACGGCCGCGATCTGCCCTCGCACGAGAGCCTTGCAAATTATACCCCTCCCACGATCAGCAGGATTTTCTCGGGCGAGGGACGCATCATTGATGAATTCAGCCGCGAGCGGCGCCTGTTTACCCCGGCTGAAGAGATCCCGGAGCTGGTGAAAGAGGCGTTTATTTCCGCCGAAGACAAGAATTTTTATACCCACGGCGGCTATGACGCGCGCGGCATCGCCGCCGCGATCGTCGAGGCCGTCAAGACACGTGGCGAGCGGGTGCGCGGCGCCTCAACGATCCCGCAACAGGTGGTCAAAAACTTTCTGCTGTCCGGTGACCGCAAGATCGAGCGCAAGATCAAGGAAATCATCCTGGCCACGCGAATTGAAGAAGTTTTGAGCAAGGAAAAAATCCTCGAGCTGTATCTGAACGAGATTTTTCTGGGTCAGAACAGCTATGGGGTGACCGCTGCTGCGCAGACTTATTTTAACAAGTCTCTGAACGAACTCGCTCCCCATGAAGTGGCTGTTCTGGCCGCCATGCCAGCAGAGCCGAGCAACTTTCATCCTGTGCGCAACAAGGAAAAACTGCTGGCGCGGCGCAACTACGTGCTGCGCGAAATGGAGCAGAATGGGTATATCACTACCGCGGTCTATGATGCCGAGGTGGCGCAGCCCCTTGCCAGTGTCCAGAACGGCGATTTTGAAGCGTTTTCGGCATCCTTGCCCCCCCGCGATTATTTCACCGATGAAATCCGCCGTCAGCTAAGCCGGGATTTTGGCGAGGGCGAGTTTTTCTCGGGCGGTTTTACCGTGCGGGCCACCATCGACCCAGAAATGCAGGTTGAGGCGGCGTTGGCGCTGCAGGACAAGCTGGAGCAATACGACCGCACTTTGGGCCGCTGGCGCGGCACAGGCAAGACACTGCCCCCCGAAACACTGGGATCCGAGGAGGCATGGCGCGCCGCGCTGGCCGAGGTGGACGTCGCTCGCGACGTCAAGTTGGACAGTGAGTGGTATCCTGCCGTGATACTGGAAATCGGCGACCTGCAGATGCGCATCGGCGTTGAGGCTATTCGGGAATCGGAGGCCGAGCCGCAGGTCATTCCGCGCGACGATATCGCTTGGTTGCCCAAGGATTTTGCGGGCACGTTCAAAGTGGGGCAGGTAGTGCATGTGCGCCGCATGACCAAGGACGGCGCCTTTGTACGCTGGACGCTGCGGCAGGTTCCTGAGGTGCAGGGTGGCTTTATGGCGATGGACGTGAATACGGGCCGCGTGATCGCTATGCAGGGCGGATTTTCGTATCAGAATTCGGTGTTTAACCGCGCCACGCAGGCCAAACGTCAGCCCGGATCCAGCTTCAAACCGTTCGTCTACGCCGCCGCGCTCGACAGTGGCTATTCACCGGCGACCATCGTGGTCGATGCACCGATCGAGGTGAACACCCCACAAGGAATGTGGCGACCGCGCAATTCGTCCAATAAGTTTTATGGCCCAACTCCGCTGCGCACCGGGATTGAACAGTCTCGCAACCTGATGACCATTCGGCTCGCGCAGGAGGTGGGGATGGACACCGTCGCCGCCTATGCCGAGCGGTTTGGCGTCTACGACAATATGGGCTCATTTCTGGCCAACGCGTTGGGGTCCGAGGAATCGACCGTTTACCGCATGGTTGCCGCCTACGCGATGTTCGCCAATGGCGGCGAACGGGTGGAGCCGACGCTGGTCGACCGCGTGCAAGATCGCTATGGACGCACCGTTTATCGCCATGACGAGCGGACCTGTACCGATTGCGATGATCCGGCGATCGCCCCTGGCTTTGGACCGCGCATCGTCTCGAATCGTGAGCGGGTGATTGATGCGATTACCGCCTATCAGCTGACCTCGATGATGCGCGGCGTGGTTCAGCGCGGCACGGCGGCCGGCAATGTCGATTTGTCGGTGCCTGTCGCGGGCAAGACCGGTACGACAAACGACGCGCGCGACGTTTGGTTCATTGGCTTTACCAGCAATATTGTCGCGGGCTGCTATATTGGCTACGACCAGCCGCGCAGCCTGGGCCGCGGTGCCTACGGCGCTGGCATGTGTGGGCCGGTCTTTACGCAGTTCATGCGCAAGGCGACGGCTAAATATGGCGGCGGCGAATTCGAAGTGCCGCCGGGTGGCCACTTTATTAAGATCGACCGCTTTACTGGTGCGCGCCTGCCCGACAGCGCCTCAGGCCCCAGCGTCGTGGCCGAATACTTCCGCGATGGCGAGGATCCGATCTTTGGCATGGCCTTCGATGGCGGCTTTGCGATGGGCACGGATCTGGAGCTGTTTCAGGAAGGGAGGAGCGAGCAGGTACGCGACGTGACCACCTCCAACGGCCAGACCGGGCAGGTCGGACCGAAGGCGACATTTGGCTCGATGTCGTCGGGCGGGCTATATTAAGGTATCTCTGGCCCTTTCGGGTGCCCATGTGATGTGCCCGACTGGCTTGCCCGTGAGGGCGCCCTGCGGTATCAGGACGGGAACATCTCAGGAAGGCCCCGATGCGCGCTGAAATTCAGAATATTACCCAAGAGATCGAGACCTCGCTGGAGCTTCTGCGCCAGCGGCTGGGATGGGAGACCGCCCGCCACCGGCTGGAAGAATTCAACGCCCGCGTTGAAGACCCGAACCTGTGGGATGATCCCGCAAGGGCGCAGAAGCTGATGCGCGAGCGTCAGGCGCTGGTTGACGCATTGGAAACGCACGACACTATCCAATCTGATCTTTCGGACAACGTTGAATTGATCCAGATGGGCGAGGCAGAGAACGATGCAGACGTCGTGATCGAGGCTGAAAACGCGCTGAAGGTTCTAGGCAAGCGTGCCGCGAAAAAAGAATTGGAGGCATTGCTGAACGGCGAAGCCGACGCAAACGACACATTTCTGGAGATCAACGCAGGCGCGGGCGGTACGGAGAGCTGCGACTGGGCCAACATGCTGGCGCGAATGTATGTCCGCTGGGCTGAAAAACGTGGCTATACGGTTGAATTGCAGTCCGAGCAGTCAGGCGACGAGGCAGGCATCAAATCCGCCGCCTACAAGATCAGCGGCCATAATGCTTATGGCTGGTTGAAATCGGAGTCGGGGGTGCACCGCTTGGTGCGGATCAGCCCGTTCGATTCAGCCGCCAAACGTCACACCTCCTTCTCATCGATTTGGGTGTATCCGGTGGTCGACGACGACATTGAAATCGACGTGAACCCGTCCGATATCCGGATCGACACTTATCGCAGCTCGGGCGCGGGCGGCCAGCACGTCAACACCACCGACTCGGCTGTGCGGATAACGCACCACCCGACCGGGATCGTCGTGACCTCGTCTGAGAAATCACAGCACCAGAACCGTGATATTGCCATGAAGGCCTTGAAGTCACGGCTGTACCAGATGGAGTTGGACCGCCGAAATGCCGCTATCAATGAAGCGCATGACGCCAAGGGCGATGCCGGCTGGGGCAACCAGATCCGCAGCTATGTTCTGCAGCCATACCAAATGGTTAAAGATCTGCGCACACTGCATGAGACGTCCGATACCAAGGGCGTTCTAGATGGCGACCTAGACCCGTTCATGGCGGCGACGCTTGCAATGGATGTGAGCGGCAAGAGCCGCGCGGAGGCGCAGGGCGATTGAGCACTGCGTTCTTTCTTGGTGTTGTTTTTGAGTATTTTTGGAACAATGAAAGTTGTGCTAATTATTTGACCCAATGGTTTGATAGTGCGCTCCTTCCTTAGGAATGGACGTATGAAGTATGGGAAAAATCCGTTACGGAAGCGCGATGACCCCTTTGAACGGCAGGGCGAGTTTACACATGCCCGAAAGGGGCGCTCCTCGCTTCTCGTTCTTGGCGCTGAGCAATGAGCCTAGCATCCAGCTCACGACGGTTGCCAAATGGCGGAGGCGGGCGACGATTGTGGATATGAAGGCGGGGTCCGAACAAACCGCGTTTAACGATTCTAACCGAGGCCGAAGAAACGGCAGCCGCCGTATTCTGTCATAAAACGCTGCTGCCGCCGGGCGGTTGTCTCTATGCCGTGCAGCCATCCAACCCGCGCCCGTTGGCTCGCGAGCGAACGCATATTCGCCGAGAAACTGACATGGTTGGTGCTGCATCGGCGTCTGTAGCGGCACGGCATATCGCGCCTGCTGGATGTCGAGGGTGATAAACCTAAGCATCAGAATTATCAGCGCGACCCCATCGAGGTTCTGCATATCGAGATTGAAGAGTGCAAACCGCCGAGGGCAAGCTGTACCTCTTCGTACAAAGCTATCGGACCAATGCGTTCGCCGCGCCTCAACGCGTTGAAAAAAAGCTGACTGGCGCATTGCCTGAGAACTCTTGCTGGAGGCCGTACCCTTTCAGGTCCGCACCATTCTCACCGCCTCTCATCTCTGCAAGCCGCATTTGCCAGGCAATGGCATTCAGGTTGCCGGGCAGGCGAGAAATCACAACATTATCTACCCCCATCCGATGCGCTTTCACATGGTCTGCGACGTTAACAGGATAAAACCCCGGCTCACCACGCCGAACCAGCCGCGGACAGCTGGCCAAGTGGAGCGGATCGACCGCACTATAAAAGGAGCAACAGCCAAACGCTTGCACTACGAGAACCATGCCCAGTTGCGTACGCATCTCGCCAATGTCATTGCGGCTTACAAATCCCCCCAACGAGCGAAGACGTTGAGTGGCTACGTGTCACATCCCGGAAGGTAGTATGGCTGTTTCCTAAACAGCTCTGGCTTGAGTTTGTGCCAGTCTTTTATGGCCTGCAAGGGCGACTTGCTGCCCAGTGCTGACTGCGGAAGCTGCTGGTTGTAGAGCCAGACATAGCGGTGCAGCGTCGTCTCCAGTTGCTCGCCAGATCGGAAGTGGTGGCTTTGCAGAACCTCCTCAATGCGACCGTTGAAACGTTCGACCATGCCGTTGGTTTGAGGCGACTTCGGCGG
>Ga0307966_1001885_pt1 | contig 16248 bp, 22 predicted proteins | sample OrgLakmetagen646_FD_203141 | JGI IMG/M metagenome (GOLD analysis project Ga0307966, IMG submission 203141) | Saline water microbial communities from Organic Lake, Antarctica - #646 | ecosystem: Environmental > Aquatic > Non-marine Saline and Alkaline > Saline | place: Antarctica: Organic Lake... | reverse complement strand
GCTCGCATGGGAGAAATTGCCGACGCTAGCGCTCAGAGGGAGGAGCATGCAAGAAACGAGAGGCACCTGCACAGGACTACAGCAAGCACATCAGCAGCAGCATCTACACAGTCATTGGACACCTGCAGCAAGAGGGCAGTGACCAAGGCTTGTGTGGATGCAGCTGTTGCACAATTCATCTATGCTACAGGCACCACCTTCTGGGTTGTGGTAGCAATAAGCAAGTGATCTTGCTATGTTCTGAGGGGCTGGGAGTTCCTCTGGGGGGCTCTAGAGGGCCTGGGAGTGCTTCTGGGGGGCTCTGGGGGGCTTGTGGCTGCAACATTCGTTAAGTGCCCAAAATCGTATAATACGGAGTAATTTGAAAAATACGGTTATATATGCGATAAATACGATACGACGTATAATACGCCTACGCCGTATGACCCATCCCTGGTCATTTTCCATTCGATCACAATCATTTACACAAGCTATGTTTACTTTGTTTCAGTGTGCCCACACGCATGCACACACACTTGCATACACACACCAGTGATGTGCCAGTCCAGTGTACGGTACAGTGTACGGTTATATGGTATGGTTACATATGGTATGACTCGGTCAGACAAATGCACGGTGAATTCCGGTACGGTTACGGTACGGTGCAAAGATGACTGAAATGACTTATTTGGCACCAAAAGGGTCATTGTTGACTTTACAGTGTGGATACTTCTATTGCACATGTAAATACATGAATCTATGAGGCATTGTTAATAAGAAGAAGCTCAGAAACAAGTTGGGGTGAAGAAGCAAAATGCGCAGTTCTGACCGGGAATTGAGCCCGGGACCTCTTTTTTCCCTGCAGAAAGGTAAAATACGGACAATTTGTACCAGTACGGTTTGAGCATATATTTCTTCGACTGTATTATACGGGTTTGAACCGTACCGTACCGTCACCATACCGTCTGAAAATGACAATACGGCGCATTGGCACATCTCTCTCTCTCTCACACACACACACACACACACACACACACACACATATACACACACATACACTCACATACACACATATATACACACACACATACACACACACCCCAGCAGAAGCCAGGTTTGCAAGCGGCACACCTTCCTTTCTGGAAGGAGAAGAAAAGAGTTTTCACCGAAAGCTGCTTACAGAGAAGTGGAATGGCTATCCAAAGGTATGTGCCCGTGCCGCCATTTCCCTGTCTGTCTATCCCGTCTGTCCCATCTCCTTGTACAGTCTGTTGCTGCTGCAGCATCTGACTGACTCCACTTACCTTTCTTGCCGCAGGTTCCCATCAGGACAACCATAGCACAGCAAGATGATGCATTTACTGACTCGGATACGCATGACAAGAGGAGGCTGGTGGTGAGTGGAGAGGGGGTGCTTGACTGATTTTAAAGGGTAAGGGCACAACTAACTTAATTTTCTACCATTTACTGCTCACAAAAGACTGCTAGAGATATTTGTTGCAAAGTATTTTGATGATTGGGTCAAGCAGCTCGTCTTATTAGTAATGGGCCGTTGTTCTTTGTCCTTGACAGTTGTAGCGTGCATGTGTGCCGTGACCGGCCATTTTTGTGCGTGGAGAGCATGTGTCCATTTGACAGTCTATTGCAATGAAGAGAGACCCAAAAACCCCTTTATATTTCACAGCTTGATGACTTTTTAATGCCTTTAATGACAATACAGGGCTTGTACGGCAACCAGATCCTGACAGGCGCCCAAATAGTTCAGAGCCGCCACTCGTTGGAGAGCCTGGCGGTTGGTGGAGAAATATATGAACGCTCTTGCAGGCCCAGAGGCCTTGCCCAAGTTTTGGCAGCCGAATGCAGCCAGCTGCGCAGCGAGGCAGTTGCTCAGAGGGTTTCTGACGCCGCCTCCTCAGGAAGTGGCAGAAGGACTGCCAATGGTCGTTTCAGTAGGGCAGACGCCAAGGGCAGGCGCATGCCCTACATTGGAGTAGACCCGGCATTTGTTAGCTCCAAACTCCTCTACAACCCACAGGTGAGTTGTTCACACAGCCAACCCGCTGTTTGTTGCCGAACGGTTCTGTACCAGGAAATGTTCTGGGATTTACATGTGGGACAGCAAGGTATGGACCTTCCCATGTAAACTTAACGTACATGAACAAGGTGTTGCTGACCTGTCCTGTTGCAGAATACCTGTCTTTGAAATGTTGGTTGCGTTCTACCCTGAAATCTACCACACCACTCAAATCTGCCCCACCGCCCCCACTGGTGTGCCATTTCTCCATGCACCGCAGGTTGCGATCTACCCCCAAGGGTGGTATAACACGAGCTCAGATGACCAAATTAACAGCGAAGGAATTCCATATGGCTTTGCCCCCAGATCTGTGCCAGGTAGAAATTTCTGGTATGCTTTGCCTCCTTGACTGCACTATAGGCTGGCTGGTAAGGTAAGACGTTTGATTGGGCATGCGTCTGTCTTTTTTGTTTGCCCTACTGAAACACCCGGTGATAGTCCTTCTGCCATCCCTCTGAGCATTCAGGCCAATGTTCATGTGTGGCGCTGAATTGGGTTCAGGTTCCATTGCAAGGACGTGACACATCCTTGTGTCAAGAATCATAAACAGCTCTTGCGGTCAGGAGACACTGTTGAAGTACATTTCACGTTTCCAGAAACCGCCGGGTATGCAGCGTATGTTAGACTGAACTGTCTCCTCCTTCGTGTGCACTGCCTCCCTCACAGGCCTTCCCAAAGCATCTTACCCCATTGTCCTGGACATCAACCTCAATGCAAGGCGCGCGCGAGAGATATTCCAAGTTTTGGTCGAAGGCGCTTACCTCAACAGATTTGCCACCGACAGCTTCCAGGTATACAGCTTACTAGTCCGTGACTGTGCCTGATCTTCAGTTGCTACTAAATGATTCGGTCTTGATCTAATATGTATCGCACTCAGTCCATGAACACCTTGTGCAGTGCGCACTTCAAATAACTTGACTGTGATGCATCACAAGGCACGTAAACACTAAAGAAATTGTCTGCTTGTGATGTCGTTTACCAGGCAGCAGGCATCCATCAAACTCCATGCATGTACCCAATCTGAACTTTCTTGCGGGTATAATTGTGAGTCAGACGCCTCGCTGGTGTTGTCTGGCACCCAATGCAGGTCAAGATTGGGACCTACAGTGTGGACATGCAGCTGTATGGTTACATCAGTATGCAAGCAATTTGGGGGGACGATGGCCGGATTTATGCAATTGTTGACATTCAGGTACGTCCTGGCTTTTGTGTTGCACCACGAGTAGGTGCAGTCCAGTATGTGCTTGTGCTTTGGGATGGCTTTCATGCGCAGAGCCTGACAGGTTTGGACCAGCCTCATGATCATACCGCGTTTGCTTTTTCACACGCAAGCACCCTTGCTCCACTTTGCAGACACTTGAGTACAAGGACTACAGCAAACAGGGTCTCACATCTCGAGGCATGCCTGAAAGGCTCGCAACTGATGTGGTGCTGCTGTTCCTTGCTCCACTTTGCAGCCACTTGAGTACAAGGACTACAGCAAACAGGGTCTCACAACTCGGGGCATGCCTGAAAGGCTTGCAACTGATTTGGTGCTGCTGTTCCTTGCTCCACTTTGCAGACACTTGAGTACAAGGACTACAGCAAACAGGGTCTCACATCTCGAGGCATGCCTGAAAGGCTTGCAACTGATTTGGTGCTGCTGTTCCTTGTCCTCTGCTATCCGTGGCTGGCAGTGCGAGATATGCTGAACTCCATCAAGGTAAGTGGGTGATTAATTGACTGAGTGGGTGAGTGAATGTTTGATGGTTTCTTTTTGTCCGAGGCTGGCAGTGCAGGTAATGCTGAACTCCATCAAGGAAAGTTGTTGACCAATGGCTGGGTGGGTGAATGCCGGATGGATGAGTGGGTGTCTGATATTTTGATTTTGGTCCATGGCTGGCAGTACTGGACATGCATAAATCCATCAAGGTTGGTGGGTGTCAAATGGCTGGGTGGGTGACAACCTGATGGCCGGGTGAGTGTATGGTGGTTGGGTGAACATCTTGTGGCTGGACAAGTGTGTGTTGGCTGGGATGGCGTCTGGTGGTTGAGTGAGCGCCTGAATGTGTGAGTCAGATGCCGTGCTGGATGATTAAGTGCACCACTGCATCGTGTCTTCTACGACCATCTTGCTCACGACTATTGCACTCGAGGAAAATAATCGTCATTTTTGCGTCATCATCCTGCTGGCATACAAATATTAGATCTCATTTTTGATCATGCACAAAAATGTCTAGGCATATGATCGTATGATCGTTTATCTGCTAACACATTTACACACACACACACACACACACACACACACACACACACACACATACGCACACACACAGGCCCAACGCCGCCGAGCTCGTGTGTGGCGTGAGCTTCACAGCATCAAGTGTTCCGAGAAACGCAAGCTTGAGGGAGGATCAGAGGGGCTTGAAGCTCAATCAAGTAGCCCCCTTCTGGATGTTGTGAAGCTGCTAGAAGGCAGGCCTGCAATCCTGCACGGCATGGACCTCACGTCACCGGATTTTTCTGGTGTTTCCCCTTCGGATGAACCCGCTGTCTTTGGAAGGTCTTCATTAGTGTCTTTCAGCAGGAAGAGCCGACCGCGCATGGCCAGGTGGGAACCTTACGTCTGCAGCTTGAGTTGCATCCTGTCTCAGTTGAAATTGTTGGTGCTTTGACTTCTGTAGCGTGCCCACCCTGTTATTATGTGTTTAATAGTAGGCATGTGAAGTGAGTTTTCAAACGTTAGGGAACTTATGAGTTGTGTGAAACACCTGAACTCAGGTTCTTGAAGTGTAGCATAAAGTGAGATATTCTCACTTTCTGCTTTTCTCCAGTTTCTGCTTCCCTTCTCCGTTCTTTTTGTTCCTTGGAGAACACAACTCCTTAGCATACTTCCCCCCCTCCCTCACCTCCTTTCTATACTTTAGTCCTTAGTTTTCTCCCGTTTCTCTGGTTTTTCTGAGTTGTTGTGTTCTCCTTGGTAATAATGACAGAGCCCTATGCATCTCACGATGCAAGCGAAGTAGAACTGTTTGCTCCTTATATCAAGTCAATCAGATGAGGGTAGAAGCGTGAAATGCTATGTACCTGTGCAGGTTGCCAGCTGCACCTGAGCCTCCCAGCTTAGGAGATCGCCCTAGCTTGGGCCAAAGTCAGCCCAGTGTGGAGGGTGAGGCGTCAGCTGCTTTACCAAGAGCTGGTCTTCCTCCTGCTTTGTCATCATATCCATCGCTGGGCCCAACGGCGGAATCGATGCCTCACACTCCAGATGATACTGAGTACGAATCAGTCTTTGCTAGTGACAGCAGGAGAGGCCGCCCAGTTGTTGGGGAGGGGCAGGCAGAGACAGGTTCTTTACAAGAAGCTAGCCGTAAGGTGCGTGCAGTCCGACTTAATTTGTGCTAGCTGGCAGGCATTGCTGTTCCAACACTCTTCATGGTTTGGATTGGGTGTGCTTCATAAGAAGGCAGCCGCAGTGCTGGAGGAGTTGGAAGCGAAGTGCGACTTAACCTGTTTGATTTGTATAGACACACACAGCCTGTCCTTTGTTCATGGCAATACAGGGATTATTATTGAAAGTAAGGGATGCAGAGACGCAATTCCTACTCAAGGCTTTGCATGTGGTTGGACTATGACCTAGGTTTGAGCTTGAACCTCATACCTCTGGCCTTGCATTTCAGGTCAGTCCAAACTCCTTGTCTCTTCCTCTGCCTACATCCTTTGACAACCTGAGCACCCGGAAAGGTCTCCACCAGGTACTTTGGGCTGGAGGCAGCGCAAAACGGCTCAGCAACTCCAGGACAAAGCTTTCTCAGCCCCCTGCCTGTACAAGCTATGATGAGGATCAAACAGGCAAAGAGAGAAAGGCCTGTGCCGAGGGATGGACAGAGCACTCACCTCCATGCCCACAGCACTCGCAGGGTGGTCCTGTGGCGGAGGGCGTAGAAGCAGAAAGTAGTATGGGCAGCAGGAATATACAGGGTGCTAGTAAATGGAGCCTTTCAAAGAGCGCAGCTCTCAGCGGTCAGGCGGGCTTTATGCAAGCTGGGACGGGCGGCAGAAGGATGAGCCTCCCAGGGGGGCAGGGAGGCAATTTCAAGAAGGGGTCTGAATGGCGGAGGTCTAGCCTGTTGGGTGGAGGTCCAAATGGGGGCAGTCTCGACAGAAATAGCTTCACGGGCAATGAGGAGGACGACAGGTCTTCTGCAAGTGAAAGCTCAGGTGAATGGGTGTGCAGTCAACGAGTGTTCTGGGACAGCTGTCAAAATGATGTGCGAACTCTGAGACACAAGGCACAACTGCTTCCCCGTTTTTGCATCACAACTCACATTGATGCGAAACTGCCAGTTGTGCCGGACTTCTCACCTTTTCCAACCTGTGTGTTGACTTTGATTGCTTGGTGCCCCACCTGCTGTGCCGCACGACTTTGTCAACTAGGGTTCCAAATTCTTGAATGCGTACTACCAGCTGTGCTGCACAACTCACTTTAGTCACAACCTGTGTCATTCTTTAATTCGCAAGCTGGTTTTTCGAGTTCCTTGGCTAGAACCCCCACTCACAAGTGCAAGAATGCTCCACTGCCCTGCAGTTGTCCTGGAATACGATGATTCTACAGTGGATGACCATCCTGTCCGCAAAGAGATGCACGTCCGTAAGCTTCGAGTCGCCAAACCGAGGGCTTCTGCTGTGCCATGCCGAGCCGTGGTGAGAACGCTCTCTGGCTTATAAGAAGAAGTGGAGCAGTCTCTGCTGACAAGGATTAGTGCACATTGAGAAAAGGTCTATGCCGATGAAAATGACCGTTTGTTGAGGAAAGGTCTATGCTAATATGGATCACCGTTTGTTGAGGAAAGACGCTGAACCAGTGTTTATACTTTACAGAGAAGAGGTTCGGGTCAAATGCTGACAAGGATCAGCGTACAATCAGGAAAGATATAAAAGCCAGTATTCACACTTGCTGGGCCCTTCCATGGCTCTAAATCAAACCATAAGCGTACAAGCAGTGTTCTTTCCCATGTCCAAAGTCCGAGCAGTGCTACGGTGCTGGTGGAGTCTGTTCACAGCAAGGAGGTGCATTTTGTTGACAGGAAGCCCGTCTGACCCCGCATCAGTTGCGACTTGTGTGCTCACTGATGATAAAGTTCCCTGCTCCTGGGTATCTTGCCACTATCTCTGGACGTAATCATTTTGCAGGAGAGCTTTGAATCCCAGGCACAGGCAGATGACGAGGCAGATGCTTGCTATGATGGCGGAGGGGGCGGCAACCGGGGACATTGGCTGGATCGTAGAGTGCATAAAGAGCATATTTCATCAGAGGAGGACAATGATACGGGTACGTGAATCTTCCTTGTTCTTTTCTGGCACCCTGATCAAGTTGATCAAAGGCAGTGGTGTTGGAAACGTGTCAGGGCCTGAGCAGCAAAAAGTTGGGCCAGAGCAACAAGGTAGGTATGGACCACACCTATACAGCAATTATGACAAGACAACATTCTGGAGAGGCGTCAATGGTGTCTGTGAGTCAACCGGCAACTCTCAAGCGCATTTTTTACTGGTTTCTAAATGATGGCTCAATGTTACACAGAAGATGGTCTCTGCTGCATACTTGATGCACTCCTTTTGCACAGAACTTGGGATCTGCCTTGTGAATACAATCTTTGCCGCCATTTTCTGGCAATGACACCCTCCTTGCTACTAATTGATGAAAGCCATGTTTGTTACAAAAACGCTAGGATTGAGCTGCTCTTGAATGGCCCCTCACTTGAGAACAAGCGGTAAATTGTGGACATGCTTCCCAATTTGTAGTTTTGCTCGTCGCAGCGCCGTTCATTGCCCTAGCCTTTGCCTGCGCACAATGACCATGAATGCAGGTGGCCGTCAATACGGCATGAAGCGGCACATTTTGTACGCACCACCTCGTGTGTATAGAGGCCGTTCATTGTTGCCCTAGCCTTTGCCTGCGCACAATGACCATGAATGCAGGTGGCCGTCAACACGGCATGAAGCGGCACATTTTGTACGCACCACCTCGTGTGTATAGAGGCCGTTCATTGTTGCCCTAGCCTTTGCCTGCGCACAATGACCATGAATGCAGGTGGCCGTCAATACGGCATGAAGCGGCACATTTTGTACGCACCACCTCGTGTGTATAGAGGCACGTCTGCCCCCTGGTGGATCCCCTATGAGATCCTCACTTTTGTTTGCATGATTGCTGCGGTCATCCTCCTCTTCTACTACGCTGCTTATCTCCAGCCGCAGACAGGGCCCACAGAACGCAGGTAGGGTTCCATATCATTATGTTCTGACTGACCTACTGGCATGGCTTTTCCCCCCCTTGGCGTTGCTCTGACTGACCTGCGAAAGTTGTCGCCCTCATAGCATTTGCTTCTCTGGTTTAAGCACTGTCTGCTTTTTGAGGGTGACTATCCTGCATTGGCATGCAGGAGCAGGAGAAGCGCTGAGTTAGTCTGAAACATGCAGCAGGAGCTTGCGCACGTGAGCCCATGTTAGTTTTTTTACAACAAGCCTTGCCTTACGTCGCACTCTGAACGTGTCATAGGTTTGAAGTGTACGACAGCCTGTACTCGTCAGCGCACCCTTTCATGCTGAAGATAAAGGAGCCCCCCACCTTGACGTCTGGAGACGTTTCGATAGGGCAAGGGGATGAGCGCCAGCTCCAGCAGCCTGGTGAAATGCTGCGCTGGCAAGTGGGTCAAGAGAGCGAGGTATGTGCTTTGTTTGGTGACTTTTGTTGAACGAGTAGTGAGCGGCTCTCCTCTCTGCTTAACTTGGCAAGGCTAGCATACAAGGAGCAACTGTGAAAAGTGGAAACGCGAGAGTACAAGGCAGGACTCAGTAATGCAAAGGGTGTTTTGCTTGCAGGATTTCTCCTGCACATTTGTGCAGAAGTGGCAAACATAATTGCTGCAGTAGACTCTCCATCCTTGATACACATCATTTTGACAGGAACTCATCTGCACACATCTCTCAACACGTTTTCCAGGACGGTCTGCAAAAAGTGGCAGAGATGTATGCAGCTATGGACACGATGGCAGAAGTACTGGTACGTTGAGCAGCTAGGGGTAACAGGGTGCTTAGCAACTCTTTGTTTGGCCAATTTACGCTTATCGTTAAATGACTTTGATCTTCGACTTTCCAGACGTAAATCAAATGGCTTGTAGTTGTTCGCTCTGTGGTACGCAGCGTGCATGCATTTGGGCCCGCTATAAGGCACAACTTACTTTCTTATTATTTGCTCATCTGCTGCAGATGGCGTACAGCTTAATACAAGGAGGGGTGATCGTACTCATCATGTAAGTTGTAAAAAGTGTACATTTTGTTTTTTGTTTATGATTGGAATTGATTGATGAAACACTGCACATTGCTTGGCGGTTCCTTATTGGTTTTACAGCTCACATTTAGAAGACAAGGCAAACTAAAGAAGAAATAATTACCAAGCAAGAAGAAATCTGCAGAAAGCCTTTAGAGGACGGGCAAACTTCCTGTGCCCTCACACACACACACACACACACACACACACACACACACACACACACACACACACACACAAAACTATCTACCTGTGCTCCCGCGGCTACACCGCTCCAAACAAATGAGTAGTAGAGAGGCCCTAAACAACAATTGAAGGAGGCCCTTATCAAATGATTAGGGAGAATTCTCACCTGTGCTCCTGCCAGCTACAGAGCTCTTTTCACCTGATCACACTTGTAGGCATTGCAATCATTACCTGAGTGCTTGAGAAGGTACCACGAGCACCAAAGTTTGTGTTCATACCTAAAATTGTGCCATCCTGCACTGACTCACGCACCGTGGTGATGTCCGTCTCTGACACAGGATTCGGCTGATCAACCACACGGCCTTCCAGCCTGTCCTCAGCATTGTTGCAGGCACTATTGCCGGAGCTCTAGGGGGTGAGTAAGAGAATTGCGCACAGGCACAGGCAGAATAGAATCTTCCTGCAGTAGAAAGAAAAGCTCATACTTTGGTACTTGGCACCAGCTGCGTAAGCTAATGCATTCGCCTTACTCAGACACCAGTGTGTTCTGTGCATTCTGTTCCATATAATCTGGATATGCGTGTCTCTGTGTGTTATTGTGTGCTTGTGTACGTTACTGTATGTGTGTGTGTGGAGGGGGGGGGGGAGGGGGCACTGAAGAGCTGTGCTCTCCCTTTCAAACAGCATTTTGTCTTTTTTGTGGCAGCATCAAACACCACACAGGTACAATTGGATACCTCACGATTTAGTAAGATATTGTTATGCAGATTGGCAAAATTAGGCATTATCTTACGCATTTTTAAGTTGGCCATCGCACAACAACCTGCTCACTCTTCTGCAACACTCACGTTCTGCCACCGTCTCTGTTTCCATTGCCTTCATGTTGACCTCATGATCAGCATAATGCTGGCCATCCTGTTTGCCGCAAACAGTACTTGTGTAAGCGCCTCAAAACAACCTACACATCCTTCTGCAGATATGATATTCTTTGCCATCGTCATCTCGATTGCTGCCCTCATGATCAGCATGATGCTGGTCGTCGTGTTTGGTGCAAATATGGAGGATGTGAGCACCACTAACAAGGCAATGCTGTCTGTCTTTGTTGGAATTACGCAAGGTAAGTGTGTGCCCTCATTTGCAATATTGGTCAGCACTTTCCAGCAGGACTGTGGGCCTAAGTTATCACCTGTACTTTCGCACTGATCTTTTCAAATACATTTAATTTTGTGTGCAGGAGCTGCAACTGACGCAGACTCAGATGAAGCGTTCATGCGATTCTTGGCAAAAGAAGTCATGGGTGGCTTTGGCACCAACGCCGCCACAATATTCTTGGCATACGTCGCGATGATGCTACGTCCCCTCCTGTACATCGCTCTCTTGGTGAGTGCGCTTGATGAAGAAGCATTAGTGTCACTAACCCTTAAAGAGCGCCTAATAAGGCCTGCACGTTGCTCTCTCGATGAGTGCACTTGATAAGGAAGCGTGAGCGTCACCAACTCTAAAGAGCGCCTAATAAGGCCAGGACTCAAAACGCCTGGGTACTGCTCATGAGTTCACTTGGCGCATGTTCCTCTAACCCATGCAATAACAAAGTTATGCTCAAGGCAATTGCACGTGAGCACTGCCAGCTGCCAGGGACACTTGAGTCAAAGATATCAGAGCGGTCCTGCAATAATAATGTAGTCCTCTATCAGGTTAATTCTTTTATCAGCATTCATGCAATAATGTCGTCCTTTATCAGGTTAATTATGTTATCAGCATTCATGCAATAATGTAGTACTTAACAGGGTGATCATATTAGAGTGGTGCAAGCAAGCAAACAGCTGCTTTTAATGAATTAAGTGGCAGCTCCTTTTAATTAATTAAGTGGCAACTACCAACCCACTACTTCATCAAGATGGAACCAATCTAGCTTCAAATTTAAGCTTACGGTTAAAGCTATCAGAGCATGTGCTCGGATATTGTTGAGCCGCTCAATGTACAGATTGGAAGGACTTAACGCACACGCAGGGCACCTACACCTTAGATAAGTGCCTTCCATGAAAACGCATGTTATTGAATGTCTTGCCAACCTCTTGCTTTTTGCTCTTCATATCTTTTGCAATAATTTTGATTTGTTACCAGGACTCTATATCAACGTAACCTCAATAAAATAGTTCTCAAATAGGGGGGTCGGGGTGAAGCAATGAGTTGCTGCGTTTGGAGGAACAAATTTGTCATTACTTCCCGAGGATGCAAGCTGGGATGCAAGTGTGCCACTTCAGCCCAATATTATATGGGCAGTTGCAGAAAATTGACCTTGGTATGGTTTTTTTCATCCTGTGGGCTTGGGAAAACATGTTGTCCCTCATTGTGATCAGAACATACTGTGATCAGAACATGTTGTTTCTCATTGTAGTTGGAACATACGTGCAGATTCATTTTTAGGCTTGTGCACAAACGGTCAGACGGTGCAGTACTATGAGTACCAGGGCTGTGCAATGACGATGTGACGGTACGGTCCATCAAAATACGGTCTGACGGTGGTCGCCGTAATTGGCGGTGTCAGACTGTCATTTCGGTCCCCTCAACCGTCTGGACGGTAGACACCAACACTTCTGAGACACCATCATTTTGACGCTCTGACGGTACAAACCGTCCACCGTTCCGTAATTACGGTGCAAAATCGCTCTGACGGTGTCATTGCACAGCCCTAATGATTACGCTATGGACCGTAATTTGTAAAAGATGGCGTATTTTCAAATTTTGGCGACCGTGTTTTACCGTCTAGACGGTACAATATGGTATGGTGTATGGTACGGTGCCAAGCTGGCACTGCCAGTGCAAAAATGGCCTCAGAAAGGCCTCTTCGCCCCACCATCTCCCATTTCCACCTCCAGCATACTCCTCTCACGCGTTGACGCCACACAATGCTTCCTTGAACGACCCTGAGGCTGGGTTGGGGCTGCATCAGCTCGGGGGATGGGCCCAGCAGTGTCTTGCATGGAAACTCAAAAAGAGGACGCAATACTTGATTTTTTGTTGACAATTAGTGTTTCATTTATGAGCAATTGCAAACAAAATTTATTGTTTGGTCCAAAATTGGAGCCAAACAGCCAAATTACGGCAAAATTGCACAGTATGGTGAACATCGCTGTATGGGTTTGATACCGTACTAGTCAATTCCACCGTCTTAGAGCATTACAATACGGCGTAATACGGTACGGTACCGTATTTACGATTAAGATTGCTCTAGTAAGGCGTAGTCGCACAAGCCTTTTTTTTTAACTGTTACGCCTGGTTTCCTGATTTTTGGTGAATTTTTGGTGAATTCCCAGGTGGGGGCAACTGAGGCCAAATTTGGTATATCACAATATGCTCTCTGGCTCATGTGCAACAAAGTTGGCGAGCTCCAAAATTTATAAATCCTTGTTTTGCCTGTAGGTGTACAATTTGAGCTTGCCATTTTTGTCGCTCATGCTTATCTTGCTGTGGCGTGCCGTCCAGTTTTCACCGGTCACAGCTTACCAAATCATCAAATTCCACTTTTCAGAGTTGTTATTAATGCATTAACTGTAGCATTCCAAAAGAATTGAGTGAACAGACCCACCAGGTGGTCAGGTTTGGATTTTGCGTTAGTTTCCTTGTGAGGGAAAGGGGAAAAATGCAGCCAACTTTCTACCCCTCCTAACACACAAAGATGTGTGCATCCATGATGGTTGTATACACTAACAGGGTTGCATCGAGTTTTTAGTTGAGGAAAAAGCTCTCTAATTGGCTTTCTGGGGCCAAACGCCCAAAGTCCCTGCCAAAAATTAGCCATGATGCCACAAAGGCTCAACAGCTAGCCCCTGAGTTATATGTACAAAACCATGCTTGTGCACAGGAACAAGCATACTGGGGTAAAGGGTTGCTCAGTTTCCCCTACTGGTATTCTCCAGCTTAGCCAACAGACCTACACCCAACAACTGTATTGTGTCAATTTGCAGGTCATGATCACATCCATGTTGAGCTACCCGTATGCAGAGTTGCGAATGGGAGCCAAGTGAGTCCTGATAGGGATCTGGTGTTGTTTGCATATGATGACAGATGGATTTTGATGAAAAAATATATAAATTAAAGTCAGGCCCACCATTCCCAGCCAAATATGGGCCCTAAAACGAACCTCGTCGTTTTTTTAATCTTAGTGGTTCAGGGTAGTAAGAAACAATATATGAAACACTTCTGCGCCAAAAAAAGGGTATGGGGTCTGCTTTGTGCGTCGGGGGCTGGATTTGTGCCGTTTTCCTGCCAAATTAGCTAACTATAGTGACATGAGTGCAGAAGTGCATGTCCAAGCACAAACTTTCCCTTTTTTTTGCTCCTGGGTAGTTTTTAGGTTTAACCTTAGCCGTGGGGCCAAAAAAAAGGAGGGCAAAATATTTGCTCCAAAGGACTTAGTGCGTGGGCTTGTTTGCTAGGCAAAAATGTGCATTATTTGAAAACCATGGAAGCACGATGTTTGGACTCCATCTGAGTATCAGGAGTAGTTCATTATAATCCCCAGAGGTGCTCTGCCAAATTATATGGTTGGGATGCTGGGGGTGGGCTGTGGTGAACAGTGACAGGTGGGAAGTAAACAAAACACTTCAGGCTTCGCCGGAAGGCCCTGGGCGCAATTTGTTTCGCTGGAAAGGCACGGACATAGAAATAATAAAAACTCATCAGATTTACGAGGGAAGGCTCCAAAAGACCGTCGTCCGGCATCGCGACCCCAAACGATTCAATGGTTGATGCCTGATTGTGAATCTACTTTCTGGTAGGGTTTTCCACCCAGGTCCACCCTGCCCACCTGGGCACCTCCTGCCACAAACTGAGTTTGCAGGGAAGCTTAGATATACCTAACTAAAGGTCCTGGATACTTAAAAGTGAAAAGCAGTGCAGGTTCGTTTTAGCAAACAGGCATGGTGGGCCTGAATTAAAGGTAAAAAAGCTCAAAGAGAATGACAATGAAACGCAAGGAAATGATTAAGGATGGGTGAAAAGCAAAGGTCTGGTTTTGCTTGCCTTGCCATATGAACAAGGTGTGATGAATTCAAACGATAAAAAAAGTGCAACAAATTTATCAAGGATGGTGCTAAGGAAGCCCTGTATGGTTTTTCTTGTATCGCAAGATGGACTTCGATGAATAAGACATGAATCTGGAAAAATTAGCAACGAAAAAGATAAGACTGGAGGATGGATCGCAGTCAGCGATTTGTGTCTGATGCTAATGCAATGAACAAAAGTGATATGTGCCCATTAGCAAAGAGGCTGTAACGCATGCATTACTGTGGTTTAACATTGTTTGTGAATGGACTAGAAGAGAGATAAAGACAACACTATTACACACGTGCACACGTGTGTACTGCGTGCACCACAGCTCACCTTATGGGGATAAGTTGTGTAGCTGCATCATCCATGTCCATGCTCCAAGCTGCATGGCCTCTGTACCTCCTCCCCCAACAGAGCACCCTTTTGTATTGAACGCTCTGCAGGCTCTCTGTCGTAACTACCAAGCTTGTTCTTTAGGCACCCTTTTGTATTGAACGCTCTGCAGGCTCTCTGTCGTAACTACCAAGCTTGTTCTTTAAGGTCCCTTTTGTATTAAGCGCTCTGCAGGCTCTCTGTCGTAACTACCAAGCTTGTTCTTTAAGGTCCCTTTTGTATTGAGCGCTCTGCAGGCTCTCTGTCGTAACTACCAAGCTTGTTCTTTAAGGTCCCTTCCCTCCAGCACCTTGCCAAGCAACGCTTCCTTGCTCACAAGTTACTCAATCCTAAGGAACACAATACACACAAACACACACATACACCGCGCGTTTGTTGTTTCTTGTGAGCAGGGGCTGCCCAGGTGTGCCCACAGACATCGCTGCCCTCATTCAATGGGCGTGGCTGTCCAAAGCGCGCGGGTCCCCAACCAATATTGACGTGGACAGGTTTATGAATAGGCTCTTGAAGTGAGTACTGACAGTGTACAAGGTTGGTGGTGATAATAATGATCAGGCGCCTTGAAGCAATTCACGTGCTTGTGCTGTTGCAGCAATCCTGCATCAGAATTATACATAGGCATCTGCGCTCAAAGGAAAACCACAAGCTCCTTGTGAATATGTGAGTTTGCTCACACTGTGTGTCACGCGCTCTGCACATTGTACAAAGGCAAACCACAAGCTCCTTGTGAACATGTGAGTTTGCTCACACTGTGTGTCACGCGCTCTGCACAATGTACAAAGGCAAACCACAAGCTCCTTGTGAACATGTGAGTTTGCTCACACTGTGTGTCACGCGCTCTGCACATTGTTCAAAGGCTGCGGCCCCCCAAGCCTCCTCCACAACCTGGACTTGCATGGAAGCGTGCCATGGCTGTCATGCAAGCAAAGCCTCGCGAGCCTGCAGCGAAGGAGTCAGGCAAGTGTAGTTGAACTGTTAATTGATAAGGTGTTTTTTTGTACCCTTGTAGTAGCAACAGCAATGTCAGGCCTTTGTTGACCCATGTAGGTGCTACAGCAATTTGCGTGAGTACACCAATTCCAAGCGCTGAATCGGGGTCCTTTCCTAACTCGATGTAGAGAATGGCTTTCATTGCCTGTACAGAGTGGTTCTCTCTTCCCTTGAGTGGTAGAGAGTGGCGGAGAGTGGTTTTCATTGCCTTGTACAGAGTGGTTTTCATTGCCTGTACAGAGAAGCTTCCCTTCTCGTGCAGTAGCTT
>Ga0307966_1001880_pt1 | contig 16283 bp, 12 predicted proteins | sample OrgLakmetagen646_FD_203141 | JGI IMG/M metagenome (GOLD analysis project Ga0307966, IMG submission 203141) | Saline water microbial communities from Organic Lake, Antarctica - #646 | ecosystem: Environmental > Aquatic > Non-marine Saline and Alkaline > Saline | place: Antarctica: Organic Lake... | reverse complement strand
TTAAAATGATGGATAACCGTAACTAAACTGTGGGGATCCCTAATAACACATAATTAATTTTCACTTTAAAATGCTAGGTTTGGCCCAGACTGTTCTAGAAATTAAAAGGTAATGCCGATGGCTGTCAATTTACACGTGCTCGACGAATTACGTTTGTTAAAGCTTTCACTTATTGCCGCCGGTGTCTTCGTTTCGGTGGCCCTAGGGTTCGCTTTGCTGACGGGTTCAGACTCAATACTATTTGACGGAGTTTATTCACTCATTTCCTTTTTCATGACCCTGCTTACGCTTAAAGTCGCTAACTTGGTTGCACGCCCGGATGATGACCGCTTTCACTTTGGTTATACCGCTATTGAACCCACACTCAACCTATTTAAATCATTGATTGTTATCGTAACCTGCGTATTTGCTGTTTTTGGTGCTGTAAATCGCCTACATGATGGCGGCCACTCGGCTGAATATGGCCTTGCTATCGTTTATGGTGCTTTAGCGACGACGGGTTGCTTCTTGGTGGCCTGGATAATGAAAAAACGCAGTCAACACTTCCTTTCTGACTTAGTTGGAGTAGAAGCTAAAACTTGGTTTGTAGACGGGCTATTAAGTGGCTCGATATTAGTTGGCTTTTTGGGTGCTTGGTGGTTGGAGCATTCATCCTTATCGGAGTATGCAACGCGAGTAGATCCTATCCTGTTAATCATACTTGGGCTGGCAATATTGCCTATTCCGGGCAAGATTATGATAGATAGTCTCAAAGAAGTCATCAATCAAGCACCACCGCAAATCGTAGTATATGAAATTGAGCAGCGATTGAAGAAGTCTCTGATTGAGGTTAGTTACGATCATGTAGAACTGCGGGTAAGCAAACGGGGACGAGACCTCTATTTGTTGGTGCATGTTGTGGTTTCTGAATCTTTTGGTCACGAAACAATTATCCAACTCGATGACATTAGACGCAACAGCGAGCAAGCTATGAAGCAATGGAATCCGGCAATCGTTATGGACATGCTTTTCGTCAAAGACCCATTGCTCGCAGATTAGCTTAAAGCTGCAAAACAATGGTAAGCCTTTTTCATACTATACCTTTCTTTGACTACAATAGTGAGCGGATCACATATTGCAAAATACCTCCATGCCGGAAATACTCAAACTCATTGGGCGTATCAATACGAATATCTGCATTAAAACTCAATTCACTGCCATCGTCTCTAATGACCTTAATCTGGGTTTGTTTTTGCCTAGCTTCAATCGCTTCAATAGTAAATTGTTCATTACCCTCTAATTGGTATGTGTGAGCACCTTCTCCCGATATAAACTGTAAGGGTAAAATGCCCATGCCAATTAAATTAGAACGATGGATACGTTCATAGGTTTCTGCAATTACTGCTTTTACACCCAGCAGTAACGGACCTTTTGCTGCCCAATCTCGAGAGCTACCAGTGCCATATTCTTTACCTGCAATTACGATAGTAGGTATATTATCCACTATATATTCGTGGGCTGCTTCGAACACGGTCATTTGTTCTCCGTTGGGTTGTTTTCGAGTGAAGCCACCTTCAGTACCGGGCGCTAATTCATTACGCAACCTCACGTTGGCAAAAGTACCGCGCATCATGACTTCATGATTACCACGGCGCGAACCATAAGAATTAAAATCCTTTTGCGCAACATGATTGGCACGCAAATATTCAGCAGCTGGTGTATCTATACCGATTGAACCCGCCGGAGAAATATGATCTGTGGTAACACTGTCAGCTAATTTTAACAAACAACGCGCGTTTTCAATCGCTTTTATCGCTTCAGGTTTTAAAGGCATATCGGTAAAAAAGCTTGGCTTCTTTACATAAGTACTATCAGGCCAATTATAAATATCGGCGTCAACTGTTTCTAAGTTTTGCCACACATCGCCGCCTTCATAAATAGAACCATACTTATCTGTGAACATAGATTCATTGACCACTTCTGTCACTATACGCTGAATGGTTTCTTGGCTTGGCCATAAGTCTTTGAGATAGATAGGATTGCCATCATTGCTGATGCCTAAGGGCTCTTTAGTAATATCAATGTTCATGTTACCGGCAATGGCATAAGCAACCACTAATGGAGGAGAAGCAAGGTAATTCGCCTTTACTTCAGAATGTATTCTGCCTTCAAAGTTACGATTCCCCGATAAGACCGACGTTACGGTAAGCTTTGCTTCTCTTATGGCGTCAGAAATAGGTTCTGGCAATGGGCCAGAGTTACCAATGCAAGTGGTACAGCCATAACCCACTAAGTTAAAGCCCATAGTATCGAGCTCTTTGGACAAACCGGCTTTGTTTAAATATTCGGTCACTACCTGAGAGCCAGGGGCGAAACTTGTCTTCACCCAAGGTTTCACCTTAAGACCAAGCTCATTGGCTTTTTTAGCTAGCAGTGCTGCTGCCACTAACACAGATGGATTCGAGGTGTTGGTGCAACTGGTAATCGCGGCAATAACAACTGCGCCCTCACTGAGCTCAAAATCCAAGCCCTTAAAGTGACAAGCAACCTCGCTTTTTGCAGCTTGTATTGAGTGGCCGCCTTCGCTTTCAAAGCGACCTTCCTGGTTTTCATATGGCGCAATGGCTAATTCTTTTTGCTCTATTATCCACGCTTTAAAGGCTGACGATGCATTGTCTAAGTCAATCCTATCTTGTGGTCGTTTAGGGCCTGCTATGGCGGGTACTACTTTACTTAAATCAAGCTTTAAATTGGCGTGATATTGGGCTTCTTCTTGAGCTTCACTGCCCCACATTCCTTGCGCTTTAGAATAAGCTTCTATTATATCAATTTGTTGTTTACTGCGGCCGGTCAATGCGAGGTATTTAGTAGTTTGCTCGTCAATAGGAAATAGACCGCATGTTGCGCCATATTCAGGTGACATATTGGCAATTGTTGCACGATCCGCTACCGTTAGATATTTTACGCCTGCACCAAAAAATTCGACGAACTTACCTACCACGCCAAACTCACGCAACTGTTGGGTGACGGCCAATACTAGATCAGTTGCCGTGGTCCCAGCGGGCAATTTACCCGTTAATTCCATACCGATGACTTCGGGTATTAACATGGTTACCGGTTGACCCAGCATAGCGGCCTCGGCTTCAATGCCGCCTACTCCCCATCCAAGAACGCCTAAGCCATTGATCATCGTGGTGTGAGAATCGGTACCCACCAAAGTATCTGGATATAAGACCACCACGTCTTGCTGTTCTTCCACAAATGTGACTCGCGCCAAGTATTCTAAATTCACTTGATGCACAATACCTTTTCCTGGCGGCACTACTTTAAAATTATCGAACGCGCTTTGGCCCCACTTCAAAAATTGATAGCGTTCTGTATTGCGTTTTACTTCAATTTCAGTATTGTGTTTAAACGAATCTTTGTGACCAAACTCATCTACCATAATAGAATGATCGATGACTAAATCCACTGGTTTAAGCGGATTGATCTTGTTAGGATCGCCGCCTAAATCTAACATCGCATCTCGCATGGCAGCCAAATCGACTATTGCGGGTACACCGGTAAAATCTTGTAATATCACTCTTGAGGGCACAAAAGCAATTTCTGTCTGTGATGAAGCCTTGGTGTCCCATCTTGCTAAGGTTTGAATATCTCCAGGCTGTACGTATAGTTCATTACTATGGCGTAATAAGTTTTCTAGCAGTATTTTGGCCGTAAGCGGAAGACGTTTTATGTTGGCGCCCAGGCTGGCTAGATCGAAGTATTGATAATCTTTCCCTTGAATTGATAACGTGGATACATGCTTATTCAATGACATAACTTTGCTCCCCTTTTCTGGTTAGCGCCTAGTGTAAAAGTATTTATTAGGCTAAATTACCATACCATATTTTTATGGTTCTAAGGACGTTGTTATTGCTTAGTCAAATTATAAGGACTGTCCCGCGTACAAAACTATTTTGCCTACTGCATGTTTAGGATTGTTAAGATCATATAATTTGTCTATTTCATAAAGAGCATATTTTGTTTTGCTTAGTCTTTGACTTGTCACATGAATTTGACTTCGCCCCGTGTATTCCCACTTAGGCTTTGACTTCTTGCCATGTGCTTGCCATCTGAGCTCAATTAGGCTAAATCACATCTAATCTGTTTACTATTAGGGATAACCGATATGAGCTGTGGGAATCCCTAATTTCTTATGAGTGATTTGTGCGCTATTGTGTTTTTAAAGATATAGTATTTATAAAATAGTTGCTTGCTTAGATTGATTCTTGCTTTACATAAATTGAAACACTCGCTTTATCAACCACAAATCTGAACATTAAGAGTCTTTGTATCGACGGTTTTTAAGAGAATATTAAAGATCATGATCCTGTTTAAGCCATGCTTATCTCAACAGAAAATAACGCGGCTATAGAAAGGATAGAACATGCACAGTCACGACCATCATCACGGAAGTGGTTCCACCACATCTAGAAGGATTGCTTGGGTATTTTTTCTTAATGTCATATTTACAATCATTGAATTTATCGGTGGTTGGTTAACTAACAGTACTGCCATTATGGCCGATGCGGTGCACGATTTGGGCGATAGCTTTTCTATTGGTACGGCATGGGGGCTCAATAAACTCAGTGATAAAAAGGCTAATAATACTTTCTCTTATGGCTATAAACGCTTCTCATTGTTAGGCGCTTTGATTAACGGTCTAATACTTAGCGTAGGGTCAATCTGGATTTTATTTGAAGCTATTCCAAGGCTTGTGAGACCTGAGATGCCGCACGTCGAAGGGATGTTGCTATTGTCAATATTTGGTATTGGCGTAAACGGCTTTGCTGCCTACAAATTAAGTGAAGGTGAGTCCTTGAATGAACGCGTGCTTAACTGGCACTTACTCGAGGATGTTTTGGGATGGGTTGCCGTCCTCATTGTATCAATTGTACTCATGTTTAAAACTTGGCCGATATTGGATCCTATATTATCTATCGGTTTTACCCTGTTTATATTATTTAATGTTAGTCGCAATTTGAAAGAGACTATATTGCTGTTTTTACAAGCCGCGCCCGATGAACAGCAAGTTAAAGAAGTACACAGCGTTTTGTTATCTAAACCCGAAGTGAACAAACTACATCATTTTCATATTTGGTCACTGGACGGTGAACATAACGTCATGACGGTGCATTTAGTATTAAATGATGAGGTTACTGTATCCAAAATGAAGAACCTCAAACATCAGCTTCAAAAACAATTAGCAACGTTTAAGTTTGTCCATACAACTATAGAGTTGGAGTTTGCTGATGAGGAATGCAGAGATGACGATGTGCATGTGTAAATTTTACTATTTCATTACCTTGTTATACATTTCAATGCACGTCGCCACCTTTTTCCATTGACATCAAAGCGGGAAATCTATGTTTTGCAAATACACTATGGCAACTCACACAAGGCTCATTTATTTCAGACAAATAGAATGGTAATGTATTAGCCGTAAAAGTGTTTTTTATTTAATACGCACCTTCTGAATAAGTCAACTCATAGCTATGAGAGTAAATCTCGAATATGAGACCAAATGGGTCCTCGACGTAGCACATTCTGTAAGGCTTCTCTCCAGGGTAGTATTTACGAATAGGCATACGCTGTTTTCCGCCATGTTCAACAATTTTTGCTACCAGTCCCTCAATGTCGGGATCTTGAACGCAAAAATGAAAGGTACTGGTTTTCCAATATTCAAAATCTTTCGGCGATTCATTATTTTTGAATTCAAACATTTCAACGCCAATCTTATCGCCGGTAGACATGTGCGCGATTTTGAAAGAACCCCAGCCTTTTCCAAATACATCGATACACATTTGTCCGATTGCAGTTTTAGACTCTTCTGTGATTACGGTGGGGATCATGATTTGATACCAACCCATCACCTTGCTGTAGAACTCTACTGCCTTTTCTACATTGGGAACTGAAATACCTATGTGTGAGAATGTTCTCGGATATGTGTTCATAGTGTAACCTTAATATTAACATTGGGAATTAGTTCAGCTGTGGGTAAACCTAATACACATAAATAAATTGCGCTTGATTAATATATTAGGGCTGACCCCATTTACAAAACAATTTTACCTACTGCAAGCACAATTTCGCTCAGTAAATGTGCTTTAAATAATGAGATACTTCTTTTTCCATTATGTTTTTGTCATAGATCTTAACATCCATACAGTTTTTTCATGTATTCGCATTCGATCAGACACTAGAGAAGCGGTTGATTCGTCTATTGAAGTTTGTGCAATTTTCAAAACCTCGCGAGCTGTTCTGAGCACCTGTTCATGACTTTCAGTTAATATTTTCACCATGTCTGTTCCATTAGGAACTCCGTCAGTTTCTTCAATGGAACTCAACTTGGCAAACTCTTTATAGGTGCCTGGAGCCGCAAAATCTAAAGTACGGATGCGTTCAGCTATATCATCTACCGCTATTGCTAGTTCTGTATAATGTTCTTCAAACATTAAGTGCAACTCGCGAAAGTGAGAGCCCGTCACATTCCAATGAAAATTGTGTGTTTGCAAATATAAAGTATACGAATCAGCTAAGAGTTTTTTTAATTTTTCAGCGGTTTGTTTTCTATTGTCGGCACTTAAGCCAATATCTATGTTGGTCATAATTTTTCCTATTGTCTTTGCGGCCTGTTTTGTTTAGCGATCAAGATGATCATTAGTTTTATCTGTCACGAAACTAAAGCATGGCAAACGTTAAATTTATCTACAACTGCGCATTTATAAGTGCATTTGAAACAAAGCTTAGCGCTGATCTAACATTAACACTATTGGACATTCCTCGTATTCCAATGTGGAAAACCCGTAATAAAACGAGGTTTATAACACCAAAAAAACGACTTCGTCTTAACAAATCCAGCACAATAGAAATGCAAAAAAACTACGTATTTTCCACAGTTTAGTTTGGATATCCCTAATTGAGTTTCTCAATCACAATATTTATACTGGATATTATTTGAGGGACAAATTGATTTGAGTTTAAAACTTACAAAGAAGAATCACGATCATGCAATGCTAGATCGCGGATTTTTTAGCAGGTGCTGGGTTGTAATATCCCTGTTGGCCATCACGGGACAAGCTGAATTAATTGAACAAACAAAATTGGGGTTCTTATTAGACCTATAATCCCAAGTATTTTGGGTATGACCATTTTGCTATTTTCTTCATAAATTGAAGGCCTAGTCGACTTCTCCGTTGCAGGTAATTGAAAAGGGGGACCCGTGTTAGCTGAACTCACTTGTATACTCTTTATCGTGGTTATTGCAACCGCTATGGTATGGACAGCGTGCCACTATTTAGAGAACGCCTGCCATGACCTAGCTCTACGTTACCGGTTTCCAGACTCAGTCAAAGGCTCCACCGTGATGGCCATCAGTTCGAGCTTTCCCGAATTAGTCACTATCATTCTCGCGACAGGCATACATGGCGATTTTGAACTAGGCCTAGCTACCATTATTGGATCAGCGGTGTTTAATATCCTAGTAATTCCGGGAACATCGGTATTCTTCCGGCGTGGTTCACTTCAGGCATGCCGCAACATGATCTATCGGGAAGCACAGTTTTACCTTGTCAGTGTGCTGATAATAATGGTAACGCTTTCATTTGCCGTTATTTATTACCCGACTTCAGTAGATTCGATGAACGGAACTTTGACCAGTTCTCTAATGGTCCTACCGCTGCTGTTTTACGCACTATACATTTACATTCAATATCAAGAAGTGCGCGACCATCAAGCTAAAGAGGAAAAAACGTCTTCAACAGCGCTCAAAAGTTGGGCCAAGTTAGTCATTTCTATGGTGTTGGTTACCATTGGGGTGGAAATGCTGATCCGAATGGTTATAGACCTTGGCGAGATGTTTAATACCCCAAGCTATTTCTTGGGAGCAACCATATTAGCGGCGGCAACCAGCATCCCAGACCTTTTTGTCAGCGTCAAAGCCGCCCAACGCAAGCTAAGTACTGCAAGCCTTACAAACGCCTTCGGTAGCAATATTTTCGACCTGTTAGTGGTATTACCTGCCGGCGTCATCGTTGCCGGCGCTGTGAACTTTAACTATCCCAGGATCGTTCCCATGCTGATGTTTCTGATATTTGCCACTGTAACCGTACTGGTATTGGCACGCAATGGTTCTGAGCTAAGCAATAATAATGGCAAAGTACTGCTGTTGCTGTATGCCGGATTTATCGTCTGGATGGGAATTAAATACATCGGTATCGGTGGATCTTAGTTTGATGGTTTCTTCAATATTTTATCTATTTACGTTCACAATTTGCGATATGTCATGTCGCCGATGTTTGCATATCAGCAAGGCAGCGATTTTGTCATCCAATTCCATTTTGCATATAAAGTTCTAGGCGAGCAGTTTCACTTTTGACCACTTGATAGCATTCGCATGATTCAACTTCTAAACGCTGGCGATCGATAACACTTATATGACCTCGTTTATAAGTAATAACACCTAGCTTTTGAAGTTTGCCAGCGGCTTCCGTCACCCCTTCTCGCCTTACTCCAAGCATATTGGCAATGAGTTCTTGTGTCATCGTTAAGTCATTGCTGGGTAAACGGTCAATCGACAACAGCAGCCAGCGGCAAAGCTGCTGGTCAATACTGTGGTGACGGTTGCATACTGCAGTTTGTGCCATTTGAGCGATTAAAGATTGCGTAAATCGCAGCAAAAGTCGACGAATATCAGGCTGACTGTTAAATTCCGTTCGTAATTCTTCGGCTGGAAGACGGTAAGCCGACCCATCGCTTTGGACTACTGCGCGGTTGGGTGTACTCTCCCCCCCCATAAATACCGCAATCCCCACAATCCCTTCGTTACCAATAACAGAAATTTCAGCAGATGCGCCATCCTCTAAAACATATAACAAGGAAACAATACTATCGATAGGAAAATACACATAATCTAATTTTTCGCTGACTTCATAAATAACTGCTCCAAGCGGCATTTTAACAAGTTTAAGTAGCGGAAATATACGATCCTTCGCTTCACGAGATAAAGCATTAAGTAGTTTATTCTTTAACTGGTACATGATTGACTCTTACCCGTTTAATGTAGTTGTTACATTATACTATATTATATAGGTGACAATAAAACGATGTTTCTTAAGAGTAACACTACCAATTTTTATGTTGAAGGGTCGAAAGTAGCTTGTTTTTCATACATTAAATGTCAGTAAATACAACTAAAAGGACAGTGCAAATGAAAGATAGGGAAATAGCCAACTTAGTATCGATAAGAGAATATTTTTTTGATGCTAAACATGTTCAAGAAACGCTAGCGAAAAATTACGCCATTGAATGCAAGGTAGGATGTTTCACCCATCTAACAGATGCACTTGAGTATCTAGAAAAAACGTAGCAGATGCTATATTACTATCTCTCCAAGTACCCGATCACGATGGTGTTAATGCCTTTAATTTAGTCTTACAAGCAGCCCCAAACGCCTTGGTCTTAAATGAATCGTATGCCGACATTAAGACAAACTAAGATGAATCCCTTATCTCGCCACCAATAGTGTCAAAGACCACTTCAATATCGTGCCCGCTTTGTGAAAGTTTTTGTTTCTATTAGTGGCTATCTTTTATCGGAATGTCTTCAAGCATCTTTATTATAGTGAAGCTACCGTATAGCTTGGCCAAGTCAATGAGATAGTTACTTTCAAGTTCTTACATTGTTTAGCTATCCAATAATTCTTTGCCCAAACGCTCTTCACCATTTGCTATAACGGTTTTTAAGGCCGAGAAATGGCAATACCGTGTTCATTTTTATCAGTATTGTAAGATCCCATTAGCTATAATTTAATGTAATCTCACTGGCTAATTCGACACGCATTGCCTGTTGTGATTCAAGAAGCAACTTCGTTTTTTCAACATCAGCCGATTGGCAATCTACGCAAAGGAGTGTACCGCCCTTCACTAACTCATCCAGAATAGTTTGATGATCAGAATCTGGGGCCACTAAACCAAATACAGCCCCTAATATTCCACCACCGGATGCGCCAAAACCACCAGTTGCCATGGCGGCAACAACCGGGCCTGAAGCCAGTAGGCCAATCCCTCTAGTAGCAACCGAACCAACCGCGGCTAATCCACCGATAATTAACCCTAGGGCGCCGGAGCGGCAAAATCTAAAGTACGGATGCGTTCGGCTATATTGTCTGCCGCTTCCGCCAGGCTAAGACGTGGCGAGCGTAAAAAAAACTAAGTAGTTTCCACAAATTTGTTTGGATATCCCTAATTGAGCTTCTCCAGCACAATAGTTACGCTGTGTAGTTAAAGGTCTACTGATTTACATTGCACTCGAAATTAACAATTAATCATGACCTGCTAACTGTCACTAATACAAAAACATATCGGGCGCAATAAATATAAAAACTGGAAAGGTAAATAAGATGATCAAAATATTAGGACTGTTTATTATTTTGTTGGGTCTACCGATGTTATTTGGTGGCCTTTATCTTTGGTGGCTAGGTGGCTCTGCTTATTATGCCTTAGCTGGCTCTATGTTAGCGGCATCCGGTTGGTTGATATTCAAACAGCAATTTATCGGTGTTTGGCTCTATATCGTGACCTATGTTATCACCATTATTTGGTCATTTTGGGAGGCCGATGGCCAGGTTTGGGCATTGCTTCCACGCCTGTTTGGTATGTCATTGATTTTAATACTACTACTGCCACTCAGTGCCAAAATCCAAAGCAGTCCACTGACACTAAGGCGGTCCTATGAATTGGCGTCGTTAGTGCTTATTGCAATGTTCTTAGTGGGTGGTTTTTATGGATCAAATGAGCCTGACAGCCAATCACTACGCGCAGCTAGTAACGCATCTTATGATACAGACCCATCGCCACGTAAAGTCGGTGCTGATTGGCCAGCTTATGGCGGTTCTTATGCAGCCAGACGTAGTTCTCCACTTAAACAAATCAATATTGATAACGTCAAAAATTTAGAACGCGCTTGGCTATTTCACACCGAAGATATGCCTGAAGGTGACCCGTCAAAAAGCAAATATGCTGCAGAAACTACGCCACTCAAAATTGGTAACCTAGTGTATTTATGCACTGCGACCAACACTTTGATTGCGCTTAATGCGAACAACGGTAAACAAGTTTGGCGTCATAATCCGGGCGTGGATGAATCCGCGATACCCTATAGCGCGTCTTGTCGGGGCGTTGCTTACTATGACGATGGTAGCAACAGTGGTGAGACTTGTGAGAAACGCATTATTGAAGGCACTTTAGATGGCCGTTTGATTGCCGTTGATGCCATGACGGGGAAAAGGTGCACGAAGTTTGCTAACGCTGGCGCCGCCGACATCACCATTGGTATGGGTGAAGTTGAACCTGGTATGGTTGCTATGACATCTCCCCCGACCATCATCAAAGGTGTGGTGGTTACCGGTCACCAAGTCACAGACGGTGTAAGTATCGACGCCCCATCAGGTGTATTACAAGGCTTTGACGCGGTTACAGGCGAACATTTGTGGGCGTGGGACATGGACCAGGCTAGTTTAACCAATAGACCAAGCACGGGCAGCTTTACGCGTGGAACACCCAATATGTGGACCACCGCTTCTGGCGATGAAGAATTAGGCTTAGTTTATATGCCTATGGGAAATTCAGCCGGTGACTACCTGAGTTCCGACCGCTCGGCAGCAGAGGATCGTTATTCCACCGCTTTAGTGGCAATCGACGTATTAACGGGAAAACCAGTATGGTACTTTCGCGCCGTCGATATTGATGTATGGGACTATGACTTGGGTTCGCAAGCCACTTTAGTTGACTTCCCCACCAATAATGGCACAACACCGGCTTTGATTTTACCCAGTAAACAAGGTGACCTTTATGTATTAGATCGCCGCACCGGAAAACCGCTGACGGAGGTGATACGAAAAGCGGCACCTGCAGGCGGTGTTGAACCAAGTGAAAGGGCAAGCACGCAACCCTTTTCGGGTTTTCACACTTTAGCAAAACCTGCATTGACCGAACGCGATATGTGGGGCATGTCACCAATTGATCAAATGCTCTGTCGCATCCAATTTCGACAAGCCAGCTATGCCGGTATATACACCCCGCCCACCACCAAACAGCCTTGGATCCAGTATCCAGGTTATAACGGCGGATCAGACTGGGGTGGAATAGCTGTTGACACTAAGCAACGCATCATTGTGGCCAATTACAATGACATGCCCAATTACAACAGACTGGTTCCCAGGGCCGAAACCGACGCGCGATTGGCATCTGAAAAAGCCGGCTCGCATGCTGCATTAGCACCACAAAAAGGTGCACCCTATGGCATTGATGTCAACGCAGGTTGGCGTATGCCCTTCACGCAGTTGTTGTGCAAAGAGCCGCCGTATGGCGGTATCAGGGCGATTGACTTGGATACCGGTGAGCAATTGTGGGACCGTCCTTTAGGAACAGCCCGTCGCAATGGACCCTTTGGCATTCCTTCGATGTTGCCATTCAATATTGGCACACCCAACAATGGCGGCGTGGTTATTACCGCGGGTGGTTTAGTTTTTATAGCGGCAGCAACAGACAACTTAATTAGAGCGATTGATATAAATACCGGGAAAACCCTGTGGCAGGATATCTTACCTGCCGGTGGACAAGCCACCCCCATGACTTATGAACACGAGGGCAAGCAGTATTTGGTGATTATGGCTGGCGGCCATCACTTTATGAACACACCGATTGGTGATGCTTTGATTGCTTATGCGCTACCAGATTAATCACAAGGGGTATTTAACTACCGATTAAAGTGCCCTCTTTCAGACTGGAATGGTTTTATTATTGAGGGTGCTATGTTGGCAGCAGCTGTTTTTGGTAGTTATTTTCGCTAGCGACACACGTAAACTTTTTTAAAGGAAAGGCATATTGATTTGAGCTTAAAAATTAAAAAAAAGGATCGCGAACATGCGCTGCTAGAGCGCGGGTTTTTAAAGTTGTCTGCCCCTGTGAAATCATTTATTGATAGCCAAGTGGTAACAGGAATAGTGCTGTTTGTTTCTGTCATAATCGCTATGGTAATGGTCAACTTTGGGTGGCAGCAAACCTATGATGCACTAAATGCGATGAAATTGAGTGTTTCCCTTGGTGATTGGGAAATGAGTCACTCAATACACTATTGGATAAATGATGGATTAATGGTGTTGTTTTTCTTCATTTTGGGTTTAGAAATCAAATATGAGGTTTTAGTTGGGGCGCTGAGTAATATTAAAGATGCTGGATTAGTGATTGCTATGGCGGTGGGTGGAATGTTGTTCCCCGCGCTTATTTATATATCCATTATTTGGTATGGCAATTCGGATGCTTATCAAGGTTGGGGTATACCTATGGCAACAGACACGGCCTTTGCTATTAGTATTCTGACACTTTTAGGCGCAAAAGCACCACGTGCAATTTTCGTAATGCTGACAGGTTTAGCGATTGTAGACGACATGGGCGCCGTCGCCGTTATTAGCCTTTTTTATACTGAGCAAATTGTTGGCTTATCACTTGTTTGGGCTGGTCTCACGCTACTTTCAATGCTCTTAATGAATCTTCTAGGGATAAGAAAACCTATTTTTTATCTAGCAGGCGGCGTTTTGCTATGGTGGTTTATTCTTCAATCGGGGGTTCATGCGACAACAGCGGGTATTTTAGCGGCCATGATGATACCCACACATCCACACGCTAATAAAATTTGGTTTCGAAAAAAAATGGAAAGCGTCGTTGAAAATTTTCAAGAAATGAAAGACCCGCACAAACCTATTATAGAGAATCAAGACCAACATGCACTCGCTGTAAAAGCTGAAGATATTGCTAAGCTATCTACCGCGCCGATTTTACGTTGGGGCTACACTTTAGATAAGCCCGTAAGTCTAATTATTCTGCCGTTGTTTGCGTTTTTAAATGCGGGTGTCATGTTACCTACTGCTATTCCGAAAGTTGACGATTCGTTGATAACGCTGGCAATAGTGGCTGCTTTGGTTTTGGGAAAAGGCATTGGTATTAGTCTTTTTGCATGGCTTGGTTTGAAAATAGGCTTAGTAAGACTGCCTTCTAGTGTGTGTTTTTCTCAAATCGTCGGGGTCGGTTTTTTAGCTGGAATCGGGTTTACAATGTCCTTGTTTATTTCTGTGTTGGCCTTCAAGGGGCAAGCTGAATTAATTGAACAAGCAAAATTGGGCATATTATTGGGCTCAATAATCGCAGGTATTTTGGGTATGGCTATTTTGCTATTTACTTCGAAAAATTGAATGACTAGTTGACGTCTTTCTTAATTTCTAAACAGCCAAGAGCGACTCAAAGGTAAATTTGAGTCTTGCTTACCTTCATATTTATTTAACACTTAATTGAGGTTTAATATGAACAACAATGAGACAAATCAAAGACGTAAATCCATCAAAAATATGGCAACACGTTTTTGGATAAGGGAAATGAAAAGTAATTTGAGTGAACTTGCGCTAGTCGATACAAATAATATTATAAACAGTGAATATAGTGTCCTATCTCCCTACTGGCAAAAGGCAACGATCACGTGTCCTTTCACCCCCAAGAAGATAATAACCTCAATATTTATGACATGTTTAAGCCTGTTTTTGTTGATTGGCTGCACGGACAATCCGGACCTGCCCATATCAAACTCTTCACAAGAGGATGCAGAGCAAACCCGGGAGCGTCCTTCAAAACAAGTAAGTGTCATAACCATAGAACCACAAATAATTTCCATGACCACCGAATTGCCAGGCCGGGTGAAAGCTTTCAAGTCAGCAGAAATTCGTCCTCAAGTGAGTGGTATTATTCAAGCTCGCCTTTTTAAAGGAGATAGCCTTGTCGAAAAAGAGCAGCAACTTTATCAGATTGATGCCGCAATATATAAAGCTGACTATCAAAGTGCAAAGGCAAATCTGCAAAATACAATAGCAGAATTGGATCTTGCCGATGTTTTGCAAAGTCGTTACCAAAGTCTGATTGAAACCAATGCAGTTAGTGAACAAGAATTTGATAAAGCAAAGGCAAGTTTTGCACATGCCAAGGCCGCGGTAGCCCTTGCGCAAGCTAAGCTTGAGACAGCCAAAATAAACCTTGATTACACCAATGTGTATGCGCCTATTTCGGGCTATATCGGGCCATCAACGGTTACACGAGGCGCCCTAGTCACTGCACAACAAGAAGCTGCTTTAGCAACTATTTGGCAACTGGATCAAGTTTATGTTGATATTTCGCAATCTGCGGCACAAGCACAGCCATTGCTAGAAGCACTGATGACCAGCCGCATGACACAAGGAGACGACGTAAAGTTTGAAGTAACCGTCTTTTTTGGCAATAACGGTACAACTTATCCTCAAAAAGGTGTGCTATATGCTACTGATTTAGCCGTGGATAAAAACACCGGTACCGTTCGATTAAGAGCTGTTTTCCCAAACCCTGATTCAATTTTACTGCCTGGTATGTTTGTGCGGGCAACAATTGAGAAAGCCCAAACCCAAAAAATAATTATCGTACCGCAAAAGGCTGTCAAAATAGAGGCCGATGGTTCAAAGACGGTATGGCTCGTTGATGACAAAAATACCGCAGTCAAACGTGAGGTGAGAACCAGCGCAAGCTATGAGAATAATTGGGTAATCTCAAGCGGTCTTAAATCTGGCGATCAGATCATTGTAGAAGGCACAATGATGTTGCAGCCAGGCGTAAAAGTTGACCCTATAAATATTAAACAACAGCAATCAAAGCAAGCACAGGAAACACCCTCCAGATCAATTAGTACAAATGAGCCTGTTTCTGAGGATGCTGCTAGTAATGCAAAAGGTGTAGATTAATGATTTCTAACTTTTTTATTGACCGGCCCATTTTTGCGTGGGTTATTGCCATTGTTATTATGGGGGCTGGTGCACTTGCCATAACATCATTACCAGTTGAGCAATATCCAAATATTGCGGCACCTAAGGTATCAATATCAGCAACTTATCCGGGAGCGTCAGCACAAACACTTGAAAATACGGTAACGCAGATTATAGAACAAAATTTGACGGGTATTGATAATTTGCGCTATATCCAATCGAGCAGTTCCTCATCTGGACGGGCGAGCATCAATCTAACCTTCGAACCAGGAACTGATGCAGACATTGCTCAAGTGCAAACTCAAAATAAAGTATCGCAAGCGGAAGCATCTCTGCCGCAAGCTGTTCAGCGTCGAGGCGTTGCCGTTTCCAAAGCAGGAAGCAGTTATTCTCTGATCGTTGGTTTTTATTCAACAGATGACTCCTATGG
>Ga0307966_1001867_pt1 | contig 16344 bp, 28 predicted proteins | sample OrgLakmetagen646_FD_203141 | JGI IMG/M metagenome (GOLD analysis project Ga0307966, IMG submission 203141) | Saline water microbial communities from Organic Lake, Antarctica - #646 | ecosystem: Environmental > Aquatic > Non-marine Saline and Alkaline > Saline | place: Antarctica: Organic Lake... | reverse complement strand
TTGGGCCGGAACAGACGATCTGTCAGGCGCAGGACGCGACCAGACCGGAGGGTGGCAGTCAGACCCCAAACCATCGCGATAAGGAAAAACAGACAGGGGGCGTGTCGGCTTGCCCGACCCCCCCCTGTCTGTCCAGCGACGGTGCGGCGTTCGGCAACGTCCGAACCCCGCCGACGCGCCCCAGCGATCGTCACCCGCACGGGCCGCTCACAAGGGCCAAGGCGACCATGATCCAAGGTGGGCGCGGCGGCTCGGAGAGACGGTGCGCACGCCATTGGATCAGGAAGGCCAGGATCGAAGGGTGCGGGGCGCAGACCAGCTCCTCTGGGCAAGCCTAGAGCGCGGTGACACGACGCCAAAGGCGGCGGGGCAGGGGCCAACACAGAGGGGCTACCGCCCCCGGCCTTCGGCCGCCCCCGTGGATATTTTCAGAAAGATGAAATTGACTGCCTCGGATAATCAGGTATCGTTCGATGACGGAACAGGCAGGGATGCCGATGGCCGTGAAAGGTGAAGTTTTTCTTCCCACGACCGGACCTGCAAGGGTTCGGTCGTTTTCATAGGAAGGGAATGTAAGAAAGCACCGCGTCAAAGAACGCTGAAATGTAGAATACGGCGTGAGTATAGACACGCATGGCTGCGACTATGAGCGCCACCAAACCCGCGATTAAAAAAAACGCTTTCACGCCACCGAAGTCCAGGCCGCTCCGTGTAGGGCCACCAGCTTTGGCGGCACGGAGAGCATCGGCAGCTTTCTTGCGGCGCTGATGTTGCGCATAGTAAAAAGTTGCTTCGCCTTGTGAATAACCCATGATTGACCTCCTCTGCGTTCATTGCTTTCACCCACAAAAGCAGATGGCGCAACAGGAGGGTATGGGTATCGCAAATCAAAGCATTTGTCACTCACGCGGTCACTTCTTCCGCGATACGAAACCGTCCTCCGTAAAGGCGTCGATCTGGCCTTCCGTGCGGCGGCTCAAGCGGCGTCCGTCGCTAGAAACCATGATTTCGGCTTCCGGATTGATTTTGATGATAGAACCATCACCTTCAAGATATGTTGTCTCGGCGTCCCGCTCCACCACAACACTGCCGTTATGATCAATGCGGACCCAGACGTTATCGACGTTCACCCTGACCGTGTGTTCGTCAATGATGATGCCGGACCATCCTAGGGGTTGTTCGCGGCGGATCACCACTTTGTCAGGGTGCAGCTTTATCTGAACATCCTCCACACCATCAGCACCTTTCAAAACGACAAACGCCTCTTGATCTTCGGGCTTCGCCAACAGACGTGCGAACGCCTCTTTCGGTCGCCACAGATAAGGGTCGTCCCGTTTCTCACGTTTTTTGTTCTTGTGGAACGCAATCAGCAACTCGGCCGATTTCCAGACTGCACGGACAGGGGAGGGGAGTGTCATGCCAGATCCGTTTCAGAAAAATCGTTGCCTTTGTAGAGAAGACCAACGCGATAGGCTTTGGCGCAGGCATAGGCGTAACAGTCGCCAAAATTCAGTTGGGCCGGATGGCCTACCGTCTTGCCATAGGTCCGCGCCGCTTCTTGGGCCAAGCGCCCGATGCTGGCTATTATCCTCGACCACTGCGGAGTTGATGCTAACTGGTTTTTGTTCGGGACGGGACAGAAAGAAAGAAAGCGGTAGGGTGGGCGGCCCGCAGGCCGCCGCCCTTGTTCTAGTTTTCGTCCTTATCGCGCTTTGGGAAGGCGACCATTTCGACGTTAGGGAACATGACGTGTTTGACGTTGATCGATGTGATGTTGCCTTTTTCGTCGGTGTTGACGAAGACCACGCCGCAGTCGGACCAGTAGTTCTTGCCGTCTTTACCTTCGTTCTTGACGTTCAGTTTGAAGTTTTGGTTAGCCATTGGTTCGTTCCTTGATTTTGTGTTTCGATGAACATGCAGTGGCGGATGGGTGGCGTGTGTCAAATGCTACTTTAGTGCGCGAGGAATGACCCGCAGGGGCAGGGGAAAGTAGTGTTTGAAGCGAAGCGTCTCACAGAAACCATTCGCTATGTTCATATCTAAGAAACACGGATCGAGGACCGGGCAAACAAAGGCAGACAACAACGAAACAGTCGCAGATCGAGGCTAGGCAAGAACTACTGGTCTGGCGGTACAGGTGACTGGGACACTGACAACGCGACATTGCGTCAACGGCAGGAATGGCAGGTTTGTGGTCGAAAGCATGGGCCTTCCGCGATAAGAAATCAGAACAAGAGGGGTGGCTATAAGGCCGCTTTCTACAACAGAAAAGCGATTACGAGGCCCAAGGAAATGAGAACAATCAGTATCACCTTAAAAGTCGCTTTGAGGCAGGTTGGGCGAGGGGGCGGCTTGCGGAAGTCGAGCGGCTTACGAGGCGTTATATTCGGTGTTTTCTTCCTCATGCTGGTCGCACCGCCATCCATCGGATTAAGCGAAACAGTTGCAGCCTCACAAATATATGTGGTGGACGGCGATACAATAGACTTTTCCGGTGAACGGGTCCGGCTGGTTGGGTTTGATACACCGGAGACTTATCGGTCGCGGTGCATCTATGAAAAGCGGCTGGGGGATCTGGCAACGGCGCGGGTGCGTGAGCTGCTGGGCGGTGTGGCGCGGATCGAGCTGCTGTTGCTTCCGGGGCGTGATCGGTATGACCGACTGCTGGGCCGGCTCATCGTCAACGGGACCGACGTAGGCAACACACTCATAGCCGAAGGGCTGGCGCGGGCCTATGACGGCGGGCGGCGGCTTGGATGGTGCTAATTAAGTCCAAATATGGGAAAGTTATTCATCGTGTCGCCGCACCGTCTTTAATTGGCCCTTTCGTCCAGCTTCAATCATCAAATCAAGCGCTTTGTTGGTAAACACTGAACTGAACGCGCCCTGATAGCCGTTCGGATCAATGTAGAACGAGGTTTCCAGAAATTCATGATTGTATTCGTCCACCATAACCCAAAGGCGCATATCCGATGCCAAACCAGCGCGTTTGCGTTCCATCTGTGGAACCTCGATAGCGAGACGCCCTTTGTGTGGCTCCTTTGTGGTGATCGGAATCCAGAACAGGTTAGTGCGCCCATCTTTTCCTACGAAGGTGGTCACAAGTGCGGTAGGGCGAGCCTTACGGGCATTTTCAACTCCGGCTACGTGTTCACGCTTCCAAAGATAGTCGTATTGCCATACATCGCCTTTCTGCGGGCGCTTCATTCCGTCGCCTCATCTTCGATACCTGCGCGGCTGGCTTCGAGCATAGACAAGTGTTCGGCTGGCATACCCTCAGCAGCGAAGGCTTGGCGCTCATCTTGCCGAAACCGCTGTTCATAATCGTGAAAACTCATCAGAACAAAACGCGGTTTTTTGTGCTTCGTGATCGCGATAGGTCCGTGTGTCGCTGCATCGAGAACATCGCCAAGTGTCTGCTTTAGATCGGTTGATGGGAAAGATCGCATGTCAAAACTCCTTTTGTCTGAAATAGACAAAATAGACGGATTAGACAAGATGAAATATGATAGAATTTCAAAAAAGAAGCCCCGCCGAAGCGGGGCCAGTGTTCCTCACCACAAGGAATGGGGTTGTTCAGGGGTGTTCCGTTGAAATGCTATATCGTCCGCGCATCAAGTTGTCTTTATCGCGACCGCTGGGCGCGACGATCATCATATCGCGTATCTGAAGCTGTTTCGCTGCAACTATTTCATCGCGCAGCGCAACGCCTTTGATGGCACAGAAACCAAACGCGCCAAACGAGATAAAAGTGACGGTGGCGGGCAAAGCAGGGTTAAAAATAGTCAATGCCGCGTATCCAAAAAAAGCAACTGCTGCGACTGTAATTCCGGCAATCCATTTGTAGAGACGGGTTTGCTTTTCAGCAATGCGGGCAAATTCCCGTTCGTTCCGCTCAAGGCGTTCTTCATATGTCATTGTGCATTGGCTCATGTGTTCGCGGGTTTGCTAAACCATATTGTATATCGTTTTCGATGAAATGGCCCGTAAAACCTAAGAACCAAGCGCGATGGATTTCGGACCCCGCAATCATGCGCCGCACACTGCGGGGCATGTGCCATCCGCTGTATCCTGCGAGGTAGATGCGATGGTAAATCCCGTTCATGGAAGTATCCTATTCGGGTTCGTGACCTAGTTGAAGGTGGAATTGAGGACGGGCAACAGTGCGGCGGCTTCGTGGATTTTCTCGTAACCATCCATTTCGTCCAGCATCGTTTCAAGGGCGCTCTTGGCCTCTGCAAAACTGACTGGCGGGCCAAAGCGCGACACTTGGTCAAAAACCTTCAGGGCGTATCCACTGCGGGGATGATCGGCATGGTATCCCCCTTGGGCCTTGTAGATCGCCACGTCAACGGGCGGCTGTCCAGCGCGGGAAAAGGTGATGATGTGGGCTTTGCGGGTTTCGGGTTCGGCATGGCTGCTGGCGATGGTGTAGGATTTCATGGGCATGATCGAACGTCCTCGTTGTCTGGGGGGGGGGTACAGGGCGCTTTCGCGCCCTGCTGGGGCTGCTTAGGCCATGCCTTCGGGCAACCATGCCGCAATGCGGTCCTGTTGGTCGGCTGTCATGCCAAGGGCAGTGCGGATGGCTTCGTCGGCAAACAGGCTTTCCAGCTTCTCTGCCTTTTCACCTTTTTTCAGCTTGTCAAAGCTGGTGACGGTCGGTTGATCCTCGGCAAGCCCCAAAAAGTCAGCCCAAAGGGTGACAAGGTATGGTCCACCCACGCGCCCGAAAAAGTTCTCTGCTGTCGGGGTGAACGTCTCGCGGGTTTGCTTGCCAGTAATCTTGTCGATCATCGCGCCAAGGTCGGCGTCTCCTACTGATAGCTGGCTGACCAGATAGCGGTTCAACAGGTCCATGATCTTTGCATCGCCGCGCTTGCGGAATTTGGCAAAGTCGGCGGCGTGGTCACGATCAAACGGACTGCGGTCGTCCCGCTCCGGTGTCGTCAACCGCTTGTCGAGCGTGTAGCCTGTTTCGGTTTCCGGCACGTTCGGCACTTCGTCCATGCGAATACCGTAGGCGCTGCCGTAACCCATCTTGCCGCAAAGCTGGAAGGCCAGAAGGTGCAGCGCAAGTTTTGGATCGTCCAGCAAAGCGTTCTGCCGTGCGCCCGTTTCCATGCGGCGCAAGTCCATCCGTAGCTTGTCGGAAATCGCGGCCTTTGATACCTTCTCGGTCGGCTTGTGATTGTTCGGCGCGATGATCCCTGCGGCCTCGGCCTCGGCGCGGTCGTTGCCGCGCACCATGCCGTTGCTGGCCTGTAGCTGGCCGTCACGGTCCACGGTCAAGATCACACCTGCAAGGGCGCGTTGCTCCTGCGTGTAGTCGCCTTCCTGCTTGGCCTCCAAAGCGTCCAGTTCGGCTTGGCCATCGTCGTCCAGTACGTCACCGTTTGCGAGGTCAGCCAGTTCGTCGTAACGCTCTGCCTCAGCCTCGGTCAAAACGCCCTCAACAGCATAGATGCGGCCCATGTTGGCGTTATCGGTATAATCCCACGGGATATGGGTTTCCTGCACGGCTTCGGCCCATTTCCAACCGTTCTGTGCTGCATATCCTTGGCGGGTAAATTCCAGCTTTTCCGCAAAAAGCGTGTCCAGCAATGTAGGATCGTTCAACAGGCTGTGGTCTGCAAAAAGATCGCTGCTGACGCTACCGCCAGCATCCTTGTATGTCTCCACGGTCACAAACACGGCGCGGCGGTCTGTGCTGCTCACGCTGTCGGGCTTCAAGCGGCTTTTGATGTGGTGGTCGCTCGTGCCATAGCCTCGCCCGTTCTGCTCAATGGCAAGCTGCAAAACTTCAAGGGTCAATCCCTCGTCGTCGCTGACGGTGAAGGCTTTCGCATGGCCGATATTGATCTGACCTGCCTGCAATGCGTCCAGCACGGCGGCGGGAAGGTTCGCCAATGCCAAGCGGCGGTATACATGCGGCTCGGTCACGCCAAAGGCAACGGCGATGGATGGGACCGGAATACCGCGTTCGTGCATCGCGCCAAACTCACGGATTTCGTCGGCTGGGGTCAAATCTTCCCGCACGTTATTTTCGCTTGCGGCCCATGCGCGGGCTGTCGCCTCGTCGGGGGCCATGTGAACGGGGATCACGTTAAACCGCGGATCGTCCTGCAACAGCGCAAGGGCGCGGTGGCGGCGTCCACCTGCAACGATGCCTGTGCCACCTTCGGCGTCGATCAATCCGGCAAGGGGATGGATCAAGCCCACCTGTCGGATATTCTCGGCAAGGGCTGCAATGCTGTCCTCGTTGATTACGGTGCGAGGGTTCAACTCGGAAATATAGGTATCCGCAAAATTGATCTGCTCATATGTGGCAGTGATTTTTGCTGTGTTGGTCATTGGGTCATTCCTTGATTTGTGGTGATTGATCTGGTAGAGATGCCCCACCCTTTCGGGGGTGAGGCGAGGGGCTTATGCCCTTGCGTTTGTTTTCAAAAAGGCGAGGCCGATCTTGGCGGAGAGTCCTCCCTTTTTGATAAGCGCCACGGCTTCCTGCCGTAGTTCGTGCAATCTTTTCTGGCTCATAGTGTCACCTCCTTTCCGGCGCGGGTTGCGCCCATCAGTCGCCCCTTTCGGGGCGCTGCATCAGTATTCCGAACGCCGCATGATGGTCAGGACGCGGCGGGTCTGTTGGGGATCGTCGGGGGTTTCGCTGCCGTAGTGGTAGTCGCGGTCGTAAAGGTCGATCTTCCAGAAAAGTTCGACGGTCTGCCCTTCGCTTTCGATTTCAAACGCCCCAAAAACACGGTCAAGATACGGGTCGTTGTCCTCGGCGAACGTGTCGAATTTCTGCACCGATTGCATGATCTGCACCTGTGCGGACGGTGGAAGTTCGGCAAGGCTGCGGGTCATAACGATGCGGCCCGGAATGGCAAAGTCTGCGCCCCATGTGGAACGGAAACTGTCGTTCTGCTGGCCGATCAGAATGTTTCGCTGTCGCACGGCTTCTTCTTCGGCGGTCAAAACAAGGGTATCTCTCATATCTTCGGTCCTTTGTGGTGGTGGCGTGGGGTGCTTTGTTGCGCCCCTTTCGCACCTCCTTTTTACCTTGTTTATATGGCCGTTCCTAGCTTTTTATTGCCGTTTTCGGCAAGTATATAGTTTGACACAGGAACCGTCTTCGGACTTCTTTTGATGCCAGAGACGAAGGGAGCGCACGGCCCGTCAAGGCCAACAAATCAACCGTCACCGCGCAGCGGTGTCCTTCTAAGCAACGGTCGCAGATCGGGGCCGTGTCTGACTTCTTCGTCAGCCTTCGGATCGGTCGCGCAAGGACCAGCAGGACGGGTCGGCTGTGGAGGCACAAGGGGTCCGTGGAATACCGTAGGCCCGCAGGGGCAAGGATATGCCGCGAAAGCCCCTTGGGCCGGAACAGACGATCTGTCAGGCGCAGGACGCGACCAGACCGGAGGGTGGCAGTCAGACCCCAAACCATCGCGATAAGGAAAAACAGACAGGGGGCGTGTCGGCTTGCCCGAACCCCCCTGTCTGTCCAGCGGCGGTGCGGCGTTCGGCATCGTCCGAACCCCGCCGACGCGCCCCAGCGATCGTCACCCGCACGGGCCGCTCACAAGGGCCAGGGCGACCATGATCCAAAGCCGGTGCATTGGCTTGGAGAGACAAGACACCGGCTATTGGATCAGGAAGAACGGGGCCACAGGGTGCGGGGTGCAGACCAGCTCGTCTGGGCAAGCCTAGAGCGCGGTGACACGGACCAACGGGACGGGGCAGGGGCCAAGAAAGAAGGGCTGCCGCCCCGGCCTTCGGCCTCCCCGTGGATATTTATAGAAAGATGAATGGTTGCAGAAAACGGCATACAAATGTAAATTAGAAAGATGAATGGTTGAAAGAAGCACTTCGCAAGACAGGCAAGGTGTTGCCCAAAGGAGTATCCGTCTTGATCAAGCCCCCTTTGTCACCCAATTTCGATCTGCTTTGATCAGGGCTTGATACTTAGCCTTGAAGTCTGGGTTGTGTCGCATCGCGACCAAGGCCGGCATGTAGAGTGCATCCCTCACTATTTTCCGCCCACCCTGAATGAATGATTTCCCGCGCCATTGCCCCGATTGACGCGTCATCGGGGCTAGGCCAGTCAAACTGGCCACCTGCTTCCGGTCCATACTCCCGATCTCGGGCATCTCTATCAAAATGGTGGCAGCACAGATAGCGCCGACGCCTGGAATGGAGCGGAGGATTTTCATCGAGTGCGCCAGTGTATCGCTGGAGTTTATCAAGCGTTCAATTTCAGCATTGATTTCAGCGATTTGCTTATCTACCTGAGCCAAACGGGCTTTGCTTTGGCGGCGCGTGATGGACAGGGTTTGAGTTTTCATTCGGCTCATGATGCCGGTTCTATCCTTGATCAATCCTGACCGAAATGAGCGTAACTCTTTCAGATCGTGTTGAATTTCAGCTGCTGGCTCATCCGGTTCTAATGCAAATGCATTCCCCATGTCTGCCAGCATTTTGGCATCAACAGCGTCTGTTTTTGCGCGCAAGCCTTGGGCTTGTGCAAACCGGCGCGCCTGCAAAGGGTTCACCTTTACCAATGGCAAATGTGCGCCCAAAGCGCGTTCAAGCCCGCTGTGATAGGCACCTGTTGCTTCATAAACAACGCGTGCCACTGCCGTCTTTGCGCAGAACCTGGAAAGCGCCTTAAATCCTGCAGGGCAATTGCTAAACGACATCGTCTTCCCGTCGCTTAGCCGGTGAATGTCCAAAGTGGCTTTGGAAATATCGATCCCAATGGTATCATCTGTCATCTTCGTCATATCCTATGCTTGTCCTAGAGGGCTTTGTGCCGCTCTGTATCCGTTCAGGCCTTTGGCGAAGGTGATGGTTGATCCTACTCGTTTACGGTCCTCAAAAACCAAGGGTTTGCCGATCCAACCACCACCACCGATCAGCACTCTAGAATGCTGATCGGTGGCTCTTGTTTCGCACAAAAGCTGGGATATTCATAAGACAAGCAGTAGAATGAAGACAAATGAGGCGATCACACTTGAGCAATGGCGCAAATTATCAGAGCGCGTTGGTGGCAACCTGTTTCGAGACCCAACCAAGCTGCAATCAATGCGAAAGATTGATCGGCTGTGTGGGTCTAAGGTGTCATGGGACAAATTCTGTGATCTTGTAGTAGCGTTTGTAGACGGAAAGTTGATTGTTCAACCAACAGGTAGAGGTAAGGGGATGCCGGAAGGCACCCTGCCGCTGACAACTTCCAACAAAGGTGCGAATGAATGAACGGCAAAGAAAGAATGAGCGAGGATGAAGCCAATGCGTATATGCGCAAGGCCGTTGCAGATATGATCCAATACTGTCGGATTCAGGTAGGTGTTCGGGCAGAAATGAACGAATGGGCGGTGGAGTCCACCGGGGAGTTTAACCGCGCTACCATTGAAAGCGATGAAGACGAAGGTGAGCGGTTTGAAGCAAAGCATATCTTGTTTAGCTGCCATGTTGCGGAAAAATTGTTGGGTTTGACCGCTAATGATCTTGCCCTGACCAGCCAGCACAGCAGCGATACCCCAAGCGACCTGTATGGCGAGTATCCAGAGACGGTTAAGAAACTAGAAGCGTTGTTCAATACTGGGCATCGCAACTAACGCTTGCAACAAAGGTGAAGGCTGATGCGCGATAAAGAACATTTATTGAGCGAGCATGATGCTGATCTTTGGGCCATGTCATATGGGTTCAGGGATGCAGCAGATATGAAAGCAGAAGGCGAGCGGTTAGAACGTGAACGCTTAATCTCATTGGTAAACAAAGGTCCAACCGAATGAAAAAGATCGTTTCTGGAATGGTTTGGGGTAGCATGTTATTCTTCGCCATTTCTAGCATCTACTATTGGCTGATTGCTAATGGTGAAAGCTCCGTCATCGAAGTCCTAGTAATTATGAACATGTTTGCATTTCTCGTGTTCATTGGTGGCCTCTGGCTCACACTAAAACTTTACCCTGATCCCGATAATTTTGAAAGCAGTGTAGGTCAATGATGGAAGAAACACGGGGCAGGAAAGTCGAAGTCTGTCCGTTGCCAGAAGGCCATAATAGGATAGATCGGCTCAAATATGTCAGGACAAGTGCGGATATGTCCCAGCGAAACATGGCGGACAAGATCGGTGCGCCGTTCCGAACCTACTGCAAGATCGAGTCCGGCGAACGCGAACTAAAAGCAAGTGAGATGGCTATTGTCCTCAATCACTGCGGGATAGATGCAAATTGGTTCTTGTTCGGGACCGGACAGATACAAAGCAAGCCATAGACAGACAGGGCGTTCTCGCGCCCTGTCTGGATAAATTAGCGGGGCTTTCTGATGCGGAAAACAACAGTGTTGATGTTGGTTCCTGCCTCCGCAAAACTGCCAGCGGGCAGGTCGGTAAACATTGCAAAGCGGCCTCCCCCATTCATCTTCTCGGCCCAGCGACGAAACCTGACGTGCGCGGTGGTTTCCGCGACCTGCGCTGATACTGGCAAGATCGCGATAAGCTGGCCGTCCGGTTTCAAAAATTCGTAGGCATGGCGCAAATGATCGAGCCAGTGAGTTTTGTAGAAGGGCGGGTTCATCACCACGGCGTCAAAGACAGGTCGGGCAGGTTGGTTCAAGAAATTACCTTCGATCACGGCGCAACGTGGACCTTCACACTCGCGGAGTGCGGCCACGCGGTCGGCGTGTATTTCAATCGCGGTAACGGTATGGCCCTTTGCGAGCAAAGGCCGGACTAAATGCCCTTTGCCCGCGCTTGGTTCAAGGATATTCAAAGGCTCTCGGCTGGTCAGGTAGTCGATCACCTGCGCGGCTGCGGCGTTGGGCGTATGGTAAAACTGCAAGTTTTTCGCGGGAAGGTTTGACCGTGACGTGAACGTGGCAGGGTCTTCGTCCTTTGGCGCTGCGTCCGGTATTACCTCGCCGTAATAGTCGGCAAGGATCTTGTTCGCCTTCGTCACAAGGTCGTCACGGGTGAACCAAAGGTGAGCGTTTCCGTTTAGGAATCCACGGATGCGAAAATACTTACTTTCGGTCAAGGATTGCTGCGGTCCATATGTGCGGCGGTCGTCGTTGATTTCTTGGATCAAGCCGCGACCCTGGGGGGCTTCGTCGTCCAGTTTGGCGAAAACCCGTTCAACATCGACAATCGTTTCCTCGGCCCATGATGTGTTGAAGCTGCCCGAATACTCGGAGAAAGCGCGGTCCACGATCATCCGTGCGCCCAGCTTGAAAGCGTCATGGGATTTGAACCGTGGATCGAGACGGGCGAAGGCCGTGGCAAGGCCACGGGCAAAAATCAGATCGGCGCTGCCTGTCAGTGTTTCAAAGGTGGCCCAAAGGTTTTCCATCGTGACGGGGGTAACATCGCCGCGCAGGCTGTCGTCAAACTCCCGTGATGCGGTCACGTCCATCATTTCGCGGATGCCCGTCAATTCTAACAGGTGCGACCATACCGCCGCGTCCAGTTGGCGACGGTAGGTTTCAACGGATGCTGCGGCGTCAAAGTCGTCGGGAAAAAGCGCCTGATAGCTTTTGCTGCCGGATCGGTCCAAGCCCCAATATTTCCGGCCGCAATGTGCTTGCGCGGCAAAGCTGTTCGCGGTGCGTGTCAGGTCGTAGGCCGCGCCCATAGTCTCGGCGGCGCGGGTGATCGCCTCAAGGGATGCGTCACGGGCCGCGACAATATCCTGAATCTTGCTCTTGATGGCGGGAAGCTGCGGCGCGGGATCGGCGGCGTCTGCCAGTATTTCGACTGTGTGGATATTCATGCCACGTCCTCCTTGCGAATGACTTTGCCAGTTGCACCGATGAAGCGACCGCCTGACGAACTGGTCATGCCAGTGTTGAAAATGTCTTTTGGTGTCATTTGGTGCGGGAAGATCGTTGCTTCGCCTTTGTCCGCACAAACGAAAATCCAGCCTCCTGTGCCTTCATCGTCACGGTAGCGGATCGCTTCGGCTTCATTGTCGAAATGGTGGGTGCTGCGGCGGCTGCTCATGCTCAAGCCTCCACTTCAAAAACAACGATTTCACCTTCAACGGTAAATGGCACCGTTTCGGACAAAAGCTGTTCGATGGCGTCTGCGGGCAAGGATGCAAAGGTATCACCGATAACCTTGCGCATCTGTGGGCGGTCCGCCTCGAACGCATAGCCATTTATAGCCCATGCGATCAGACTGGGGGTGTGAACCATTGGTGAAGGTTGCAACGTGTATGTTGTCTTGCTCTTTTCCTTTTCCGGTGGGGCTCCCAATGTCTCAAACTCTGCAACAATAGCGTCTAAGATCGGTGTATTTTCTTTGGCGGTCATAAACTCGGTCCTTTGTGGTGGTGGCGTGGGGTGCTTTGCTGCGCCCCTTTCGCTCCTCCTTTTTACCTTGTTTATATGGCTGTTCCTAGCTTTTTATTGCCGTTTTCGGCAAGTATATAGTTTGACACAGGAACCGTCTTCGGACTTCTTTTGATGCCAGAGACGAAGGGAGCGCACGGCCCGTCAGGGCCAACAAATCAACCGTCACCGCGCAGCGGTGTCCTTATAGGCAACGGTCGCGGATCGGGGCCGGGTATGACTTCTTCGTCAGCCTTCGGGTCGGTCGCGCAAGAACCAGCAGGACGGGTCGGCTGTGGAGGCACAAGGGGACCGTGGAATACCGTAAGCCCGCAGGGGCAAGGATATGCCGCGAAAGCCCCTTGGGCCGGAACAGACGATCTGTCAGGCGCAGGACGCGACCAGACCGGAGGGTGGCAGTCAGACCCCAAACCATCGCGATAAGGAAAAACAGACAGGGGGCGTGTCGGCTTGCCCAACCCCCCCTGTCTGTCAGCGGCGGTGCGGCGTTCGGCATCGTCCGAACCCCGCCGACGCGCCCCAGCGATCGTCACCCGCAAGGGCCACTCACAAGGGCCAAGGCGACCATGATCCAAAGCCTGTGCATTGGCTCGGAGAGACAAGACACCTGCTATTGGATCAGGAAGAAGGGGACCTAAGGGTGCGGGGCGCAGACCAGCTCGTCTGGGCAAGCCTAGAGCGCGGTGACACGACGCCAAAGGCGACGGGGCAGGGGCCAAGAAAGAGGGGCTACCGCCCCGGCCTCCGGCCTCCCCGTGGATATTTCCAGAAAGATGAAATTCGTATCTGGCCCAGTACCAGCGAAGGTGCATTTTCGGACATCTGACGCTGTTTTGGGCAAAGCATTTTCCAGGATGAGCTCCTGCCGTGCGATCTGTAGCTTTTGCATGAGATCGCCCGTCCGACTGTAAAGCACGGGGTATCCCGCCTCAATCAAGGCATGTCCAATGGCACACAGGATATGGGTTTTCCCTGTTCCGGAGTTTCCGATCGCGATGAGATTGCCGCCGCGCTCAATCCAGTCGCCGCCTGCCAGCGCTTCTATGTGCGCCTTTGCGGGTGTCTGGCGTGGTTTCAAGGGAAACTATGGCGGCGAACAACGCGAGCTTGTCACATCCTCGATCATCACGACAACACCAAACGAGTTGGTAAAAGAAACGCATCCTGATCGGATGCCAGTCATTCTTGATCCTGAAGATTACACCGCATGGCTATCAGCGGAACCGGATGATGCGTTCGGCCTGATACGTCCATATCCGGCAGAAAAGATGGTTATTCATCAGAGCGGCGAAGGTCTCAAATCGGATCGCGGCGGACTGTAATCGCAGGGGTGCCGAACGGTTCGGGCTTGACAGAACAGGGTCTTGTCGCAGATTGAGAACAAAACACGAACAAGTTAGGATTCCAATGCCGCTTCATCGCGTCGAAAATTATGTATTGCCAAGTGGTGCGCCCGTTCGGGTTGTCACCTCCAAGGTCAGTGCCGGTTTCCCATCGCCAGCGGCGGATGATCTTGAAGACGAAATTGATCCTATTTCATGGATCGTGCGGCACCCGTCTTCGACGTTTTGGTGGCGTGTCGAAGGCGATTGTCTCTGGGATGTAGGAATCCGTGACGGGGATCTGATCGCCGTAGATCGAGCGGGTAAGCGCCGAATTGGGCGGGCTGTGGTGGCTGTTGTCGAGGGATCAGTCACAGCGAAAATTCTGCGAAAGCGTAATGATCGCTATTATCTGGCCCCAGCAAACCAGCGCGAAAACTTCCCCGAAATCGAGCTGACCGAAGACAGCGAAATTTGGGGTGTGATCGCTGGTGTCGTGCGCCGATATGATCTTGCATGAAACGGCCTATCGCGATTAGCGATAGCGCAAATTTCTATGTCAGCGCCGAACGGATCTTCGATCCCTCATTAAAAAACGTACCGGTTATTGTTCTGTCAAACAATGATGGGTGTACGGTTGCTCGGAGTGATGAAGCCAAGGCGCTCGGCATTAAAATGGGTGAGCCGTTGCATCTGCTGCGCGATAAGATTGCCGCGCATGGTGTTCGTGTTTTTAGCTCGAACTACACGCTTTATGGGGATATTTCGCGGCGGGTGGTGGAAGTCTATGACGACTTCACGCCGAATGTAGAAATCTATTCGATAGATGAATGTTTCTTGGACTTTGGCGGGTGTGAAGAACGGATGGCACATGCCCGCGATATGCGGGCCGCAGTGCTGCACCGGATCGGCGTGCCAGTGCGTGTCGGGATCGCCCCGACAAAGACTCTGGCGAAGTGTGCCAACGACATTGCAAAGAAAAACCCTATCTTCGGGGGTGTGCTGGATATGATGGACGACGATCTAGCCGACTGGTTGCTGCCGATGGTTCCAGTGGGTGATATTTGGGGCATTGGGAAAAAGACCGAGGCCAAACTGCATGGCCTTGGGATCGGCACGGCGGCGGAATTGCGAGATATGCCGATAAGACAGGCACGAAAGCTGGGAACGGTCGTCCTTGAACGGACGGTCCTAGAGCTTCAAGGCGAGCCTTGTCTGTCGCTCGATGATATAGAGCCGCAACGCAAGGGGATGGCCGTCACGCGATCCGCAGGGGCGCCTATGATCGGTTTTGATGCCTTGTTCCAAGCAATAACGGCCCATGCGACCCGCGCAGCGGAAAAGTTGCGGCGGCACGGCTTGGTTGCTGGAACAGTGACTGTGTTTTTTCACACAAACCGTAACCGTCAAGATCGGCCGCAATTTGCAGGGTCGCGCACGACTCGGCTGACGCCAATGTCAGCCGACACTTTCGATCTGGTGGATGCCGCCCGACGCTGTGCGCAGGCCGCATGGCCGAAGGCCCAGGGCGAGACATTCGGTTTTACCAAGGCGGGTATCATGCTGAATGATCTGGTGAGGTTTGAAGACAGGCCGCACACGTTGTTTGGTGTAGAAAAACCGAAAAGCGCGGCGCTTATGTCGGCGCTCGATCATGTAAATGATCGGTTCGGCAAGAAAACGATGGTGCTGGCAAGTGAGGGGATGAAGCGTCCTTGGCAGACAAAGGCGGATAGGCGCAGCCCGCGTTACACAACGCGGATTTCTGATTTGCCAGTGGTTCGGTAAATTGCGAAATGTTAGATTGGCAGTTACTCATTTCGCCTCCCTATTTCGAGGGAGATTTTGGTAAAAATCAGATTGATTTTGATGGTAAGGCTCAAGTCGAGCTTTTGGAGCTGCTTGCGAATAGTCTTCAACAACCTGCGCGATGTAGCATGACTAAAGCGGATGGATTTTTTGCGAATATATTTCATGGGTGTCTCCTTGGTGAATAAACAGGGCAAGAAGACACGGAGCTAAAGGGGGGCTGTCCACTCGCGCGGAACGTGCCCCGCAGGGCTTGGTGTTGACAGGTTCTCGCGCCGTGTAAGGTGCCCATCGGTTGTTCACGGAAACGGCCATACATTTGCGGGGACTTCTGAACGGGCAGTGTTTACGCGATCACAGGGCTATTCGATGTAGCCCCGCGCTTTGCGTTTGGCGGTGATCGTTCGGATCGCGTCAATGGCTCGCCCCGTATCGGTGTGAGGGAGGAAGCGGACGGTCCCGGCGAAGCCGATGCGGCCCCATTCGCAGACCAGATCGACGCCACCAAACAAGGTGGGTTGAACGGTCAAAACGTAAAACCTCTGCTTGTTCGCTGCCGGATCGACGCAGCGCAGATAGGTTTGGTCGGGAAACAGGTCGAGTTGCAGGTTGCGCACGTCAATCCCCTGATTTGTGTCCGCGCAGACGCTTAATAGCGTCAACAGGACGGCCAAGGGTCCACTTGGCATAGGTGAAGCCATCATAGCTGCTGGCGGTGTCCAACTCTGCCATCCAGTCGGCCTTGTTGCACGGGTCAGGGTTTGGTTGAGTTTTCCCTTACCCGTAGATTTGGTCAAGTGACGACCTCGAACTTGGCGTGGCCAAGCCCGGTCATTTTATTGAGAATGTGGGTGCCAATCTT
>Ga0307966_1001865_pt1 | contig 16360 bp, 17 predicted proteins | sample OrgLakmetagen646_FD_203141 | JGI IMG/M metagenome (GOLD analysis project Ga0307966, IMG submission 203141) | Saline water microbial communities from Organic Lake, Antarctica - #646 | ecosystem: Environmental > Aquatic > Non-marine Saline and Alkaline > Saline | place: Antarctica: Organic Lake... | reverse complement strand
CCAAATGCGAAGGCATTCGGCTACGGGGACCAAATGCGAAGGCATTCGGCTACGGGGTGCTTTGGCCGAATGGAGTCTTGCATCAACCAATTCATCCATTTTTTCTCCATGCATGGATAGCAAAACTCTAGCTCAATCAGCCACCCGCGGAGCCGAGGAACCCGCTGACCTCAGCGATCTGGAACGTTCGCTCTGGCTGGCCAAAGCAGGCCATTGGCACCAGGCACACGATTTGTGCCAGACACTGCCCGACCCCGCAGGCTCATGGATCCACGCCTGGCTACACCGGGAAGAAGGCGACTACGGCAACGCCTGCTACTGGTATGCCCGTGCCGGAAAACCCGCTGCGCCGGAAGAAGCATCACTGGAGCCAGAGTGGCTTGAGATCGCCCATGCCCTGCTCGATTAAAAATTTAAGTTGCCACATTGAATGTAGCATCGGTCCGTCAGGCCGATGTCTTTCCATAAACCGCACGCGAGTGCGGCCGATCCACAAAAAATCAAAGACGACCCCAGCCAGTGGAGCGAAACCGCCGCCCGCAAACGTTTCTTCGAAGCGATTGAGCTATAACGCGGCTTGCCGCGAGTTCGAAGCGCCACTTCAATCACAAGATGATATACGATCCCGCAAAGCTTTTACTCCTAGCTGGCCCCTGCTCGTTGGAAGGCCTCGACACCTGTCGCCCGGTCGCCGAGGCACTCGCCGCCCTTCAAAAAAAACACCCCGAGCTCAACATCCTCTTCAAGGGCTCCTTCGACAAGGCCAACCGCACCTCCATCAATAGCAACCGCGGCACAGGTCTCGCAGAAGGCCTCGAGATCTTTCAGACAATCAAAGCCGAATACGGATTTAAGACCATTACCGACATCCACCTCCCGGACCAATGCGCCGCAGTTGGTGCGGTTGTCGATGCCCTGCAAATCCCCGCCTTCCTCTGCCGCCAGACCGACTTGCTGGTGGCTGCCGCCGCGACCGGTTGCGCGATCAACGTCAAGAAGGGCCAATTCCTCTCGCCCTACGAAATGGAGTTCGTCACCAACAAACTTGAAGAGGCCGGAGCCAAAGAAATCTGGCAAACCGAGCGCGGCACCACCTTCGGCTACCAAAACCTCGTCGTTGATATGCGCAGTTTCAATATCATGGCGGCTAATGGACACCCCACTATCATTGATGCCACCCACAGTGTGCAACTGCCCGGCGCGGCTGGCGGCGTCAGCGGCGGCCAACGCGAACACGTGCCGGCCCTCGCCCGGGCGGCACTCGCTGCCGGAGCCAATGGCGTCTTTCTCGAAACTCATCCCGATCCGTCAAAGGCCATCTCCGATGCCGCCAGCCAGATCCCTCTCGGCGAACTGCCCGATCTGGTCGAGAGCCTGATCCGCGTCTGGCAAGCGGTAAGGTAGTTGCTTGTTGAGCGTTGAATGTTAAACGTTGCAGGGACAACATTCACCCAGCACTTCAACAGATAACTAACAACGAACAAGGAATAACTAGCAACGCTTCACAACCATGAGAATCACCGGAGGCCGGGCCCGCGGTATCCCGCTCACCGCACCAAAAGGCGATAATACCCGCCCCGCGACCGATCAGCTGCGCGAGGCGATTTTCTCTTCGCTCGGACCGCGCATCGAGGGTGCTCGTGTGGCTGACCTCTTTGCCGGCACCGGAGCTTACGGCCTCGAAGCCATGAGCCGGGGCGCTGCCAGCGGACTCTTCGTCGAGAATAGCCGCGAAGTCGTGGCCTGCTTAAAGAAAAATCTCGCCGCCGTAGCCAAAAGCTGTGGCGCAAATCCCCCCGACTGGCGGGTGCTCGCACAAAAGGTGGATAAGATCCCGCTGGGATTTGGGGTCTTTGATCTCGTTTTCCTGGATCCGCCCTATGCCATGATCGAAGCACACATTCCGCAAATTTTCGCCAATCACATCTCTGCGATCGTCGATACCGGCGGCATTGTTTGCTTTGAGATGCCCGGAAATATCGACCTCAAATTATCCGGGTGGCAAGCAACCCGGCGCTTGGGTAAGGCCGGTAAGGATAAGCCGACCGCTGTTTTCTACCAGAGAAGTTAAGCTGAGGCACCGCTTAGGCCGATTCGGCCGATTCGATTTAACTCCAGCGAATCAGGAGAGGAAGGCTTCTGTCGTGAATTACCCCGTAGCGGCAGCGCGATAGCGATGCCGGGCCGCGCCTTCGACAACCGGAACGGCTCTCGTCGATCCGCTGCAATGCTCATGCCTCTCTCGGGTTTTAATGAAAATGAGATTCATTCTCTAAAAAACACTTGACGACTCAATTGGACTGCTATTGAGACTCATTCCCGTTAACAATTCAGTTCGCCACCGGACGAGCACCAACCAACCAACCAACCAACCAACACCATGATTCATCAAGAAATGAAACCTAACTCGCCCCGGCTATTTGCGGCTGTGGCCTTTTCCGTTGCCCTGACGACTACATGCATCTCAGCGGAAACTTCCAGTGGAGGCAAAGACAGCACGGCCCCTGAAGTGGTTGAACTGACCGGCTACGTCGCGCAGAGCAGCTCGCTTTACGCCGACCAAGTCAACGCACTGAAAACGCCCACTCCGATCATCAATGTGCCGCAAAGCCTATCCATCATCGGTAGCGAAGAGATCGCACTGCGAGGCTTTGATAGTATTGGCGATATCGTTGATTACACGCCCGGGGTGAACAATTCTCAGGGCGAGGGTCACCGTGACTCCGTCGTCCTTCGTGGCGTGCGCTCGACGGCAGACTTCTTCGTCGATGGAGTGCGCGATGACGTGCAATACTACCGCCCGCTCTACAACGTGGAGCAGGTCGAGATCCTGCGCGGCCCCAACGCGCTCTTATTTGGTCGTGGCGGCACAGGCGGTGTTTTAAACCGCGTGATGAAGAAGGGCCAGATCGGCCAGGACTTCAATGCCTACACTTTCAGCCTCGATAGCTTCGGTGCTGGCGAGGTGCAATTCGACAGCAATGTCGGGATCAACGAGGATACCGCCTTTCGCCTGAACGCGCACTACGAAAGCATTGAGAATCACCGCGATTTTTCTGACGGCGACCGCTACGGTGTCACACCGACCTTCAAATTCAAACTCACGGAAGACACGACGCTCGACGTCTCCTACGAATACATGGATCACGAGCGTTTCATCGACCGTGGCATCCCGACCGGAGCGGACGGCGAACCCGTCAAAGATTTTGAAGATATCGTATTTGGCGACCCGGACCTCAATGAGTCCATCCTTGAAGCCCATGTCATTCGCGCGCTCCTGCAGCATAAGTTCTCGGATACCCTGAAGGGCAACTTCACTGCTTCTTACGGCGACTACGACAAAACCTACTATAACGTCTATGCCGCAGGTTATAATCCGGTGACCAACACTGTGACGCTCGACGGCTATTCCGATAACACACAGCGTCAGAACACGGTGCTTTCCGGAAACTTAATTAAAGAGTTAGAAACCGCCGAAATCGAACACACCCTAATTTTCGGGGCCGAATACATCAACACTTCGTCCGATCAATTTCGCTTCGATGCGGATTGGGACAATACGGGATCAAACACGAAAGATTTCGTCGTTAGCGACCCTCTGCAAATTACTGGAGCCCAATATGCTACCTTGATGGACGATACGCAATCGGACCTTGATGTCTATTCGTTCTATGTTCAGGACGAAATCCAACTCCTCGAACAGTTACAACTCGTGCTCGGTGCCCGCTTTGATAGTTTCGATATCGACGTATCCGGAGTTGGCGGTGTCACTGGTAGCCAAAAAGATCAAGAAGTCTCCCCCCGCGGTGGTCTCGTCTATAAGCCGAAGGACAATATCTCCATCTACGCCAGCTACAGCCAGAGCTTCCTCCCCCAGAGTGGTGAGCAGTTTGCCGACCTCGGTGATCGGGGCCTCGATCCCGACGAATTCACAAACCTGGAAGCAGGCGTCAAATGGGACTTCAGCCAAGGCCTGAGCCTCACCACTGCAATTTTCCAGATCGATCAGGATGCACTTGAATCCGATGGAAGCGGCGGTTCGGTTAGCGTGGAGTCTGAAATCAATGGTTTCGAAGCCCAACTGCAAGGGCGGCTCAGCGACAAGTGGTTTATTTCGGCCGGCTATAGCTACATGGAAGGAGAAATCATTGGCGACCCGAACAAGCCCGCAGTGGAGGGAAACACTCCACGTGAATTACCGGAGCACATGTTTTCGCTCTGGAACCGCTACCAGCTCACCGAGAAATTCGGTCTGGGGCTAGGTGTGATCTATCAGGACGAGACTTACATTACAGAGGACAATGATACGGAACTTCCCAGCTATGTTCGCGTCGATGCCGCCGCCTACTACGACATTTCCGAGAACCTACGGCTACAGCTCAACATCGAAAACTTGACCGACAAACTCTACTTCCCGCATGCCCATGGCGACCATCAGGCCACGGTCGGGGCACCTATTAATGCCACCCTCGCCATCAGCGGAAGATTCTAGCTCCAGAAGCTAGTCCAAAAAAGATCGATCAGCTCCTCAGAAATAAAAATTCCTTCTACTGACGGCATAAGGATTGCAACTTTTGTAACGCCGCAACATAAGTTGACCTTTAACCAGATAAACTTTTACGATCATGACTACTCGCACCGAAAAAGACACCATGGGCCCCGTTGAGGTGCCTGCCGATAAACTCTGGGGTGCCCAGACTCAACGCTCGATCCAGAATTTCCCGATCGGCCCGGCCGCCTCCATGCCCATCGAGATCATCCACGCCTTCGGCTATCTAAAGAAAGCCGCAGCGCTGACCAATCAGGACCTTGGCGTGCTGCCAGCGGAAAGAGCTGAACTCATCGCCCAGGCCTGCGACGATGTCATCGCGGGCAAGCTCGATGATCACTTCCCACTCGTTATCTGGCAAACCGGCTCAGGCACCCAGAGTAACATGAACTGCAACGAAGTGGTGGCCAACCGCTGCCACATCATCGAAGGCAAGCAACTCGGCGAGGGCGAGCGCAGCATCCACCCGAACGACGACGTCAACAAATCCCAATCCTCCAACGACACCTTCCCCACCGCCATGCACATCGCGGGCTATAAGAAGCTGGTCGAGGACACCATCCCCAAGATCACCACCCTTCGCGACACTCTCGCCACGAAGTCGGAGGCCATGAAAGAGGTGGTCAAAATCGGCCGCACCCACTGGATGGATGCCACCCCGCTCACACTCGGGCAGGAATTTTCCGGCTACGTCTCGCAACTCGACCACGGGCTTAAGGCGCTGAAAAACACCCTGCCCCACCTCACCGAACTCGCCCTCGGCGGCACCGCCGTTGGCACCGGCCTGAACACCCCGAAAGGCTACGACGTAAAAGTGGCCGAGAAGATCGCTGAGCTGACTGGCCACCCCTTTGTGACGGCCGAGAATAAGTTCGAGTCGCTGGCCGCACACGATGCCATCGTCGAATCGCACGGTGCCTTGAAGCAGCTCGCCGTTAGCCTGAATAAGATTGCCAACGACATCCGCTTGCTCGCCTCCGGCCCACGCTCCGGCATCGGCGAACTCGTCATTCCGTCCAACGAACCGGGCTCCTCCATCATGCCCGGCAAGGTCAACCCCACCCAGGTCGAGGCCCTTACGATGGTCTGCTGCCAGGTGATGGGGAACGACACCACCGTCACCTTCGCGGGTGCCAACGGCCACTTTGAGCTCAACGTCTATAAGCCGGTCATGATCAACGCGCTGCTCCAGTCCGCCACGCTACTCGGTGATGCCTGCCAGGCCTTTAACGATAACTGTGCCATCGGCATCGAACCCAATCAGGCGCGCATCGATGAGCACCTGCGGAACTCACTCATGCTCGTCACCGCGCTCAACCCCCACATCGGCTACGACAATGCCGCCAAAATTGCGAAAAAGGCCCACGCCGAAAATACCTCGCTCAAGGAAGCTGCACTTGAACTCGGCCTCCTCACCGAAGAGCAGTTTGACGAGTGGGTCGTCCCTGCTTCGATGATCGGCGAGCTTTAGAGAATCCGCTGCAACTTGCTTCGGAAACGCAAACCTTTCTCCCTTCAATACAGAGCCGGCACTTAAACGGTAGATCAAATTTCTCCCCTCCAGAAAGCCTGTAATTGATTCGCCTGCCGACCGATGCGTTATCATGACATCTACATCGACAAAGAAAACAGTCGTTATCGGCGGCATTACGGGTGGGATCGGCTCCGCGCTGGCCCGCAATCTGGTCTCACAAGGATACCTAGTCACAGGTTACGCCCGTGACCAGGAGCGCATTGACACCCTGAATAAGGAGCTAGGCACGGAGGCGACCACCTGCGATGCGACGGACCCCGATGCTCTGAGAACGTGCCTGGAGGGCTTTTCAGAACAGCACGACAGGATTGATGCCTATGTTCATGCCATCGGTTCCATCTTTTTAAAGCCAGCTCACATGACCTCACCTGAGGACTGGCTCAAGACACTGCACCTTAATCTGAGCTCGGCCTTTTACGCCCTCGGAGCTGCTGCCAGGATCATGCAAAAGCAGGCCAGCGGCAACTGCCTCTTCTTCAGCACGGCGGCCGCCCAAACCGGAATTGCCAACCACGAAGCCATCGCTGCCGCCAAGGGCGGCATTGAAGCCATGGTCCGCTCCGCCGCCGCCACCTACAGCTCCAAGGGCCTCAGGATTAATGCTATCGCACCGAGTCTGACGGACACGCCTCTGGCCAGGCCTATCATCGGCAGCGAGAAAGCACTCGAAATCTCCAAACGGATGCACCCACTTGGTGCCATCGGCGATGCGGAAGACGTGGCCAGCTTGGCGGCCTGGTTGATATCGGACCAGGCGCGCTTTGTGACCGGGCAGACCTATGTCATCGACGGCGGCATTTCCACGGTCGTCCCGAAACCCAAAGCATGATGAAATCGCAAATTTTGTGCAGTTTACTGCTTTTCGGGCTGGCGGCTTCCGACTTGGAAGCATCAACCGATCAATTGTTTCCTGAACAAATCTCGGTCGCCGAGCAAGAATTCCAAAAGCTCGGTGAATACCGCTATGTTTATCGCTTCTTCTTCAACCTCTATGATGCGGCGCTTTTCGTGCCGAAAAATAAAACGGGCGAAGATGTCTTACAGGCGACTACTTCCTTCCACCTGCAATTTCGCTACCTGAGAGAAATCGACAAAAATATCATTTTAGAGTCGGCCGACCAAATGTTGGAGAAAAACCTCAGCCCGGCTGAACGTAAGCAGATCGCCGAGCGGGTGGACCGCATCAACCTAGCCTACACCACAGTTCGCGATGGTGATATGTCCTCCCTGACCTACCAGCCCGGCATCGGCACAACCCTCAAGATAAACGGCGATCCCAAACTCACCATCGAAGGCGAGGATTTCGCCAGACTTTACTTTCGCATCTGGCTCGGCCCGAAGGCCATCTCAACCAGCTTGAAAGACAATCTACTTGGTAACATTTAATTATGCTATTAATTTCGTGATTTATATTTCGCGATTCAATTGACGCACTACTGATTTCTATACTTGCATTCATGCGTGGGCTAGGACTGACTGCTATCATCAACCACATTTTATATGGCCGCTACGAAAAAAAAGACTGCAAAAAAATCCGCTACGAAAACCGCTGCGAAAACCGCTGAAGCCAAGAGCTTCATCGACAAGCCGATCAACCAGCAACTGAGCAAAGACGAGAAGATCGAGCTCTACAGCATGATTGTAGGGATCCGCCGATTTGAGGAGCGCTCGCTACGCGCCTACAACCAAGGCAAGATTGGAGGATTTCTTCACCTTTACATCGGCCAAGAAGCAGTGGCGGCCGGCATCGTTTCCCTGATGGAGGAAAACGATCACATCATCACCGCCTACCGCGACCACGGGCATGCCCTGGCAGTCGGCATGTCGATGAACGAGTGCATGGCTGAGATGTATGGCAAGCACACCGGTTGCTCCAAGGGTAAGGGCGGCTCGATGCACTTTTTTGCACCAGATAAAAACTTCTGGGGGGGTCACGGGATCGTGGCGGGGCAGACGCCGCTGGGGGCGGGCCTCGCATTTGCTCTTAAATATAAAAAGATCAAGGGCTGTGCGGTCTGCTTCCTCGGCGATGGTGCGGTCAACCAAGGGGTCTTTATGGAGACCTTAAATCTTGTCTCGCTCTGGGATATTCCCGTGGTTTTCGTGATCGAGAATAATGGCTATTCCATGGGCACCAGCTTAAAACGTTCTTCGGCTGAGGAAAACCTCGCCCACCGCGCCGACGGCTTCGACATTGCCTGGGAGGTCTGCGAAGGTCACGACGTTTTCGAAGTCCGTGAAGTCGCCAATCGCGCCATGACCCGTGCCCGCGAAGAGCACAAACCCTTCCTCCTCGAAATCCGCACCTATCGCTACCGCGGTCACTCTGTGGCCGACGCCAATCACGAAAAATACCGGACCAAGGAGGAAATCGAGGAATACAAGAAAAACAAGGACCCGATTAACGTGGTGAAGCAGCACCTCCTTCAGGACGGCACCCTTACTGAGGATCTGGCCAAACAAATCGACAAGGAAAAGAAAGAAGAGGCCGAAGCTTCCACTCGATTTGCCGACGATAGCCCAGTCGCCCCCCGCGAAGAAATCCAGACCGATGTTTACTGGGAGGTCGATAACGACACCGAAGGTAAGCTAAAGGGAACCTATTTCTTCAACGACGTATAACTCCGTCCTCCGACCTCCGACCTCCGACCTCCGAAACACTATGCCTCTCATCACTTACCGCGAAGCCATCAAGCAAGCGCTTGCTGAAGAAATCGAGCGCGACGAAAACGTCGTCGTCATGGGCGAGGAAGTCGCTCAATACAACGGGGCCTACAAGGTCACTGAAGGGCTCTGGGAAAAATACGGCGACGATCGTCTGATCGACACGCCGATTTCCGAAGCCGCCTTCTCCGGCCTTGCCATCGGGGCCGCCGCCCTCGGCATCCGTCCCGTTGTGGAGCTGATGTTCATGTCTTTCAGCTATGTTGCGATCGACCAGTTGTTTAACAATGCGTCTTTCTGCCGCTACATGTCCGGCGGCTTGATGAATATCCCGATCGTGGTGCGCGGTCCGGCCAATGGTGGCACCAACGTGGGCGCGACCCACTCGCATACTCCGGAAAACATGATCGCCAACCACCCGGGACTGAAGGTGGTCTGCCCGTCGAATGCCTACGATGCCAAGGGTTTGATGAAGACCGCTATCCGCGACAACGACCCTGTCTTCGTCATGGAAAACACCCTCCTCTATGGGGAGAAGTGGGAAGTGCCGGAAGAAGAGTATACCATCGAACTGGGTGTGGCCAACATCCTAAAAGAAGGCACGGACGTGACCATCGTCTCGCACGGGCGCTGCGCCATCATCTCGCTCAACGCAGCTAAGATCCTCGAAGAGAAACATGGTATCAGTGCCGAAGTCGTCGACCTGCGCTCCATCCGCCCGCTCGATGAGGAGACCATCCTCAAGTCGGTCCGTAAGACCAACCGTGCGGTCCTGGTCGAGGAAAATAAGCCCTTCTGCGGCGTGGACGCACAAATCTCTCACATGATCCAGTATAGAGCCTTCGACTATCTCGACGCACCCATCCATCGGGTATCGGCCATCGACGCACCACAAGTCTACGCGAAGGAGCTGGAAAACTGGCAAATTCCTAATGAAGAGCGCATCATCGCCTCCGTGCTCAAATGCTGCGGCTAATATCCCCAAAAACACCTTGTCCCGGCGTAGCTCAACAAGCGAAGCCGGATCCAATTCTCCCGCACTCCAATACTTTAATATAATGGCTACACTCATCGACATGCCCAAACTCAGCGACACCATGACGGTGGGCACGCTGGTCAAATGGTTAAAAAATGAAGGCGATCCCGTCGAAAGCGGCGACATGATCGCTGAGGTCGAAACCGACAAAGCCACCATGGAAGTCGAATGCTTCGACGACGGCGTGCTGCTCAAGCAGTATTGCAAAGAGGGTCAGGAAGTGCCGGTCGGAGGTGCAATCGCCGCCGTTGGTGAAAAAGGCGAAGAAGCGCCAGTCGTCGAAAACGAGCCACCAGCTTACGACGACGATTCCGGCGAAAAGGAAAAGGAAGAGGAAGCACCGGAAGCGCAGAAAGATTCAAGCGCCACAGATTCCAAGAGCGAAGCAAGCCAGTCGGTCGAAAGTAAAAAATCCGACAGCACACCCGCTGAAGTGCCCGCCGCACCGAGCACGGATTCCGGCGACCGGATCAAAGTTTCTCCCCTAGCCCGAAAGATTGCCGCCGATAAGGGCATCGATCTCGCTACGATCAAAGGCAGCGGCCCCGGTGGACGCATCCTCAAGGAAGACGTGCTCAATGCCGAGCCCTCCACTTCCCCATCAGGCGGCGCAGTCGCAGCCGATAAGGGCAGCAGCGCACCAGCCGGCCCTGAGCCTGTCGAAAGGGCCGCCACGCTCGAGGCACTCGATCTCCCCGTCAGCAACATGCGGAAGAGTATCGCCAAGGCACTGGTTGCCTCGAAGACGCAGGCCCCGCATTTCTACCTCCAGATCGAAGTGAATGGCGCCCCGCTGGCTGCGATGCGCAAAGAGCTCAATGCCAAGCTGGCTGAATTACCGAAGGAACATGGCGGCACCAAGTTTACCGTCAACGATCTCACGCTGAAGGCGGCAGCCGAAGCCGTGCGCCGCGTGCCCGCAATCAACCGTTCCTGGGAAGGTGATACCATCAAACAGCACCCCAACGTCCACCTCGCTTTCGGCGTGGCGGTCGACGAAGGCCTGGTCACACCTGTCATCCGTGCGGCCGAAACCAAAAGCCTGCGCCAAATCGGTGCCGAAGCCAAAGTCCTAATCAAAAAGGCGCGGGACAAGAAGCTCGCTCCCGATGAGATGAGCGGCTCCACCCTCACGGTCACCAACCTGGGCATGTTCGGCATCTCCGACTTTTACGGCATCATCAATCCGAACAATGCAGCGATCCTCAGCATCGGTGCGACGATCAAGAGACCTGTGGTCAACGAGAACGATGAGATCGTCGTCGGCCAAACGATGAAGGTCGGTCTCTCCGGCGACCACCGCGTCATCGACGGGGCCGTAGGTGCCCAATACTTGCAGGCCCTCAAGGAAATCCTCGAGACACCCACGCTCATGCTGGTGTAGCTCAAATGAAAAAGACCGACCCTTTGATCTCCCTACAAATCTCCGTGTATTCGCTCGACGGCAAAGCCCGCGAAGCGGTGCACTGCTATCTCGACGCGTTGGACGCCACCGGACTGGAGCGCGACACGGGCACCATGTCCACCGTCGTCTGGGGCGAAGCAGACGAAGTGTGGGACGGCCTACGCAAAGCCTACGAGACCGTCGCCGCGCAACACAAAATCGTCGTCAACGTAGGAATGAGCAACATCGCTCCGCTCCCTGCCCGCGCTGCTGGAAGCCGTTAATCATTCGCCCTCTGCCTTTATCGACATGATTCTAAGAGTCACTAAATACGGGGAGCCGATTTTGCGCAAAGTGGGCGCGAAAATCAGCAATTTTGACGACTCGCTGGCACAACTCGCCGACGACATGGTGGAGACCATGTATGACGAGGAGGGCATCGGCTTGGCCGCACAGCAGATTGGCAAAGCTCTTCAACTCTTCGTGGTCGATGTGCGCCCGCCTGAAGGCACCGAGATTGCTTTCAGCTATAGCTACAATGGTCGGCAACCGCCGCTCGATCTCTTTATGCCGATGGCGATTTGCAACCCGAAGATCACTATCATTGATGCCCACGAGGATGCTTACGAAGAAGGCTGCCTCTCCTTCCCCGGCATCAATGGCAATGTTGATCGACCGCTCGCCGTGCGCTGTGAGTTCCAGGATGAGCAGGGCAACGCCCATACCCTCGAAGCCGACGGCCTGCTCGGCCGCTGTATCCTGCACGAAGTGGACCACCTCAACGGCGAACTCTTCATCGATAAGATGGACAAGCGCGACCTGAAGAAAAACGAGGCCAAAATTAAAAAGCTCAAAAGGGAATCCCGCGACTTTTTAAAGTGCCAGTAGGGACTTCGTTTTCAATGTTCATCAGCCGCCACTGCGCACCCGCGGCACATCCCGGGCATCGAAATGCAGGATGTATTTTTGCGCGAAAAAGTCGCCTTCACCGAGTTCTTTTTCCAGATCGATGGTCAACCGTGGCCGAATCCCAATCGCCTCGAACTCCGGCTCCAGCTCTCCACCCTTCCAGTAAAGCACCCCGTTCGGAATCGAGTTGCGCTGCCCCTTCCGTAGGTTGCCTTTGATCCAGCTGAAATACTCCGGCAGGTTTTTCACGGCGCGGCCAGTGATGAAATCGAATTGTTTATTGACCGACTCGGCCCGGCACTGGCGAGCATCGACATTTTTCAGGCCGAGCCGATCCACGATATCTTGGACAACGGCAATCTTCTTACCGATCGAATCGATCAACGCAAACTGCGCCTGCGGGTAGCAGATCGCCATTATCAAACCGGGAAAGCCTCCCCCCGTGCCGACGTCCATCACCCGCGCACCATGCATTAACTTCAGGTGATTCGTGATCGCCAGGCAGTGCGCCAGGTGCCGCTCCTCCAGATGCTCGATATCCTTACGCGAGATCAGATTAATCTTTTCGTTCCACTCGCGGATGAGCGCTGCCCAATCGACCAGCACTGGCCAGGCGGACTCGGGCACTGAAGGAAATCTGCCTTGCAAGCCGTTCATCCCTCAACCTTCGCCCGCAAGTCGTGCTCTAACTCAGCCAGGTCGCGGGGGAATTTGCTGCTGAAACGTTTGGTTACTCCCGTCTCGGGGTGGATGAACCCGATACTGGAGGCATGTAAGGCCTGCCGCTTGCAGCCATAGGGCGAACCTGCCCCTCGCTCGGTAGCCTGTTTGAAATCGGGATGATAAAAGCGGTCGCCGAGCAGGGGCGCGCCAGCGCGGGCGGCATGAATACGAAGTTGGTGCTTGAGCCCGGTCTCCAGACGCAAGCGTAGGCGGGAGACGGTGTGTTGCTCGCCCCTTCCGGTCGGCCAGGAAATCGTATCGAGCACTTCGTAGTGGGTGATCGCCTCGGTGGCACCCTCAGTCGGCTCGTCAAAAACCGTCTGTTCCATGCCGCTTTCATCGAGCTTAAACCAGCTGCGCCAAGTTCCTCTTCGGGATGCCAGCTTTCCATCGCCCAAGGCCAAATACTCGCGAATGAAACTGTGATCGCGCACTTGACGGACCAAATGCTCACGGGCCTCAGCGTTCATCGCAAAGCAGAGTAAGCCGCTGGTGTATTGGTCGATCCGGTGCACCGGGAGGGGCGTGAGGCCCGTGCGGTTGACGCGGTTGCGGTCGAGTTCGAGCGCACCTTTGCCCTGCAGGTAAGTCTCGAGGAGGCTGAGCACCGATGGCTGGCTCTTCCCAGGCAGGGGGACCGAAAGCAGCCCCGGACCCTTGCTCACGATAGCCAGCGAACTGTCGATGTAGAGCAAGTTGACCTGAGCGTGGATGCGGGTCGGCATGCGCTTGAAAAAGACCTTTGCCCCCGGCAAGGGTTCACCCATCCGCAAGCGATCGCCCGGATCTTCGAGCAGGTGGTGGGGCTTCGCCAGCGGTTGCCCGTCCAACTGGACGCGGCCGCGTGCGAACCACTCCTTCACGCGCTTCTTCGGGCTATCAGGATAGGCGCGCAGGAGCCATTCAAGCGCGGTCTTTTGTTGAGGTTGTGCTGTCTCTTTCAATAAAAGGTATTTAGGTGTCGTGATCGAATTTCTCCAAGGAAAAAGAGGCTAGCCATACAATGGAGTGGGTCGAGCAATAAAACCGAAGTCGTGGTCCGGCATCCGGTGCGGCGTAAGATTATCATACTACTGATTCTGCTGGAAACGCAGGTGTCGTCACGGCGATTTCCTCATTGATACTCGGATTCGTCGGCCCTCGGGAAGGCCTCGTGCACGAGCGCAATATTTACCTGCTTCTTTTCGGCATCGCCTTCCTTTATTTCGCCGCCCGCTCCAACCGCCTGGATCGTTTTCTGGATCGAATGATCAACAAGATGCTGGAGCATTATACTGACATCCGGCCAAGAAGCCTTTTCAAGCTGTTAACCATAATGCAAGAGTTGAAGGAACAAGACGAAGAAATACAGGAAGAGGGAAATTAGCCCTTTCCACCTCCGACTTTTTTGGACAAGTTTCCTGAGAGCCTCCGGTCCAAGTCATAGGCTGCGCTTATCATCGCCAGATGGGTGAAGGCCTGCGGCACATTGCCTAGGAACTCGCCCTTGGGCCCGAGTTGTTCGGAAAAAAGCCCGAGGTCGTTGGAGTAACCCAACATCTTTTCGAAGAGGTAGCGCGCGCGTTGGAGGTCTCCCATTCGGGAGACGCACTCAATATACCAAAAGGAACAAATCGAAAACGTGCCTTCAGTGCCGTCCAATTCATCCGAGAAGGACTCACCTACTCGGTAGCGGTAAACCAACGAGTCCTGCACTAGGTCTTCGGTGATGGCTTGGAGCGTGGTCAACCATTTGGGATCGGTCGGGCTGATCAGGCGGACCAGCGGCATCATCAAGGTAGACGCGTCCATGGAAGTCGTGCCCTTGAACTGGACGAAGGCTTCCCGCTCTGCGTCCCAAAAATTCTCGAAGATGTCCTCGTAGACCGCATCGCGCACGGAGGTCCATTTCTCAAGCGGCGCCGGCAGGCCTCGCTTATGCGCCAGACGAATGCCGCGATCCATCGCCACCCAACACATGATACGCGAATAGAGGAATTCGTGATGCCCTCCGCGCACCTCCCATATACCCGAATCGGCCTCAGACCAGTGCTCGCAAACGTAATCGAGCACACGGCCCAAGCTCTTCCAGAGCTCCTGCGAGATCGGCGAGCCGTATTTGTCGTAAAGATAGACCGAGTCCATGACCTCCCCGAAGATATCGAGCTGCAACTGATTATGATTGGTCGAACCGATCCGCACGGGGCTGGACTGTCGATAGCCCTCCAGCTCATCCAAGTGGAATTCCCCTTCGAGCTTGGCCCCATCGATGCGATACATCGTCTGCAGAGTCTCCCCTTCTTTCAGTTCGTTGATGCGGCTTTCGAGCCAATGCATAAAGGCCTCGGCCTCTTCCGTATAGCCTAGCCGCATCAAGGCGTAGGTGCTGAAGGAGGCATCCCGCAGCCAGGTGTAGCGGTAGTCCCAATTCCGCTCGCCGCCGACTTCATTGGGAAAGCCAAAACAGGGCGCGGCAATGATCGAACCGTGCTTGCGGGAGGTCAGCAGCTTCAGCGCCAGTGCGGAGCGGTGCACCGCCTCCCGCCAACGACCGTCATAAGTGCAACGGCCGATCCACCAGCGCCAGTAGTTGCAGGTGCGCTTGAACGACTCGACTGAATAGTCCGTGCCAGCACAAGGACTCTCCTCTCCTCCTTCGGCGGCCCCTTCCATGATGAATGTGACTTTTTCATCCGCGCTGAGCGAGAACTCGGCGTAGCCGTCTCTCCCCTCGATCTCCAGCGGCAGGTCAGCACGAAGACGAACGGAGAGTCCGTCGTCACCCCGGGAACGAAAGACCAGAGTATTGTCCTGCTCACGTTCACAGTCGTGCTGCGCGCGTGCGTAATTAAAGCGGGGCTGAAAGTAGAGCCGAAAACGGACCTGCCCGTGCACGCATTTCACGCGGCGCACTAAGGCCTGCTCGCAATCTTCCTTCCCGCAGACAACCATGTAGTTGGAAATCTCCGCAATCCCTTCTTCGGAAAGGAAGCGAGTAATCAGGACGTTTGTGTCGGGCAGGTAGAGATGCTTTTCACGAAAAGAGGTGAGTTGCGGCTCAATCTGGTATTTCCCACCCTTCTTGGCATCGGCATTCGCACAAAATATTGAGGGCGAATCAAACTCGGGAAAACATAGAAAATCGATCGACCCGTTCAGCCCGACCAGTGCAGCCGTCTTCAGGTCGCCTATGATGCCGTAGTCTTCGACCGGGGTGTAATCCTGCTTCGTCTCTACATGCTCTGACATAATAATCAGTATGCACCATATCTAACTGCGTTCAAGAGAACAGACAATTCCGCTCTGTGCCAATACGGGGAGCTGTGAGAAACGTCGGCGACCCCATTTGACGCTATTCGCATAGCATCACTACAATGATCACTTAAATTACACAGGGTATTAATGTAAAAAAGACTTGCCTTGAGTGCTGCTTTCTTTAGGTTTTGGGGATGGAGTATTTGAGGCGAGGGCGTTTTCGGGGTCGGCATTTGGTGCATGGGCAGGAGGGGGTGTATCATGTGACGAGTCGGACGTCTTGTGGGCAGTTTCTCTTTGATGATGAAGCGAAGGGGCGGTTCTTGA
>Ga0307966_1001862_pt1 | contig 16369 bp, 10 predicted proteins | sample OrgLakmetagen646_FD_203141 | JGI IMG/M metagenome (GOLD analysis project Ga0307966, IMG submission 203141) | Saline water microbial communities from Organic Lake, Antarctica - #646 | ecosystem: Environmental > Aquatic > Non-marine Saline and Alkaline > Saline | place: Antarctica: Organic Lake... | reverse complement strand
CCAATATAAGAATTCCTTGGTAATTTTCTTCTTTTGCTTAACCCGATAAAAAGTAACCTGAGGTGTTAATACAATTGGTATATCAATTTCTGGCACAATAGTAACTCTACCCATTGTTCCTTTATGTGTAATTAACACATCGCCTTTTTTACTAGGTGGAATTCTTAGATTATCAGAGATTTCTTTTGGAATAAATTTACAATTCTCAAAATCTATAGCACTATTCACAATATCATTTGCCATTATGAATGGAATACCCTGATCAACATAATCTGATGATTTTGGGTGTAATTCACCATGATTTCCATCTCTATTTGGATGAATGAGATTTCTATCAATTAAATCCTGAATACTTATGCGTTCCCACCCCTTCGGTATCTCCTCTTCCAACTCTTGATTATAAACCATCTCTCCATCGCTAGATTTATAGGGCTTTCCTTCCAGTTCTGGCTTACCGATACTTTCTGCGTACTCTTTAGAGATAGGAAACTCAAACTCCTCAAACCAATACCGATAGATAGCTTTAGCCGTCTCCTCCAGCTTTTGGTTAATCTGTTCATTTAACTCAATACGGTCCACCACGGTATTATATTCCGCTACAATCTCACGCTGCTTTTCGATAGGTGGGACTGGGAGTTCCATGTTCAAAAAATCTTCCCACTCTAAACTCCCGCGAACTCCACCAACAGCTAAAAAACAAGCCTCCCGATCAAACTCTTCCCGTCTCATCCACATCATAAGATAGTCCGGCAATAATTTGGTTTCATCAACAACCCGAAAAACGGGATAAGCCTGAGATATAATCGCCTCATCATAATCTTTAAGAATTGCGACCGGCATTTTCTTATCCCTTCGAACCTGCATGATACTACAGGCAAACTGATTCTTTCGGATGATCTTGTAGTTCTTCATGTTTGCTCCCACCGTATTTGCTACGGACGGAATAAACTCTTTGGTAATGCTCAGACCAAGTAGCCTGTCAATCTTTAAATCCTTGTTGCGTTCATCAACAAGTTGAATAAAATCCTCGATTCGTCTATAGTTTGATCTCATAACCAAGATCTTTAAATATGTTTTGCAATTCTTTTTTAGACTCTTCTTCCTTCTTTAATAACTCTGAGAACTCTGTTTGAAGGGTGCTCATTTTTTCATCGAAATCAATGATCTCGTCCCTGTTCACAAATTCAATATATTTGCTTGGTACCAATGAATAGTCTTTATCCCGCACCTCATCAATGGATGCCGAATAACAGAACTCTGGTTCATCTTCATAGCTATTATTTTCAAGCTGCCAATCATGATATGTAGAATAAACTTGGTCAATATCACCTTCTAACAGCTGAATATATTTCTTTTCAAATGGTGACCCCATTTCCCTTAAATCCAAAAATAATATCTCATCCTCTCTATCCCGATACTCTTTTTTTGTCTCATTTAGCTCTACCGTTCGTTTCTTTTTATTGTTGTTCAATATCCAGATAGTAACACTGATATTTGTGGTGTAGAACATATTTTGCGGCATTACCAAAATCGCTTCTACTATACGGTTTTCAATCAGCTTTTTGCGGATCTCATACTCATCCCCGCCACCTGAAAGGGCTCCGTTTGCCAGAATAAATCCAGCCACACCATTCTGAGACAGCTTAGAAACCATATTCAAGATCCAGGCATAATTGGCATTACTGGTGGGTGGTACGGGATACCCATCCCATCGGGGGTCGTCTTTCAGCTCATTATCAGCTCGCCAATTCTTCTGGTTAAAGGGCGGATTGGCCATAACGTAATCCGCCTTCAAATCCGGGTGCTGATCTTTCGCAAAAGTATCGGCCGGTTCGTCCCCAAGGTTCGCAGAAATACCGCGAATAGCCAAGTTCATCTTTGCCAACTTATATGTTGTCGCTGTGTACTCCTGGCCGTATATAGAAACTTTTTTCTTATTTCCATTATGAGCTTCAATAAACTTGACGGACTGCACAAACATACCGCCGGAACCACAGGCCGGATCATAAATAACCCCTTCATACGGTTCAATTAATTCGGCAATTAGGTTTACGATGCTTTTGGGAGTGTAAAACTCACCTTTACCTTTCCCCTCTGCCAGTGCAAATTTACTTAGAAAGTATTCATACACACGTCCTACAATATCCTGCTCTTCGTCTTTGAGGGTATCAATATTGTTAATAGTATCAATGAGTGCAGACAACTTACTCACATCCATATTGAGCCGAGAGAAATAGTTGTCAGGTAATGCACCTTTCAATGCCGGGTTATTCTTTTCTACCGTGTTCAGGGCCGTATCAATTTTCAGGGCTATATCGTCCTGCTTGGCGTTATCCTTTATAAAACTCCAGCGGGCTTTCTCCGGCAAAAAGAAGACATTCTTCATGTTGTAGAACTCCTTCCTCTCAATGAAGTCCTCTTTGCCTTCTGCAATCAGTTCCTCTTTCCGCTTTTGAAACTTATCACTGGCAAATTTTAGAAAGATGAGGCTCAGGACCACATGCTTATACTCCGAAGATTCAACCGTACCCCTTAATTTATTTGCCGAGTCCCACAGCGTTTCTTCGATAGATTTTTCTTTTTTCTGCTTCTTAGCCTTTTTAGCCATCCGTATGTTCTTTTTTGTAATTGGTGATGAATTCTTTGTACCACATCAAAATATCGACTAAAGAATAGAACATGGCACTGAGTGTGTAAATTGAACCGGTGTCTTTGCTTGTATGGTTTCCGATTTCACTCGTAACATTGTAAATACTTTTCCCCTGGCTACTCAAAAATGAAGGTAAAACAGCATTTCGTTGGTAGTTGAAATTTTTTCCATTGGCAGTTTCACCTTCCAGGTAAATTAAAGCACCGATGATATTATTTACTTGTGTTCTTGAACCCGAAGAGCTTACATATTCTTCAGGAATCAAAGGATCTCCATCGTAAACACCCAAATCGTATAATCTACTCAAGACCTTTTCAAGAACTGGCCTAATTTGTGCTATCTGGCCTTTGATGATTGAGGGATCTGTTTGTCTTTTTTTGACAACTCCATACAGTTGAAGAAGCGTATTTGCTGAATGTTTTCCTAATCCACCGTCATTTAAAAATTGTAACAAGCCTGGAAACTCTTTTATAAACAGATGCCGATTTACCTTCTTCTGATTCGTAATAATGTATTCGAGCGCCTCTAATTCCTGGTCATCTTTATCAAAAGCTTCAACATCATTGGCCTTTAAATAACCAGCCAGTTTCTCTTTAAAGCCTGATAATACACAATATGGTATCCAAAGGTCATTTTCTTTAAATATGGTATTTATATCATCAATAGCTTTAGTGACGTACTGCTCATCAAGCGTATCATCATCACGATTTAAAAAGCACTTGGCATCTAAAATTATGCCGTTATATAACGTCGGAGAATCTCTCAATGACGCGATTCCGTCATCAAAATTATCAAACCATTTCAAAAATGCATTGTCATAATGCTCTTCAAGCAGTCCATTTAGCGCAGCTGAAACATCACGTTTATCGTCTATATGTAATATTCTGATCATGTTATTCGTCCCTTGTGATAGTGTCTATTGTATCCCAGTTTGGTGATTTACCAATCGATAGTGGGAATTTCAATCTTATTTCAAAGGAAAAAATTGAGTCATTAGGTCTTACAATTTCTACTTCTCCTTTTAACGATTTCATTGCTTTATTTACATGAGATAAGCCTATTCCTTTATTATTGCCTCCCCCCTTTCCTACTCCTCTTTCAAAGACTTTCTTTGGATCATCATCATCCTCGATAATTTCACCTGTATTACGTACAACTACTTCAATCCAGTTATCCGATACATCAACTTGATCGATTATATTTCCTGATGAATCCTTTATATCAGTGTAACTCGTTGTGTCAAAGTTATCTCTTATTAATATCTCAATTAACTTTTCTCCCTTATAATTACTAAAACCGTGATTTCTGGCATTTTCAATAACATTTGTAACAATCATTCTTAACAGAGCCTTGTCAACTTTTAATTGGTACGACTCAATATTAGTGCCACCAGGCTCTACCGATGTTTCTTCTTCTACGATGTAATCAAATCCTTTGTATTCGCTACACAAATTCAATAAATAATCTTTTAGTTTTACCCACTGTGGATTTTGATTTTTCGGATCAAATTTTAAGATGGTTTTATAGTCCCTCACGAACGATGACATTTGATGAAGTGATCGTTCTGTAGCATTGATCTTTTCTTCTACCGTGTCGTATAAACTGGGGTCTGCCCCCTCTTTAATTTCCCGAATTGGTTCAGTAAGATCTATCACTTTTTTACTCTTTGATTTTTGCACCATATAGACTTTAATATCTCTGAATGCCCCTTTTAATATGGAAAGCTCATTTTTCAATGTGTGGTGCATATCATGAATCAGGTCAAACTCATCAGAGAATAATTTTTCCTTCTCGATATTTAGCGATTCAATTTTATTTCTTGCTATGCCTGTAATCCATTCGTTAAATAGCCTGGCTTGCTCCTGCTTTTCAGGTACGCGGATAACGATATTTAATAAATCCGATTTGTTTATATGAGGTATTGTTGTGCCTTTCGTATATCTTTTCACTTGATTTTTTACAAACACAGTATTTAGTTCAAAAATCAAATACTCAGGATCAATTTCAGGGGTGTCAATACGAAGAGAATAAACATTACTCCCCAAAAATATTGGGTTATTATTAAACTGAAATAATGTAGGCTTGAGTACTCCACCCACAGTACCCACTAATAATGCATCTTCATTCAATAGTGGCTGATTATTTGAGTACTTCCTTTTCTTTGGAAGGCTTTTATAATCTAAAACATAATCTGATGGTTCATCGCTAAGCTCTGTCATATTTACAAAAGGATGTTCTTGGGTAACCCTCTCTCTTTTCGGTCTTATAACATTCACTAAATCACAAAGCTTCATAAGCTTTTCTGAATCTGACCTTTCGTGTACTTCAGGAAAATAAATTGGACTTATATGTTTATTTACACTTAGGTTATCATTCATGTCAAGAATTGATGAAAAATCCACTTCCCGGGATATGTTTTGAACTTTTTCTCTTTTCTGAATCAGTTCAGATACAGAACATGATGTAATATCAAAATCACTTTGGCTCTGCCTATCAAATTCCATCAAATCAAAAAAATAGGTCGAATTAACACCTTGCAAATTCAGTATCACCAAATTTAATGAGATAGACATATGTGGAGGAGTAAATCTTCGAGGAAGTTTTATGATTGTATCAAGCCATCCATTTCTTATTAGTTTTTCTCTTAAATTTATTAAAGACTTACGCTTACCACTTAAAAAGCTCTCCGGAAGTATTAGATAAGCTTTTCCAGTTTCTTTTAATCTTAATATTGCCAGACTTGTATATACCTCTTCAATTGAACTAATTTCTACTTCTGTATTTATAATCTCTTCTGCCCAGAACGACTTTGGTATATTCCCAAAAGGAGGAAGAGAAATTATAATGTCAGAATCCTGCTGTTGCTGACTTGAGATTGAAGTACAATTTATTCTAACATTTGAATATCCCTTTAAAGCAACCCTTAAACCTGACTGAATTGATCTTATCTTTTCTTCAGCATTAATTTCAATCTCTGTTTTAGCTTTTTCTTCTTCCGTTAAGAAAGGAATAAAGTCCGCAAAGGAGGAATGTACTTCAGTAATTTTGTGGGTATTTTGTCCAACTAAAAAAGACTGAATAAATTTAGACAGTTCGTCAGGAATTACGGCTTCATTTGAATAACTAGATCTATTGAGTTTTTGTAGTTTAGCTACCAGCTCATCAAAATGTCTTGTTGATAATTTGTGAAATCTCCAATCAATGCGCCTTACTATTTTTACAAGCTCACCCAGTCTCTCGTTGATGTAATCTTCATTATCAAATACAAATTCTTCATTGCAAGACTCGCCCCCATAAAGTTCTGTATATTGATTAATTAAATTGGTGATAACACTACAATCCAGCCGTTCTGGCTCACTATACGTCCGGAAGATTAATTGGGCTGTTGAAAGATTTCTTAATGCGAATTGTTTATGAACAGCATCATACCTGAGGAATAGCAGATAGCAGAGTATAAAATCGAGTATCCTTCTATCTGAACTTCTATATAAATATTCTTTCAGCTCTTTTTCTATTTCATCAATGCTGTTATGCATCTGATTCTTTAGTGAAATGACACCAAAGTAATTATCAAATAGCTCACTGTTCTTTTTAACACATTGCTCAACAGCGTCTTCAGTTACATCTTCAATAGGATCTTCATCTATATATTCTAAATACCCCTCGTTTAACATTGATACCAACTCTAGTATCGGTAAAGGACTATCATGTCTATCCAAAACAGACCCAATTGCATCAATCAATATTTTATTTTCTTTCATCATGGTTAATAAACTTTTCTTCAGTTGACTATGAATAAAGGTATAATCAACTTGTGCACTCAATCTGCACAGAACATACCACCCCATGTCGATAAACAAAAACGCCCTTTTACGCTACCAGGTTTTAGACCGCTGCTTCCGCAATACCGGACGAAAATATTTCTGGCAGGATCTTCTTGATGAAATCAATAAAGCGCTGGAAGAATTTAATGGTCCGGCCAGCGGAATCAAAAGACGGCAGCTCTTTGATGACATAAAGTTTATGGAGAGCGATCAGGGCTGGACAATCCCATTAGATCGGAAGAAAGATGGACGTAAGGTGTACTATCGGTATACCGATTCAGAATTTTCTATCAGCAATCAGCCGCTAAATGAAAGTGAAGTCTCACAGATTCAGGCGGCCATTTCTGTACTCTCACGATTTGCCGGAGCTCCACAATTTGAGGCCGTGCAGGAGATGCTACCGGTTTTAAAAGACAGGCTTGGGTTAAATCATACCTCCAAAGAAGTAATCGGACTGGAATCAAATATAGACCTGAAAGGAATCGGATATCTCTCCAGGTTATATGATGCCATCACCAAAGAGGAAGCATTAGAAATTGAATACCAGGATTTTAAATCGGATGAACCGTTTACACTTACATTTCACCCCTACTATCTAAAACAGTATAACAACCGGTGGTTTGTGCTAGGGTTAAATGAAGAGCTGGATATTCCTACCTGGAACCTTGCACTCGACAGAATTGAATCAATCAACCAAACGCGTAAACAGTACCGACCAACCGATATAGACTGGAATGACTATTTCTATGACATTATAGGTGTCACCCGATTTCAAGACAAGGAATTAGAGACAGTTGTATTGGAGTTTGAAAAACAAATGGCACCTTATGTTGAGACAAAACCGCTACACCCCAGCCAAAAATCAGAGTGGGCAGACGACAAACTGCGAGTAACTATTGAGGTTATTTCGAATTATGAGTTGGAGTCTTTGATTTTGTCTTTTGGAGAGAAGGTGAGTATTAAAGCCCCAGGTCATCTCGCTGAGACAATAGCTGCTCGTATAGAGCAAATATTTCAAGATTTTAAAAAAATAGAATAACCACTCTTTTATTTTAAATATCTATTGCTTCCACTCATACATAAATTCATTAATGGATGTTAGTGTGAAATCTCCCCTTGAACTTGATGGTTGACAGACCTTAAAAAACGATTCAAGTTCTTCCATTCCACCATGAGCATAAAAGAAAATGTGGTCATCTTGATCGGCTATTGCATATTTGGATAGCTTCATGATATAACCAGAAAACTTGCGTCCATCTTCATTCCAATAGCCGGAAACGATGGCAAATCTAGGCTCATTTGGGCGCTCATTAATTACATCTTCGATACACCTCTGAACTTCATATGAGTTTATTCCATGCTCTCGATCTGTTAAGTCATTTAATATATCAATTACATACTCACATTCAGTGATATCCAGGGGGCACCCGCACCTAATCGACTCTTCAAGAACGTGTTCTTTCGTCCAAAAAGACAGGGCTATGTTTCTCTTCTTAAGTTCTTTAATCAATTTTTCAGTTGAAAATGAATTCATGTACTCTATCGTATTATTTAAATTTTATAAGCCAATAGTCAATATCTTAGGCTCTAACTCGAAAAGCTTCTGCTGATTTGGTAAATTTTACTACAACTATTTAATCAACGTTAACTTTTTGGTGCTCGTAAACTCTCCCGCCTGAATTCGGTAAATATAAGCCCCACTTGAAAGCCCGGACGCGTCAAAGGAAGCTGTGTGCCAACCGGCTGACCGTTTACTATCCACAAGTATAGCCACCTTTTGACCGAGCATATTATAGATGGTGAGCTGTACATCTGCTGCCTGTGGGATTCCGTAACGTATCTGTGTAGTTGGATTGAACGGGTTGGGATAGTTTTGCTGGAGGGTAAATTCGACAGGAGCCTCTCCAAGTTCGTTTGAGACGGTAGTGCCAATGTTAAATGTGAAAAATTCGCTCCATTCTGATGCTCCGCCTTCATTAGAGGCTTTGACTCGCCAATAGTAATCGGCTCCACTATCCAGTTTGTTTGTGGGTACAAAGGTGGTGGCTGTAAGAGTAGAATCGAGTGCTATACTTGAAAAGTCTTGGTCTGAAGCCAATTGAAAGCTGTACTGGTCAGCCCGGTCAGCCTCATTCCAGCTGAATTCAGGTAAGAGGGTGTTTACGCTTGAATTATTAGCTGGCGTTGACAGTATTGTTATACTTGGCGCTGCTAAAATCGTGGTAAAGCTCCAGATCTCGCTCCAGTCGCTTTCTCCAGCTTCATTTATTCCACGCACACGCCAGAAATACTGGCTGTCGTACGTAAGATTTTGTGTAAGATTGAATGTGGTATCACTGACAGATTTATTTACAATAGGACTTTCAAAACTTTCATCAGCTGAAATTTGAAATTTATACTCCACTGCATTTTCAGTTTCGTTCCAAATAAAATCCGCATCAATTGATGTATTTTCATTTTCATCCGAGGGTGAAATAAGATTTACTATCCCTGGGCTTAAAAGTGTTTCAATATCAAAATTAACAACCTCATACTGTACTTCAACAGTAAACTCATATCCACCACTTTCAGAGGCTGGTGATACCCATTCAAAATTCAACGACGTTTCTTCCCCATTTTCCAATATTACTTGATTTGAACTTTCAACTAAACTGCCCTCTTGATCTATTAAACTTACATCTGACTCGCCCGTAATACCACCAATATTTTTTAGATTCACATCTACATTTAAGACTTCTCCACTTAAAATTGGTGAGTTTGTTTCAATAGACTCGATCTTATACAAAGGTATCGACCATAGCAACTTTGGATACGAATCCGGAATTTCAGCCCATACAATTTCAAATGCCAATTCAGGCATATTTTCATTGGCATTACTACCGGTGAATTCTTCTGTAATTAAACCAGTAACACCCGTTGAAGATCCTCTTCCTAAACCATCCATTCGCTGACTGGTTTGAGTGTCCCAGTAACTTGATAAAATAGTTCCTCCATTTACACCAATAAAACCACCAACATCTTCATTTCCAGATACTAAACCGGTTGAAAAAGAATTTGTAACTTCGCTGTCATTCGAACTGGTACCGGAAAATCCACCAACCTCACTCGTGCCTGTGACAGATCCTAATGAGTACGAATTCTCAATCTCTCCGCTGTTTTCACCAACTAAACCACCAACACCTTCTTGACCTTCAACTGCTGCAGTTGAATATGAACTTTCAATTAATGTTGTACTGTTTCCCGCTAATCCTCCAGCTGAACCGCTTCCGAAGGGACCAAAACTTGAAACATTTCCAGACGCACTGGAACGACGAATGTTAGCCCAGTTATTACCAACCAAACCACCAACATTATTATCACCACTAACATTAACATCGGCTCTGGAAAGATAAATTTCAGCAGAAAAAAAATTATGCCCCACCAATCCTCCAACTCCCGTAGCTCCTTCAATATTACCAGTAACAGTTGAATTTCGGATATTAGAATTCTCACTCCAGCCGACTAAACCGCCAGTGTAGTTAGACCCGGTAATATCCACATCGATCAATTGTACATTTTTTACTATACCATCTTTAATATACCCGAACAACCCAACCCTACTTTCATCCCGATCAATATACAAACTACTTATTTGGTAGTTTCCACCGTCATAATGTCCAGTGAAATTTATTGTTTGATCACCAATTGGAATTAGTCCCTGTCCGTTATTCCAGTTTATTGTTTCAGAAGCACTGATATCAGAAATTTGAATAAAGTGTTTATCGGCGTAATCTCTGACATCCTGTAGGTGTTGAATTGTCTCAATTTGATATGGATCACTTTCAGTTCCTGATCCTCCGGCAAATTGTGACTGAGCCGTTGAAAATGTGATCAGATAAATTAATATAGTTAGTAGCGTATATTTTATTTTGATGAGTTTATTTTTTTGACTTGAAAATTTTTAATTGATTGAGTATAAATATTTTATCGGGGTGTGAAAATTATTCTTAAGGAAATTAAATATACATTTACATTAATTTAAACGAACTATTTATACGTAAATAATTAATTTTATTTGTCCAAAAAATATTGAATTTCTAAAGTAGTTTATATTTAGAATAATCTTTGTGCTAAAAATATATAATTAACCAGCACGAAAGCCTTTCGTTTAACCACAATAGCCGTTAAGAAAACACCTTTTTTAGTTTGCGAATTTTCAGCGGTACCGGTTGATACTCATTTTTATACATCTCTTTTTTGGTTTAGGTTTTTCTGTAAGCTACAATCCTGGAGTGACAGCATACTGACATTTGTGTGATCTATGTAAATCACGACCCATGTATTTAACCTGAACTATGATTACAGAGCGCTATAATTCTATAAATGCCCTCTTACTTGTGATCGGCACATCATAAGCTGGAAACTGCTTGAGATTCAAATGTTCGATCATTGCCAGTTTTCCCAGTTTCCTTCCTTTCCCATTTTCCTTTTCACACATATGGAAAAAAGGAAAGCTTGGAAACCCGGAATTAGTCTGCCTTTCGGTAAGCGCCGTGTTGCTGTTTGGTCAACAGCCCCTCCTCCAGGAGTCGCTTCAGGTAGTTTGTGACACTCCTTTTTGTAATTTTAAGATGAAACCCTACGAAGTCAGCCTCTTTCTTCTGAAACGAATCCGCCAGCAGCTTATAGAACTGCTTTAACCGCACACTTGTGCTTTTGCCAGCCCTTACATTCGGTATCTGATGGTAAAGCTTGAGCGTATGATTCAAGTGGGTATTTGCGAGTTTGTATCCTATTTCAAAATCATCGTCTGTCAGGGTAATTTCCGTTTTTTTTAAAGCCTCCGATTTATCCTGTTCATATATTCGAAAAACGGCAACCACAGCAGCAATTCGAATGGCAATGATCGCAAGACGCTTGTTGCTCGACTGTAAATATTCACTCAGCTTATCTTCTTTTATCTGGTGCATATTCTGCTCGAAAGTAGTATCGAGTTGATCCCAATGCCGTTCTTCAAGATAAACCATCAACGGCTTCTCTCGATCGCTGAGGTGCTGATATATATAGAACAGTCTTTTTGAATTCCGCTCAATTCTTTCATCCAATGCCCTCGATCTTTTTGACGGCCTGTGTGACTGCCACTTGATCGGGGCCTGAAACGTATAGAATGCAAACCGGCTATAGTATCCATTCTCTGCACTTGGAAACATGCTGCGAAACTGATCGAAAGTTCCGCTCATAAAAATGGACAGCTCCGGCTTGGGCACATTCAGATCGAACTCCTTCCGGCTTAGTGATATCGATTCATGATGAAACGTTTTTCGCAACAGATCGGAATAATCTCCCCACTCTTGATTCGATGCGTTGACCAAGCTGTCGATCTCTGTTTCAAAAATCAGTCCTCTCCCTTCATTACACGCCAGTGCCTCATAAACTGCACGTGAACTTGAATTACCAGGCATGAATAAACGCTTCGACTTTGGCTTGGGTGAACTTTCTCTTTCATCTTTTGGAAGCTGTTCCCATTTGGCCTTCTCCTTATCACTTTCAAGAATAAGGTGCGCATCTAATTCCTGACCCAGCTTTTTCGCTTTATCTGCAATTCCTTTTCCAGATCCCGGATTTGCAATCAGGATGCTAAAGTAATCCGGTGAATAAGCGCCATCGTTATGAGCAATTTTAACGTTCGGCATATGAGATGCCATAATTGGGAGGGCACTGGTCAGAAATACATCTTTCTTAAATTGTTCGTCCAGCATATCGGTTAGGCCCCTGATTTCCGATGGAAGTATCTTATAAACCTCCTCTGGAAATCTGGGAGCATCTTCTACGCGATTCTCCCGACTCACAACTTCCTGGATATCAATATTATTCTTGCCATTCAGAGTTGATCCTTTAACCAACACGTTTTCTAAAATCCATTTGCTATCATACTCATTAAATAGATCGGCAACATCTTTACATGCACTCTCTGTCAATTCGTGGATATTGATATATCTGATAACGGCCTTTCTGCCGATTACTTTTTGAACAGAACTGGTAAACTCTTTTGCTATTTGATGGGCCTGATCTGTATCACAATCAAATATTACCTTTACAATTTTATATGACGTTATCAGCTCCTTCAAAATTGTAGATTGAGTACCCGACAACGTCTCGATTTCTCCACTGGTAATGCTTACAGCGTCGATATAGTCTCCAAACTCTTGGTTTAATAGCATTGCCTCTCTGGGAGATTTTGCTATAATTAATGCCCCTTTTTGGCTTAATTGACTAAGCCCAAACCATGACTCCTTAGGCTTGCTTCCTTTCACCATACGGATGACTTTATCCCCCTCTTTTCTTCGATAGAGCTGCACACCGGTCTTGTAAGGCATGGACAGCCAGTCGTATCCATGATGATTAATTATTCCGCAATCGTAAATCTGAAGAGTCTCTTTGTCCAGTATGTCATAAGATTGAACCGTTTTAATGATTGAATGATCTTCTTGATCCAATCTGTTTTTGGCCTTTTCCAGATCAAATTCAAACTGCTCTTCAGCTTTCTCAACCTGCACCTTTTTCTCATTTTTTGGTAATTTTGAGTTTAGATTATCACTCTTCACCTCCACAGTCTTTTTCTTTTTTTCTTTGCGATTAGATGAGGGCTCAATTCTATTTCCCTTCAAATCGTAAACACTTTTCCTGGGATAGTTATTCTTCAGAATATCCTGTATAAAACTAAATGCCTGATCGGCGTTGACATTGCAAAAATCCACAATCAAACTATTCAGATTACCGGTACGATCTGTACCAAAATCTATCCAGGTTCCATCCTTCTTTAGATTGATTGAAAAAGAGGGATTATTGTCCTCTCGAAGTGGACTATTAATCGTCACATTCCCCTCTGAATCTGTTTGATCCGGTACTTTTATATTTACGTAGTTAAGTACTCTTCTTACATCCTGTTCTGTGTAGTCGCTGTAACTCATATCTAATTTCTTTTTATGATTAGGGGTTTTCAATACCCTTGATTGCTATCAGAAAAATGAGTCACTAACTCAAGCGAAAGATTCTTTCGATCACTTTTCGCTCAAAGTATTTACGGCGGCTACCACCAAACTGAATTGATGGAATAAAGCGAGGATTTTGATTGTCCAGGTTTGACCGGTTAAGAATAGTGCGGTGATTCAACCCGGTCAGATCTTCTACTTCCTTAGCCGTTATATATCTCTTCTCGTTGATTCGATGCTTCTTTGAATTGAGAAGCAGGTCTAATTTTGATTCTATTCGTTCCAATGTTTCGTTACTCATGTTACTGGGATTAATTAGTGATTTTGTTTCACTAATGATATACCGTAACCATAATTAAAACAATTAGATAGGATGTTTAAATCTGTAGTAGAACTACAGAAAATGAGTGTTTAATAACAGAAATCAACTGATTTCAACAGAAAACTGATCCATAACTACAGAATCCCTACAGATATAATTAAATCATTTAGTCGGAATTGGCTTTTTGTTATACTTTTCACCCTCATGACTGACCCAGGAATTTATTCTCTTGTTAATAATTCCCCACTCTTTGATCAGTGAATCTTCATCATAGATACGTGCATACTCTTGTATTTTATTCTTAAGAAGCTCTCTTGTCACAGAATCACCTAATTCATTTGTATAGTATTCACACGCAGCAGGTACACTCTCAAATCGCAGATAATAATTATATGAGCCATTTAGATCAATTTCCTCTTCAACCTCTTTCATAACCCTTAATTTTAGCGAAATTTTCCCAAGCTCAATAAGTGATCCGTGTAAAGCCTTAGCAGACGTTTCGGGAAAATCAATGATTGGTAATTCCTGGTCAGTTGAATAACCGAAATATCGTTTTAAGGAATGTATAAATGTATTCAACGCCTCTGAATAATCTTCCCCGGCAGGCAGCGTATAGGTTTCAAACAATTTATCCAAAGACAATTTCTTTATTGAGTCATCCTTTCCTTCTACAACAGGGAGGTTGTTATCCAGTGCTTGTTCCAGCTCTTTCTCTTTCTTAACTAAATTTTCAACTCTTTTATCGAAGCGTTTATCTTCCATTTCGGATACATCCAGACCGTCAAACTCTTTTTTGTAACCGTTTTCCAACTTACCGCTGGAGTCTTCAATTTTAACATAGATTACAGCAGCATCTTTGAGTGATGGTACCATGCTTGAAACACCGCTGTAAGCTCTGCTTGTATTGACTAAGTCTGATATTAATTTCTGTTTCTTATTCATTTTTTATTCAAGTGCGTCTAAGGTTTCCTTTAAATCAGTTTCATCAAGGTGCTCATAGATCTGTGTCACTTCTACGGATGAATGTCCTAAAAAGGATGATACTTCATTAATGGGCATTTTTATTCGTAGCAGCTCTGTTGCGCATGTATGACGTAGTCCGTGCAGAGTAATAGACTCCTGCAATCCGGCTTTCCTAACAAACTTCTTAAAAGATCTTGATACAGCTCCGGAGTTCATTTTTTGAAATCGGTTCATTCCGGTTGCGCTTGGAAACATATAGCCGTCTTTTGGCTTGCCGAGATGTTTATGCCATTTTTGCAAGATAGGTTTAAACTTCTTTCGAATTGGTATTGACCGATCTAAACCTGACTTTGTATTTGCACCTTTTCTGTTAATTACCCGAATGAATCCTTCTTTAAAGTCTACATCACCCCATGTTAAGTTTACTCCCTCTTTTGCCCTCAATCCACAGTAATAAAACATAGAGATCATGGGCTTGAACCAATCGCGCTTTTGATGTGGTTTCGTAATAAATCCGGCAGCCACATTCTCTTTAGTGAATTTGTCAAATGCTTTAAAAATTTCTTCAAGCTGTTCCTTAGTAATCGTTTTTTCACTAATATTCTGCGGAGGCTTAGAGGCTTTAATATCTTTCGTGATATTCACTTTTACAATCTGCTTTTCGTGTAACCATCTGAAGAAAACTTTATAGTGTGTTAGATAGCTGGCTTGGGTAGCCGGAGCCAAATCCTTACGAAAACAATAATCTCGTAAATCCTGCTCTACGATTTCTGTTACCGGCATAGTTGAACCAAGTTCATCTTGTAACATTTTCATGTGTCGCTTGTAGTTATCCTTTGTTTGCTGGTTCGCCTGACTCCTGTTTTTTATAAACAGATCTGAAGCATCTTTCAGCGACATGCGCTTCCCCTTAAGGCTTTTCCTTTTTTTCTCCGTTTCTTGTTTTGGAGTCCATCCGTTAAACGGATCGATCTCTCCGCGTTCGAACAGATCCTCATACTTGAACAACATCTTCTGAGCTTCACGCTTGAGTGTTGTGCTTAAACTAAATGACTTCCGCTTTCTCTTATCATCTACTATTGTAAAGAAACGAATATAATAGACATCGCCTCTTTTTTTTAAACTTGCCATAGTAATTCATCTTTTTTGAACATTTCAGTGGGTACAAAATTTTTGAGCGAGAATATCAGTCGATATCCTGACGATTGTATGGAGGAACAGTTAACAAATGTACCCACTTTTGTACCCACTAATTACGGGAATTGTGCTATTAAATGAAATTCTTTCATTTTCAAAATTTGAGATAGAAAGACTGAAAAGCATAAAAAAAGCCCTTTAAAGTTAATTAAAGGGCTTTTTGAGGGTGGTATTAGAATGTAAAAAGAAGTGGGCCCGGCAGGACTTGAACCTGCGACCAATCGATTATGAGTCGACTGCTCTGACCAACTGAGCTACGGGCCCTTTTCAATAAGTATCTAAGCTGCTTTAAAACCTTTTAAGATCTTGCTGGCCGGGTCACGCCTAAAGCGTGACGACCAAACCATCATGACCCGACTGCTCTGACCAACTGAGCTACGGGCCCTTTTCAATAAGTATCTAAGCTGCTTTAAAACCTTTTAAGATCTCGCTGGCCCGGTCA
>Ga0307966_1001852_pt1 | contig 16422 bp, 15 predicted proteins | sample OrgLakmetagen646_FD_203141 | JGI IMG/M metagenome (GOLD analysis project Ga0307966, IMG submission 203141) | Saline water microbial communities from Organic Lake, Antarctica - #646 | ecosystem: Environmental > Aquatic > Non-marine Saline and Alkaline > Saline | place: Antarctica: Organic Lake... | reverse complement strand
ATGTATGTATGTATGTATGTATGTATGTATGTATGTATGTATGTATGTATGTATGTATGTATGTATGTATGTATGTATGTATGTATGTATTTGCACACGACCGCCTATCTTAATACCTCCCTCACGTACACTATGTAAAGTGTATGTTTGCTCTGGCCAACCTGTTTGTAAACCACAAACAAAGTCTTTGACGAGGTTCTTGCCTCCAGGTACGATATAAGTAAACATTGTTGTGGTTGTATCATAGGTGGGTAATCACCACTTGTGCTGTTTCCTAGCAAAAAGCATCATGCTGGGAAACGTGAGAATAGGCACTAGGAAAGTTCATTTGAAGTTCCAGCCTCACCCCCTGCTGCAGCCCTGGACGTAATTCATGTAGTTGCTGCTGCTGCTGCTGCTTTTGCTGCTCAACCTCTGAAGGAGAGGGCATGAGCTCTGATTGTCCAAACAACAGCGATTGCTGCTCTTGTGCTTCAAGCTCCTCGAGGCTGGAGTGGACCTGAGGGTGTACATGAGAATACATGATGGTTAAGAAGCATGATGACCAACACAATCCGCTATTGCTCCGCTGTTGCCTGTGTGAATGTGCATGATATTGTAAAATCCTTTAGCGTGGCAGGGCCTGTGTAAATATGCATAGAATTCTTTAGCCCCAATTACTCAGCAAAAGGATCTGTGGTGGTGTGAGCGGCACACATTTGAACGTGGGAATAACGGCAACTAGCCTATGAGCATGTTGTGAAAACAAAGTATACGCATACAAAATAACAAAGTGCTCGTGGGGGAGTAGGTTGATGCTCTAACCAGAATTGGGCAGGTCAGGGAGCGCAAAGCAGAGAGGAGGGTGGGAGAGAGTGTAGGGGGCTTCAGGGTTTACAGATTGGGCCATCAGTCAACACGTGCGACTGCTAGGCTGCGTATGTAAAACTTGGGAAAACATGGAAAAAAAGGGGGAACAGCAAAGGAGCAGTAGGGCACGAAAATTGCTGAGTTCAGTGTGTAACACTTGAACTCCAGTGCTTGGAGTGAAGCAAAGTGATATCACTTAAATCTCATACCACTCTTGTAAATAATCCACTGCCATCTCACGATGTACACGAAATGGAACCTTGCATGCATTAACACAAAGTGGAGCAGTGGGGCACGAAAACCTTGCACACACTGGCACGAAAGGGAGCAGTAGGGCAAGTGAAAACCCTACACGCACCGGCACAAAAGTGGACAGAAAGGCTTGTTATGAAGGCCATCCTCACTGGTCTGATTAACTGCACGTAGGACGGCTCAGCAATGTATCACACACGTCACTGCTTTTACACTTTACAACAAGCGTCACTGCTTTTAAACTTTACAACAAGCGTCACTGCTTTTACATTTAACACGTCACTGCTTTTACACTTTACACGTCACTGCTTCTACACTTTACACGTCACTGATATTAAACTAAACAACAAGAGTCTGGTCCTGTAGACAACTGAATAAGAAGCCTTATCATCAGTTTTCATACATAGACAGAAGCATCTGGTCCTGTAGACAACTGAGTAAGAAGCCTTATCATCAGCTTTCATACATAGACAGAAGCATCTGGTCCTGTAGACAAGTGAACAAGGAGCCTCACCATGGACGGCTGACCACGTTTTGGTGCCAAGCGACGATTCAGTTGCTTTATTTGCAAGTGCGCCTTTCTCAACTCCACGTCCCTCTCAGCCACCGTCGCATTTAGCTGGATGATCTGTGCATGTGAAAGTGAGCGACTACCTTGCAAAACGAGGGGTGACATCCCTGTCCTCCATTCCCTAAATTCTGATACAGTTTTGGTTAGGACCTTCATTGTAATGACACCTGCACGCATTCCAAGCTTGTATTGAAGTTTTTATTTGAGTAGCTGCCCTAATTTTTGACACACGTACGGAGCTCTTGTTACAATGATTAAGTATCACCTGAAATTGATCTTGCTGCCTTTCTTCCTTCAGAGACAGGCCCCAGAGCGTCAAAATTACCCTGTTTCCACACCACGACCTTTTGGCCCTCAACAAGGAACCCTTATTCTATCGGACTAGGGTAACAAGGAATTCAGATTCCTCAGACTAGAATTCCAGAAATGCAATACTACCTTGCGATCCAAGCATTAAACTGCTTACACTGCACAAAGATTACCCACGCTATATGTATCTACACACTTTGATTTCACGCACGCCTCTGATCATACCCTAGAAGACAAAACAACAGGCAGTGAATAACCAATCCCACATTATTTAAGAAAAAGGAACCACTTTGGTACCGAGTACCTGGTACCGTAAAACTCCTTATCATTCCTGATCACACCTCGGCAATCTTGCCCTTCCTTTAACTAGAGTCCGAAAGTTGTTGGTTCGGCTTATTTTTGTCTGCAATGGTTAAGACATTCCAGCACCTGATGCCATAGTAACTTTCTTTTCATCGAATTATGAGGGGAGTGCTCATCACTGCTTCTCTTGTCTAAAGCCTGGACGGCAGCTACTTGAAGCACATTTTGCTGCCATTGCTTTCTTTCCTAACGCCCCCAGCCCCCCCCCCCCCCTTTGCTCCATTAAAAAATAACCTTCTAGTAGTACGGCACACCATACCTTTTTCTCAAGCGTATTTTGCTCGCGTCTGGAGGCAGCCATCGTCTGCCTGTGCAGCTTTGCATCCGTTTCCACCTTCGACTTGAGGACGTTGACCTGCGTTTGTACAAATATACAAATATGATATTTTTTTTCCTGGCAGCATCCTGAGCTGAATTCCTCTGTCGGTAATTAAGCAAATGCAGAGGTCCCTACTTTTCCAAGTACCTAAGAACTTTATTAATTCAGCTTTCTTCATTTGACAAGTGGACCTGCATGTTGTGACGCAGTAACATGTGCAAGCATAAGCTCTCAGGCTGGAGAAAAGCACATAAAAGCACAGCACGCAGACTGATGGTACTCACACAATGATAGCCTGCTACAAATGCACCTAAGCTGTTTATTGTGCAAGCGCTGCTTGTACGATCGTGGTTGCTAATAACAGGTCAGCAAACGATCATCCATGGAATTGCTGCCTAAATAAAACCATGCGCGCAAGGTGACTACCCCTGACTGCCCTGTAGGCTGCTACTCGTCTATAATTGACAAAGACAACCACACAGCCAACAAAGCTAGCCACATGGCTGCATCTCTGCAACATCAATGCGCACAGAAGGAGAGAATTGCTGCCTTGGGAGACAAAAGGTACCTTACCAATCCTATAAGGGAAAGAGGCAGGCAGGCATCAGAAACTCCACCACGTTTGATTCAGATCTCTTTTGTTCGACTGACAGAATTCCAGCGGTAAGGAGCTCTGAGATGCAAGCACGTAAGAGTGCCTTCCCTTATTCACACTAAATGCGGTATCACTACCGGCACACAGCCTTTTCTCTATAACTCCTTCATTCTCTTTTACTCTCAACATCAATTCCACCTCGTACTCCAGATTTTTCGCTGCTCTCCCACTTTGCAGCAGGAGGCTCTTCAGGGCATCCCCTTGTTCTACCTCTGTAGGCGTTCTTGAGCAGGCCTGCATAATTGACACAAAAAGCAGTTGCACGATTGCACAACATCGCAAAGACGCTTTCCTGCACTCTTTCTAACAGTCCACCCCCCCTTATACATACAAGCACACCCATCTATTATTTCACCTCTGCAGCCATTGTCGAAAAAAGCTTGCTTAAATGCAGCTTGCTCCAGTAACAAAATTAAAAATAAGCAGCCCCCCGTCTCACAGAGCTACTTTATCTCAACCATGGCATAAAGGAGCAAATATCTTTAGGAAAAAGGCTGGCAAAACCTTTAAACCCTTGAATGCTCTTATTTGAGATGACACCTTGGTGTCCCTTGACTCACCGCTAGTTGTTGCTTGAGTGTGGCAATCGCTTTCTCCATGATCAGGATTTGACCGTTTTGTTGGATGGTTGCGTGCTCCGCAGCTACCGTTCGATGCTTGTAATTTCTCAGCTTATCCTTCATAGCCTGCACCACGCATGAGCCAGCTAACGTTGTGCCATATTCCAGACTCAAACATACGAGAGGTCCATCATTTAATCATGAATGTATGCACCAACATCCATGATGCGACGTGTCTGAGATTAAATAGCGGCAAAACACACGTAAATTGCCGACCTTGTTGTCTTCAAAAACAGCACGCAGTTTGGGGGGCAGCTCCTGTACATGGGAGCTCTTGAACATATCAGAGCTGAAGCTGTTGCTCACTCCGTTGCTGTTACTCTGATTCAGTCGCGCCATCTGCAGGGAGGCAGGCAGGCAAAGAGGCTTTGTGTGCATGTATAAAGAATTTGTACGATGGATGCAGGGATTCAGGCTTGGCGCGACAGTGTAGGAACGGCAGGATCAATTGATACGATGATATGATACATGCAGATGCGTACTGCACTCAGCATCTGTGTGGTATCCCTAGACAGTCACTATTCAGATCACACAAGTTGTGTACCTTTTCAATGTCCTTTTTCTCCTCCCGCAGCCGTATCAGCTCTGATTTTTGCTCAACCGTCAAGCACTCCACACTATTTATGTAGTCCTGCATAGCAGATGTATTTGTACGTGCTTGGATGCATGAATGCGCATGCGTATATGCATATGCAAATGTACATATCAGAGTGTGTGTGTGTGTGCGCATGAGTGTTGTGTGTGTGTGTGTGTTTGTGTGTGTGTTTGTATGTGTGTCTGCGTGTGCGTTTGCTTGCGTGTGTGTCTTTTGTGTGTGTGTCTTGTGTGTGTGTGTGTGTACCTATGTATGTGTGTTAGTACGTGTGTGTTTTTGTGTGTGCACTTATGTACGTGTGTGCAATCATACGTACACGTATGTTAACATATCTGTGTGTGTGCGTGTTGACACGTGTTGATACGTGTGTGTGTGTGTGTGTGTATGTGTGTGTGTGTGTGTGTGTGTGTGTGTGTGTGTGTGCGGTGCGTGTGCATGTTGCGTTGGCACCCTGGTGTGGCAAGTTCTGCACTCTTAGTCTTAGAGAGGCAATTTGGTAAACCATAGAGGCAACATTTGGGCTTAGAAACTTAAAGTGTGTATTAGTGAGCGTCTTCACTGACCTGGAGTTCATGGAGTAGCCCAAGGGACCGTACAGTGGATATGTGAGTGGATGTTGGGGACGCAGGGGAGCTTGTTTGTTTTTGGGCTGGACTCGTGTCTCCACCCTCCTGCACAAGCTTCTCCCTTTTGTTCTTCATTACAAACTGTGGCTTCATTCTCACGGTACTCATGTTACAAGCCATTTGTTGTCCCGTTCATGCTGCAAGTTTCACCAATTTTACTTAAATATAAGAATTGAATTTCCGGAGGTCTTGCAATGAATGTGCTTGTATTTTTTTGAGTTGGTTCGGGTAGCAGAAGGATGAGGGCTGCCTCCTGCCTCCTACACCGTCCTGCTTGTGCTCTCTCCCAGTTGCACGTAGGCGCGCGCCTGCTGCGTACCACGCCTGCCCCACCCCCCGCACTCCAGCAGCCTCACCACATAGACCTCACCCTCCCCAGTTATCTGTCACAAAGGGGAGATGACAGGCACTGTTGCTCTGCTGCCAAAAACACTGTGAGTTCTGGTTAGTGACTTTTTTATTACTCTAGCCACCTGCCAGCACCAACTATGTCCTATCGTTCCCAGGGGACCATGTTCAGCTCCGTAACCCGGCAAGAGGAGAGCAGCAGGACGTACGACGAGCGAGGTGCCCTGTGTTTAACCTTGACAGTGACCTCCAAAGACACTGCCGCAGCACGGGTGCGCCACCATTTCAGGTTTCAAACGTCAGAACGTTGTTCAAGTCTGAATACAATGTAATCACATGCTGACACACAAAAGAACCCTTGCCGCCTGGAACATTGGAGCAAGAGCCCTAGCACTTCACTTCTCCACACTTGCATACAGGGTGCTGGGGGAGGCAGCCGCGCGCTTCGTCTTGATGCGTTTCTGGCAGCAGCTCTAGCCTCAGGTGATGATGGGCAGTTGGCCCATTTTTGGACTTGCATATCTTTGCAAATCTAGCAATGATTTCATTACACCACCTCTGCAATGATTATTGAACTCGTTTTGGAGGGACCGCAGGGTAGCATGAAGTAATGCAGTCACTTTTAGAAATGACCACATGGAGACTCACGCTGTATCCCTGAACAACTGTTTCCCCCTTGGTCCTCATCAGCTCATTCAGTTTGACCGCTACCCACACGCTTTACACAGCACACACACATACACACACACACATACATACACACACATACACACACATACACACACATACACACACACACACAACTGTGCATACAGGCCAAGCAGGCAGCCGCAGCAAAGCGCAGGGGGCAATTCGCTCAGGCGGAGTGACTGTGAACGGCCGTGTAGCATTGAAAGCTTCCGCCACGCTGGCCACAGGAGACTGCGTGCAAGCAGTGCTTGAGCCTGCTCCCCTCTTACAGGTCAGTTACCTGATCAGTAGCATGGCCAAAACCGTAGTTGTAGATGTATACACGGTGTATGTACAAGATTTTAAGCAGGGAAATCACCATGCAAACAGTCACGTATGGTGTAAATAAACAATTATGGCCAACTCTTTTGGACCCTAGGACACGAAGTGTCTATGGCTTATGGATTGCTAGAGAAACTAAGAGTCTTATAGCTTAGAAATTGTGACCTTTTTCCAAAAACTTTAACAGCCAAATCGGGTGAGAAGCTCATGCTGAGAAGGATGGTGCTTTCCGATTGTCGTAGGATGCCCTGGTTGCGAATCCGGACCTTTTTTCTTGAGCTCCTCGATATAAAATTGATACAACTGGAAAGAAGACTTAGTTTTAAGACATACTGGACAGGACCCTGCGTGGAGCATTTGGCGATGCCGCGAAATGCAAGCCTGGTTCCCGAGCGGGGTCATGTTGTTGCATTTTCGCGATGAGCAGGAAGTTAAATACAACATCGCTGGGGCACAATTGCATTCCGGCCACTTGTTGTTGTGATGATCATGTGTGCTCGGTGCAAGCGCCCGGGGTTGAGAATGGCAGGTTTCAGAAAGTTCCAACAGACATATTGCATCACCCATAAGGTCTTTATAGCTGTGGAAGTTTGCACACCTTCCATACCTTTTACACAAGACTTGCTGATGATACAATGAGCTGCACGACCTAGGGTCCCCAAGCGCAGCGCCACTATTTATCAGTTGTTCAGCAACGCACCATTATATGTCATAATAGAATATCAATGCGTCACGGATGATGAGGGAGTGATCAAGTTGCAGTCAAGGCCCGTGATCAACTGAGAACAAACCATAAATTGTCGGAACGTTGGGAGTCTGCAGTGGTACGAAAATAGCCCAAGTTCATGAGGCAACGGACTACTTAAGTCTCTCAGGGGCGGCAGGAGAGAAGTGGGGGTTCAATGCCAGGCGCGTACGTCTTTGTGGTAACTTGCGTCAGTTGTTTCAAAGGTTAGCCTTGAAAGGCTAAATCTGGAATTCATAGCATCCTTGCTAGGGTGAATGGTAAGTTTATTAATTCTGGTGTGTTGCAATTGAGCTGCTGTGTGTGGTGCTACGACATGAAGGACTGCAGAATGCTGAGCCATACCATGTTTCGTGTTGCCGTTTTTTCGCCGTCAGCGAGCAAATAGACAATGAACGTGTTGGCAAAAACAATATGCATTTTTCTGGAATTAGAGGTAAATTCGGTTTTGATGCGTGTTCAGAATTGCCATTACTAGCCTGATGGTAGCAGCCCAATGGCCATGCACTGTTAGTCTAGGCAGTGTAGTCAGGATGCAAAACGTAGCTCTGTGTTAACCAAAATCCTGTTGTTTATAATTAATGCGTAATGTAGATACAACAGCTCTGTCCTGGCTGAGAAAACATAGCGTTATGAAGTGGGGCAAGGTCTTCAACATCTGGAATGCATTGCAGGTGGTAACGGAGGGACAGCTGATGACACTAATCTTGACATGTTTTTGAAAAATGATACGTGATTTTCTATAGTACCCCAGGTGTTCAGAATACCGCGTATTGAACACAGGCGCTGCCAGAGCCAATCCCCCTCAACGTCGTGTATGAGGACGAGTACCTAATGGTCATTAACAAGGTGCGCTGAAGTGGATTTGCAGGCATTCTAGAGAGGAATTCACAGTGAAGAGTGACTGTTTAACTCCCAATGCCAGTTCTGTTTTAACCTGGTTGTATTTCTCTCAGCTGGTGGATTTGCAGGCATTTTCAACAGGGATGGACGCTCAAGGCAAACATGGAAAAAAAGAAGGATGGAAATAAAGCGCAAAAAAGAACGAAGAAAGGAGGGAGTTGCAACAAAAATTCAATTTCCAACAGACTTTAAAAAAGCGAGCACTGGCCGTGCAAAACATCGCTTTTAAAGTCAATAACCTCGAATCCTCTGCATCGTATCAGCTGCTGGCACGGTCATTAAAATCAGTGCCAGCCACCTAAAAAGCACGCTTTTAACGCCTGTAGCAAATACTGCCTTTCAGCTACCGCAACAAACTCCTCGCATGTGTGTCTTTCCCCCCACATTTCCCCCCTGCAGCCTGCTGGCATGGCCATCCACGTTAGTGCCGGACACCACACAGGCACCCTTGTCAACGCCCTACTGTACCACTGCGGCCTTCCAGGCGTGAGCTCCACTGACCCTGATAGCGATGTCTCTGTGCTGATGGGTTCACCTGATGCTGATGCTGGTAGTAATAGCAGAGGTGGTGGGGATGCACAAGGGGGGAAAGGGCTGGGGTACAGCCTCGACGGGCTGAGAGCCTTGGTGGGAGGTGTGAGCAGGGGAGAAGCAGGAGGGGCTGTCTTTGAGGAGTTGTTGGGTGCAGGTGAGGGAGCGGTGAGACACGATGGTGTGGTGGGGGGCGTCGATTTGGAGGGAGGGGATGATGGGGATGATGACGAAGATGGGGGCGAGATTGAGGGAGATAGACAAGAGGGGGAGAAGGGGAGGATTAGGGAAATGCCTAGCAAAGCAGTTGGGAGTAAGGGAGAGCGTCGAGAAAGTGGTGTAGAAAGTGGCCTTCTTGAAAGGGGGTCGGGCAGTAATGCTAACAGTATTGATGAGAGCAGCAGGAATAGCAGCCACAAGAAGAGCACAAACAGCAGTAACAGCAGCAGCAGCAGCACTGGAATTAGCGATGGAAGCAGAAGTGGGAGTTGCAGTACTGCTGGTGTGCTGAGGCCTGGCATTGTACATCGCCTAGACATCGGCACAAGTGGGCTGGTGGTAGTAGCAAAGCGAGAGGCAGCACAGCGACACTTGGCCGCGCAATTCAAGGCACGCACGGTGAGCAAAATATCTGAGTGATGTGTGTGCGTGTGTGTGCGTGTGTGTGTGTATGCGCGCGCAAAGCGGATGCAGCACAGCAGCCCTCGTCGTGTGGTTCAGGGCATGCACAGAGAGCAGGAACGGTTAGAAGGCATTAGGGTCAAGAACACGCATGAGTCATGTACAGGAGCATTAAGATAGTATGGAGCATAAAGAAGTGTCAAAGCAAGTATGAGATTTACAAGGCACTGTGCCGCAAGGGAGCTCTAAGAGTGCTGCAATGATCAGTGAAAGGTGCAGGAAGAGGTGAACACCTTGCGATGAGGCATGCACGGGAGAAAAACATAAGGTATATAAGTTCACTTCATGTGAAACAAGTTGAAATAAACGCGTCGACACAGATGCCTTGGGTAATGGGTTACTGGGAGAGCGGCTGGCTACATGAGCGGTTATTGCAGATTTGGGTGCATTGCAACAGCTAATTTTTGTTTTTATTGTTTAGTGATAGTTTAGTGATTGTTTGGAGTTCATCTAAAAACTGCTTAGTGCACACTGTGTCATCCAGTATGGATTTCCCCCTTATTTTGTACATTAACTTCTATGCAGGTCAGTCGCATCTACACTTCTATATCTCTTGGTTGCCCAGCAAAGACCGATGGTAGGGTGATGACCAACATTGATAGGTGGGTCTTTATTTCTGGACCACCGGCCTGATCATTACCCCTATCATGTGCCTCTTTTATGCGCTTCCAGATGGCTTTGCGCTTATTTTGTACAAAGGCCTTTTGAATTTGCCATCAACTAATTAATTTCCCAGCTCTTTGCTGACTGTTCAAAAATAAATTTCACAGACGGTTTCTCTCTTCTAGTGCGCTTGGATGCCCCTAGCTCTCTGAGTGAGTGCTTTTATGTCTCCTACTTACACTGCCAAAAAGCCTCTTGTCTCCTTCCTGCAACTGCATCTTGTCGATTCTGTAATTTCCAGGCAGGTCTGTGCAGGCAAATCTGCGTGAAAATGCAATGTAGGTTGTGATTACACAGGAGCCAAATGAGGGAGTGTAAACTCTGTTTAAAAATACCGGGACTAAAATGTGCATTGCTTGTACTACGTAAGTGCTTTGTGTACAATGTACAACAACGTGAGCAAGATAACATTTGCTTGAATTCTATTCTACAAGTTTTTGTTTGCAAAAATGTATATGCTCAATTCATCCAAAAGGCACAGAATTCATCCAACAGTCATAGAAAGCATCCAAAATGGCACAGTAATATATTCCGTCCAAAATGGCACAGATTATCTCAATCCATCCAAAATGGAAATGAGTAACTTGATGCATTAATAATTAAATAAAAACAAGGTAATAATTTGTTAGCCATGGAAGTGTCTAGTCTGCTTAGAGAGTGATTTGCAAACCACTAGGCGTTACAATTATGCATGTTTGCAATTTAAAAAATGGACGCTGAAGATCACACTCTCACCCCATATCCAAAAATTGCACACACTCGCAGAGACACCTCTGATCGGAAGCGCATGGCGGCATATCCTTATGGTGGGGGTAGAGGCCGAACTGCTGCAAGTAACTATTGGATGCTGTCTGAGGTGGCAGGGGGAGGGGCAAGTGTTGTGGAGTGGAAGTTAGAGACCGGGCGCACACACCAGATCAGGTGAACCATTATTTCCAGTATTCATAATGTATTTGTCTGCATATATGATGTATGGACAATTGCATTCTCTCTAAACGTGTGAGGCCTTGTTTCACTGCTTGCAGAACACCTTTTTGTTCAAAACTGCTTGCCACTGCCGTGGATTTGGAAAGTGCACTAGATCAGATGCATTATATTTTGACAGTTAGGGTCTATTGTTTTTAACACTCACTCACTCACTCACTCACACACACACACTTTGTTTTGTTCAAGTGGGCTCTACTGCGATAACATGAACACAGACATAATGGTACGCACCTATGGTGCAGGGAAAAACTTAACAGCACTGGGTGTGCTTGTCAGATAATTCAAGCCATTTCTGTTTTGCTGAACAAAGGTACCATTTTGGCTACTAATTAGATCATAGATCATAAAGAGTTACCAAGTTAAAGATTATTGTTAAATGCACAAGTGCAATCATTTAATTTTCCCTGAGTAATTGCTCAATGCTTTCCTGAAAGGATCTGCTGGGGTGCTATGTCCTGCGCTTGTCAATAAGTTACAAGTGTGTGTAGTCGCACGCAAAGCTTCACATCATGTCGCCGTATCCAAGACCTGTAAGTTTCTGGTCGTTATTGTTCTATTCCGGCTCGTATCCACCGAACTGCTGGAGGGGGATTTTACACATGTGCCGACACCAAGAGAGACACTGAACTGGCTAAGAGAGCCCTCCTAGAAGAGAAACAAGAAAGTAAGCATCTGGGCCATTGACACTCATACCTGCCAAACAAGATGGTTAGCATCTGGCCGTTGACACCCATACCGGCCAACAAAAACAGCAAGAGCAGGGGCTTTTAAAACGAAGCTGCAAACTATCTAAGGCATAAGCATTAAAAGGATGGTTTGCACAGCGCAAGCTGTGCCAAGAGAGTGCCAACTGATGTTTGGATGCACTCGCCTCCAAGAACTAGAGTACTTCTGCATGCTGCAGAGTACTCAGCAGTTATATTCCGGCTCATATCCACCGAACTGCTGGAGGGGGATTTTACACTTGTGCCGACACCAAGCCAGACTACAGTGCAGAGCGGTTCACCTCGACCCGAGGTCTGCGCCGTAAAAGTGCAAGAATGCCCACGGCACTGTTAGTAGCAGCACGTTTTAAAATGATGGGAAGCTTGCATGCTGCAAGTCCTTAAGAAGAAGGCAAGAAGCAGATGCAAAGGCTAAAGCTTCGGGAGAAAGCTCTTGAGCATCAGGACAGCCTCTGGCACACAAGGCACGGAGCGCCTCCATCATCTGCACATCACCCTGCAGCAGGCAGACGTATACCTCTGCATTACGGCTAAAGCTAGGAGGAAATGATTGCTGCGCAACTCCCTCTGCAAGAGGTCCAGCGAGACCTTTGCAACTACGCTGAACAACTCCCCTCAGAGCCTCCCCTCTTGGGACGCAGCCCTCAAGGAAACCCTGACATTTAGGAAGCTAACAGCCCCTAGGACCCCTCTTGGGACGCAGCCCTCGAGTAAACTCCATCCTTAAGGAAGCTAACAGCCCCTAAGACCCCTCTTGGGACACAGCCCTCAAGGTCACTCCCTCACTGAGCTACACGCTCCCCTCTAATGACCAGCAAGGCCCTCACTGAGCTACACGCTCCACTCTAATGACCAGCAAGGCCCTCCCTAAGCTACACGCTCCCTTAAATGGCCAGCAGGGCCCTTACTGAGAAACACACTCCCCTCTAATGACCAGCAAGGCCCTCACTGAGCTACACGCTCCCCTCTAATGACCAGCAAGGCCCTCACTGAGCTACATGCTCCCCTTAAAGACCAGCAAGGCCCTCACTGAGATACACATTCCTCTCAATGACCAGCAAGGTCCTCCTACAAGGTGCCTTCTGTCTCAAAATAGACCAGCGAAGCCACCTGCCCCTAAATTCCCTTTAAGCAAGCTTCCTCTCTTGGGACACAGCACTGCCCTCAAGGAAACTTCAACCCATGCACAAGGTGCCTCCTTCACAACAGGACAGCGAGGCCACCTGCCTCGTAACTGCCTCTCTTAGGACATAGCCTCAGACAGTACAACAGGGGCAGAACCCCTCTTTACTCGCAACGCCCTCGGGCACCTCCAACTCCCTACTCATCAGACCACATTAACCTCCGACAGACCGAAATTACTCGCCTGTACGCTCGCCTGTACGCTGCCGGACCTATGCTGCAGTTGCTCCTCGCCTTGGGGTCTGGCCACGGTTGCGGACGTCTAGCTGCTGCTGCTGCAGCTGCTGCTGTTGCTCCTGAGCTTCAAGCTCGTCTTGCTTCTCCTGGAGAGCTGCACGCTGGATAGCGAGAGGATCTTCAATAGGATCTTCCGCTGCTGCTGCTGCTCCTGCTGCTGCTGCTTGTCCTCCTGTCGCAGTGCGGTTGTGGGGGGCAGGGCCGCGGGCGCTTGGAGGGGCGACTTTGGCTGCAGCTTCCTTTCTCACGTACTTATTTCCCATCTTAAAACTAAGCTGCAAACTATCTAAGGCACAAGCATAAAAAGGATGGTTTGCACAGCGCAAGCTGTGCCAAGAGAGTACCAACTGACGTTCGGTTGCACTTGCCTCCTAGAACTAGAGTACTTCTGCATGCTGCAGAGTACTCAGCAGGTCACAAAACATATTTCCACCCAATTTCCTGCAAACTGGTACTCAAGTCAGTCCTCCCACCCACACACCCACCCACACACGCACGCACGTGCGCGCGCGCGCACACACACACACACACACACACATAGCCTTTGTTAATTGCAGGGTCCATGCTCGTCATATAGGACACCCTTTGTTGTGTGATACGACCTATAGCGGAGGCGGAGCTGCTGCTGTGAACGCACTCGCACGCAACAAGTCCAGCAGGTGCGAGCCTTTGTTTCTGCCAAAACACCTATTTGCTGCATGCGTATTTGGATGGCACTGTTTTTGAGTGCGTTGAAGTCATGTAGGAATTCCGACTGTGGAGAGCACCTCCGTATGGGAATGGACATCTTTATGAGGTACGGGTTGAGGAGCTTGGCAATAAAGGAGTAGCTCATTGGAAAAATTACAGTGCTTGCAATCATGCAAAGCAAGGTGGCTGGCTCCGTAACACTGTCCACAATTATGTATAAAAAACTGACGGTGTGAGCACCCGGACCTCCAGTTATTTGCCTGTAAATTCTAAGGCACAAGCAGAAATACTAAATTAATTTTGTTCCCCCTTCCCAGGCTTACCTCGGCGCGGCAAGTGATGGCAAGCCTTTCTCGACCCGCCCTTCACGCCCGCACTCTCGCCTTTGACCACCCAGCCACTGGGGAAAGATTGTCGTTTGAAGCTGGTGTCCCTGAGGACATGCAGCAGGCGCTTGAAACGTTGGAAGGCACCGGATGGGCATGATACTGTGCGCTTACGTCCTCCTCCCTTGATTCACCTTGAAACAAACAATTTCTGGTGCAACTGCAAACACTGCAAAATGCCGTACAGACGTAACCATGCACCCCTTTGTCAATTCACCTCACCTACTAAGAGCTAGCCACCAGCAGAACCACCATCCCGAGACAGCACTAACCTGAATATCTTGGCAAACTTCAATGTGACATCCAAAAGAATAATGCGTACACCAGGTACCGTAACACCACAGAAAAGATAAAATTATTTGATGAGGATAAGGAGGATTGCAGGCTTGACCTCTCTAATCACCTCCTGGCAGGAGATGGTAGTATTGAAAAGAGTATTTCAATGCCACGCAATAAAAAGCTTAAACAAGATCACAAAAACAAGGCAAAATAGAATTCAAGAACGACAACAGTGATAATAGGGGATCGGACGGAGAGGTTAACTGCTAGAGCGGCTGGCTTCAGGAGGGCTAGGCGCAGACCGGATTGCATGGCTGACAACCTGCCGGTTTTTCATTAGCCTCTATTATTTCTCTTTTTCGATTTTTGGTTGGGCTCTGGCTAGTGTGAGCACTAATTGGAAGCCTTTCCTTAATGCACGCTGGTGTTTTCCAGCGTAGACTTTTACCATAACTGCTGTATTGGGTATCTGCAGAATTTGCATAGCCAGCCGTTTGCTGCTACTCAAATCCATGCAGACAAAGCAGGACCCTAGGGAGCCTGTCTTGCTGATGGCTTTGAAGATCATGCTGCATGCGAGGTTGTGTTTTTCGGTGATAATATATATAGTATTTCCTATTTGCGTGTGTTGGCATCCAGAAAGGATATGCAAGGCACTGTCAAGTTGAGGGCAGAGGGGGCAATGTAAGGTAAGGTAAGGTTACATCGCTATATATGCCTCTAGGGCGTCTGAGCAGAAATTTATAAAAAGCCTGCAACCTGGATTTACCTCAGCTTTCATTACCACTGACCACGATCGCAATGCTCTGGATAATGCATGACCTCGGCTTCCCAAATGACGCCATAGGTGCTGTCAAAAATCTCTATGAGAATGCCACCAGTGGTGGCCCACCACCCAAGTCAAGCTTCCTTCAGGGGTCTGCACAGGTCAAATACCAGTAGAGAGAGGCACGATCCAGAGAGACACCCTCTCCCCATTTCTTTTCCTTCTCTATATGGAACCCCTCCTGCGATGGCTGCATGTAGGATGACACAGCTACGTCCACACTTGCATCCCCAAAGAAAACGAGCTTCAAACGCAGCCCATCTAGCTAATAATATGAGCAACGCCTCCTTTGCAGACAACCTTCTCTGCCCCACCAGTAACCTGAATAACCCAAAATAAAGTGCAAGCTTATCAAACTCACCCTCTACTCTGATTGGGCTGGCATGATTGTATCTGGCAGTAACACCAAAGTCACGGGCAACTTAAATCCACCTACCCCAAAAGACCAAAATGGCTTAACACCACCTGAAGCGCTCGAACACCAACTCAGCAACAAAATACTTGTTCAAAACTAGGCAACAAAATACATCACACCCGGCTCCCCCTTCCTCTATCTAGGAGTCACACTGACGATGGATCTCAATTGGAAGCACGCACCAGCACAGGCACATGGACAAAAACCTAAAGCAAAAGCTTGACGCTCTTGAAGGCTCTTATGCCTCACCATGGCAAACACTAAACATAATACGCACAGCAATCATCCCTAGTCTGGCCTACGCTTTTGCGGTCACACCATGCTCCTACCCAGACCTGGATAAGTGGGATGCAATGATTGGAAGGGTGATCAAAAGCAAACACAACCTATGGCGAAGCACACTGACTGCCATGATCCGTGAAGATGTCCATAATTTTGGATTGGGTGCCCCCGCCATCTACGTGGAATACCACAGGCGCTCAGCAGTAGCACTCGTAACAAGCCTAGAAGACGCTTTTGAACGTCACCAATCTGTGACCATGCATCTCCTGACCCACCAGGTCGCCCAACTCAAGGCCCTTGCCACTACATTCCTCTCCACAAGAGAAGGAACGTCGCTACCAATAAAACGGCAACTCAACCTACATATGCGAG
>Ga0307966_1001849_pt1 | contig 16432 bp, 12 predicted proteins | sample OrgLakmetagen646_FD_203141 | JGI IMG/M metagenome (GOLD analysis project Ga0307966, IMG submission 203141) | Saline water microbial communities from Organic Lake, Antarctica - #646 | ecosystem: Environmental > Aquatic > Non-marine Saline and Alkaline > Saline | place: Antarctica: Organic Lake... | reverse complement strand
CACCGTGACGGGCACTGCCAATGCGGTTGGCGATAACCTGGTGCACCGGCAACTCGGGATCAAAACTCGCTAGCCCCAGAGCCACCGCCCCGAAAGTCTGGGCCATGCCACGGGCGTCGATGACTGGTAGTGCGGGTATGCCCATGAGTTTGGCAAGATCAGCGCTCGATGGATCACCGTCAAACAGCCCCATGGAACCCTCCACCAGGATCAGATCCGCATCCTGCGCGGCTTCGGCCAGGCGCCAGCGGCACTCATCCTCGCCGGTCATCCATGAGTGCAACTGGTACACCGGCTGGCCGGACGCGACTTCTAAAATCATCGGGTCCAGAAAGTCCGGCCCATGTTTGAACACACGGACCTTGCGCCCGGCATTCCGGTGCAGTCTCGCCAGGACCGCGGTCACCATGGACTTCCCCTGACCCGAACCCGGGGCGGTAATCATTGCAGCTGCGACTGTTGTTTTCATAAGCTCCCGCTTTTGTCAGGTCTTCTTGGGCACAAATAACGGTGCACCATCGACCTCCACTGTCAGCAATTGTTGGTTGTAGAGTCTTTCGAGCGCAGCTGGCACCAACATCTGCTTCGCTGGCCCCCAGCAGGCATCGCCATTGGGATAAAGCAATAAAAGGTGGTCACACCAGCGGGCTGCCAAGTTCAGATCGTGCAGGCACATAAAAACGGATCGTCCCGCACCGGCCTGAGCTGTGAGTAGCTGCAGCACTGACACCTGATGGTGTAAATCCAGGTGATTGGTAGGTTCGTCCAGCAACCAGGTGTATGGCGCCTGGGTCAACACTGTCGCAATCGCGACGCGCTGACGTTCGCCCCCAGAAAGGGTGTTCACCAGGCGGTCGCTCAAGTGGTCCACATCCAGTTGTTCCAGAGCTTGCCTCGCGATCCGCTCATCATCGCCAGTTTCCATCTGCCAGGGTGACAGCCACGGGTGGCGGCCAATCAGCGCGGTTTCCAGTACCGTTGCTGGAAAGCCATCCTGCCGCTCCTGAAAGACCAGACCCAACTGTTGAGAGATGTGTCTGCGCTTGATCTCTGTCAACGATCGATCGTGCAGATGCACAGTTCCTGAACGGGGTGCCCGCAAACCTGCCAGGGTGTGCAGCAAAGTCGTCTTGCCCGCTCCGTTCGGGCCCAACACACCCCAGATCTGCCCCGGCTTGAGGGTGAAGTTCAGGGCTTGTCCATCGTCCCGGTTGGGAATATCGATGATCAAGTCTCGGGCCTGCAGTGGGTTCATCAGCGGCTCCGATACAACAAATACAGGAAGGTCGGAACCCCAAGCAACGCGGTGATCACTCCGACCGGCAACTGTTCCGGCGCAATAACAATCCGCGCCAGGGTATCCGCCAGAACAAGCAATGCACCCCCAGCCAAGGCACAGGCAGGCAGGATCAGCCGTTGGTCGTTACCCAACAACAGTCGCAGCATGTGCGGTACTACCAGGCCAACGAACCCGATACTACCGGCCATGGTAACCGCAGTGGCTGTGAGCAGGCTGGCAAGGATGTAAATAGTCCATTCCAGCGGCCGCACCGACACGCCCAAGGCGGCAGCCTGCATCGGGCCGCGAGCCAGTACGTTGAGACTGCGGCCTAGGGGTACGACTAAAATGCACACCAGAAAAAGCAAAGCCAACCCTGGCGAGGGCGAACGGGCATAGGAAACGTCACCCATTAACCAATACAACATGCCGGGCAGCCGCTGCACCGGGCTGATCGCCAGCATCAGGGTGATAACTGCACCCCAACCTGAGGCGACCACCACACCGGTTAATAATAAACGGGATGGGGTCCAGCTTCCTGTGCCATGAGCCAGGCCAAATACCATCAGGGTTGCCAATAGGGCCCCGGCGAACGCCGAGCCAGAAACGATCAAACCACCCAACCCCGCCAGCATCGCCAACAGCGCCCCAACCGCGGCGCCACCAGATAACCCCAGTACGTAGGGGTCTGCCAGCGGATTACGCAGCAGTACCTGCATCAATGCCCCAGCCACCGCCAGCAAACCGCCAGTGGCAAAGGCCGACAGTGTCCGTGGCAGGCGCAGTTCAAGCACCAGAGTCTGCTGCAGGGTGGAGCCATCCCCCAGAATGACCGCGATGACGTCTCCAGGTGGAACACTGACGCTGCCAGTGCCCACTGACACTACCATGGCGGCAATACTGACAAGGGCCAGAACAAACAGTGGCGTGACCAGCGATCGACTCACGTAGCCAACCTCCTGCTAACGTTTGCCACGAGCGTCGTCCAGTTTCTCGCAAAACAACCGGGAGCCTTCAAGCATACGGGGCGTCGGGCGTTGTATCAGCGATGGTGGAATAAAATAAAGGTTGTTTTGCGCGGTGGCATCCAGGCTGGGAAACGCCTCCCAGCGGGTCAGCCAATGGCGATTTTCTTGCCCCATTCCACCCGCGAGGATGGCTTCAGGGTTGGCGCCAATAACCGCCTCACTGCTGATCCTCGGCACCAGGCGCTCCAGCTCTCCAAACACATTGACGCCACCGCAAAGGGTTATAACCTTGCCAATCAGATGCTCGTCGTTGACGGTCATCAGCGGTTTGTCCCAGACCTGATAGAACACCGATACCGGCTCTGCATCGCGATAATGGCGTTCCATCGCGGCAATGCCCGCCCTGAATCGTTGGGCTTCTGCAAAACCCACATCGTCTGTTCCCGCCAGGGTCGCCAGCCGCTCGATGGTATGCGATACGCCCTCGAAACTCCTGGGCTCGATGGAAAATACCGGCAGGCCCAGATCCTTAAGCGCCTCAATCTGCTCGGGGGGATTGCCGGTCACCCAGCCAATCACCAGATCTGGCTGCAGCTGCATCAAACGCTCCAGATCCACCCGAGTGTGGCTACCCACAGAGACAACGTTGCTGGCTTCTTCCGGATAATCACTGAACGACACCACCGCCACCACATGATCGCCGGCACCCGCTGCCCACACCAGTTCGGTGGCCCCGGGCGACAAGGCAGCAATCCGCCGTGCAGGCTGCTCAAGGCAGACGTTCGCGCCGGTATCGTCAGTAACACACACCTTGGCGGCTGCAGGCATCGACTGCCCCATCATCAGCAGGGACAGGCTCAAAGCGACAGGTAACAGCAATGAGTTCAACATGAGGCCATCAGGCTCCCCTGTTTCTGGCAGTCATCGTTTGCGGCACCAACGGACGGATAGGTCGCGGAGCCACCCTTGCGGGCAGAGTCGAACGCCTCACGCTGTTGCGGCTCCAACTGATCCGCCACCCAGTCCATCAACGGATGGTCCGGACGGGTGTGGCCGCTACCGGGCAAGCCATGGTCGATGATATTGCCGGCGAAGTCACGAGCCAGGGCCCGACGGGTGAAAACATCCGCCTGCCAATAGCCCCGTTTGGCCGCCAGCAAGACAATAGCTTGCATGTGGGTTTTCACATGCACGTTGTGGCCCTCCGCCAGGAAGTCATCCAGACCCAGATCATGGCGGTCCTGAAAATACACGTCATTGACTTCGTCCCAAACGCTGGAGCGAAGCAGTTGCGGGGTGGTGATCTGCCAGCCCCAGAGGTTGTCCAGAAAATCGCTGCCCATGGTTCGGGCACCCGCATAACCATGTTCCATTAGAGGTTTCAGCCACTGCGGATTCAAATTTCGCGCTCTCAGTTCAACCTGCAGTACTCGCCGGAGCGAGTCCACCCTGGGGTTATTCGGGTCTTCATACTGCAACACCCGATTCTCCGGAGGTTCGCCCCGCAGATGCTCCACCGCATTGGAAAGGCCGCCCTGAAAGTCGAAACCGTCGTCATTATCAAGCAGGCCGTACAAATGGCTCGACCGGCCCAGATAGGTTTGGTCAACCGCAAGCAACTGGCGGTCAAAGGCCTCATGCGCCGGCTCACCTTGGCTTTCTTTACCGTACACATGGCCCATCCGGCGGCGATAGGCGGCGCCCAGTTGTTGCCGCCCTTGCCATGCACCGGTGCGGGTAGCCAGGGTATTAACCCCGGCGCCATAGGCCCCCGGCGCTGTACCAAAAACCCGGTAGGCCGCCTGTGTGCCCGCATCCCGCGCTGACTGCCCGGCCGCCAACAAAACTCGGGCATCGGCGACCCAGCGCGCAGCCACGCCATTGGTTTCAAGTGATTCACGGCCACGCTCACGCAGGGCGGCCGGTAGCACCAACAGCGCCTGATCAAGGGCAGGCGTCAACTCCGGGTGCCCGGTTGCGATCGTTTCTGCGGCGCCCGCCAGCGCGTAACGAGAGGCAAGGTCCAGCCATTCCAGCTTGCTACCGTAAAGATCCCGGAACAGTCCGGACGTGGTAAACACCACGTTCCGGCGCACAGGATTGTCAGTTTGAGGGCCGGCCGGCAATCGCTCCAGGCCCTTAACGATGCCCCGGCTGTTCCAAACTGGACGGATACCCATCAGCTTCAGACCAAAGGCGATCATCACGCCTTCGTCACGCACGGTGTCCGACGCCCAAAGCACCAGGGCATCACTTTCATTACGCTGTCGGGTACCGATTTTTTCTGCCTTTGCGACCAGGTCCTCGGCCAGCGACCAAGCAACCTTGGTCGGAATCAGGTCGTCAGACAAGGCATGGAAATTTCGCCCGGTGGGCAAAACCTCCGGTGTCCGTAACGGATCATTGCCCTGACTCGGCGGAACAAACCGGCCATTTAGCGCATTCAGCCAGCTTTCTCGTTCCGCCGCCGGCGAACTTGCCAGCTTCTCTCGCCAACCTGCTTCTGGCTTGCCGGACTTGCCCGCCATTGACGTCAGCATGGTGTCGAGCATCTCTGTGGTCCAGTCCTGACCGAACACGTGCAGCCCCAGGGGCATGAAATGCTCCTGCATGTCCGTCACATAGTGCCCGGCTTCGTGAACCAGCAATTCCGGCGACAGTTCATCGACCGAGACCTCGGCGGCAGACAGCCCCAGTTCACCGGCAATTTGATGTTCGATATCCTCGGCGATGTCCAGCACCGCAATTTTCTCGCGCAGCATGGTGAGCGCGCGCTTACGGGTCGGGCTGTTGGTTATGGCGGACGATTCCCAGGTCTCTACCAGCTGCCTTAATTCAAGCAATTCGTCGTAAAGTTCAGTGGCCGCCAGCGGTGGGGTCAGATGGCTGATCATCACCCCCAACGCCCGGCGCTTGGCCTGTATGCCCTCGCCAACACCGTCCACAATGTAGGGATAGATCAGCGGCAGGTCGCCACCCAGTATATCCGGGTAATCATCCTCGGTCAGGCCCGCACGACGCCGTGGCAGAAATTCACGGGTGGAATGTCGGCCTACGTACACCAGCGCGTCGGCCTCATAGTGATCCCGCAGCCAATGGTAGAAACCGACGTACTGGTGAGTGGGCGGGAAGGTGGTGTTGGCGTGAAGCAGTTCTTCATCCACCTCCCAGCCTCTGGGTGGCTGCGGCCCAATGAAGATGTTGCCGAACCGCAGGCCGGGGAAGATCAGACGATTGTTCACCACCATTGACTGGCCCGGAGCCTCACCCCAACCCTTCAGCCCCGGAATGGCAGTATCTGTCAGTGCCACTTGCTGAGCGCTCAGTTCGCTTATGTGCCCGCCTTCGTTAAGGCGACGGGTCCAAAGCGTTTCGTATTCGTCCAGCAGAGCCAGAGCCGTTGATCGATTGGGGTGTTTTACATTCTCGACCAAGTGCCGAAGGTCCCTCACTCCCCGGTTCAAAATGCCCAGAGCCAGGCCCCGTTCACCGAGCTGATGAGCCTGTTCGAGGCGTTCATGGAGGTACCCGGTAGGGCCATGAACCATTTCCTGCTGCACAACGTCCGGCAGAGATTGCAGGTAGCGACGGTAGGTCTCCGCGCTCATGGACGGTACCTCACTGGCCATTTCCTTCAGCGAGCGCGGGTCATCCGGTAAGCTGATGCCCCGCTGCTGAATCAGGTCCAGTAAGATTTCCGGACTGTCAGGTATGGGGCCGGTGTCGTAGCCCTCCACTTTCAGCCAGGTCAGCATTTCCAAAAGCGACGCCGGCACATCCAGATTGTCAGCCCCCACATTCTGGCGCCCCGGGGGGTGATTGTAGTAAATGATGGCCACGCGCTTGTCAGCGTTGGCTTTGGTTTGCAGCACTTGCCAGCGCTTGAGGCGGTCGGCCAGCGCGTCAACACGGTTCGACACCGGTTGTGTCAGGGTCAGGGCAACGCCGGTCAGCGGATCAATCACCTCCGGCTCCGCCGTTGCCAGCACCATGGGCTGACTGACACCCTGAAGTTCCGGCATGGCCAGTTTGTAATGCACCTTGTCGGCAGGAATCCCGTCGACGGATAACTGCCATTGGTTGCGGGTTCGGGAAACCAGCCTGATGCCTTTGATTACCGGGACGTTGAGGCGAATCAGCTCTTTCGTCACTTGCCGGCGGCCCTCGCCACCGCCCACAGTAAAGTCCTGCAAACTGACAATACCCGCGAGGGTGGCAGGCCCGATGGTCTGATCCAGTGTGCGAACCGCTTCCAGGCTGGCACCGCCCCAGCGGGAGAGAATAGCAAAGCACTGTATGCCCCTCGCCTCCAGCGCTTCGCAACTGGCGTCCAACAATGCCCGGTCGCCGGGGCGATCACCGCTGTCCAGATCGAGGAAGGCGACTACCGGCCCGGAGGTCAGGTTGAGATCCGCCGACTCATCAGTCGCGTCGCCATTGCGGTAATACCGGATCAGTGCACGGGAAGGCAACTCTGGTACGTCAAGATTTTCGCCTGTCTGCACCAGCAACCAGCGCAATAACCCGTCGAGATGTTCAGGCGTCCGGCCCTGATAAAGCTCACGGCCTTCGAGCCAGGGAACCTGTTGCGGAAACTGTTGCGCCAGTTCTGCCTGATGGGCACTCAGATCCGCACCCGGATCCGGCGACTGCATCAGGTCGTTAAGGGAGGCGTCATCAAGACCGCCGAGTAATGTACGACCAGCCAGCCGGGACAGGCGAACCAAGGTTCTGTCGCCGTTGATTGCGAGTATGGGAAACTCGCGAGCGCCAGCTTCCTTCTTTAACGCCTGCGCCAGCCGCCCCACCTGGTCACCGAAGACCGCCGCCATGAGCACGGCGTCGGCCCGGGCCAGGAGTTCTTCAAGTTCGGCATTGCCCAGTGTGGCGACCTGCTCCGTGGTACGCAGGACCACCCGGTGCTCTGGATAGTTTTTAACAAACCGCTCGGCACCAGCGGCCATTTCAGCCGCCGAACGCTCCGACACAACCCCGAAAACCGTAGCGGCTTTCAGGGGGGCGGCAACCAGACTCAGTATTAGCAGAGCAAGCACAACAATCCATTCTCGAACAAATGGCAATCCGATGCCTGGTTTTCCTTGTTGCTGCGGGTTAACGGAAATCATGGCGGACCGAGAGGAAGCCGGTGGTGCCGGCGGAGAGGTAGTCGTCGCCGCCAAAGCGCTGAGCGGTCGCGTAGATTTTGTCGGTCACGTTGTCGATCTTGAGGGCCAGCTTCCAGTCCTGAGCGAATTCCCAGCCTGCCCGCAAGTTGAGGGTGGCAAAGCCCGGAAGGCGTTCTTCGTTATCGGCATCGTCGTAGCGAAAGCCCTTGGCGATAACTGTGCCACCCAAAGACCAGTTGCCAAGGGTTTTATCCAGGTCGAATCGCAACGATTTCGCACTGCGCCGGGCCAGGCGATTATCGGTGTCCCGGTTGCGGGGGTCTAGCAGGGTCAGTTTGAGTCCAAAATCCCAGCCTGCCATACGGACACCAGAGCCCAATTCGATCCCGCGAATGCGAGCCTCACTAACGTTTGTCGGCCTGATCGCTCCGCCAACGAACGGATTTTCAATCAGGTTTTCCACGTCCAGCTGAAAGATGGCGGTATCCCAATACCAGTTGGGGTAACGGCCGCTGACACCCAGTTCGACGGATTGGCTTTCTTCCGGCTGTATATCGGGATTGCCCTCAAACGTGAAAAAACCAAAATCCTGAAAGCCATACAACTCATTGAACGTGGGCGCACGAAAAGCGGTGCCGTAGCTGGCTCTGATCCGGTGTGAAGGATCAAAGGCATGGCCGACCGAAAATCCACCGGTTGTCTCCTGGCCGTAAGCTTCGTTATCGTCACCCCGCAACGCCAACTGAACGTCAGTCGCGCCGAAATTCAGACGCAACTGGCTGAAAAGGGCCTCATTGGTACGGCTGTTTTCCGCAAAATCCGCGGTGCTGCGAACCTCATCGGACTGCAGTTCGGCGCCAACCGCCAACTCATGCACAGCGAACGTCAAGGTATTTTCCCAGCGCGCGGTGCGAATGCGGGTATCGAAGACCGACGGATCTTCGGAAAAAGTCTCCCCCTCGTCACGGGATTCGGAGATCTGAATGGCACTTCGCCAATAATCGCTGACCGGGGTTTCCAACCGAGCGCCAAGTGCACGCACTAGATAATCGGTATTGCCACTGTCGAAGGCGGTATTACCCTCGGACTGCATGACAACCAGACTGGCTTCGCCGCCGTTAGGAAGGTCGTGAGCGAGTCGCCCAACCCCGGCGGTTTGGCGAAAACCTTTATCTTCGCCACCTTCACGAATCTCGGTGCCATCTGTTTCCTTGTGCAATCCGCTCAGGCTGAAGCGGGTGGAACCGGAGCTCGCCGAGGCGCCACCGCTGACTTTCTGGGTATCAAAATTGCCAGCGCCGGCTTCGACCCAGCCTTGCCGACCCACTTCTGGATCAAGCGTAAACGCCTGGACTACGCCACCGACAGCGTCGGCACCGTAAAGCGCGCTGCGCGGACCACGCACGACCTCCATGCGTTCAATCAACTCCACGGGGAAAAACTGCCAGGGCGCGCCGCCAGTGGTGGCGGACCTCAGGCGGATGCCATCCATCAGGAAAATCGTGGATTCGTTGTTAGTACCACGGGTAAACACGCTGGTGTTCTTGCCGAAGGCGCCGTTAGTGACCACATCAATCCCGGGCTGGCCCCGAAGCAGGTCACTGACGCTTGAAGGATTCTGTTGCCGAATCTCCTCCTCGTCGAACGTGGTCACCGATGACAGGCTCTCACCAACTGTTCTCGGACCAAGCGTGGCGGTCACCACAATAGGGTCAAGTTCATTACCGGGATTAGCCTCTTCAGCAAATGCTGAAGGAAGGTTCAGTGCCGAAACGGAAACGACGGTCAGAAGAAGGCCCGAGAAGGCCTTGGGGTAAATCATAGTCAACACTCACTGTCATACCACACGCACCCGCGTGGTTGATGTCGGTATCACTGCGAGAGAGGCGAATCAAGACAAGATGTGATCACAACCGGATCAGAACATCATCAAACGGAGGCGGGCAGACAGAAACCGCTGGCTAACTGAAAGTGCTAGCGACAGGCTAATTCACCCACCGCCGCTGCCCTCCGCAGCGTCTGGTGTGTCAACAGGCCGGTCTCCGGACTTATGAGCAGGTCATATTTCGATGACCCTGAACGACCGCCTTCCCATGCCGTGACACAGTGGCGCATTTGATCGTTCTTGACTCACTTACCGTTGCGGGGGCAGTGCCGGACTTACGCCGGCTTCCCGTTTCACTTCTGTGCAGCATTGCACAGGAGCACCTGAAAACGAGCGCAAAGGCTACCAACCGAACCGTCACCGGTCAATTATATTTGCCAGTTGTGCGAGGGCGCGCTCGAGTTTAAGCCATTCCCGTTCAGCACCCGGAAGGCCAAATCTCAGCGCCGATGGCTGGTCAAACACACGAACCAATATTCCCTTCGAGGCCAGGTCATCAGCGATGGCGTGGGCCTTGTCGATGGCGATATATCGAAACAGATCCGTGCCGGAACTGGCAGGAAAACCAGCGTCCAACAGCAACCGGTGCAGGCGCTGGCTATGCTGTTGAAGTTGAGTCGCCGTTTGGGCCTGCCAGACCACATCACCCAACGCTTGCATCATCAGGAAACGGGCAGGGCCGCTGAGTGGCCAGGGACCAGACGCCTCCGCCAACGGAACCGCGATGTCAGAGCAGGTGAGCACCGCTCCCGCTCGCAGACCGGCAAGTCCGAAAAACTTGCCGAGGGAGCGCATCACCACCAACCCCGGTTGCCCCGCGTAGGGGGCCATACTCAGACTTTCCGCGCCTTCCCGGGCCTCTAGCCCATCCAGAAAGGCCTCATCCACGACCAGCCAGCCCCCTCGTTCGACAAGCCGCTGATGCCAACCCAGGAGCCGCTCTTTGGGGATAGTCTGGCCAACGGGGTTGTTTGGATTGATACACACCAACACGTCCAGAGAGTCGAGCCACAGAGAGTCCAGCCAGTCGTCATCTGCGCTCGCCATCTGATCAACTGGAATACCGTGTACGCTATGGCCATGGGCCTGCCACCAGTGAGCATGTTCCCGATAACCGGGTAGCGGAACACCAACACGACAGGGTTTCCGCAAGCCGGGCAACGTCATAATGGCGGCCTGACTGCCCGCGACCGGAACGCATGCAGACAAGTGCGGTGCGCCCGCCCAGCAGCGAATGGTCGCCTCAAGCCCGTCATCGGGCTCTGGCAGCCGGTGCCAGACATCGGCTGGCACCGCTGGCACCGGCCATCCCAGAGGATTAATGCCGGTGGACAGGTCTAGCCACTGCTCATGGGGGATACCCCAGCGTTCGATGGCGTCGTTAAGCCGACCGCCGTGTTGTGGTTTCGTACCCATAATCGCTAGCCTCCCGTCGCCAACACATTCGCCAGCAACGCAGCGGCAAATAAAATGGCCAGCCAAAGCCAGACGCCGCGATGGACCAGCCTGATCGCGGCGTTGATACTGTCCGCTGTGGGTGTCGGGCCTTGCCCAAGAACGGGCCGGTTGTGAATGCCGGTTGGGTAAGGTGCCGGACCACCCAAAGTAACCCTGAGGGCGCCAGCACCGGCGGCCATCACCGGACCTGCATTGGGGCTGTCCCAGGTCGCACCCTGTTGCACCCAGCATCGAACCGCCAGGCGCGTTTTCCCCAGAACCGCGTAGGTCATTGCCGTGAGCCTTGCGGGCAGCCAGTTCAGAACATCATCCAACCGCGCCGCAAACCGGCCAAAATACAAAAAGCGTTCATCGCGGTAGCCCCACATGGCATCCAGTGTGTTCACCAATCGATGACACACCACGCCGGGCAAACCCGCAACCAGATACCAGAACAGGCTCGCGAAAACCGCATCCGCGCCATTCTCCAGCATGGATTCAGTGGCGGCGACGGCAATGCCAGGTTCATCCAGCTCGTCCGCTTTGCGGCTGACGATTCGGCCGACCTGACGTCGTGCCATCGGAATGTTTTTGGCTTTTAGTGCCTGCGCTACGGCAAAACCATGTTCGGAAAGCCCGCGAATCGATAACGCCAGATAAAGCACCAAAACCTCGATAATCGCCAGCGCCCAGGCATCGAGTATCGCACTTAAGCCGAGCGCAAAACTAACCACCGGCAGAGTCAGCAAGGCTGTAGCCAAGCATCCCAAAACCACGCTTTGGCATGGCCTTTGTGGCTGACTGTTGAGCCTTTTCTCCACGATCGCAACCATGTGCCCGAAGCCCACCAGCGGGTGCCAGCGGCGAGGTTCGCCCAGCCAACGATCCAGAAGAACGGCCGTCAGACACACAGCGACTGAAATCATCAGAGAGTTCAAACCTGGAGCCACCATCAAAGGTTGAAATGAGGAAAAGATTGAAATGAGGGCCGACGCAGCCGACCAATGGCTCGCCAGTCTACCGGCTGCGGCCATACTTGACACATTTTACGCGCCAGAGGACCATCTCTATCTTTATAAACACCAAACTACCCGACTCTTGCCAGGACACCGACATGTCGCTACCCGCCTGCTGGTCTGAACCACTGCCAGCGCCCGATGCCCATTATGCCCAGCAGGCGCTGGCGCGCCAAAACGTGCTGACCAAACCCCGCGGCTCTCTGGGGCGCCTGGAACAGGTCGCCATTCAGTTGGCCGGTCTGCAAGCGACCCACCAGCCCGGCGTCGATCCTGCACGCATATCCGTTTTTGCAGGCGACCACGGCGTATGCAGGGAGGGCGTGTCTGCCTATCCGCAGGCGGTCACGGCTCAGATGATTGCTAACTTTGCTCAGGGCGGTGCGGCCATCAGTGTGCTGGCGAGACAACTGGGGGCATTTCTTGAAGTGGTGAATCTGGGCGAGGTGCCCGATAGGCCCGGGATTCGTCAGGAGCCCATTGCGGCGTGCACGGCCAACCTGATGACAGAAAATGCCCTGTCGGAGACTCAGCTTGAAACGGCTCTGACCTCCGGCGACCTGGCAGCAGCGCGGGCGTCAGAGGCAGGGTGCCGACTGTTCATCGGCGGCGAGATGGGCATTGGCAACACCACCAGCGCGACCGCCATGGCCTGCGCACTCCTGGACCAAGACCCCGGGATTCTGACCGGCCCCGGTACCGGGCTGGACGAGAAGGGCGTTGAGCACAAGCGCAAGGTGATTCGTCAGGCACTGGCACGGCACGGCAGCAAGCGCGGGCCTCTTCACGGCCCTCGTCACGACTCTCTTCATGACCCTCTGCAGGTGCTTGCATCCCTTGGTGGCTTTGAAATCGCCGGTCTGGTGGGCGCGATTCTGGGCTGTGCCAGTCGCCGCATTCCTGTGCTGGTGGACGGATTTATCGTTTCCGTCGCCGCACTGGTCGCCGTGCGGCAGCAACCTACCCTGCGCGACTGGCTAATTTTTGCCCACCAATCAACCGAGCCAGGTCATCAAACGGTTCTGGCGGCGATGGACGCCGCTCCCCTGCTTCAGCTGGACATGCGGCTGGGCGAGGGCAGTGGCGCTGCCGTGGCCTTGCCTCTGCTGCACTCGGCCTGCGCGCTGCACAATGGCATGGCCAGCTTTGCCGATGCCGGCGTGAGTGAAAAATCCTCGGAGTAACCCTTACCTTGGAGTAACCCTTAGATGACAACTAACACAACCACCCTGTTTGATCTGATCCGCCATGGCGAACCTGCCGGTGGCCCGATGTTCCGAGGCAGTCAGGACGACCCTCTGAGCGATACCGGTTGGCAGCAGATGCGCAGCGCCATTGACGACAACGACCAGTGGGACATGATCCTGACCTCGCCCTTGCTGCGATGTCAGGTGTTTGCCCGGGAACTGGCTGAACAACGGCGCCTTCCCCTGCACATTGAAACCCGGTTCAGGGAACTGCATTTTGGCGAGTGGGAAGGTCGGACGGCCGCCAACATACTGGAACAGACCCCCGACGCCCTCAGCCGGTTCTGGAGTAATCCGGTTGCCTGCCCGCCGCCGGGCGGTGAGTCTCTGAGCGATTTCAGCGAACGCATCAGAGCCGGTTGGCTGGACTGGCAGCAGCAGGCCGCCGGCAAACGGATTCTGCTGGTGTGCCATGGTGGGGTCATCGGCATGCTGTTGGCGGAAGTGATGGGCATTCCGCTGGAACGCTCGTTCTCCGCGATCCGCGTGCCTTACGCCTGTCGGAGCCGACTAAGAGTCGACGCGACCGACCATGGCGTCATGAGTTGCCTTGAAAGTCATGGCGCCCGCTCCTGATCAGCCTTTCAGCGTCAGTGGCAGGCCCGCCACACTCATCAAGACCCGGTCACAGATCTGGCCCAGCGCCTGATTCAGCCACCCCAGTTCATCGCAGAACCGACGCGTGAGCGGATCCATACCAATGGTTCCCAGCCCAACCTCGTTACTGACGACAACCACAGGTCCGGGGTAGGATTTCAGGGCTTTCAGAAACGCCGCGCGCTCCTTTGAAAATACGGCATCTCCCGCGAACAGCAGGTTGCTGACCCAAAGGCTCATGCAGTCAACCAGCAACTGTGGGGGTTTTGCTTCTTTTGCCAGTCTATTCAGTTCGGCCGCCAACTCGATGGGCACCTCACTCAAGCCCCAGCTCCTGGCTCGACTGTCTTGATGACGCTTGATGCGTTGGGCCATTTCCTCATCATTAGCGCTGGCGGTGGCTAGATAGACCACAGCCCGCCCTGACTCAGCAGCGAGGGATTCTGCCAGCGAGGTTTTGCCGGAACGAATGCCCCCAATCACCAAAATTCGCCTAGCTGTCAAAACCTACCCCTTGTGCTTTCCAGTGTTACGGGATTGTGGGTAGCCGGCAGCCAATTGTCGACCTGCACATCGCTTCAAACGATTAAAAGTCTGTTATAGGGATCGTACCCATTCAGCTTGACCGACCGGATCAACGTGTTGGTTTTTAAATAGGTCACCGGGTTGCAGCGATAATTCTGTCTAACCGCAGTCTATTACTTTTGCATCAACATTTCAGACGGTCGTCGCCCCGCTTCATGGATGCCACGACTGATCCGGCAACCACCATCAAAGCCGCAAGTGGTAACCGCCAATCCAAAGCCGCAACGCCGGCGATCACTAGGAACGCGGCCGCCAGTACAGGTACGCCATAGGCAAGGCTGCCAACCAGTGCTGCAGGCCCGTTACGAAGCGCCAGGTCCCAGGCCACCATGGCAAGCCCATAAGGCCCAACGCCGAGCGCCACGCCTGCAACCAGAGCCAGGCCAGACGGCAACCCGAAAGCGCTGCCGGAAAACACATCAGCTACCCCTGCCCCCACAGCCGCCAGCAGAAAAAGGCCGGGCATAACGGGCGCAATCGCAACGGGCGCCGCCTGGCAAATCCACGAATACAATGCCCAGCAGCAGCCCGCCATCAACGCCAACGCATACCCTGCAATGTATTCTGAAGCTCCTTCGCTGCCCGCCTCCGAAGACAGCAACACAGCCGCACCAGAAAACGCAATTAGTGCGCCGCACAACACTGGCAGCGGAATCCGGCGATGGAAAAGCCACTGGCTCATCACAATGAACATGACCGGCCAGGTATAGGTAATCAGCGCTGCCTCAGCGGTCGGCGCCATTCCGATACCTGTCAAATAACCGCCGATAGCGCCAAGTATCAACGCCGGTAACAGGCCATAGATAGCCAACTTCCATTTCAAAGAAATCGGCGCATTAGCCTTCTGATGACCTTGCTTTCGCCGCGAGCGAATACTCGTGGGCAGTGCCGCTAATGCACCACTCAGAAGGGCAATAGTGGTGAGCTGAAAGGGGGGTACCGAACTTGCCAGGTCAACCAGCAAAGGCGCGCCGGACCAAAGCACAACGGCAAAAAGAGCAGCAATAATACTGATAAAAATTGGGCGAGAGGGGCTTGTCAATGTGCGCACGATCGATACTCCTGTTGCTGTGGATTAGATTCGACAGCCTCAGGCTATACCTCTAAAATTCATCAAAATATTAATTATTTTTGATAATTTACATCAACAGGATTGATACATTGAGAACACGGGTACTGGACTTGAACATACTCCTGACGCTGGTGACCATCGCCGACACTGGAACCGTGACGGCGGCAGCTCGGCGCCTGGCCTACACCCAGTCCACAGTCAGCATGCAGTTGAATCGGCTGGAAGCAGCGCTTGGCGTTCCGCTTCACGAAAAAGATGGGCGGCAAATCCGGTTTACGGCGGAGGGCCAGAAGCTCGTGGGGTACGCCAGAAAGATGCTGGAACTCAACAATGAGGCCATTGATGACGTTCAGCAGCGCCAGATTTCCGGACAACTGAACCTTGGCATTCCCGAGGATTATGCGTTCCTGCTGACCTCGGTACTGTCTCACTTCAACCGACAGTTTCCCGCGGTGCAGTTACAGGTTACCTGCAGATCAAGCGTCGAGCTGGTGAAGCAGGTGCAGGCAGGAAATATGGATCTGGCCGTGGTGACCCGTCAATCACGATCCCCGGGAGGTGAAGTCATCCGGCGAGAACCACTGATGTGGGCCGTCGGCGCCAACGCCCAGCCATCGCTCACCGATCCGATACCGCTGGCGCTATATTCCCCCGGCGCCGATGTATTCCGGGAGGTTGCCGAGCAGGCTTTGGCAAACGCGAGGCGGGAATGGAGAATGGCCTACTCCAGCCAGTCAATGACAGGTCTTATGCCGGTAGTGGCAGCAGGGCTGGCGGTGGCCGTCATCACGCGGAATATGCTCACGCCCCAGTTGCGAGTACTGGACGAGCGCAACGGCATGCCCGCATTGCAGTCCGTGGAGATTGCCCTGCACCGGGCATCTGGCAGGCCTTCAGAGCCGGCGAAGCAATTGGCTGAGTTGATTCGGAGACATTTGTCGCCGGGGGAGTAGTTCTAGATCTGGCAGCCTGTCGGACTTAGCGTCGGCAGGCTGCTAGAGCTGGTATCCTTTTAACAAATCTATGTGGAGGACAGGATTTTGCCCGCAAACCGGAAGAATACTCTAGATCAGGTATACAGCCTCATTGCCAACGAAGAAGACGCGAGGGCCTGCACCGATATAACCGAAGAAGCGTGCCGCGAGGTACCGCGTAATTTTTTCCTGATTCTGGGCAGTAACGTTCTGACAAAGCTTGGCGATCTTCTGGTCAGCCCGAAA
>Ga0307966_1001848_pt1 | contig 16433 bp, 13 predicted proteins | sample OrgLakmetagen646_FD_203141 | JGI IMG/M metagenome (GOLD analysis project Ga0307966, IMG submission 203141) | Saline water microbial communities from Organic Lake, Antarctica - #646 | ecosystem: Environmental > Aquatic > Non-marine Saline and Alkaline > Saline | place: Antarctica: Organic Lake... | reverse complement strand
CGTTCTGGCGGCGTATTCCCCGGTAATTCCGGCACCGAGAATCACAACAGTTGCCGGTGGTACTCCTGAGATTCCGCCGAGCATAATGCCCTGACCGTCACTGCTGTTCTCCAGGTAATGCGTGGCAATTTGCACGGCCATTGACCCGGTAATTTCATGCATCATCCGTACGATAGGGAATTCGCCGTCCTGCCCTTTAATAAATTCATAGCCTATGGCACAGACTCCTTTCTCAATCAGTGCTTTCAGAAACTCATACTTGGTGTGGCCCAAGTGGAGTGCCGACACTAGTATTTGATTGGGCTGCATCCACTCCTGCTCATTATAAGTGGGCGGTGCTACCTTAACAATTAGCTCCGACTGGCTGAAGAGCTCTTCAGCACTGTAGGAGATCTCGGCCCCGGCTTCGGAATACTCCTGATTCGAAAAATGTCCGTCAATACCTGCGTTTTTTTCGATGGAGACCTCATGCCCGTTTGCGACCAGCGTAGACACTCCTTCGGGGGTTAAAGAAACACGCCGTTCATCATTCGATATCTCTTTAGGAAGCCCTATCTTGAGAGATCGGCTCGATGTGGTTTTCATCAGGCTCTTTTCAAGCGTTTGAATCCCGATCTGTTCTGTGTCGAGTGGGTTGAGTTCCATGCGGTGTTAAACGTCTGATTTAAAATACGTTAAGGTAGATTGCAATAAATCTACATAAAATGGATTGATCTGCAAATGCAGACTTTAAAATAGTAGTTTCAGCTGTAACTATTAACCATTCCCTGTTCGATTTCTTTAAATATTTCAGAATTCGCATAAGCCGGTAAGCGAATCAAACCAACGCCTATAATACAACATACGTTATGACCCAACGTCCCCGAAAGAAAAAAAGCCTCGGCCAGCATTTTTTACGAGATTATCACATGATTCAGAAAATCGCCGGCTCGATGCCTGCAACAGCGGACGAGCGCGTGATAGAAATTGGTCCGGGCGACGGAGCGCTGACCGATGTGCTGTATAATCACTATAAAAATTTCTCTGCCATCGAGATTGACCCGGTCATGGTAAGTCACCTGAAGGAGTCTCTGCCAGATCTGCATGTAATTAAACAAGATATCCTTAAAACAGACTGGCAAGAGCTTTCGGATGCAGGCGGTCCGATTCATGTGATTGGCAATCTCCCCTATTTTATCACCAGTCAGATTCTGTTTTCACTTCTTGAAAGCCGGCAGCTACTCAAATCCGCAACATTAATGATGCAGAAAGAGGTTGCCGAACGAATTGTGGCTGAGCCGCGGACAAAGGCGTACGGAATTCTCAGCGTTCAAACGCAGCTTATGAGTTCACCTGAAATTCTTTTTGATGTTCCGCCGCAAGTCTTTTCACCGCCTCCCAAAGTGATGAGTTCTGTTATACAGCTTCGGTTCGATAAACCCCGGCTGGCATGTACCGACGCACATCTGAAAACTGTTGTTCGAACTGCATTTAATCAGCGGCGAAAAAAGCTGAGCAATTCATTGAAGCCTTTAGAGACAGAACTCCCCGCCGATGAATTTAATTTTGATCTCCGGGCGGAAGCTCTCGAACCTGCCATGTATGAAAAGTTGACAGCCCGCCTTGAACAACTTGGCACCTTCGGGTAGTCTTTGGCATACATTTCGGCGGGTTTTGCCATTCAGACTGCAACAGCATGAGTTTTGATCGTCTCTTTGCCACGATCAACTACTTTGGTACGGATGTTGTAACACTACTTATCTAAACAAGCGCCGGTTGAAAAAGGCGCATATGATTTTATAAATAACCATTAACTAAATAATTAGGAGTCATACAATGGCTAGCATTAAACCTTTAAGCGATCGCGTATTGGTACGCCCGATAGAAGCTGAAGAAAAAACAAGTTCCGGTATTATTATTCCCGATTCGGCTAAAGAGAAACCACAAAGAGGAACTGTAATCGCCGCGGGACCCGGAAAAGTTGAGAATGGAAATAAAATTGATATTTCCGTCAAAGAAGGTGATGAAATTCTTTATGGTAAATATTCCGGTACTGAAGTAACACTTGAAGGAGAAGAGTTTCTGATCATGAGAGAGTCTGATATCCTTGGAGTTGTATCGTAAACCATTGTTTGAAAAATATAAACACTAACTTAAATACTTAGATAATTATGTCGAAATTAATTCATTACGATGCGGATGCACGCGACGCGCTGAAACGCGGTGTTGATAAGCTTGCAAATGCTGTAAAAGTTACATTGGGCCCACGTGGTCGCAATGTTGTTATTGAAAAATCATTTGGAGCGCCTACTGTAACAAAAGATGGCGTTACCGTTGCAAAAGAGATTGAGCTCTCTGATAAAGTTGAAAATATGGGTGCTCAGATGGTGCGTGAAGTTGCATCAAAAACAAATGATAACGCAGGTGACGGTACAACTACTGCAACCGTTCTTGCACAGTCTATTATTCAAACCGGGCTTAAAAACGTAACGGCCGGTGCGAACCCAATGGACCTGAAAAAGGGTATTGACAAAGCAGTTCTTGCTGTTGTTAAAGAACTGCAAAACCTCAGCAATCCAGTTGGTGACAGCATGGATAGCATTAAGCAGGTGGGTACTATCTCAGCCAACGGCGATGAAGAGATTGGCGGCCTGATTGCAGAAGCTATGGGCAAAGTTGGCAAAGACGGTGTTATTACTGTTGAAGAAGCTAAAGGTACTGAAACATACCTCGAAACAGTTGAAGGTATGCAGTTCGATCGCGGATACCTGTCACCTTATTTTGTGACAAACAGCGAAACAATGACTGCCGAGATGGAAGATCCATATGTTCTGATCTTCGATAAGAAGATTACGAATATGAAAGATCTGCTTCCTATTCTCGAAAAAGTTATCCAAACAGGCAAGCCTCTTCTGATTATTGCAGAAGATATCGAAGGCGAAGCTCTTGCAACTCTCGTAGTAAACAAACTGCGCGGATCATTGAAAGTAGCTGCCGTTAAAGCTCCAGGCTTTGGCGACCGACGAAAAGCGATGTTAGAAGATATCGCCATTCTGACTGGTGGTACAGTGATCAGTGAAGAGCGTGGATACAAGCTTGAAAATGCAACGCTTGATTTCCTCGGCCAGGCTGACCGACTTAACATCACCAAAGACGACACGACGCTCGTTGGCGGACAGGGTGAAAACGACAGTATTAAAGCCCGAATCAACCAGATTAAATCTCAGATTGAAAGCACTGACTCAGATTATGATCGTGAGAAGCTTCAAGAGCGACTTGCGAAACTGAGTGGCGGTGTTGCCGTGCTTTACATCGGCGCAGCATCTGAAGTTGAAATGAAAGAGAAAAAAGCCCGTGTGGAAGATGCATTGAATGCAACACGTGCTGCCGTGGAAGAGGGTATTGTACCCGGCGGTGGAGTAGCCTATCTGCGTACACTGAAAGTGTTCGGCAGTCTGAAAGCAGAAACTCCGGATGAAGAAGTCGGATTTAACATTGTGAAACGCGCACTTGAAGCACCGCTTCGTGCACTGTCTAACAATGCCGGCGTTGAAGGATCAATCGTTGTGCAGAAGGTACTCGAAGGTAAAGGCGGATTCGGCTACAATGCCAGAACCGATGTCTACGAAGACCTTATCAAAGCAGGCGTAATTGACCCAACGAAAGTAACACGGTCTGCGCTTGAAAATGCTGCATCAGTTGCCAGCCTTATGCTGACAACAGAAGCCGTAGTTGTCGACAAACCATCAAAGAATGATGATGACGACAGTAGTGGCGGAATGGGTGGCGGCATGCCAGGCGGAATGGGCGGCATGGGAGGAATGGGTGGAATGATGTAAATTCATCATTCACCTCACATTTCAAACCGTGAGAACCATTCAGCCTTGAGCTGAACAAATATCAAACCCTGCTTCGGATTCAATTCCGAGGCAGGGTTTTTTGTTTTGAGGAGGTAGTAGCAAAACATGGCATGTCTCTTACAATCAACGCGTTCAAATATTTTTAAGAACTCTGTGGAGAGGACGAGCTTCGATTCAATATCAAGACATGCCATGTTTGGGGGGCTGCCCGTCGTAAATCAAACGCTGACAGATCCGGTGGGTGCTGTCAGGTTTAAGATTCCAGACCTGTCAGCATTCCGGTGATTTTCCGGTTTCTGACAGCGTCGGGGGCATAGCTCGGAGCAAAACATAGGCATGTATCTTGTCATCCAAACGCTTTACATCTTGAAAGAGCTCTGTGAAGAAGACTAGCTTCGATTCAACGTCGAGACATGCCATGTTTGGGCAGGTGGATTCTACACTCGGTTTTGTCCACCTCTTTCCAGCGGCCTGCGCGTTCAGGGTCGCTCCCAGTTACTTTCGATGTGCAGGGAATGCAACCGATGTTTCGATAACCTTCGTTGTTCAGCGGGTTATATGGCAGATTATGTGTATGGATTTTATCCCAAACCTGATCAGTCGTCCAGTGTATCAGGGGATTAATTTTAACAACAATGCGGTGAATGAGAAAAAAGCCTGTTGGCCCAAACCCAGTTCCTAAACCCATCCCATCGTCGAACATTCTGAAAGCCCATTGATAAGATATTATCCGGTTGAATGAGGGCATACCTGTCGTTGAGACGGTGCAGTTGCTTAGCGGTTAGTCTGAAGTTGGAGTTAGGTTACAGATTCATAAATCGTACAGTTGCAGTCGGAACATCTCTGGAATAGGCTTTTGCAAAGCAACTTATAATTTGTGTATGTGGAGCTTTTAAATCAATATCCCTTAAGAACCATCCTACTTCCACCCGATCATATAATTAATGAGCAGGACTTCTATTGCGACTACTTCTTGTTTTTACCCGGCATTCTAATCTCAAAATCTATAAGGCATTATGATGTGGGATATGTATAACTCTTCATCATTCATGTATAATACATGAATGATTAAATATGTAGAGATTATAGGTAAGAAAACAGTTTACAAGTATCCCGAATTACTTGGGGGTAAAACAGATTTGGTAGAAGAAATATAATCCTTTTTAACCAGGTTTTTGCACCCATACTTTAAAAAAATGTATAAAAACTCGCTAAAAGAATAATCTTAAATAAAATATCATGGGAAATCTCTTGTATATCGTTGCCGTAGTCTTAGTAATCTTGTGGTTAATTGGATTTATTGGGTACAGCGCAGGCGGAATTATACACGTCCTTCTGGTTATTGCCGTAATCGCAATTCTGCTACAGGTAATTCAGGGAAGAAGAATCATTTAGTTCGGCTTAGCATCGCATCATCAAAATTAACGTTTAATTAAATATCGTATGAAATTAATAACATTTTTTACCACTACCCTTATAGTTTCTGCAGCAGGAATTGCAGCGGGAATGCTGTTTGCCCCAAGGAAGGGGTCGAAAATAAGACGGGATATTTCCAGGAAAAGTCATCAGTATTCTGACTATCTATCGGATAAACTTGATGAGATCATTAATTCAGGACCTGACTATATGGACGGTTTTGGGGACAAAACGGATCAACTTATTGATAAAGCAAAAAACACAGCTAAAAAAATTGAAGCTGAAGTCAATTCCAAGTAACGGAATTTAAAATTACTACAAAAAATGCTTGTCAGTTTAAAGCTGGCAGGCTTTTTTTATGTATTTAGCTTATAGTCAAAAAAAAGACCCCGGTTTAGAAGGGCCTTTTTTATGCTAAAGCTCAAGAAAAATTAACTTTTCTTCGCATCAGCTTTTTTGGGTTCTGTTTTCAGGTTTTTATTCATTTTATTATCAGCTTTTTTAGGATCTGACGTTTTTTTCTTGTGGTCTTGATTGTGCTTATCCATTTCAATATTGATTAAGTTTATAGTAATTATTACTTCTTCAATCTATATCTGTAAATACTGGTAAGCGTTACACAAAAATATATTTTTGTTACATCAATGCTATAATAGAAGGCTTTGCAAAATCTGATTATAGCGTAAACAGTAACCATTGACCATTATTTTATTGCTAATAATCGGTTAGGAGATCCCGTATCAAGGTACGGGATGACTGTTGCCCGGATTTTGCAAAGCCTTCCAGTAAGATGGTTTAAAAACCCCATATTTTAATGCATAAAAAGAACCAAATGTTTAACATCCTTACGGATTTTAAGAAGGCATTGCATTACTACCTGTCTGCACGCTGTATGTTCGGGCCGACGGGTTAGGACTCTCTCAATACTCAGCCCGCATCAGGAGAAGGCGACAATAAAAGCCCGAACAGCTTAACCTGATATTTACGTTAGGGTCGACACCTCAGTATTGTGTTTAATTCATTCAATTAACTAAACCGTAAGATGTGTAATAGATTATAGGCAGGAAATATTGTATATAATTAGTGTACGTAGATTTCTTTGTTCACCAACTTTTAAAGCGATATGAAGCTTTACATAAAATATATGGTGAGCTTGCGTTGCAAGATGCTGGTTAAAGAAGAATTAAAAAAACTTGGGCTCGATTTTGTGTCTGTTGACCTTGGTATGGTTGAAATTCACGGTGATATTACTAAAGATCAGCGTGAACTTTTTAAAGAGAATCTGAAAAAGTCTGGCCTGGAGCTGCTGGACGACAGAAAAAATATTCTTGTCGAAAAAATCAAGAGTGTAATTGTTGAGATGATTCACTACTCTGAGGAAGTGCCTAAAGTAAATGATTCCGATTATATCAGTGAAAAGCTGGGGTATGACTATAGACTATACCTATCTTTCCAATACCTTTTCGGAAGTCAAAGGAATTACGATACAGCAGTATATTATTATGCACAAGATTGAGCGCGTAAAAGAACTGCTGCTGTACGACGAACTTAGCCTTACAGAAATTGCCTGGAAGCTACATTACAGCAGTGTAGCCCATTTATCTAACCAGTTCAAAAAAGTTACCGGCTTAACTCCCTCCTATTTCAAAGAGATAAAAGAGAAGCGGTTGAAAAACCTTGAGGACATTTGACAAATTGGCTCTAAAAGAAGGGGCGAAAAAAAAGAGAGTTAGATTTTTGTTTTCTGCAGATAGTGATGGATCTGAACACACCGATAAGAATGACAATGTTGCTTTTTGCACGGCATCCATCAAGATGGGCTTTAATCGTGAGACTATTAAGACAGAGTTGCTTGTTTTTTTATGATAGCACAAATATAAGGCACTATGTCATTTGGTGTGGGTAGCAAAACCATTCTATGTTTACAGTGACAAGGCGAGGTGGACCTTTGTTTTTACATCGCAACGTGTCCATCTGAGTCCGCTGGAGCAAATCACTCGCCCGGCGGTTATCCCCAACGGGATGCCTTTGGCATGGTACTTTTGAACGCCCACCTGTCCCCTCGGGGAAGGTACAGGGGAAATCATTCGACTATTATCTATAATTCTTTTGGGATTTACTATGCATGAGAAGTTACCCACACAAATCAACATAGGCCCATGGTTCTTCTATATGGATTAGAGTGGGTGCTGCTATCTTCATTTTAATGCGCGTTCTTCGTAAAGAGTCTGTTTTGCAAACTACTATGAATGGAAATGAATGTGAGAAGTACATCCTATTATTAGTAGAAATCCAGACCCTGCGCCGCTGCCCCAGGCTGCAATAAGTGACCCTTTTGGCCAAGCCATGCCTGCGGCGCAGGTTTTTTTAATATATAATGGGTGCCACTATTACTAGTTGTATTCTACAGGAGCTATAGAATCTTTAATATATAACCCACAATAATTCATATAGAGACATCAAGAAAATACTAATTGTCAAAACAAGTCTATGTTCAATCTATCTTCAGCATTAAATTCCTGATATGGCCGGTACTTATTATGGGAATCATAACTGGCTGCCGCCATAGGTCAGAACTTTTCAGAGAGGATGCCGTTGATGAAGCAGGAAACATAGACTATTCAGTGATCTATTATATCCACGCTGATTCCGATGATCTCTATCACGACACCAAGGGAAAACCCGTTCATGGAAATATTGAGGTGCTGAATGATGCTCTTCATTTAGCCGGAGAATCAAAATCTGGAGAGCAGTCCCGGAATCTCTTCGATTCAATTAGCCAATTCCATGGCTGACCAGACCTACAGGCGCCTTGCATCCGAAACAGAAACTGCGATTACACTTGCTGTGTATAATCTTGAGTTTATAAAAAAAACGAATTTCGCGCATTTTCCATGGCATACGACACGTTGGGCAGCAAAAATCACTTTTCTGAGAATGTTGACTGTATGCAGGTTTTATCTTTTGATGGCGGGAGATTCAGTGAGGGAGTAAAGACATGGTACAGGCCGGCAAGCTTTGGAAGGCAATCAGGCACCACTCATTCCGGCTGGGGATGTAAACCACTTACACCATAAGAAAGGGATTTATAACCCCGGCATTAAATTATCCGGCGGTTAGAATGTGTGAAATATGTATGGTATTTCTTCTCTCTTGTAACACTTCCAATTTAGCCTCCATGTATTTTAACTGCAACAGGAAGGAAAAGATAATCTTCAAAAACTGGCCAAAATTATTGATCGCGATGATGATACGGTACTAATAATTGTTGCCCATACAGATTCACGAGGTGATGAGAGTTACAACCTCAGGTTAAGTGACGTCGCGCACAATCTGCGAGCACATTCATGGTTTCTCAAGGGCTTGCCTCATCCAGAAATGAAATTGTTGGCAAGGGAGAATTAGAGCCTCTATACGAAAATGAGACAGATGCTGGGAAGACAAAAGAACCGCCGGATTGAGGTGGCTATATATGCCAGTCCTGAGTATGTAAAGCGGCTGCAGGCAAGAAACTAAAAGCAATTATCAAAAAACAATCAGATTGTAAACACTCATAAATTTAGGTAGGTTAAAATCATGAAAAGTAATAAAGAGTATTCGCCAATCCATCGCAAACTAAGTATCATTCTTGCTGAAGATGATAATGACGATCTCCTGTTGTTTGAAGAAGCCATTGACGAACTACCGGTCTCGGTTCAGCTCCGTTCGTTCACCAATGGCGATGATCTGATAGAGTGGCTTACCAATAAAATAAACAAGCTGCCTGATGTTCTTTTTCTTGATCTGAATATGCCACGGAAAAACGGTTTTGCAACATTGGGAGAAATTAAGAGAAATACCCAATTAGAACATTTGCCTGTCATCATTTTTTCAACAACTACGAACACGGATATGATACAGCAGGTTTTTAATGATGCGGCGCACTACTTCATCCGGAAGCCCATTCACTTCTTGGAGCTCAAAGAGCTGATCTATAAAGCACTTAAGTTAATAGCAGATCATGAGACTTCCCTGCCGGACAAAGAACATTTTATGCTCATGATTGATTAATTAACCTATAGCAGTGAAGTCAAAAAAAACAAAAGCCGCTCGTCCGAAAAAATCAATAACCTCTGATACACTTTTCCCTGTGGTGGGCATTGGCGCTTCCGCAGGGGGATTGGCTGCTTTTAAAGCTTTACTCAAAAACATCCCGGAAGATTCCGGTATGGCCTATGTTCTTGTACAGCACTTAGATTCAACCCACGAGAGTCTGCTGCCCGATATTCTACAAAAAGTTACGGACATTCCGGTTGTGGAAATGTCGGATGACAGCATCATTGAGCCAAATCATATCTATGTGATGCCCGGCAATAAGATAATGGTGGCATTAGATGGTAAATTACAACTCGCACCCCGGCCGGCAAAAACTAAAAATAAAATCATTCTTCCTATCGACCTCTGTTTTTCAGCACTAACTGAAATCCATAAATTACATGCCATTGGCGTGGTACTATCAGGAACGGCATCAGACGGCACAAAAGGTTTAAAAGCAATTAAAGAGAACGGAGGCATCACCTTTGCACAGAATTTAGAGTCAGCTGACCACAGCGGTATGCCAAGTAGTGCCATTCAGGCAGGGGTAGTTGATTTCATTTTGCCACCAGGGGAAATACCGAAGAAATTGCTGGAAGTGACTCAGATTTTTAAAACCACGACAGCTTTAAATGAGTCCCGGAAATTAGATGATGAAGACACCTTCAGACAAATAATCACGCTGCTGCGAGTGCGAAAAGGTGCTGATTTTACTTATTACAAGCAGACTACAATCCGCAGAAGGATTCTTAGGCGAATGGCGATTAATAAATCTGTTAAAGCTAAGGAGTACCTTGAGTTTTTAAGAGAGAATAAAATGGAACAGGACATTCTTTATCAGGATTTTCTAATCCCGGTAACATCCTTCTTCCGTGAACCCAACATATTTCAAAATCTGTCCGATAATTTCTTGCCGAGTATCATAAAAAACACTCATGGCGATAAAACTATTCGGATATGGGTAGCTGGGTGCAGTACAGGGGAAGAGGCTTACTCTCTGGCCATTCTGTTTAAAGAGCATCTGGACCACCATAATGTGGGGGGAAATGAAAAAAAAATACAGATATTCGCATCCGATTTAAACGAAGTTGCCATCGAAAAAGCCCGTCTGGGCGCATATTCTGCGACGGATATGGCAGGTGTATCAGAGAAGCGGCTGAAGAGGTTCTTTAGAAATTCAAATGGACATTATCAGGTGAACAGGCAGATCCGGGATATGTGTGTGTTTGCCGTTCATAATTTCCTGAAAGATCCGCCATTCAGCAAAATGGATCTTATAAGCTGTCGTAACGTACTTATCTATTTTGAGCCCTATTTACAAAAAAAAGCACTTACTACGTTTCATTACGTATTAAATACATCCGGATTTTTGTTACTCGGTAAGTCGGAAACAACCAGTGGCGTCTCCGATCTTTTTGCTGAAGTTGACAAAAGAGATAAAATATTTTCCCGTAAAGACGTTCCCAGCAAGTATGTGCAAGTAGTTAGCCAGAGAACAGAACTTGATTTCAATGAGGTAGAAAAAATCACAATGTCGGAAAAGAAGAGTCCTGACTTTGAAAGCAAGGCAGATAAGATCATGCTCAAATACTACACTCCGCCTGGTGTAGTTGTGAATGAGGTGATGGAAATTGTGCAGTATCGGGGCAAAACGAGTCCATATTTGGAGCAATCGTCAGGAAAACCGAGCCACAATCTGGTAAGTCTGGCAGTGCAGGGCCTTGCTTTTGAATTGCGGAATTTACTGCATAAAGCAAAGCAGGAGAATACTGATCAAAAAAAAGTTAATATCCCGGTAAAAATAAACGAGGAGCTGCGTACGATTTCAATCGAAGTATATCCGCTCCCAAATACCATAGAACGTTATTTCCTGGTGCTGTTCCACGACACTACGTCTGTGAAAAACGGATCGGAATCTGAGACTGACGCTACAAAACCTGATAAATACCCGGACAACATAAAGGACTTGCGCATAGATCAGTTAGCACAGGAACTTGTTGATGCAAGGGAAGATATGCGAAACATAACTGAAGATCAGGAAGTGGCCATTGAAGAGCTTCAAAGTGCCAACGAGGAGTTGATGAGCGGCAGTGAAGAGTTACAAAGTTTAAATGAAGAGTTAGAGACCAGTAAGGAGGAGCTACAAAGTACCAATGAAGAATTGATAGTCCTGAACCAGGAAATGAACAGTTTAAATCAACAGATAGAATCTGAAAGAAATTATTCTGAATCTATTGTTGCAAATATCCGCGAACCATTGCTGGTGCTGGATAAAAACCTGAGGATAAAAACGGCTAACAATGCCTTTTGTAAACAATTTAAACTTAATGAAAAGGAAACCGTTGGTAACCTTATTTACAAAATAGGCAACGAGATGTGGGATTTTCCTGAGCTGAGAGAACTACTTGAAAATGTTATTCCTGAAAATCCGATTATTGAAGATTATGAAGTCATTCATAGCTTTCCCGATCTTGGTGAGCTGCATCTGCTGTTGAATGCAAGAGAAGTAGTGAAAGATGACAGATCAGAAAATTTAATTCTTTTGTCGTTTGAAGATATTACCAAGCAGGTACAGGAGAGAGAAAAAAGGCGTGAAATTCAGGAGAGGTACACCAAAGATCTGGAAGAGAAAATAGAAGAACGGACAGCCGAGTTAAAGAGCGCTATTGAGGAACTCAGGGAAAAGAACCAGGAATTGGTGGATATGAATAAAGAGCTGGAAGCATTTACATATATATCCAGCCACGATTTGCAGGAGCCATTGAGAAAAATACAAACCTTTGCAGGCCGAATTCTGGAAAAAGAGAATCAAAACCTATCCGAAAAAGGCAAAACCTATTTCGGTCTGATGCAGGGTGCTGCCCAGCGAATGCAGAAGCTTATTGATGACCTGCTTACATTTTCACGCCTTAACACCTCAGAGAGATCATTTAAAACCATGAACCTTGCTACTATTGTAGAAGAGGTTTTAGAAAATTTCAACGAAATAATTGAAGAAAAACAAGCCATTGTTGATGTAGGGCACATGTGTGAAGCAGATATAATTGTTTTCCAGTTCCGGCAGCTTATATTCAACCTTATCAGCAATGCACTCAAGTTTTCAAGACCCGGAGTAAAACCACATATTAAGATCGAAAGTCGTATCAGAGATGGAGGTAAACTAAAAATGGAAGGCCTCTTACCGAATAAGAAATACTGCCATATTATGGTTTCAGATAATGGCATTGGTTTTGAGGAAAAATTCAATGATAAAATATTTGAGGTTTTTCAAAAACTGCACGGGAAAGATGAATATCCCGGTACGGGAATCGGGCTGGCAACGGTGAAAAAAATTGTTGAGCATCACAATGGGATCATACATGTGAAAAGTGAATTAAACAAAGGAAGTACGTTTAATATTTACATACCACTAAATGATTGAGAACAGATGGAAAACCAAAGAGCTCCACTCCGTATTCTTTTAACCGATGATGATGAAGGTGACCGACTCGTTTTTCAGGAAATATTTGAAGAGATTGAAACGGATACTATCGTCCACACGGTAAATGATGGCGAACAATTGATGGGATATCTCAAAAAAAATACTCCACTCCCCGATATTATTTTTCTGGATCTCAATATGGCGGATATGAACGGGATAGAATGTCTGAAGGAGATCAGAGGTAATGACAGGTATAGCAATATTTCCATTGCAATCTATTCTACATCATCGTCTGAAAAGGATATCGAAGAAACGTTTTTGTGTGGAGCCAATATCTATATCACCAAACCGGCCGATTATCGTGAACTCAAAAAAGTATTGGCCAAATCTCTTTCTGCCGTTCGTATGAACAAGGGGGCTGATTTTAAAAGGACAAATTTTGTGCTAAAGATATAGGTTCCTTCTGTTATCCTGCTTATATACGCCGGGTTGATTCAGATTTAAATAAAAGTAGTGTATAGTCAGATCGTTTATCTCGGAATCTTTATCCAGGTGCCGATCTCAATACGTTCATCAAGCCCCACCTGGTTCATGATGGCAAGATCTTCTGCCGTAACGGCTATGGGTAGGCTTTCGAGATTCGCAGGAAGAAATGAATTAAAAGTACCCGATCGAGTCGCTTTAACGGTTTGAAGGCGAAACGGTTGAAAAGTCAATATGGCTGAATCTGTCAGCTGCCTGAAGCCACTGGTTATCTCTTTGAATCGGGGTCCGTAGGTCCCATAGTTATCAGGAGTAGTGTAGTTTACAAACCGGTAAATCATACCGTCGTACTCTATAGAATAGAGATAGAAATTGAGCTGTGTTCCGTCTTCGGTTTGACCGGTGGCTTCTGCCCGAAAAGCGCGAAGACCTCTGCTGTCATCATTCGACTTTCCTGTTGTGGTAATACCCTCCTGGTTTAAAAATTCGTTGACTGAGGCCTCTGCACCTGCCGACTCGTTATCCAGCCTCATAATTGAAACTGCATTCTGATCATTATTGACAACGGCAACGAGTGACCGCTGATTTATTACCTGCCAGCCTTCCGGATAGGAGAATTGAAATTTCATTTCCGGGTGATAGAATGTACCGTCTCGGGTGAACCCTTCACGGGGGTTATCACCGTAGATCATATTATTCAGCATGCCCATATATTGATCGGTATTTACAACCGTCTGCTCATATCCTTTGACTCTCCACTCTTCTGCAAGTTTAGGGATAGATGTCGCTCTTTCAGCAGGGTCGGGGTGTGTTGATTGCCAATTTAGGATACTTTGGCCTGATTGGGCAGACATCCGTTCGAGTGAGACGAAAAATTGTGCTCCTTTGGCAGATTTATAACGCTGCATAGAGGCGTACTCTACTCCGAGGCGATCGGATTCCCGTTCATCTTCCCGGCCGTAACTTAAAAACAACACCTGTGCCGCCGCGCTACCTATGCCGAGAATATCACCACCGGGCAGCCCCAATAATTCGCCGCCAATGGCTCCCCCGATTAGTGCAATCTGGCCCATATGTTGTTCAAAAGCCCGCTGGGATGCGTGTCGCGCAGCCACATGGCCAGTTTCATGTCCCAGCACTACGGCGAGCTGAGCCTCAATGTCAAGATGTGATAGCAGTCCCCCTGCTTACGTAGATATACTCGCCCGGTAAAGTAAATGCATTGACGACCGGGCTGTCTAAAAGTCGGAAATAAAACTCCGTTTCCTTATACATGACCGGAGAGTCAGGCCACTGCATATGGCTGACGGCCAGCATCTCCTGCCCAATTTTATCGACATACGTTTGAAGGGCATCATTATCATATACCCCATAATGCTGCTGAATCTGCTGAATGGCGTCTTTACCAATCTGTTTTTCCTGTTCCCAGCTGTAGCCGTACGCCCTTTTGTCTCCGGATATTGCACTTTGTTGAATACTGCAGGCAGAGACCAAAAGGCTCACCCAAAGCACCAGAATAAAGTTTTTGCCCATTGATTTTATCATCAGCCATTGCTTTCCCTGCACTTTTAAATAGTGTTATTCAAATGTGGTTTAATTCCACGACCCTTTGGGTTGGGAAAAGATTAAAGTCCTCCTTTCTCCATTGGGATCCCCGCGGGAGAAGGGGGACACTCATCAATAACCGCATACTCTATCAAAAATCTTATGGATTTCATTTTAGGGGATTTTTAAAAAGGAATATGAATTTTTCGTAACCCAGCACATTCCAAAGCAGATCGATAATGAATTCACTTGGATCGATAAACTATCAAGCCAACTATAAAAACGATTACAGAAATCAGGATCGGAACATAGTCTCCCGTACTGACTGCAACATCTGCTCCAAGTAATTGAAAAGACTCCGATTCTTCCAGGTATTGATAACCAAAGTATATGATACCCACTAATCCTGCTACGCTTAAAATACCGCCTAATGTTTGATTCACCCTTACTCCTGATTACTTATGCTTGATTGTAAAAATATGGATGCTCCATTTATCACAAATGTGGTCATTATCTTTGTGTAAAACGGTATATATTAGTCGCTTTATTTTGCATATATCACAGATTGTGATTGGGTCTGTGCCAATACCTTAGCTATTCTTTCTTAAAAGTTCATCAGTTCAGCCATTATTAACAGAGGGAAGTGTTGGAGAGATTTTGCTCTATCAGGGTACGAAGGCTCGAAAACCGTACTTATACGGGGTGCCGTAATAATCAGTTGGTTCATACCCTCTATTTTAAGACATAATGCCTGTTGGCGCTTACTATATTCAAAATGCAGCTTATTGGCCACAGCGTTTTGAATGTAAGTCCCTACAGTGATTTACACGCATACTGCGATGGTTAAGAGCCTTGATAGAGTGGGACATGCAAATTATATAAACTTATGCAGGCAGTTGTAACACCCACTACAAATCTCTGAACTCATCTTCCCGACCAATCTCCCAGGATATGATCAGCCGTGGGCAACAGGCTAAAATGAATTTTATAACACAGTTTTATCAAAATGGATACGACTCTTCTGTAAGTGTATTCCCAAATCTGTGATTTATGTAACAACATGAAAAACGGTTGTAACGCAAATGGAATATATTTTCATGATTTTATGGATTGAAAAAATTAATAGAGTTGAAATGTGAAGAGTGCCCGTAAATGAAAATTCAATAATCGATGATTACCAACGACAAGTTTATTGAACTGAAAGTGAGTGAATTGTTAGAGATTGAAAAATCAACCCATCTGAAAACCGGCCAATTAATGATTATTCCGGCACACACACGCATTTCTTTTTAAGGGGGGGCAACAGATTTAAAATGATATCAACAGTAATTAAAAGTGGGTACGAAGAGGTAGGCTAATGGATACAACAATTAATCAATTCCAGGTTTTATCTGCACTGAAAGGCGTAGATGCGAAAGAAGGACGCAAAATGGTGTTGGACTATGATAATTTTTTGGCAAAAGTTAAGCGAAAAATATTTATTCAATCCTTTATTGTTCACTACGAAAGTGCGGAAAAAAGTCATTGTGCGGGAGATAATTTCGGTGAAATAAAATCATTGATATATGCAATGAATATTCTGGATTCTGATAAAATCACAAATGAGGATTTGGAAGATACCAGACTGCTTGATTATACAACACGAACCGTTTTGA
>Ga0307966_1001847_pt1 | contig 16437 bp, 11 predicted proteins | sample OrgLakmetagen646_FD_203141 | JGI IMG/M metagenome (GOLD analysis project Ga0307966, IMG submission 203141) | Saline water microbial communities from Organic Lake, Antarctica - #646 | ecosystem: Environmental > Aquatic > Non-marine Saline and Alkaline > Saline | place: Antarctica: Organic Lake... | reverse complement strand
TCTATGAGGAAGTGGCAGCGTGGCAAAACATAAGCATGACGATTCTAATAAGCGTTCTTGCAGGCTTGCTGATTTGGATACTACTACTCTACCTGGTCAATCAAATGGTCTTCAGTCGGCTCTTAATGCCCTTTTACGATACTGTAGATACCCTCGAAACTATTTTAGATCCCACTGATTTTAATGAACGGTTTCCTCAATCAACCACCTATGAAATAGACGTATTAAACCGTGCATTGAATACTATGATGAACCAGATCCGGTCATCGTTTGAAGATCAAAAAAAGTTTATTCAAAATGCATCCCACGAGTTATTGACCCCACTTTCAATTATCAGACAAAAGGCCGAGAAAATCCTCTCAAAATCAGATCAGCTCGACCGCCAGACGGTTGAAACCGCGAATGACATCCAGCAAACAGCCGTACGATTAAGTCGATTAAGTAACGCCTTGCTGCTCATTACCCGGGTGGAAAACAAGCAGTACGAGCTGGATGAAGAGGTGAGTATCACAGCTGTGACCCAGGATGTTCTGAATGAACTCAGGGATTTTATCAGTCTTAAAAATCTCTCCCTGGAAACTGACTTTAATAAAGAAATTTCCGTAAAGGGTAACAGAGAGCTGTTACACTCGGCCATTTATAATATCTTACAGAATGCGGTAAAATTCTCTCCTGAAAAGTCCGTTATTTCGATCGCGACTCATGAGGATAGCGGATCATTTAATCTCTCAGTAACTGATCAGGGTCCCGGTATACCAGACGAACTAAAAGAGTCCCTCTTTGACCGTTTTAAGAAAGGGAACGGGCAAATTAATGCACTAGGCCAGAATAACGGTACCGGGTTGGGACTTTCGCTTGTCAAGAGTATATGTAAACTGCACGGATTTGGCTATCACGCCATCAATACCAATGGATCGGGCGCCGAAATAACACTTCATTTCTAAATCCATATTCTCTACAGGTTTCCTTTTTAAGTTTTGATTATTGAACAACGACGCGATACCGCGTTCTAACGATCAAAACTTAACGAAATGATATTTTCTGTATTTCTCGCACTTCTTCTTTCATTTCAGACATCTTCATCAGATACAACCGATCTCGATAATTTAAGTGTGAACAAAGCACTTGAAATTGCTTATCAGCATAACCCACGCGTCAACCAGTTGAAAAATCGAATTGAGGCACAACGCCAGCAGCAGGGTTTAAGCTGGGGAATTCAAAATCCCGAACTAACGTATGCCAGAGAGGGAATCGGTGAAGATTCGTTTTCAGAACAACGATGGGTCATCAATCAGTCACTCGACTTCCCTTTAACAAGCTATTATCGCTATAAAGGTGAAAAGGCCAATACAAGCTCGCTTGAGAGGGAATTAGAGGCTCTGAAACTACAGCTTAAAGCAAACGTTAAATCCGCATATACCCTCCTTGCTTTTGCAATAGAGTCGAGTAATCTGGCGAGCGAACGGGTAGATCTGTTCTCAAGCCTTCGCGATGCTGCGCAAGCCAGGGCCGATCTTGGAGAATCATCTGAAATAGATGCCATGCAGGCTGACCTGCAGCTGACAGAAGCACAAAACAACAGGGAGAAAACGTACCGGGACATCATGGAGGCGCGATACAATCTGTTTGAGATGATTGGTCTGGATGAGGAGCAGCAAAGGTATGAAATAAGCTTTCCCGATACGCTCCATTATGTAGCCGTGGATATCAATCAGATAGAAATTTTGCAACGGCTGCAAGATCACCCGCAGCTGCAGCAGATAAGCAAAAGTCAGCTGGCGGCCTCCTATCAAACAAAAGCTGCAAGAAGCAGTTACCTGCCCGACCTCAACCTGAAATATTACCGCCAGGATTTCGGTAATGGGTTTGACTTTAACGGCTTTGAAGTAGGGATCAGCATTCCGCTTTGGTTTGGAATAAATCAGTCTAACAGAGTCCAGCAATCCAAAGCCAGGTATCGCGTCGTAGAGTGGCAATTTCAGGAAGAGCAGCTTTCCATTAAAAAACAAGCCGAGCAGGCCTGGCACGGCTATGAAACTACAAAGTCCAACATCCTGAGATTCAGAGAATCCATACAAGCAAAGTCAAAAGAGCTAGTGGATATGACGCAAAAAGGGTACCGGCTTGGAGAACTGGACCTTCTGACCCTGCTGGAAGCCCAGCGCACCTATTTGAGAACTCAGCAAGCGTACTACGAAACCCTCAGAGATTATTACCTGCGGGTCATTGAGCTCGAGCAATACCTACAAACAGATATCATATTTAATTAACAACCTCAGCCGAATTTATTATGAACGCTCTGTCAACCCAATATATACAATCATCAAACACCTCACTGGCACTGGTCGTTGGAATGCTGCTCTTCTTGAGTGGCTGCGGATCAGAAACGGGCGGTGAGGCAACCAACACCGATCCCGGAACTCCGCCATCCATCTCAAACAGGCAGGCCGAGCAGGTAATTCACCTTTCTGAACAACAGGCTGCCGATCTGAACATTCAACACTATACTGTACAGAGTGAACAGGTGAGTTTTGACATCAACGCCCCAGGCCAGGTTTATGCTGCCCCGGGCCGTATTTCTGCTGTCAGTTCTCCTATTAACGGCCGTGTCTCTCAAATACACGCCCATGAAGGAGAACGGGTGCAAAGGGGTGATCCGTTGCTGGAACTTGAAAGTCTGGAGTTTGCCAACCTTGTTGGTGATTACTTGGAAGCAACTGCTGAGATTACCTATCAGCAACAGCAGGTTGACCGGCTGCAAGTTCTTACAGAAGAACGCATTAGTCCTCAGCGCACGCTTGAACGGGCCCAGGCTGATTTGAGACGGGCAAAAACCCGGCAAAGCGCATCTATTGCCCGGCTACGCGCGGTTGGGATCAGGTCTGAAGAGATGGAACAGTGGGATCCTTTCACATCAGAACCTAAAGCTGAACTAACTATTGACGCACCAATTTCGGGTGTTTTAAATCGACATCTCATCGATCTCGGGCAAGCCGTAAACTCATACGATATGCTACTCGATATCATAGACAACACGGAAGTACTTGTACGTGGTTTTGTCTCTCCGGCTGACGCTCCTTTTGTGCGGCCGGGCACAAAAGTTGTAATTACCGAAAAAACGGAAGATGGTACTCCACAGCTTAAACGAGTTGACGGAGAAGTGACGTCAATCAACCCGGCACTGGATGAAAATAACCGATCGGTCGTACTTAACAGCATCATATCAACAGTAGATGGATGGCCTATCGTAGGACAGAGCGTGCGAATGAAGTACGCTGCCCAATCGCAGGATTCTAAGTTTACGATTCCACTCTCCGCCATTCAGTTTGAGGAGCAGGAAGCAGCCGTGTTTGTCCGGCAGGCAGAAATGGAGTATGTGAAGCGTGTGGTGCAGGTCGATCGAATGACCGACGATAGGGCCGTTATTTCCAGCGGTCTTGAACCGGGCGAACAGATTGCTGTAACCCAGGTCTTCAGCCTCAAAGCACTGGAACGTTTCGAACAATTTTCCGACTAACTTTTAGCACTACCTGCCATGTTGAATAGAATTATTGATTTTAGTCTTAAACAAAAATTTGTAGCACTGTCTCTGGTTCTGTTGATGGCGGCCGGCGGTGTCTTTTCACTGTCGAATATCCCCATAAACTCACAACCAGATGTAACCCCCGTTCAGGTTCTGGTTATTACCAAAGCGGGCCAATACTCACCCTATGATGTGGAACGGCTGGTAAGCTATCCTATCGAAACCTCGATGAACGGCTTACCTAATGTAAAAGAGGTGCGATCTATTTCACAGTTTGGGCTGTCGGCTGTAACCGTACTGTTTGAGCAAGATACAGACATCTACTTTGCCCGCCAGCAGGTAAGCCAGCGTATGCAAAGTATATCAGAGGAGCTGCCGGACGGTGTTTCTACACCAAATCTTGGCCCGATTTCTACAGCTATGGGCGAAATTGTACAATATGTTGTGCATGGCCAGAACCGATCACTCACCGAGCTCCGGACCATCCAGGACTGGCTCATTGCGCCTCAGTTGAAAACCGTTGAGGGTGTGACGGAAATCAACTCATTCGGCGGATTCGTTAAGCAGTTTGAAGTGGCGGTCAACCCCGACAGGCTTCGAAATTTTGGTATCGGCCTGAAAGATTTGACGGATGCTATCAAAAATAACAACAGCGTGTCCGGCGGTAACTACCTTGAGCATAATCGCGAGCAGTATATCATCCGTGGTTTTGGGCAGATTTCAAATACAGAGAATATCGAAAATATTATTGTAAAGCGGTTTGATGACCGCCCGATCTTTGTGAAGGATATCGCGGATGTGAGCATTGGCCGGCAGCTTCGCCAGGGTGCCGTAACCCAGGACGGAAATGGTGAAATAGTAACAGGTATTGTGATGATGCTTCGCGGAGCCAACGGCCGTGAGGTAATAAACGACATGGACGCGAAGATTGACGAAGTGAATAAAAGTCTGCCGGAAGGAGTCCGAATTGAGAAATTTTATGATCAGTCAGACCTTATCGACCGTACGACCGATACTATTATTACCAACCTGGTAGAGGGCGGTTTCTTTGTAATTGCGGTGCTTTTACTTTTGCTCGGTGAGATTACGGGGGCAATAATTGTGGCTTCCGTTATTCCTTTGTCCATGCTTTTTGCATTCATCGGAATGGATCAGCTGGGTTTGGCCGCCAACCTTATGAGTCTCGGCGCCATCGACTTTGGTATGGTTGTAGATGGTTCGGTTGTAATGGTAGAAAATATTGTTGAAAAACTAAACAGCGATAAATCGAAGAAATCAAAATTGGTCATTATCCGTGAGGCCGCCCACGAGGTTGCCCGACCCATTTTCTTTGGTGTATTAATTATCCTGATGGTTTACGTACCGGTCATGACCTTCTCCGGAATGGAGGGGATCCTATACAGACCCATGGCCATTACGGTGGGTGCCGCCGTTTTTGGATCTTTGATTTTAGCGCTGGTATACATACCCGCTATTTCGGCCCTGGTATTCCGAAACGGGGTCAAAACTCGCAAAAACTATGTCATAAACTGGCTGAAACCCCGCTATGAACGATTTCTTGAGTTCAGCCTGAACAGAAAAGGAATAATCATCAGTTCAGCGGTTGTCGTTTTTGGAGTATCAATGGTGATAATGCCCTTCCTTGGAACACAATTTTTGCCTGAACTTGATGAGGGATCGATCCTTGTCGAGCAGGTTCGAATGCCATCTGTGACGCTAAGTGAGTCTGTCGAAAATGCCAACTGGCTGGGTGGAAAGCTCACCAAAAATATTCCAGAAATAAAATCGGTTGTACCAAAAACCGGTCGGTCTGATCTGGCCAACGACTGGATGGGTGTTCATCAAACAGACGTTTGGGTAATGCTTCACCCGCGAGAACAGTGGCGGGATGGGCTGGAAAAGCAGGATATCATTGACGAGATCAGGCCTTTCCTTGAAACTGAGCCCGGGCTCTCTTACAACTTCACCCAACCAATCGCCATGCGCGTGGACGAGCTGACAAGCGGTGTTAAATCGGATATCGCGATTAAAGTGTTCGGGGAGGAACTTGACACGCTAAATGCAGTTGGCAGACGAATTTCCGGCATTCTTAATGACCTTGAGGGTACAGACAACTACCTGCTGGAGCAAAGTAGCGGACAGCCCTACTACAATATTGAAATTGATCGTGAAGCGGTTGCATCCTACGGGCTCAACGTGAACGAGGTACAAAATGTGATTGAAACCGGTATTGGAGGCAGCGAAGCCGGTCAGATATATGAAGGACAGCGCCGGTTTGATATCAACGTCAGACTGCCGCAGAACCTGAGAAGTGATTTCCAGGATATTATGGATGTACCGCTGCAGCTGCCCAATGGCGGCTACATACCACTGAAAGAAGTAGCCAATATTTATGCTGAGGAAGGCCCGCGGCAGATTTCTAGGGAAAATGGCTGGCGGCGCGCTATCCTGGGCATTAATATCACCGGCATCGACGTAGGAACGTATGTATCGAATCTGCAGCAAGCAATTGATGAGAGAGTTGACATACCGGCGGGTTATTTCATCCAGTATGGCGGCTCATTTGAAAACCAGCAGCGGGCCATGAATCACCTGCTTATTGTAGTGCCCATCTCTCTGTTAATTATTATCGGTCTGCTTTATATGATGTTTGGCAAACTACGGTTTACCATGCTTATTTTTCTCAATCTGCCCATTGCACTCTCAGGAGGCGTGTTTATACTGTGGATGCGGGGGCTCTATCTCTCAGTCTCGGCCAGCATTGGGTTTGTAGCCCTGTTTGGAGTGGCCGTACTGAACGGTATTGTTTTGATCTCGCACCTCAACGACTTGCGTCAGGAGGGAACTGATTTGAAAACGGCTGTCATTAAAGGTGCAAGCGACCGGTTGCGTCCCGTGCTGATGACCGCTCTCGTAGCCAGCCTTGGATTTATACCCATGGCTTTTAACGTAGGACCCGGGTCAGAAGTACAGCGTCCGCTTGCATCCGTTGTTGTTGGCGGACTCGTCACATCAACTATGCTTACTCTTTTGGTGCTTCCAACGATCTATCACTGGATGGAGAAAGGGAAAAAATTAGTCGAAAAAGAGACAGAATTTTAAATCAATAAATTAATTAAAACAGAGAGGGCACTATCATGAATGATGCATTTTTACATTTAGTCATTAACCATTTCCCCATTTTCAGCATGCTCTTTGGCCTGATGATTTTAGGCTGGGGACTCTGGAAAAAAAGCACGGCCATCAAAAACATAGCATTTGTACTGTTCATCCTTGGTGGTGTTACCAGCTATATCGCTGTAGAAACGGGTGAAAATGCCGAAGAGGTAGTTGAGGCGTACGTCCCCACTGCCTCGCACGACGCGATCCATGATCATGAAGAGGCCGCCGAAATAGCGCTTTGGTTTTCAGTTGTAACGGGTGGACTTGGAATTATCAGTCTGTTTGCGGCAAATTTTAATGACCGCTTCAAGAACGTATTGATGGGTATTTTGCTCATTACGGCTGTTGCGGCAGTGGGAACACTGGGGTACACAGCATACGAAGGCGGAAAAATTCGACATCCAGAGGCGCATAGCACGGCTGGGAACGGGGTGCAATCCTCCTATGAAGATTGAGAAAGATCTCTTTTTTTCTGGCTACCGACCACTTATCTAGTGTATGTCACCTTCAGGTATAGATCATCTCAACTTTGGAAGGCTATGCAATACTGCCCGTCTGCACGCTTTTTTACGGGCTGACGGATTTGGGACATCCATCAGCCGGGCCCTAAGGCATATCTTCGGAACAAAACCACCAAAGGTACAGGCAGCGACAGATGTGTATTTCAAAGCCTTTTTTTGATATATAACCTATTGTTATTTTTAAAGTAAACGTTTTAATGATCTCATCATTAAATTTAAAACTTCCCTTTTTTATCAAAATAACGTATTTATAATTAGAGAAAGATTTAGAATTTCGGCACATGTTAAGTCTCATCAGTTCTATAAGCCGAGTCAGTCAGGGATTAATTAAAAATCAAGACCTATGGAGAATCATCAGAGAATTCTTTTCGGTGTATGTATTATCTTAACATTTTCGATGGCCGGATGTATCTGGATATTTCGCTCGGTTGATCTAGATACAAAAAAACCTGACACAGTAACCGAGTCCCCTTTTAAGGCACACCTGAAAGATGGTCGAATTGCCATATTTTCAAATGGCGCTTCTTTTGGAAATGAGATTATTGGCCAAGCTAAATTGTATCCACCTGATCTGCAAAACTATACTATGATCAGCAGATTAGATACTAGTGAAGTAGCTGCGTACTCAGTTTTCAAAGAAGAAGTAAACGTTACTCGATCGACATTGGTAAGCTTAACTGCAACTGCCGCTACTGCTGCTGTAACCCCATTTATTTTGATTGCAATATTCGGCTCCTGTCCAACTATATATGCTCCTGATGAAGATATGATGGAACTTCGTGGCGAGCTTTTCTCAAACAGTATTGCTCCCCTGCTCGAAGCCCGTGATTTGATAACCGTAAGCGGGCCGATTGCCAATAGAGATAAACTGCAGCTGGAAATTCGTAACGAAGCTCTTGAAACCCACTACATAAATCACCTTGAACTGCTTGAAGTAAGCCATAGTCCCGGCTCATTTGTAGTTCCTACCCATCGTAACCAGGTAGTAAGCCTAAAAGAGTTCACACCTCCAGAGAAGGCATATTCCAAATCCGGAAAAAACCTGAACCCATTGATTGGTGAATACGACCCTGACAGCGAATCAGAAGGCTATGTATTTGATAATTGGTCGGAAAACATTACAAATAATGAGCCCAATTGGGATTATGTAAATCTTATTTTTCCACCTGTTGAAAACCGTTCAGCACTTCATTTGAAATTAAGAAATAGTCTCTTCACTACTGTTTTACTCTACGATTTTTACCTTTCAGGCCAGGGGGCAGATGCATTGGATTGGATTGGAAACCGGCTGTCAACCGTTAGTGAAGCAGTTGCGCTTGGTGGATTCCATGAAAAATATATGGGATTGCGTGTTCACCAGTATTTGGATGGGGATTACCGTAAAACCGCACGGATATCTAATGTTGGCCCTGTTTCATGGAAAGATCTTGCTGTGCCCATTGAACCTTCAGGTGAAGATTCGGTTCGGATTCGGCTGACTTTTCTTGCCGACTCATGGAGAATACAGAGTGCACGATTGGCACAATCCGTCGTGGAACCCGATATAAACATTTTACCAGCCACAGGGTTATTCGATTCAGAAAATAACGAACTCCCACAGCTTCAGGATATTAAGAGTGCCGATAAGGATTATTTAGTTACATTTCCAGGACAACGCTTCTTAGTAGATTTTCCAATCACTCAGCCACCCATAGGCCTTGAAAACAGTTATCTGCTGGCCGGACAGGGATACTATATTGAATGGATTCGACAAGACTGGGTAAAAGACGCAAGCTATCCTGACGGGCTCCCTTACGACAGCGATCTGATTATTAGCGCTCAGGATCGTTGGAAAGATGTAAAAACCGACTTTACGGCAACCTTTTTTGAATCCAAAATACCGGTACAATGAGTACTGTCAGCCGAAACATAGCGCTGCTATTTCTCTCTGTTTGGCTAATTACCGGATGTAAAGTAGGAGAAAAGGCAAGCAATGTTGAAATTGCCCGAAATCCAGAGGGAGAAAGTATACGCCTAAACTTAGGAAAAAACAGAGACATTGAGTGTGAACTGCTCTCTTTTCAGAATAGTACTTTTATTTTTCTACTGCAGTCACGCGTCACCAGCATATCAGCTGAATGGGTCAAAAGTATCCAATTATTGAACAGAGGCGGAAGATTTATTGTCGACGATGACGGATCCATTCGAAAGGAAAAAAATACTTCAGGAAATGCATCTGTAGAGTTGCAAGCCCACGCCAGATATCCTCAGGGGATCAATAATGAACTTCTATCAATACTGTTAGAAACATACGGACAGGAAAAGATCGCAGTTATTCAATAAGGTAGAGGGCTTTTATGAAAACAGCTTATATCTCTTTTACAACAATATTCTTTTTGGGATTGCTTCCTATAACTATTTTTGCTCAGCAGGAACCAAATCAGTTTAGCCTGTCCGATACGACTGTTACTGTTGATCTGAACAATTTTTTGGAAGAAATACGAGAGATCACAATTCGATACCATGACATTCAGCAAGCAAAAAGAGACGGCTATGTTTTATTTGGTCCGGACATGCCAAACATGGGAGAACACTACGTTTCACCAGTAAAGGCTGTTAGTAGAGATTTTAATTTCAATCGCCCGTCAGTCCTTTGTTACCTTCCAGTCGGGGACAAACATTTATTGACCGGCGTTGCCTATACATTTCCCGCAGCAGCAGGTGATCCTCCCCCCCGCCTCCCATTGGAAGAAATGAATTGGCATTACCATGCTGGAGATCTTGAATTGGAAGCCCATGGTATCACTGAAAATAACCTGCTTGAGAAAGAACCAGATAAACCGAGATTAGCCATGTTACACGCCTGGATATGGTCCAAGAATCCAGATGGAATATTCACTGCCGATCACTGGGGGTTATCGTATATGCGTCTTGGGTTAGAAATCCCTTCCCACGCTGACCCGGATGCATCCCGTGCATTATTCTTACTATTTGATGGTATTGAATACTACACCCGCTTTGTAGAATTAGCGGCCGCACCAGATGGTAAATCTCTTGAAAATATTCAGTCAATTCTTAACCATTACTCTAAAAAAGTTGAACTATTAGCATCATCCATGAAAGAGCGACAGATGGTAACAGATAAAGATCAGGATACACTTAAGTCCATATGGAATGAAATGTGGCTTAAGATCAAAGGTGTCGTATCAAAGGGTGAGTGGGAAAAGATTAACACGCATTTAAGTAATTTTCATAATCATTGATTTTGAGGTACGGTATATCCAACAAATTCATGTCAATCGTGATCTTTCATAAAAGATCTGCCAGGTTTTAGCAGCTTACAAGTTTAATCAAACGGATAGATCGGTAAAACCTGATACAAAATTAAGACTAGTGTTCGGATTGTTTGGCAGAATATCTGGATATTACAGAAATAATTCTTACATCACATTTGCACCGAAGAGCTCTTGATGCTTTGGATTCCAATTTCAAGGATATTTCAATGCGATTTTCAATCAAATGGATGATTTTTTCAATTTACATTTCCTTTACGAAAGAAATTATATAAAAAATGCTGATCGTACTTTCACTGACGAACTAGATACTAAATTGATTATTACGTTGGTGTCCATACACGGCATTTCTTTAGAAATGCCCCTATATCCAGTGAATGAAGGTTCTTTAAATAGTTAAATCTTCGTCCCTAAAATACGTATATGACTTCGAACGTGGATTGAGCTAATGAATAAATCCCGGTATCAGCTAAATACCGCCTGTAAATTATGCTTTAAACCTCTACTTGGTCTCCAGGCAGTCGGGGCACTCCACCCACTCTTCACTTGGGATTCGCTTGATGGCTGACGGACTGCTGCCGCGCTCAAAAACCGGCTTGAAAAGAATAGCTCCCTCATTTTGACTGGTGCCGCACTCGTGGCACTGCGTTTGATGATCGGCGCGCAGTGGCGTATAACCTTTAATCACCCACCCCTCCTGTCCGGCATGAGATGCAAGGCTTTCCAAAGCCGCCCGCACCGTCTGCGATTTATTGCCGCCATAATACCTGCCGGAGAGTTTTTCGAGAAGCTGTACCGTATCGTCGTCAAGAGTGAAATTAAGTCGTTTCATGCCTGCTCCTTTTCAAGTTTCCGTTCGTCTTCAAGCTATTCCTCTACAGGATGATGGTGGTGAGATTTGTTGCTGCACTGTTGATGATGCCGGTAGTTGAACCAGTGACCAGCTATCAGAACCGCGCTGCCACCCAGGGTTGTTATAGTTTCAAAGGTATATCCAAACAAAAAATGCCCCCCCAGCCAGCCGGCAACCACAATTAAAAATCCGCCTGTTAGAAGCGACACAATTGTGGTATCGTAGTGGCTCCTTTTGGAAGCAAAGTAGATAATCGGTATCAACGTGATGATAAAAAACGGATGTGCCCAGTTATGAAGCGCAGGCAGAAAAGTAGTGACCGGTAGAATCGATATCAAAACCGGGAAAAAGAGGCAGTGAATAGCGCAAATAGTCGAAACCCCAACTCCAAATCGATCCCAAAACGTGGTGGCTGTTGCAGATTTTTCTGACAAAAAAATGGTCTGTAAACGTTAAATTATTAGTGTGTATAAAAATACACACTTTTAAACTTCAATACAAGCCAACCTTTATGTTACAGCAGTGTAGAGCAATCAACCGGGTTATCAAAGATCTAATCTGCTTCATCGGAGCTGTTACCGCTCACCGCTCCGTTTTTCGGGTATTTACCAGGCTCTTCGTCACTGCCGTCGTCATCATCACCAGTGAGCTCATCCGCCTTATCTGTGTTACGCAGAGGCTTCTCATCCTCTTTTAGTTCAGATTCTGTCTCCGTGACTCCCTCAATCACGCTGTCTGAATCTTCTTCACCCGCGTCCACTTCATCAGTCTCTGCTCCGCGCTTCTCTTCGTAATATTCAATCATCTCTGTCGCTTCTCCCTCCTCCAGCTCCATTTGCCGTTCCATCAGCAGGCGCCGGTGATCAGCCATGTCATCATCTTTAAGAATTTCGTCAATCTCTCGTGGTTTCGGCAGCTCATCCACCGAGTTGATGCCAAAGTGTTTCAAAAAGTATTTGGTCGTTTTATAAAGCAGCGGTTTCCCGGGAGAATCAGCACGCCCCGATACTTTCACCAGCATTTTTTCCAGCAGCTGACGCAGAATATACCCTGAATCCACTCCACGAATCTGATCCACTTCGGGCTTCGTAATCGGCTGCCGGTACGCCACGATAGCCAGAGTTTCTATAGCAGACTGCGATAGTTTTCTATACGCATTTTCATGTTGAAATATACTCAGCCACGGATGATAGCGAGGCTGTGTGACAAACGTAAATCCGCCGCCGGTCTCCTCAATTCTGAATGAGAGGTCATTCTCCTCATACCGTTCGTTCAAACGGGTAATAATTCGATGAAGTGACTCATAATCGAGTTCAAGTTCCTCTTCATCTTTTTGGATAATCTCCGATAGTTTTTCCCAGGGCAGCGGCTCCGGGCTAGAAAATATCAGGGCTTCCACTACGGATGTAAGTCGTGTACCATCTACAAATCGGTAGTCAAGCATGAGATAAACCGTAAAAAATTAGAGCTGTGAGTTTTTTATCAATTGTGACGCCTAAGATAGAGGTGGAATCTTCAAAAGTAAAATTAGCGCCGGTAACAAATCACGGTATGTTCATCAGTTTTAACCACACGGTAGCCAAACAAGTGAAAAATATCCTTCACCAAAAATTTCGCCACCCTCAGATCTATTTTGAACGTGCGCTCATTCTCAACGCGGACGCCGGGGAGGTATCTGAGCAGTTTATGGACGAAGCTTTTTCGAAGATAGGCAGAAAGTTTCAACCAAAATGCCGACACTTCATTAATAATAAGAAATCCATCGTGCCCCTTGTTTTGATATAAAGGCATAAAAATTCTGCCGGATACGGATGCTTCTATGATTTCACCGTTCTCTTCTGCCAGCGGGTCGCCTTTCTCTACCCGGTCAAAATTCTGAAACCCCGGTTTCATCTCAAATTTTGAAGGATCCTCCACGATTTTATGATAGGTCACTTCGTAGTAGGAATCGGGAACATCCGGGTGAATATCTAACTCCCGTTCACAGGATTCTGCTTCTTGTTTGCTTAACCGCCGGATCTGAAGCCAGTGCAAGACAAGCCTCAAAAATGCCTTACTGCGTTGAATTGAAGCCTCATTTGTGTGAGCACCCGCCTCAAAACCAAGCGACAAATGACCAATATTGTTGATATAGCTGAGCAGCGTGCCGCGAATATTCTCCTCAAACCCAAGGATTTGTGGCACCGGAAATTTGCGTGCCAGATCGCGGTTGGCCAGTGTATCATTGATCAGAATAAAAGCACAGCTTTCTGATGACGTAGTGTGAAGATCCACAAAAATAAACCGGGATGCTTTTTCCCGGTGTTTATCAAGAATCCACTCTACGGCACGTTTAATCTCCAGACTCTCTTTATACTCCACTGTGTGATTGGCGGTCCCGGATGGTGAGTAGTGGCTTCGATCAAACCCATTTTCCCACAGCCGGTTCAGATCTGTATCCACATAGCGAACGCCCAGTTCCAGAGCCTTTATGTTACCGGTGATTGAGTAGACGGTTCCGTTCAGATCAGCATCTGAGTCATCAACTGAATCCATAAGATCAGACGCCACCGAATCTATCGCGTGAACTCCGGCGGTCTCGTTTCCATGTATCCCGGCAAAAACAACCAGCACAGGCCCTTCCATATCACCCGGCAGAGTCCAGCGAATACGCTCTGTGCCGGCTGTTATAACATCCTGGTATTCATTGTTTTGCATTTGAATTCTTTTTGATCTTACTCCAGATACTCTGTGTGTCATTATCTGTTAAAATCCCGATCAATTTTCCTTTTTCAATTACAGGCAGACAGCTAATACCTTCATCCAGCATTAACAGCATCGCATATTTGATGTCTGCATCCGGTTTGATGGTTGTCGGGTTCCGGTCCATGACATCGGCGGCCGTCAGCTGTCGCGCATCTTCAGAATCCTTAAGATAACGATCCAAACGCTTTTTCGTAATAATACCTTTCAATTGACCGTCTTTATCTTCAACAGGAAGATGTCGGATATTTCTCCACTCCATTATTTTCATGACAAGCTCCACAATGTACTCTTCCGTAACTGTAATCAGGTCGGTTGTCATCACATTACTGACCACATCATACTGAATTTTTACAGATTCGATTTCCTGTAGTGAGGCGAGCTCCCACTCATGAACCGGAACACCTGAGAGCCGGCGTTTATCCAAAATTGCGGTTAGTGCAACAGATGCTTCTTCCCTCCCGAGTGTTCCTTTCAGACGTCTGAAACTTCCTACCATCCAGCGAGCACCGGTTTTTTTCTTGTCGGCTCTCATGCGGATTATATCAAGATAGTGCGCAATTTCTTTCTCCTTTACGCCCATCGTTTCAAGCCCCTTGCGAGACATTGGCAGAAGCACATCCCGGATTAGCTTCGTTGCAGACATCAGCTCGCCTTCCCACACCATACCGCTTTGAATGCCCCACATGGCTGCTTTGTAAAAGTTTTCTTTTGCATCATCAAAATCAAGTGTGTCCCAGCTGCCCGCGTACGACTCAGGCATGTTTGCCATCAAACCTGACCAGAATGCAAGATTCGCTATTTCATCTGCCGTAGTTGGGCCAGATGGTATATAACGATTCTCTATCCGCAGATGAGGCGCGCCGTTTGAAACGCCGTAGCACGGCCTGTTCCACTTATATATCGTGCCGTTGTGCAGCTGAAGCGCCGGAAGCGTTGGAATTTCACCGTTTTTAATCAGATCGAGGGAATCACGTTCTATTTCCGTCATGAAGAGTAGTGTATGCCGTGCAATATCGTTTTTAAACACGTCACCAACACCTTTTATCCAGCGATTTCCGAACGTAACCCGCTGCTCCCGTTCCCTCAGATGAAACCCTTTGCCGCGTGTATCAATACTCTGCTGGAACAGAGCGATTCGTGTTTCCGCCCAAAGCTGTTTACCGAGTAGTATCGGCGAGTTGGCAGCCACCGACAGTACTGGTCCGGCCAGCATTTGCGCCCAGTTATATGAGTCGGCAAAATGGTTGGGCTGCACCTGATAATGGCACTGAAAGCTGGTATTGCACGCCTCAAACAGAATATTCTGATGAGTTATCAGCAGCTCGTCGACCCCGGTAATATTCAGTTCAAAGTCTTCGCCTCTGAGCTCGAGGATGATTTTTCCCAGTTCTTCATACCGTTTGCGGGGCGTCATATATTCTCGCTGCACCGCCCGATAATCGATACTCGGCAATATACCCGCCAGAATTATTTTTTCATCCAGCGATTCCGCTGCCACCGATGCTTTTTCCAGCAAAGTGTCGAGCTGAGCGTGCATTTCCGAGAAACAGACGTTGGTAAGCTGACGCGGCTCAAGATTAATTTCCAGGTTATACCGGGCCAGTTCAGGCGTAAAGTGGTTATCCTTAATTTTTTGGAGAACTTCCAGTGCGTTCAGCGTTGGTTTGAAATGCCTGTCGACAATACAAAATTCCTGTTCGGCTCCAATCCGGGTAACTCCTGACTCGAAAAGCCCCTGTTCGAGCATTTGTTCAACAGCTTCAACATCGTGTAATAAGTGCTTTAGAAACCTTTTTTTTGACTCCGGTTCCCTCGCAATAGAAATGTCCTGCATTCCCATAGTTTCACCCTTAAATCTATATTAATGATGGGGGTTGATGCTTTTTAAAAGCATTAATTATTTATCTGCACCATTATGCAAACGTTTTAACAATCGTTTTGTGATTGTCATGTAGTTCTGTTCTGTAATGATCCCAACAAGCCTGTTGTTTTTGACAACGGGTAAACATCCGATTTTTTGAGTATCCATGATATCCACGGCCTCGAGAATAGACGCTTCCGGGTGAATGGTAATCGGATTCCTGATCATCACATCATCAACCGACGTACTGGCCTCACCCTGTTCGTGGATGATATTATTGTATTCCCTGAACACCATCCGCATGCTCACGAGGCCCACAAGATGTTTATTATCATCCTCAACCGGCACATATCGTATACGGCGCCAGTTAATCAGGTTCGCCACAAGTTCAATAATATCGTCGCGCTGAACCGTAAACAGATCCGTAGTCATAAACTCCTCAACCAGGAGGCTTGAGGGCTGCCACATCTCCATATCGTTCAGTTTTGCAAGCCCCCATT
>Ga0307966_1001842_pt1 | contig 16464 bp, 16 predicted proteins | sample OrgLakmetagen646_FD_203141 | JGI IMG/M metagenome (GOLD analysis project Ga0307966, IMG submission 203141) | Saline water microbial communities from Organic Lake, Antarctica - #646 | ecosystem: Environmental > Aquatic > Non-marine Saline and Alkaline > Saline | place: Antarctica: Organic Lake... | reverse complement strand
TTTTTCTGTCTGTTCTTCAGACACACTCTTAGCTTGTGCTCTTGCGAGCGTGGGCCAATTTCTCAGACTGTGGTTTTTCAAGGAGGGTTTTCCTGTTTAGGCAGGAGTTTTCCTTTTCCCAGTCTTAAAGGTTTTTTCCTTCATTCTGTCAGGCCCTTGCTGAGGACCGTGTAACAACCCCCGCCAAAAAAAAAAAATAGGAGTCTTTTCAGTGCTCAGTGCAGAGGGGTAGGGGTCGTTATGAATGTAATTGATTTCTCACTTTGCATCAGGATTTCTTTGGCAAGCTCTTTTAGGCAGTTTTTGTTGCAAGCATTGAGGCAGTTTCTACCTTCAGTATTCCATATGGTAATGATGTGCATATCCCAAGTGTGTTTGGGAAGGGGCGTTTGCATATTGTTCCAGAAGGGTACTTCTGCATATTGGAGTTGGTGTGATGGTATGGATCCCAATAATTTGCATATGTGCGGGAATTTGCGGTAGAGCACCGTGTAGGGACTTGTGGTCATCCTTTTATTCTAGGAGGGAAGAAGCATGAAGGTAGCTGTTGCCTCTGCGCTAAGGGCAGCAGAGTAAGTTGCATGCCTTGTTGCTAAATACATGTTGTTATCATGGTAAATGGCAGATAAAGAAACCGGTGAACTTGGAGGAGAAGGCGTTGCAGTTTACCTCAAAGGCCTTATCTCTAGGGTGTTCACTCCAGAATTGGGGGAGCGTGGAGTCATGGTCAAGGGGGGGTGCCATTTTCTTTGAAGACTAGAGCCCATTTTTGTAGGATGGTGGTAATGTGGGTGGAAAGTATTCGTGAAAATGAGTTTTTTAATCTATTGGCTTGTATGTTTGAAGGTAGCAACACCTTTGCGTGTGATGAGATACCTTTGCGTGTGATGAGATTTGCGTCTGATGCCAGACACATGGGGGGCGGGTGGATGTTGTCATGTAAGCCGCTGTATTTTGCCTTTTTAAAAGCCCTTTGTAGAATGTTGAGGTGCTCAGGGAGTGAGCATGCTATTGCAATTTCTGTCTACGTTGTAGATGCAAGCTACTGTGACAGTGTACACTTATGGGAGTATAGTAGGGTCGTTTGAGGAAGATTCAGTGTCGTTTTTCCTTGGTGCCTCATGAGATCAACATCAGTGATCCAGTACTCGCAGCGTCCAGTGGCTAGAATGTGTTGTCACATCAAATTACTGTCACTGCAAAGTATAAGACTCAGCACATCTACTTATATATATATGATAGCGCCTTCGGACCAAGAAAGGCCTCTAAGGTGGAAAAACCATCCAGCAGAGGAGTGAGTTCTTATTTGCATCGCGTGGTCCCTTTGGTTCTACCAGTTCTCTGGCTCATGCCCTTGTGCTCTCTGCACACATGTATGTGTGTCTACTACTCTGTGTCTACTCAGCTTTGCGTGGCTGCCACACTGCTGCTGCTTCCTGGAGCTGGGACCAATGACTCAGACGCCCGGTGAAAACGTCTGTTTGATTGCTGCTCTATTTGTAAACCCTGAAAATGTCTGTTGCTTTGTGGATAAGGACTGCGCCCTACGCCCCCTCCTTCTCATCCCCCCTTGTTTAGCCTAATATTTTAGGCTAAATGTCAAGAAAAGTGCCTATCTTTTCTTCCAAATATCACATATGATACCCAATCGTCTAACGACTCCAAGGTCAAAATGTTGATTGCAACCAACCAAAGCAAAGCTAGCTCCCACACTGCAGAACTTGATTTCCGCAAGTAACTGGCACAGGGCGCAAAGGCTCACGGAGTCACGTTGCTTTCTTGCGGTAACTGGTGTAATCAGGGCAAAAAGAGGCGAATCAAACGAATGGTGTTCGGATTAGTTCGTGATAAAACTACCTAGCTGATGAGGAACCAACACAGTAGCTAATTTACCTAACCAGCAACGTAATTTCCTGAAATTGCTTTTGACAAACAGAGAAATTGCCGCCAACAAGAAAAAAAACAAATGGACTGATAAAGACAACAAAGACTTTACAATCCTCATCACGAACATGACATATCCAGCAAGCTGGAGCAAACAATGCAGACACAGTCATGACAAGCTTGTGCCCACGTCCGTAAGAGTACCACCTAATAACGAGTATTTTATTCACACCATTTGAACGCGTCCGTTGCTACATATAATTCAAGCAATAATTCGCGCTTATAAATTTAAGAAACCCAGGTGAAGATGGTGCTGAAAGATCTCAGAGAATATCATGTCTCAACAAGGTGGACTGTCCTTATGCTGCATCATCCTTTCGGGCCCTTATTAATGATCATCACTAATACATTACAACCTTCCTGCAATCCTTTTTGCGTGCAATCTGACAAGTTGTGCGTTTTATAGTTTGCCAATAATGACATTGATATGTCGGAGACACTCACAACATAAAGTTACTTCCCTCTGTCCCATCATCCTCTTCCTGTGCCATACGCTGCTCCCACTTGCCCCAACAAGCCCAAATGCTAGAAGAAGGGGCACCTGTCATTCCTTGCTTGTCATATGCCACAAGCAATCATGGCAACCACCACCCTATTCCTGTGGCATTCCATAAACTCCAGATCCCCCCACCATAAAGGCCTTTGTTTGCTCATGAGAGGTGCCATTTGCTCATCAATGAATTTAGTCGGCGCCATGGGGGGGAGGGCACGTCGCGGGCCTTGAAAGAGGCGGTCATTTCCTCACATAGAAGCTCGACCAACTGAGCAAGCAGTGTGGAGACGGGAGTTGTAAGTTGCATATCCATGCATTTGGTAGGCACTTTCTCAGGGGCAGATAGGTTACTGGTGTTGCATGGACGTCAGAGGTACGAGTGCGCGCATGTGGTACACGTGCGTTTATGTGTGTATATATATATGTGCACATGTGTTTGTGTGTTTAAACAGATAGCCCTCTAGAGTTATGTGAGGTATAAGGGAGGGCGTAATATGGCAAGAAGGCTTGATATCTTGATGTCAAGAAAGTGAGATATGACGCTTGGGTTTAAAACGCTTCACCCATGACTTTATCCATAGCAAGGCTTTCACCACGTTAAGTCTTTTGTGCACACATAACGATTTGCACTGCCACAACCATTTCAGCAGCACCGCAAGTCGGCGTGAAAGTACCCCTCACACTACTGCTGTCTGAATGGCTTAAGCACCTAACACCTCACCCTTGTACAATTCCTTCCTTCCTTTTGCAACAACATTTACTGTGCTCTCATCTGTGTACTACAAGCTGCTCTTCCAACCTTGCAACTACGCAAACACTCACCAGGGGCAGTCTGTCAGAGAGTCCCACATACACCCTGGGCAGCATTGACAGAATCGCCTCATAGCGGGGTGTAGAGCACTGCTCACGGAGTTCGAATTGTTCCCTAAAGCATGGGTCCACCACGATGTGCCCTGCCCCTGCTGCAGAGATGCTGCTGAATGCTGCCGATGCAAACGAGTTATTGGACGAGGTGGCGCTGCATGCAAGGCTCGCTTTGGAGGGGTGCCTGTGTGGTATTAAAGCAAGATCGCTTTCTTCCTCTTGAAAAAATAGGACAGATTCGTGCCTTGGGTGGTACCGTAGAGGAAAATGGGTGAGCCCGTCAGTGGTGGTGTTTGGTGATCAGAGTGTTGCAGTGTGTCAAAAAATTGTGTGTATGTGTGTTTGGTGTTCAGAGTGTTGCAGTGTGTAAACAAATGTGAGTGTGTGTGTGTGTGTGTGACAACGGCAAGCATTAGGCATTGCTTACTGGCAGACTGAAGCTGACACGCAGCAGCCTGTGACCAGCTGTGGTTGATTGAAGCTGAGCATACCCTTGCATTGGGCAAATACCAGCAAGAAACCCAACCTCTTATCCAGGCCAGCCTGCCTGTGCAGCTTGTACAGCAAACCTCATTCATTGTAGAAGCAAATCCTATGTTCAGCCTGCAGCCAACGCACCCGAGGTTGCCTGTGGAGCGAGGAGCGTCCGCACATTGTTGGCTCGATGTATCTGAACTCATCAGGACTGAAGACCTGGGTAGCTGCAGCGGGCCCTGCTCGTCCAATGACAGCCCATCACCTGCACTCGGCTGCCGCTGCTGCTGCTGCTGCTGCTGCTGCTGCTGTAACAGCTGCTGCAGCCACTGTTGCTCCCCTTCCTGACTCGACTCTTGTAAACGCAAAGGCAGCAGGCCAGGAGCAAAGCTGGTGCTGCTAAGACTGCTGCTGTTGGTGCTCGACCTGGCGCTGTTGCTTTTGTGCTTACCTGCACGCATGGTTCCCTCTCCTACGTGCTCGGCTAGGTCCCCCCCCATCCCCTTTGCAACCCTGGATGTAAAGCAAATAGAAGGAGATGCTGCAACCATTGGTACGATACGCGTTGCATACAGTAACAAGCCGGCAACTAATCCGGTCATCTGCGTGTTTACACACGGAACTGGGTATTGCCTATTGTTCTGAAATGAAGGACATGCTCACCTGTCGCTCCTGAGTTCTTCTGCAGCATTGCTGGCGCTGGTACGGCAGGGGATGCCGCCCCGCATCGTGACTTCGCGTTCCTGGCTCAATAACTCTGAGGGAGGGAGCGAGGAAAAGGAAGGAACCAGGCTCCTTGCTGACGGCACTGGCTGCAGTGCGTGAGTGCCGGACAGCGTCCTGCTGTGACGGAAATCACCCATAGATGCTCCCCGTTGCACACTGCGCCGCACTGAGGGCACCCCCTCCTTGCCAACCCTGTCGCCTCCCCGGGCTGCAGCAGCCGCGACGTCACAGACGCGATTCAGGCTCACCGTAGGGCTGCGCAGCTCCTCTCCCTCAGGCACAGGGCTACAAGTGGACAGCCGGCTCAGGGCTACACGCGCACCCCCTGAGCTGCTCTTGGAGAGGGTATGCCTTGCGTGCGTCTCCTCTTGCAGTGGCAGCCCGCTCGCTGCATCGTGACCATTAGCAGCAGCCACGCCGCCTGCACAGCTGGTAGGTGGATGGCTATGTTGAGCACCTGATGCGCCTTTGCTGCAGGCGCCCAGAGGCCACTTGTTGCTGTCGGTGCTGCGGCTGATGTTTCTGTTGTGCTTGTTGCTGGTGATGGTGGTGGTGCCGCTGCTGGTGGTGGGACGGGTAGAGGCGGTTGCAGCATTTGAGACTGTGCCACTGCCACTCCCCCCCTCTGAGACTGTGCCACTGCCACTCCAGGAGATGGTGCGTCCTCCGGGCCAATGCTCTGTTGGTGATCCGCCATTCACCTCCCAGGTGCAACTGCAAAACAAAAGACAACAACAGAGACTGCATTCTTGCAGCTCTTGCTAAGCAAACCTTTCTGAGTCCTAGGGATACACTCGTACAATATAATGTGAGACACAAGCGATACTGATCATAGATGATAAGGAAGCATAACACCTGACATTGCAATGAACCGTCAACCATAAGGAGCAACAAATGGAATGCGCACCTGCCATCATCCACAACCCTGCCTGAACTACTGCCCAAAGGACACGGAATCATGCCCTTGTGCAGGGTTTTGCCCCGGTACACAGTGTTCCCGTACGGCATGTAGTCTTCATCAGCCTCCTGTAAAAAACACGTAACAAATCCACACGAGTCAGGACCCGAAAATAAAATTAGCTGAGCCTTCAGCAGGAAGGGCAAGGGTGTTGTGAAGTTCCCTGGGGTTGGAGTTTCCTGGGGTTGCTACATAAAGGTGTGAACAAAGGCCAAGGCTTTCGGGCAGTCCAGTCATATTTGACACACGCTGAGCCACAAAGTCAGCTTTGTAAAGATGGTTGCCCTGTTGAATACAAATGCATACAGGGTGTGGTCACTCATGCGTATGTAGGGTTGTCCAGAACCATGTAAATATGGGGTACATATTGTAAATTTGGCAGGGAATTACCAAGCATACGGTCATACACGGTGTACATTATATATACGATTCTGGCCAACCCTACTCATGTGTGCTACAGGTGAAGGAAGGCCGTCAACATAAATTTTGTTCTGAGAGACAGAGGCATTTGTGTTCTGTCCCAGAAAACATACATAGGGTACCTAATTTGCTCTTCCCTTTCCCTGACCCGTGGCAGATAATTCAGACTGTGACAACATGTGGTGAGCTGCAATATGTACCCCTGGTGCCGGATGGCAGGCACACGTCAAAAGTGTCCTTTGCAGGTTTAGGGTTAGGTTCTTAGGGTTTAGGGTTTACACGTCAAAAGTGTCCTTTGCACACATCAAAAGTGTCCTTTGCACACGGCACACACTAAAATGAGTGACCCAAAGCAAACAAATGGCGAGCAAAATTAACACAATGTATTGGGTAACAAAAAGCAACGGACCTGCTGAGCCTGCACTTGGATGTAGCTGTGGCGTAAGTTGGTCAGGCAGCCAGGGGGACCGCCTGAGCTCCCCTTGCTGTTCAACCCACGCCCTGAGGAAGCTATTACCACCTAGGTAAGAGAATTTGAAGCAGAAGCAGAAGCTGGTGTGTGTGTGTGTGTGCGTGGGAGTGCGTGTGTATGCATGTAATGTGTACGAGTGTGTACGTGCGTGTGTGCGAATGTGAATGATGTGTACGTGTGGATACAATAGTGCGTAAACATATTGAAATATGTTTGTGTGTGCTTGCAAGCATGTGAACGCGAGGGGTGTTGGGCATACACACACATACAAAGCCGGTACACCTCTACTGTTTTAGAATCTAACAGTGACTTTTACGAGGTCAATGCAAATAAAAGGGATCCGTGCCTGTAGCCATTCAATATCTATCGTGTAAGCATTACTTTTTCAGGAGCAGTTTTCAAACCCTGAAGGAGTCCGAGACAAAGCTGCCACACGCGCAGCTGTGCAAACGCTTCATGGTCTGCAAAGCAGACAGAGTAAGGAGCAGCTTTACGTTCCGTACAACAACCCTCCTTACCCCGTAGCCACGAGCAGCAAGCTCGTCGCCCAGGAAGTCCAGGTCTGTGAGCCAGCCGTGCACCTGCCGCTCGTGCTCTTGCTCTTCCCTAAGCTGCTTCTCCTCCTGCATCAGCCGCAGCTGCTCCTGCTGCTCCACCTCCAGCTGCTCCTGGGCAAAGCAAACACAGCAAGGCACACAAACAAGGACAGGGTCACAACTTGGAGTAGTGTGTAGTGTGCGTGAGTCTCTGCACCTGCAAGAAGGGGAACTTCCCCATCCACCTGCTCCAGATCTATACCAGCACATGGAAAGCATGATCTCGGCTTGTGGTCTAGAAGTAGAGGGCATGCCTTGGATTCATTCCTCATGGACCCACTCCTCCACGTGCACATCTCCTTCTCCAGCGCAAAAACCTACCCACCCACATAACACTGGCATCCACACCGATAAGACTCAAGTTACACCACCATACTTGTATTGCTTCACCACCTGCCTTGCTTTTTACAAAAATCCATTGCCACACCAAGCTAGGCCTCAGCCCAAATCCCATCCGGCACACACCTGCACATCCAAGGAAAGCCGAGAGGAGCTGCGTGCAAAAGGTGCACGTGAGGTATTGCCTGAGTTCCTGTCCTGTGCCGGCTCTGCAATCGAGCTGCTGCCGCTTCTGCAGCTACCGCTTCTGCAGCTATTGCCGCTTCGGACGCATTTGGACGTATTCTGAAGCTGCTGCTGCATCTTGTGCTCAGCTGACAGGAAGATGGAGCCTAAGCAGTTGGCCACGTGGTGCTCTGCGGGCAGGGCTGGTTCTACCAAGAGCTTGACCTGTAAGTGTGTGATCGTGTGTGCGAGTGTGTTGTTGTGTGTTGTGAGTGTGTGTGTGTGTGCATACTAATTTGGCCCCTGCGTTCCAGACGAGAAGGTGAGGAGATGAAGCTGTCAGTCATATAGCACACAACCTTTGGTGGTAAATGCAAGGCACACACCTTATCTCAGATCAACATACAGTGATGACAGCTTGACACAAACACCTCAGACCTTGGGCGTGGAAACCACTGAAATAGACATCAAACGGATGGGCACACGTGCTTGTAAGAACATAATCTGGCTGAAATACACACGCACACGTAGCTACACCAACCTTAACTTTAGGCCTCATGGTTGTTCATACCCATTACAAACGTGTAAGTTGCACTGAGAAACTCACACGCAGGCGTCACATCTGTATACACGAATGTGCGCGAGAGTGTGCCACTGACTTGAGCAAGCATTCACCCAACCCTGCATTTCTCGATTAAAACAGCATCCTATCATCAGCACCAGCACCAGCACCCTACCAGTTTTGTGAGCTTCTCCAGGTGCACGTCGCTGACTAGCACAGTCGGTGAGGTGCGCACGTGGGGCAGGGGCTTGCTCGGCTGGGGGTACAGAAGGGGAAGCACAGCAGCCGCACCAGCAGCTGCGCTGGCGACCTCCTCCCCGTGACCTTGAGCGCCGGCAGCCTGACTGGGGACGCCTCTTTCTTGGTAGGCAGCAGCAGAAGGCACAAACGCCACAACTTTGGCCTCTGCCTCCTCCTCTGCAGTCCCCTTGGCCCTCCTCCCCGCTTCTGCCCCTTGGCCTTCATGCTCCTCTGCTAGTTCCATTTCACCTAGCATGAGCCCTGTGCCCTCCCCCTCTTCCGCGTGCTCGGCCGCCTTGAAACCATCCAAAACCACACTGACGCCCCCTGAGCTCACCCCCATGCCTTCGCTGCCGCCACCAATGTTGGCTGTGGAGTGTGTGGAAGCGAGTGCGGTCCCTTGGGGGTGGGGCCGTGTGGTGTTGGGGGAGAAGCCAGTGCCAGGCTGGCTGACTGATGCCGCCGTGGGCTTGCGTGTGCATGAGCTGCCCGGGCTGCTAACAGAGCGTAGACTGCAGCAGAGGCAAAGGTTTGACGTTCAATGCTGGTCTGAGTGTTTGCGCGTATGTGTATGTGTGCTTCTGTGCTGGCCATGTACAGACAGGGCACTAAACAAAAGGACCCCTTCTCCCCTTAAAAGCACATACAAGATGCACCTCGCTTCAAATCTTCATGCAATTTGCCTTAAACGGCTCAATTTCTTTCTTCCAGGCTGTCCTTTCTTACCTACGGGAGCGGTTGGCCTTTTGCACACTTTCTAGCTCCTTTGCCGCAGCCTTGCTGATGCCCAGGTTGTGGCGCAGCTGGACCCTGCACAAGCTGCATAACAAGGAGGAGCACAAAAGAAACCAAACGTTGTGAGCAGGAGGTCAAGTTTTGACCGTGTTGAGCTTGAGGCTCAATGCGCACAGTTGTATGAACATCACTGAATTTGTTTGTTTTTTTGGCTAAGCTGCATTCCCACTTGAGGTAGCTCCCATACAAGCATTCTCCTCCTACATGCACACAGACACATACACACACCTGTCGCAGCTTTGGAGCAAGCCTTTTCTCAAGGCATCAGCGCCAGTGTCTGTAAGATTATTGCCGGTGAGCACAAGCTGATGTAAGCCAGGCAGGCGAGGGAGGCAGGAGGCAAGCATGGCTGCACCTTTGTCCCCTGTGTTTTGTGAACAAGTAAGAGAGGGAATGAAAAGCAGGAATATTACCATGAACAATGATGTATGTAAGTGTGTGCATGTGTATTTTTGTGTTAGGAGTGCATACTTGTGTGATTTTGAGTGTGAAAATTGTGGGATTGCGTGGGATTGTGAAAGAGCGTGTACTTGTATACAAGCTTTGAACAAAAAAGGGCTTCTGCTTGTACGTGTGACGTATATGCCTTAAGAACCAGGGTTGTTCAGTTCGTTTTTTTGGGAGCAAGGGTTCGATAAAGTTTGTGAAAGTTCTAAAACCCTCGAACTGTTCGAAGGGTTTGATGTGCAATTCTGGGAAACGGGTCCTTGGGCTCCTCCCCCCCATCTTCAAATCTTCCCAATTATTGTGCATGTCTATAAATAATTATAGGGGGAATTATAGGGGGAATAAAGGGGCTGGAATGGGACCATGTCATCAGTGTAGAACAGAAAAAGGAGAATCTCCAGGTGCAGTGCAAGTGCCGCATTGTACAAGTCCTTAGCAGTTCAGAAATGTGTGACAGGGTGGCCTATAGACCAAGGAATCTTCCTGGCCTGATACAGAGCACAGATCATATTTCACATATAAATCATTGAACTTGTTACTTTTACTGCAAGGAAAGAGTGGGACTGAATTGGGGGGGGCTGCTGTCCCTTGCAATTTTGACAGACGCATGCTGTAAAGTTTGACGGACTCTTAAAGGTTCGTCAAACGTTGACCGAACTCTGCACGGCACTTTTCAAGCTCGTTAAAATGCGTGAAAGTTTGCAAACCCAAACTTTTGGCCGAACCTTGAACTGAACAACCCTGCTGAGACCTGAATGCCACGTTCTGCCCTACACAAGACCACCACTGCCTCTCACCAATGTGGTTGTGTCCTCGTTACAGAGCATATCAACTGCTTACTAGTAGTGTGTTGAGAAAGCAATTAAAGCCTTTCACTACCTGCATGGTATTTCCTTTTTGTTAGCCTTCTTGACTTTGCAAAAATATGAACGCATTAGTCCATTGTTAAAGAATCAGGCTTTTGAGACAGGTGTACCCAATCGCAGAGGCCATATGCTTACCAAATCACATTCTCGATTTAGCTCCGAGCATAGCTTCTTGAACTTTGCATCATGTGCAGAAAATACGTTGTGGGTCAGCTCGTGGCACAATGTCTGCAGAATACTGCGGTACTTCCGAAAACCTGAGGAAAGGAAAAACCACACATGGTTAAAATTCAGAGAAAAATGAGTCACCATTTTACCTGTTGAAATGTTTTTCAAAATTGCCTCGTGCACAGGAGGCAGTTTCAGTTCTATTAATTCGCACAAGCAGGATGCATCTAGAGTCTGCAAAAGTAACAATGATCAACAAGTTTGAATTAATTCCAGGCCACGGAACCATATTAGGCTCGCCTCACAGCACAGAACAAAGAAAGCACCTTACCCTATGCGAGGTCGTCGGACACAATTGCACTTAACGCCAGACATACCCTTCCCATCATCAGTTCGTAGACGAAGAGAGATTTCCTGGCCCTGGTTCACATTGTATCCAAGAACGCATGTCTCAGAGACGCCGACGATGCCCTCTGCAGGCATCTCTGCTAGTCGTCCAACAGAGAACTGGTTGGCTTGCATGATGTGCTTGATGCCTGGGTCACTGGCTAACCTGCCATTTGTGGCAGAAGCAGCTCAGGCAAGTGTACACAGCCAGCGCTCCGATACATCAAGCAGCAGAACACCAGTGCCTCAAAAACCAGTTCTCTACGTAGGAAACAGCTGAGGAACTTGTCATTACCTATGCAAAAGCTTCAGTGCCTCTGACGGGGGTGGATGCACTCCGACACATGCTGGCAGTGGCAAGTAGTCGTGGAAGGTGAAGGGTGTGCCTGCTTGTGAGATGAAAGGGTGTGTCTGTCCCAAATAAGGGACATTCGCTTCTTGAGTTGAGCAACCTATTACGGGTTGAGGTGCTAATGCAAGTAATGAACACAAATAAATTGAACGACGAGGCATACAAAGATAACCTGTTTTGCAATAGCATCCCTTGCAAGTTGTTTAATCACCTCTGGGAGGCTCCACAGGGCGAGCTGAGCACATCCGCCGTGCAGACATCAGCATCGTGGAGTGCTCAAAGCCAGGCAACCTCATCCTAGCCTCTTTGGCCTTGCTTGCCTCAACAGCCTCTATGTCTGATGCTTTGGAGCCTGTGTTTGTTTAGTGAATGCTATTATTCTGCAATCAGTCAATTGAGGTCGTCTTTGTACTTAAAGCTGCAGAATAAAAAAGCTTGCATGAGCAGAACATGGATCGAGCAAGTATGCGTATCTTTGCGTGGGCACAGTTTATAAAAGGTGCAAGAGCAAAGCAACAAACGGACGTTCGATTGATAGCCACATTGAAATATTTGCTAAATGGGCACGCACGTGTTTGGCTAACCATGTCCTGGCGCCAAGATGACCAAAAGGTGACCCACATTACAACAGATGGAAAGGAGCCAAAACCATTTTGGCACCGTAAACAGTACGAGCATACACGACACACCTATGAGCATAACCCGAGCGCCTGAAACAATACCGACGTCCAGCATCGTTCGAGTGTCAGAGGGAGTGCTTAGCACTATCGGTTTGCCCTTGTGTACCAGCTTCATGGTTGCCATCAGGAGGCCTGTTTTCTCCTGAGAACACATATTATCAGGAATTTTTGTTTGGGCTCTTGAGCTGTACAGACTGCTCAATGATGAACGTGAAAGCACGGCACCTGCAACGATTTGCTCAGCTCCTGCAGTGACGGGTTGTTACTCCCTGCCAAGGCTATTGTATGCTGCTGTCCTTCATGCTTGTAAGAGAGCTTGAAGCAAGTCTCTTGCATGTTTGGTTGAGTTCTCAAAGTCTGTACCGGCAGTGATCAAAGTCTGTACCGGCAGTGGTCTCCGTAAACAATTGAAATAAAACGTTTAAATACCATTCATATAAATATTGTTTGCGACTTGCAGGTGATGTCACAGTTGTGTCCCCGGGAAAAACAAAAAGGGCGATGACCAAAATCACCAAACAAAAAAGTAAAAAACAAAAAAACAAATGCAAATGTGATTGTTAATCAGCAATGCTCAAGGGGCGCAGGGCTCAACCCCGAGCTGATGGAGCAAGAGAGACAGCTGGGGCCTGGCGCACGCATGAATCCCTCTGCTGGGCTGGCCTGGCCAATCGCCCGTGCATCTATCTTCCTCCTCACAAAGCCCAGCTCCTTCAGAGCCTTGCTCACATCAGGTGGGGTCCACTCTTGGCCCAAGCGCCTGGTCATCTTCCAGGCAATGGTTTGCAAGTCGGTCTGCAAGCGTGATATTGAGAGGTGGCGCTACATGGGCAGTGGCAACACAATCGCTGAAGGGCAGTGGCTACAAGACAGTGGATGCTATTAGATAGTGGACCGCTGTGCAGGCAAGAAGGTGTGCGTCCTAGTCGCCCCTGCCATGGATGTGCGTGCAAGCATGGCAAGGGATGTGCAATGCAAGCATGTGTCAAACCTGCATGTCATCCTGCACAATAGACATCAGCAGCTGGGCAGCCACCGCATCATGCTTTCTGTGGGAGCGGAGAAAGCCCTTCCGACCCTGGGGCACGCGGACTGCACGATGCACCCTGTAGTCCTGGATGATGATCCGCTGGACAGTCTTGCAGCAAGGACGTCCGCTGATCCATCTAGCAATGGCTGAGCACTTCACGCCACTCACAAAGTAGAGGTGCACAACCTATTCTCTCAAGTGCTTGTCATAGGGACGGTGACGGGGAGGTTGTGCTTGCATTGCCCCTTCACTTCTATATTATATCATAAAATCCGTTTTGGTTTTGTTTTGTTTTGTTTTCATTTTTTTGTTTTGCCCGGGGACACACTGGGACATTATACCTGGGACATTATACCTGCAAGTCACCATAAAGAGTTCACTGGGACTTGCCCTTGGAGCTTCCTACGAGAAACAAATAGACCGAAATGGCTTAATATCAAGATATAGAGAATGTTATATTTGTTGCTTTGGAGAACTTGCATCAGAAATGGTCCACACTCCCCTGACTGAACCCTAGAATCGGTCTGCGATGCGATGATAGTTCGTTGTGCCAGGATTGTACTAATATGTGCTCAAATCCTTTGTTCCGCTGCGCATTGATCATACTGGCCCGTTCTGGCCCGTCCCTGCACCATCCGCCGAGATTTTTGGAATAATTCATAGCATCCTGCGTCGAGCGCGGGGCAATCCGTGGACTAGACGCGGAGATAAGGACGGGAAAGATGGCATCAATTTCTGGCTTCTCTAAAATGAGATTTATCGAGGTTTTAGGCACACTTATAGATTAGTTTAGTGAATATACACGCCGAGTTTCAGGGCGTACGGTGCAGTGTCTGAGCCGCAGTAACATCGCACAGGCTTGAGGTCACATTTTGCTGCCAACTTCAGGTAAGTCAGGCCTAGGGGAGTGTGGGCTGGATCGCTCCATTTATTTCCACGCTCGACAAACTGCTCCTCCCTGGCCCAATGGACACGATAATATCTATAATCATTTTAATGAGCGGGGTTGCAGTGTGCAGGCCAGGGGAGCGGCAAAAGCTGAAATCCTTAGCTTCTCTTAGTCCTTAGTTTAGACTTCAGCTTTGTCCACTGGCATGAATGCCAGCCAAATTTGGGCCGCAAAAATATATGTTGCTTACATGGCTTTTTAACAGGGTTTTGAGGATTAAACCTGCTTTGTGAACTGGAAGGTGCTACGAGGATGCGCGCAAGAACAATTTTATTTGTTCAGCCTGAGGTCAGCTGTCAGATTCCGGATAGTTGACAGCAACACTTTGCGCGATATGATGGAGCCATATTTTTCTTGAAAATTCTTGTGCTTCTATTTGTTGGACTAGACAGATGAAAGATGCCTTTGGTGATTTGTATAATGCTGCCAATTACAAAATTGACTTTTTACATTACAGGAAGCTAACAAATTTTTAATTTGTGCATGGACTTGAGATTGGCATCTGGCAGTTTGGGGGGCGGCACATGGTCAAGACCCTTGTTCTTGTTCACAAAAATCTGTGACTAATGACTAATCACAATTACTTTGCGTTGCCTCAGAGACCAGTTATATTATATACTATGCCACACCATGCGGCACCATTTATTTTGCCAGAGTACTATTTGAAAATGGTTTTGAGAAAAAAGGTCATGAAGAACGTAGCTCAGTTCAGATTCGAGGACGTGGGTTTTAGCGAATAAAAAACTAAATAAAAAAGGAAATACCTAGCAAAAATGTAAGGGCAAGCGGTGGTCCGTTCCACCCGAGCTGGATTTTCAGGACCAAGGAGGACTGGGCGGCACACATCAGCGCACACACAAAGAGACAGTCGCTCGCCAGCTCCTCCTGCCACATCCCAAGGACCAAGACCCTCTGGAACAGTGTGCCTACCAGGGCTGTGCCAGCACGGTGTACGGTACGGTGTACGGTTATACGGTACGGTACGGAAATACGGCGTACAGCCGTATTTATACGGTTTTGGACCGTATATACGGTAAAATACGGTACGGCGTATGGTACGGTCCAAACTTTGGAAGCTTCAGTCAAAGAGTTTAAATTTAAAAAGGTTTGTTTCAGCTCTGCAAATGGCTAAGTAAGCCCACACTGTTTCGAGGGCTCTAAAAAGGACCAAAAAGGTCCATAATAGGCATCAAATTTTAAAACTGTCTCCTTTCCCCCGGCTGCTGCTAATCTGCTAATTCTGCTAATAGCTCCACTGTCTCCTTTCCCCCGGCTGCTGCTATTCTGTTCTGTGCGTCTCAATCATCAAACCCAGTCATAGCCTCTCTCTCCTCGTGAGCTTCTGCTGCAAGCTGTGCATTTTTTGCTGCTGCCTGTGCTGCCAATGCTTGCTCCTCTTCCTCAACTCCGCGAACAGTGTCTAGCTAGTTGATGAAGTCCTTCTTCTGGTCCGGCGTGACAAGGTCGAGGTCGGCGTCCCTGTGAGCCATTGCAAATTGCAAGTTGCAACATTATCCTGTGTACATTGCTAAGGCGTAATATAGCTGCCTTCTTGCCGCCGAGCACAAGCAGTTAAAGAGCTCTTTCCAATTCCTGCACACACAGAAATTTAATATGCAAGTATGCAATATGCAATACGCAGGTGTAAGCCCTTGCTCTTTCCTTCACAGATCCAAACCCCCTCTATTCTTGCCTCTTCCCTTGCAATGCGCTCTGCAACTGAGCAAACCCTCCTCCCTCCTTTTACCTTCTGTTCATCACACGCGTGTTGAAGAAGATGTAGGACATGAGCCACATCCCACAAGCAAGCTTTTCCTCTTGTCCGTCCAGACGTTCGCAAACGTACTGAAAACACGCTCTCCAGCGCACGAAGTGGGAGGTATGCTCAGGATAGGAATGGCAATCTCCTGCACAATGAAGTGGGAGGAAGGGAGGATGCTTAAGACATAACTTTCAAGCAAAAGACAGAAAACCAAGTTTTATGCGCAAACACAGAAAAAAGCACGCTGCCTAGGCATTGGGGTGATGAACTCTGCCACAAAACGTACCTGCACAAGGCGTGCTTCTTCACCGGGAGTGTGGACTGAGATGGTTGAGTTTCTATGTATGTGCAGCAACCAGCTAGGCCAGGGTGGGTCTCAAACAACCTAACAACTTGAGGCGAAGGTTGTTTCCTTCCAACACTTTTCTTGTGCTTTTCTTAGAACGTACATGCTGGTGCACGGTGTTGTGAGTCAAATGTTATATTTGAACTCAGCTTCCAATTTGTTTGCATGAACAGTCATGGGTCTCTAATGTGGCGCTCCCTTCCTCCCCTTAGGTTATACATTCTGGTGTTCAATTAACACGCCTGATCTGCTTGTTGTGGCTCTCCATCAGGCTCGTTACTTGTCTCAGATTTTTGCCTTTCTTTCATCATTCATTCATCACCTCTTACTCATTTTCCTAAGAGAACAATATGGCACTGGCTGAGACCAGTTCTTTTAATACAACGTTTACTTTACGCTGGCTGATCCAGCAATGCCTATCAGCCCAAC
>Ga0307966_1001838_pt1 | contig 16482 bp, 15 predicted proteins | sample OrgLakmetagen646_FD_203141 | JGI IMG/M metagenome (GOLD analysis project Ga0307966, IMG submission 203141) | Saline water microbial communities from Organic Lake, Antarctica - #646 | ecosystem: Environmental > Aquatic > Non-marine Saline and Alkaline > Saline | place: Antarctica: Organic Lake... | reverse complement strand
CAGGTTTAGGCTGTTGTGATATGCTTACGAGGACGCAAGCACTTGAGGGTGGGGCGAATGTAACATGCATAAGTAAAGTACAATTTACTTATCGCTCATTCATCCGGTTAACCATTTTGGGCCACTACGCTACAAGTACTCACAATGCCCTGTGGCCGTTATGTCAGCCTGTGGGTTGGTGGGTTGGATGTCTAAGCTAACTTTGTTCCGAAGATCGACATTGTAGGGTTGATACTTGTTTCCCTCTTGGATGGCAGAGAACCCTTGTTTTTGAATATCGTTTAGGTGTTTATCTGGTGCGGGCTGAGATAAGTTTGGCGTGGCGATATGCTCTTCAAACTTATTGAGGCTCTGCTTGAAGCTTTTGCACGTGTTTTGTAGTTCTTCTGGCTCCCAGGTTGGGTTCCATGTGACTTCCACAATCTCTCTTTTTCTGAAAAAGGGTACGGCTTTCCTTTTCATTTTGATTCAGATTGATACAGGCAGGGCAGGCCCATGAGTCATTGGCGTTGCAGCAGCTTGTTTTTAGCAAGCATTGCCAGTGGTAGGTACGGTTGCAGACGTTACAGATGTACATGTCTTTAAAAGGTGAGGATAGGTCTGGAGATTCAAGTTCTAGATGGTAGGAGCAAATTTCGCAGCTTGTGCACTTAATTTGGCTCCGGGCAATAGTCTTACTGGATTTGGGCACTAGTCAAACTGATTTAAAGAGGGGTAGGGCCCATCTTTCAATATTCATGGGGGCATAGTAAGTGTGGTATTGTTACTGTCTTAGGGGTGTATCATCTCTCTCTTTTCTTGGGGGTGAAGAACCTCCAATTTTCTATGTGCAGGATGTCCATATTATCATAGTAGAGTGTGTGTTGATGACCTCTGTGGGTGTCATTGAAAAAGCCTTGTCCTTCTTGTATGTCCAGAGTTTTTGTTGAATATGCGTGGTACGCAGGGGGGTCAGGTTTAGGCTAGGAAGGTTATGGGGTATATCGAGGACTTCACATCTTCTTTTCCTTTGGGATCTGCACTGTGGTGATGGTGCTGGGTGATTTGCAATCTCAAAGGTTGGGTTGTTGTGCATCTGGTAGCTAAGTTATCGAGTTGATGATATTGATATACTGAGTGGGAGGAGTGATTGTTTGTGTGAACGCTTGTGTTGCATGGTGGTTTTGGCTAGTGATTTGTGAGCGTGTGGTGCGTTTGTTTGGCTGACTGTTTGTAGGTTGTGGTTCAGTAGGCTGGATTACTATTTGTGTGTACTGTGTGAATTTAAAGCAACAGTGTCTATGATTTGAGTCAGGGGCGTATGTTGCTGACTTTCTGTTTAGCTGCGTGTCCTCTTTCTGGTACCGGGGAGGACACCATGTGTATGCCGTGCACGCTTTGCTTGCTGTTGGTCTTGGGAGAGAGTGGCCAGTTGGTTAGTGGGTGCAGGCTCAGAGAGACAGGTAATAGCTGTAGTTTATGGCAGTGGCATTGGCGATGTGCTTATAGAGTTGTGGTTCCTTTTTGTTCGGTTGGATACCCTTTGTGAGTAGCGTTTGAGCGCGGGTTTGTAGGTTATAGTAGCTGGCAAAACAGCTTTTGTTTTTGTAGAATTAATGATTATAAAAGTGGCGCCTTGTCCTTAATCAATGTGAGGAGTGGTTCAAACTGCCTATGTTCTATTCCGCTTGCATCGTGAGATGCATAGGGCTCTGTCATTATTACCAAGGAGAACACAACAATTCAGAGAAACCGGAGAAAGGGAGCAAACTAAAGACTAAAATATAAGAATGAGGTGAGAGAGGGGGGGAAGTATGCTAAAGAGAGAGTTGTGTTCTCCAAGGAATAAAAAGAATGGAGAAAAGAAGCAGAAACCTTAGAAAACTAGAAAGTGAGATCATCTCATTTTATACTACACTTCAAGAACCTGAGTTCAGGTGTTTCACACTGAACTCATAAGTTCTATTCCGCTTGCATTGTGAGATGCATAGGGCTCTGTCATTATTACCAAGGCAGACTACAGTCGTGGTTTAGTAGTGCATGGCCCTGGTTGGAAGCAATTTATTGGCAATAGGCCTCTCAATGTACGCGTGCATGGCCTGGCCGCAGACCTCCAGGCTCCATGAGCCTGAAAATTATGATTAGGAACACCCTCCTTGGCAACGAGGGTATCACCCCCAGAGCGAAGGGAGTGCAGGCCGTATCTGTCAGTAAAATCCGCGAAGGACATGTGAGCAAAATCAGCCAAAGCTTGCAGAGCGCAAGCTCAAGCATAGAAGTAAGACCAGGGCTGATTGTGGGGCAAAACTTATCAGAAGAACCCTTCCTGAAGGAGCGAAAAAGGGAATGTGCTTGCCCAGGGATCCTGCCTTCACCAACAAAGATTTCAAGAGAGAGACTGGGCAGGAAAGGGACTTGCCCCAAGCAATACATATACTGAGCCTGAGCGAAATTGGTCATTCTTCCTTTTGGCCAAGAATATTTCTATGTGAGAAGAGTAGAACCTGACTTCATCTGCAAAAATCTGGCAAGCGCAGTCATATCTCAGAAAACCAGAGAAGCAAACCATAATAAACCTTACAATTTGGCGGTTGAGTAGGGTGGACTGGCTTGGATGAAGCAGGAAAGAGACTGTTATTATACAGAGGTCAAGAGACAAGGGAGCTTTTCTGAATTGGCCTCCAGAGGAAAGTGGCCTCTGTGCGCAGGATCTAACCGCTTGAACAAAGGAGTGGCTGGTCACATCATCTAAACCGGCCAAATTATACGCAGTAAAGATGGCTGCGCTTGCTGCTTTGGTAGTAGAGTAGGTCAAACCTCGGCTGAGAGCAAAACGCAGAGACTTCGACAGAAACATGGCAACGTGCATTGGATCAGCTGGCAAGAAAGAAAGCTTGTTTTGTTGACACCAACTTCTGAAACGGATCCAGCGAGCGTCGTATCTGAGCAACGTTTTCTGACAACGTGACTGAGAACTGCAGCTGAAAGTGTACGTGTATTCAGCTTTCAAGGCAGGTGTAGGGCATTTACCAAACAAAAACTTTGAAATATCAGACTCAAGGGTGTCCTGCAAGCATAGGAGGGGATTGGGAATGGTTGAGGAGGGGGTTTAGAGGAGAAGCACAAGACGGCCAGAAAGGTCCAGCACGTGATGAATGCACACGGGGCTGAGGCTGTGCTGGGGTCTGGAGTCTGCAGATTTATTAAGCATGGTAGCACGCAACAACCGTGTACAAAAGGAAACAGTGCTTTCCTTTAGACAGTAGAGGCCACCAAGGGCTAGATGGCCAGAGAGGTAGGACAATGATAGAGGCTGCACTGAATTGCCGGATGATGGATAAGACCGATGGAATGAAGTTGAAAGGTGGGAAGCAGTTAAAATGTTCTGACCAGTCTCTTTGGGCAAGCGCATTGATACCGACTGAACCTGGGCACCGCAACATAGAGTTGAACCTGTCAAGCAAATGATTGGAGTGGCTTGAAAAACGGTCAATGGTAGGTAGGCCCCACTGTGCAACGGCTTTTTGGAAGACATCAGCATTCAGAGTCCAGTCACAAGGGTCTTCAAGGTGGGTAAGGCCATCGGCAACCTTGTTTTGATCACGTGGGACCCATGTGGGAAGCAGGGTAATATCATGTTCCATTGTGAGTGAGATATTTCTGAGTACAATGCTATTTAAGCGCAAGTCTGTACTGCCCTGGCCCATAACTCTGACCACGTTGGAGTTGTCAGTGAACGGACTTGTGCCTAATGATGTCCAAAAAGGATTCGAGACTGTTAAGAAGTCCCCACATTTCTCTCAGTGTGCTACTGGATGTGCCATGCCACAACTCGGGGAGGAAGAAACCTTGTGCCTGCAATTTTTGATTCTCCATCGTGGCACCCCGACTTGTTGCTCCAGCATCACACCATATGGAAATGTCTGAGGTAAAGGGGGGTGGCCAAATCTTTTTGCAAAAATGCGTACGAGACAAGTGAGACCAGTAGGTAAGTTCGTCTCGCAAGCTGTCAGAGATAGCAACGTAGAATTGCAAGCTGTACTGCTGCAGATAAGAGTGGCATTGCCCTGATTTGATGAGAGCAACATGGCCAATTGCCAGAATCACGCTGCTAAGGTGGCCAGCAATTTGCGAGAGCAGGTGCACTAGTACCTTTTGTTTTGACAATGCTTCTGTGATCGGCTGTTGCAAACTCTCCCATCTCTCTTGCGACACTTCAAAAGAACCAGAATCCAAGTCAATGACAAAACCGAGGTGGGTCAGGAGGCGCGTAAATTGCAGATGAGACTTAAACTCATTGATTGACAGGCCAGCTGATCTGAAAGTGTCCAGAACCAACTGCCTGTGTGCTGTAGACTGGGAATCAGAGACCAGGAAACGGAAGTCATTCAAGTAGTTTATAAGCCGGACCCCTCGAAAGCGCAGGTATAAAGAGATGGTTCTCATCGTTCTCATAATTTTTGTGAAGCACCAGGGGGCCGAAGCAAAACCGAAAGGAAGGACTCTGAACACATATAACTCATCCTCCCATTGAAACCCAAGGTACATGTAATATCTGGGATCCATATCCACCTGGTGGTAACCGCTGGCAAGGTCAAGAGAAAACATGAGGTCATCCAGGTCATCCAGGTCAGTCAGTAGATTGAGAGAGTCCATGCGAAAGGAAGGTATCAGAAATTGATTCACGTGTCTAAGGTCCAAGATCAAACGTTGTTTGCCATTTGATCTAGTAACAACGTTCGAGGGGAACACACGTTTGGGCTGGGTATGCCACTTCATAATAGCATTTGCACGGAGAAGGTCAATAATGGAAGATGTGACAAAATCTCTGCAGGCCAGTGCCTCTTTGTTGTTTTGTTGTAAAAAAGGTGGTTCTGGGCTTGGGAGCAAGGACCAAAATAATGGGAAGCCATGCTGCACCCACTGAAGTACCCACTTGTCTGAACAATTTTCCAACCACCAAGAACAATGCCGCTTCAGCCCACCTGAAGACGAAACTGCCGGCTTTGTTGGGCCTGCAATCAAAGGAATGTGAAACGGAGACCCGGGCCCTGAAACATGGGTAGGTTACATATACGTTTTTTGGGGCAAGAAAACTTAGGTTACATATTAAGGTCAAAATGGTAGGCCCTGGGACTCCGTGGTACCTGGCACCTTCCAGGCCTGACCTGAATCAGTTCAAGGATCAAGGTAATTAATGCGTGAGTCCAGGCCTGGCCTGAATGAGATCAGGGATCAAGGGAATTAATTATGCAAATTCAGGCCTGGCCTGGTCAGTTGTGAACATGTGGGCAGGCTTAGGGCTTCCACGGTGCCTGGCACCCTTTAGGCCTGGCCTGGAAAAAATACCTAATTAAGATAATGAATTGCCGGATGTTTGGTACTGGAGAGGAAATTGCTTCAAGAATGAGGGTAGGGATGAAAATAATTAAAAGTTACGTGTGCCTTAATTAGCGTGGAGTGCCGTTAAAATAATTGCAGCCGTTGTAACCTGGCCCACAGAAACGGTTTGCAGCAGATTGGTTGTGACCATGTGTGTGTGCACCAGACGTGTAAGGTGGGCCGCTACAATTCCCTCCCGCATGACCATGAACATAAGGGGGTGGAGCGGGGGGCGGCATAGGAAAATATTGCTGAATAGTAGGGGCCGGATGGAGTGGTGCATTATAATGTTGCTGAGGCATGGAGTGGTTAAAGTCTGAGTGGTAAAAGGTGGACGGCGTTTGGGAAGAAAGGGAACAGGTGCCATACTGACATCACCAGCCTTCACGCCCAACTTCTTAGCGAATTTCTTTGTACTAGATGGCAGGTGACTGTGGTTTAGTGTGCTGTTGAGTTTGTCCCAACCGTATGTCGCTCCAAAAAAGAGATGATTAGATTGCTTCTCAAGCACCCTCAACACACCTTGGATCTCTGCCACCACTTTCTTGGCAGTCTTGTGTGGAGCACCCGCTTCTGGACGTCGTTAAGGTTGGACTCAGCATGCTTGAGTGCCCTGTGTAGCGGCTTGTTGAGCTCAACTAACCTGTCATGCCTCTCTTTTGCTGGACGCTTGTCGTTGAGGTTTGGAATATGTTTGGAAGCCAGCTCCACTTTGAACTTCTTCTTGCTCTTGTTCTTGCGGTGATAGGCAGAGTCAGAGTCGGTATCAAAATCAGAAGAAGAAGAGGAAGAAGAGGAAGAAGAAGACGACGAAGATGATGAGCCAGGATCGGAATCCATAGTTGCACAGTACGGCAGTACGGATACGGGAACGGGTACGGGTACAGATACGAGTACGACAACTTTTATAAGGCGGTACGGTAGTGCACTGAGCTAATCTCCAGTGCTGATCCCATGCTGCCCCTCCGCTTGGGCGCTGGGCCAGACACCTCTGTGACATCATCATCATCTTCTTTATCATCATTATCATGAGGGCGCTTGTGGCTATCAAGGCTTAGAGCAGCCTGCCTGACTTCAGCATCTCACTTTATGCTACACTTCAAGAACCTGAGTTCAGGTGTGTGCTACACTTCAAGAACCCGAGTTCAGGTGTTTCACACTGAACGTGTTTCACACTGAACTCATAAGTCGTCTGTATTTTCCTATGCCAGAAGCTGCTTTACAACATTTTAAATGTAAACAAGAACCTCGCTTGCTGACACCGCGTCTGCTAGGTCAAGAAAACACGAGGCAATGCCATTATGGACGAATTACACTGTTAGTTCACGTTTGTCCAAAAGTATTGAAATAGCCTGCGCCAAACAAATCAAGTCCATTTTCCAGTCTCAGCAGGCCTGATAGGAATAGGGTCTTGCTCTGATGGTCCCTCCTGCTTCTCTGACGACCTCGGCAGTGCTACATGCTGTACCTGCTGCTGCTGCTGCTGCTGCTTCACTGCATCTGCAAGCGCCCCAGGTTTGTTAAGAGGAACGTCTGCGACGTGGACTGATCCATCTGCAGAACCAGACAGGATGCCACCACTCATAGATGCTTTTACTTAAGCGTGTAGGCAAGCACAACATATTTTTTTACACTTTGAGAAATGCATGCCCGACATAATTACAGCACTGCCCCCCCTTGTACAACATGTACTGCAGACAAGCACAACATATTTTTTTACGTTATTTGAGAAATGCATGCATGTTATATTTACAGCTCTGCCCCTTGTACAACATGTATTGCAGGGAGTGTAAGGCATCATGACAAACCTTGCACACTGCATTACATCACAACCCACTGTCCAACAACATTTTGTTGGCGCATTACATAGGTCAAGGGGAGGTAGCAAAACTCCCTACTACGAGGTTGAAACGAACTGAAAGTTGATAAATGAACATTCACTGCAGGGAGAGTAAAACACCAACGCAAACCCAGTGTAGCAACCAAAAACCGGGAAGTTGTCTACACGCACAAAGTGTTCTTTTTTTTACCTTTTGCTGGGGCAAGTGTGAAACAGCTTACATCTGACTGGCTTCTTTTCCTTGTGTGGGAACGGTCCTGCTATTGAGTTTTCCTGCTTTTCCTCTGCCAAGCTTACCAGGAGCGGTAGTGGTGATGGATGTGCCCGACCTCACGACAGTGCTGGTGTCAGCACCCGTGGAAGCAACACCAGCACTCGGATCTCCTACTGCACTTCTCAACTGCCTCAGCAGGCAATCCTGTGGCAGTTTGCATGCACATCCACGGGCGTTTTTTGAACAAGGTGAAACGATTTATAGCAATTAATTAGGGAGATGACAGCGCTGAGGGGGGGAAGGTTGCCTTCAAGGGTGATGCCTGAAATATACAATGCAATTCAATTTTGATTTGATTGTAGTTTCTTTAGTAAAATGGACCATCTTCTTTTCTTGTGCGCATCATAGGCATGGAATCTTCTCCTGCTGGAAGACCAAAACATCTTAAAAGCCTTAAAATGGTGAGAATCCCTGAAATAAAGCCCCTTAGTCATCGAGTACTGTATAAATCGTACTGATTACAGAAAACGAGAGGGAAAGTTCCTGGGATTATGGCGTCTGGATTGCAGACAAGTAAGCCAACAGCCTCGGCCCTTGTAATAAGCCATTTGGGATCTTCAACACAAGCACTGATCTCACCCCGTGAGATGTAATTTGTGATATGCCACGAAAGAGATATATTGCTGCTCGCTGTCTGGCATTCCACCACATCAGACCTTCACCTTGTAAGACGCCACAAACGTGCCTCCAGTAGGGTCCTTGATTGCTGCCTGCTCTTCAGCAGCATCACTCGAGGCTACATTACCCAGCCTGCTCTGATCAACGCGATGCTTGATGAACGTGAGGTTGCTGACGTGCTTGATGGCGTCCTCCATGTTGCCTGAACAAATGAAAATAGGAATTGCTCTGGTGACCTAAACATAGAAGAGACATAAGCGTGATTTTCAAGTAATGCCCTGATGAACAGGATGCTTGATGAACGTGAGGTTGCTGACGTGCTTGATGGCGTCCTCCATGTTGCCTGAACAAATGAAAATAGTTTCAAATTCCAAGGGATGGCTCTGGTGACCTAAACATAGAAGAGACATAAGCGTGGTTTTCAAGTATTGCCCTGATGAACAGGATGCTTGATGGACATGAGGTCGCTGGCGTGCTCAAAGCATAAATTATGATGCCTATAATTAATTAGGGTAAATATCTATGTTGCTAAAAAACACGCTGCTTGTTTGCGAGTGTGTTGGGCAGCATCCAACTGGTCAGTAGCAGGAGTGACGACACTTTTGACACATGTTAAAGGGTGAACACTGCACACATCTTATTGCCGTTAAGGCTACTGACACACAAGTTTGAGAGGCTTGTGCATTGTGCCACATCCGGGACCAAAACCAAATTGCCTGTTTGTCAAGGAAAGACGTGCCGGGACTCAAATGTACCACCAGTACATCCAGGTAGCGTTTAATTTTTTGCGTCTTTTCTACCTTTTGACCATTGTTATATTAGTAGGGTTGGCCAGAACCGTATATACACACCGTATATGACCGTATGTATGGTGATTTCCCTGCCAAAAATACCGTATTTTCCTATAAATGTATGATTCTGACCATTGTATGATTCTAACCATTGTTACAATAGCGTTCAGGAAAACAAGGATCAGGCGCAAGCACATGTGGCTGTGCGTGGCAATGCAATTTCAATGCTCTCATCTTAACGTACAGATCCTGCTCAGAAATAACATACAAAGATTTTAATGATACCTTTTGGAGGCTCATGCCTCGCGCCTATCAAAAGCAGCTCCACGCCTTCTGCATCTATTAAGGACAGGTCCTCACACCCACCCCAGCGTCTGCCCTGCGTTGTCAGATGGGAGGTGGTGTACAGTTGCTTATGCATGTGCTTAACCTAAAAAACATGTTGATGCGTATTGGATAGGTGCTCATTCTCTTAAATCAATAAATTGCTTTCAAGCTGCCAAAGGCTGGCAAAACCTTTCAGATATTAAAGTTAAGCAGGGGAGCCAGAAGAACTACAAAACACGTGTGAAAGCTTCAAGCAGAGCCTCGATATGTTTGAAGAGCATATCGCCGCACCAAACTTATCTCAGCCTGCACCAGATGAACACCTAAATGATCTTCAAAAATAAGGGTTCTCTGCCATCCAAGAGGGCAATGCGTACCAACCCTACAACGTCGATCTTCGGAACAAAGTTAGCTTTGACATCCAACCCACCAACCCACAGGCTGACATAACGGCCACAGGGTATTGTGAGTACTGGATCACTACCATTGATCTCATGGAGTATCAAGAAAAAAGTACCCTATCCTCCCCAGAGGACACTATGCTTCCTGAAGTGTACATCAACACAGTAGCCTGTATTTACAATGTCGACGGAAAGTGTAAAGGTATGCTTACTCTTGAGCGCCTTCACATACTGCAAAAGGCTTTTGAGAAGGCAAAGTGCAGTGGCCTACACAGCCACATTAAACCTCCACCCATTCGCTTTGCATCAGAACTCATAGGCCTCATTGCTTGTAAAGACATCTCTGCCTCTATACATACGAACAAAAAAATCAAAGACTCTCTCCCTGATACTCCCCTCCCACATCACCGCCGACTTTCAGAAGTGGGCCTTGGTCACTGAAGAAAAAATGGCATCCCCCCTAGACCATGACCCCAAATTCCCTCATTACTGGAGTGAGCACCCGAGGGACAAAGTGTATGAGGCAAACACCAACGCCTTCTCCTCCTAATTCTCTGGGTTCTCCATTTGCCATTCCATTTACCATGAAAACATGATGCTCTTAGCAACAAGACACACCATCTACCATCTACTCTGCTGCTGTCAGCACAGAGGAAACAGCCACATTCATGCTCCTCCCTTCTTGGAATAAAAATATGACCACACATCCCAATGCATCACTCTACCGCAAATACCCACACATGTGTAAGTTCCTGGGCACCATCCCATCAGACCAACTCCAATATGCGAAAGTGCCCTTCTGGGACAATATACAAATACCACTTTCCAAACACACCTGGGAATTGAAGATCATTGCCATATGGCACACCAAGGGCAGAGTCTGCCTCAACGCTCACAACAAAGACTGGCTAAAGGAACTTGCCAAAGAAATCCCTGAGGCAAAGTGGGAAATTCAAAACATACGTAGCCATCCCTACCAAACATGGCCCATTCTCCTCCCCAAAAGCTTCGGTACCTACCAAACCAAGGTGACGCCCTTCATGCACACATGCATTTTCTCCATAAACTGGGAAATGCCAAAACTGAAGCGAACTACCATGCGTACTACCAGACCCTCATAATGGACGGCACTGCCAATGGAGCCGCTAGCAATGCTTACCTAACATCATCCGATGTCCCCTTGAAGACCAAATGAATCATTATGAAATACAGAACAGGCGCCCTATATAATCAAAACCATGCGGTATTGTTCAAACTCTCAACAAGTCAAACTTGCCTCATCTGCCCACAAGTAGACAGTGCCCTGCACATCCTTTCTGAGTGCCAATACACACAAATAAGGAACACGATCACCAAAAGACAACATAGCATGCCGCATGATCTTTAAGGCTATCAGAATAACAGGCTCCTTAGGAACATGCATAGTCTCCTAAGATATAGGCAGCAATGAACGGATGACCATGCAAAACCTCCATATTCCTGGAACAGCTGAAAGTATAATTGTTCCCAAATGGCCCTTCCCACCCCGCTTCCCAGATGAACAGATTTACCTCCAGCCGCCCAGATTTTGTGCTAGTTACTCCCATCGCTGCAAAAACACAAATACAACAAACTAATGCAGGGAGGTGGGTTCTTTGAAGTGGCAGGGGGCAATTGAGGGAGACTGGGAGCACCTCAGCAGCACCTCCAGCCACTAGTACAGCCACCGACCCCAGACAGCACCGACCTAAAGACCTCAACAAAACTCGGCGCGACATCCACCTCGTCGAGATCAAGTACTGTGAGGACACCAGACCCTTCAGAACCAGCTGAACGCCGCAAAGGAACAGCACAAAGACCTTTGCAATATTCTCCAAGGAGCCTCCGTTACTCTCCACATCATCTTTTTGGGTGTGGGCGGCACCATCTACATCACTCACACTCTGAAGCCTTTCAAGGAACTGGGTCTCGATTCTCAAAGAGTTAAAAAGCTTGCCTCCAAGCTCCATGTGCACTCTGTGAACTTTGCTGCTAAACTTGTCCATACTAGACGTGCCCTTTTCAGTACTGTTACCAACTCTCATCAAGAGCCGGTTTCAGGCCAAGCCTGCAACCATCCTAATCCCCATTAATTTATCCTTTCCTTTTCGCAGTGGAGGAGCTTTACAGTACTCAATACCAAAGTGGCTCCTTTTTCTTAATTAATGTGGGGAGTGGTTTTCACTGCCTGAGTAGTTTCAGAATTCACAGCAAAAGGAAATCTTTGATCATATATGGTACATCAAAGGTACCAGTTAGAATCTGTGCCATTCTGCAACTTGGTGGACTTCCAGGAACCGTCATCCTGTGCACACCATAAATCCTCAACCTACGTATTCGACCACCTGAGCACTTCTGCAGTACGAAATGGTCAAACCCAAACACGTTATGCAAAGCATGTACCCACCTCGAATGTTGCAAGCTGCTCGGCGGTGTAGTGTGGGTTGCGTGAGATAGCAGGTCCACGTGGAGGCCCAGACTCATCCCCTCGGTGCATTGGGTTCTGTAAAATGATGAAATTCATTGAGTTAAACCAGAATAAACGCAATAAAGGTGCCTCTAAAATCTTCTGCGAGGTTACACAAAGGTACCATTGGTTCTATTACGCTTGCATCGTGAGATGCACAGGGCTCTGTCATTATTACCAAGGAATAAAGAGAATGGAGAAAGGAAGCAGAGACTACATGAGAAAGCCAGAAAGTGAGAACATCTCACTTTATGCTACACGTCAAGATCCTGAGTTCAGGTGTTTCAAATGAACTCATAAGAGACCACACATTGCAAATGGGTCTAAATGTTATTTGTATTCCTTCTGTGCCCAATTGGCGCCTTTCCCAATCATGTAGAGGCTGATTCCCAATGTTGCGCCAGCATTATAATGCCGTTGTTTTAATGTTGTTGTCATGAACAATTGAGGCATTCAGAAACCCAGCACAGGAGCTCAAGGCAGTTCCAAATTTAGATTACTGCTTTTAATCAACGCAACGCTGCCAAACGGCACACAAATGGCAACACACCTTGACGCTGACAGCAAACACGCCTTTCTGCTCAATGCCCAAATCCTGCTGGCACTCGCCAACCTCCTTTTCCAAAGGGAGCTCCTGTATGAATACATCATGTATGTGAGTGAGCACGACGCAAATTCAGAAATCTGAATTGAAGACCCAATTGCAAGATCTGCATTCTCAAGGCAGCTCAAAATACTGTCAAGTACAAGGAAATCATCATAATAAAGTGGACGAGGTACCTTGCCACAACAATTCACATTTCAGATTCATTTTGCATACAAGGAAATCATCATAATAAAGAGGACAACGTATACCTTGCCACAACAATTCATATTTCAGATTCATTTTGCATACAAGGAAATCATCAAATTAAAGTGGACGACGTACCTTGGCACAACAATTCACATTTCAGATTCATTTTGCATACAAGGAAATCATCAAATCAAGTGGACGACGTACCTTGCCACATAAATTCACATTTCAGATTCATTTTGCATACAAGGAAATCATCATTATAAAGTGGACGACGTACCTTGCCACAACAGTTCACATTTCAGATTCATTTTGCACTGTCACTGCAATGATATCGGCCTAGTCCCAAAATAAATTTCTAAATTAAACACAACATGTGCTTCAGTTGAAGTGATAGCAAAGCTTGCCAATGTGCCACCCCACCTCTCTATGCAAGTTTTCCCAGTGAAGCTACAAACAAATCCTGCCACAAGCTTACCAGGACATAAGCCAGACGCGTAGCTGTGGGTCCCCGCTTGTTCGTGCCAGGCTGGGTACGGTAGGTGTACATGCAGTAGGTTCCACTGTGAAGACACGCAAGTGCGATGGAAGTGTGTGCTGTCTTATGCAAATCACAAGGCGAGAGAGTTCAACACGTTGACTGATGTTGCACAAGGAGGGCTACAGCTTCATTTGCTTCTGAAGTAGGTCATGCAAATCACAAGGCGAGAGAATTCAACATGTTGATTGATGTTGCACAAGGAGGGCTACAGCTTCATTTGCTTCTGAAATAGGTCATGCAAATCACATGGCGAGAGAATTCAACACGTTGACTGATGTTGCACAAGGAGGGCTGAAGCTTCATTTGCTTCTGAAATAGGTCCAGGAGAAACAATTCCGCTCCTGGTTGCAACAAAAATTCACAAAAGGGAAGGACAGATAGAATATTTAAGGAATGAACTTGATCTGAACACGCTCTAGAAAGTAAGGATCTGCAAAGTGCTGAAGAAGGGAAAAATAAACCTTGTCGCTATTTACTCCAGCCAGTGCAACACTTGCAAGGGATCTATCAAAGTAAATGCAGCATAATTTTGCCAATTTAAGTTTTTAAATTAGTCACGCACTTAGCCAACCTTGGGACACCCGTCCAAATGCAAGGGCTGTCTCAATTGCACCATTTGCCTACACAATTAGCATGGCAGGTGGGTAATTTTCTGTCACGTACAAATTTAAAAACTACTGTTATGCTTTCACCAACCAGATACACGATCAGCAGGGTGGATACATAGCCACGATCAAAGTCACGTACCAACTAATACCAATTCTAGTCTAATCTCACCATCCAGCTAAATTATCAGCATGGTGGAAGTGCAGGCTCTTGCGCACAGTCTTACAAATTTAAAACATGTTTAATCTTACACAATTGGCAGGATGGGTGCATAGGCTCACTCGCTCATTCAAGTACAAATTTTGAAACCACTGTTATGCTTTCACCATCCAGACGCACGATCAGCAGGGTGGATACATAGCCACGATCAAAGTCACGTACCAACTAATACCAATTCTAGTCTAATCTCACCATCCAGCTAAATGATCAGCATGGTGGAAGTGCAGGCTCTTCGCGCACAGTCTTACAAATTTAAAACATGTTTAATCTTACACAATTGGCAGGATGGGTGCATAGGCTCACTTGCTCATTCAAGTACAAATTTTGAAACCACTGTTATGCTTTCACCATCCAGACGCACGATCAGCAGGGTGGATGCATAGCCTCAATCACTCAGTCACGTATGTCATGCCAAATTGTTAGCAGCGACAAATCATGTGACAAGCAATTAGCTGGTTGACAGTTGAGAGTTTCTATATGTCTTGTTCAATAAGCTGAATTGGTTGATTTGCTGCGTCTTTTACTTTGCAGTGACAGTGATTCGATCTGACACGTACTAATTAAAACCTCTTCTACCCTCACCATCCAGCTACACGATCGGCAGGGTGGATGCGCAGGCCTTTGCGCTCAGTCATGTACTGCTCCTCCCGTGCAACCACTTCAGCCACGCTGTGCCCTATGGCACCTAAATTTGCGATGAGGATGGAAATGCGCAGGGTTGGCCATAAATATATATATATACGGTGTATATACAATTCTATTGGCAGGGAAATCACCCAATAAACAGTCATATACGGTGTATATGTATGTACAGTTCTGGCCAAACCTAAAAATACGTCAGCCATGCTATGCCTTATTGTGCCTGCAGCTGCAGTTGAGGTTGGAACTTGCAACTGAGTAATAATGATTTGGAAAAGAGCAGACATAAGGCTGTGAGCAGGCTATCAAACTCTGCACAATCATTTGCTGGAAACCACTGACACTTAATATCTTCAGATATGTGCTTACACCAATAACTTTCAAATCTTCTAAAAGATGCAAGTTGACTGAACTCTGCTAAAAACGCTTTTTTGTCTAGGCAGAGGAGGGCAAGCGTGATCTAGAGTCAGTACGGTACCCAGTGCACTCACTGAAAAGGTTGGCCAGAACCATATGTAGTACGGTGAACATTTGGTGTTTTGGCAGCCCAAACAAAAATGTGCAGCAAAGTACATATGGTTCTGCCAACCTTTGTGTATATATACACGCTTCTGGCCAACCCCACTCACTGATGTACGCAAAAAAATGCTCGTGGGTGTAGACAGATGGAAGGTGCTTCTTGGACACTGTGATCTGACGCACAAGGGACCCAGGCTCAAGCTGCAAGGGAGAACACATAAAAGGGAAGCAACCGGTCAGTCTCTATGTGCATTTGGAACATACATCATTTGATACCACAAGGACTAAGAAGGCTGCTGCAGCATTAGCGAATTGGATCATGCATTATTCATTGACTTGAACAAGATTGCCTGTTACATGAGTTATACTGTTATAGTTGGATATTCATTGACTTGAACAAGATTACCTGTTACATGAGTTGTACTGTTATAGTTGTATATTCATTGACTTGAACAAGATTGCCTGTTACATGAGTTGTACTGTTACATGATACTGGAAGTTATTTCAGCTAACACCAACAGCTCCATTTTCAGGCCATACAGGTCACATCTCACCTCCTCCACATTGCCCCCAGCAGCACGAGCAGTTGCTCCAGCTCTAGGGGGGCTCAGTGCCGCCCCCTGGGGCTGACGCCTCTCCACCTCCTGCTGCTGCTGCTGCTCCTGCTGCTGCTGCTGCTGCTGCTGCCGCACCCCACGCTCTTCCTTCTCTTGCTGCCCAAACACACGTTGAATGGCTGCCTCTCCAGCTGTTTCAGGGCGGTCTTGTGGCTGAGATCCCCGACGCGGCTCCCCGTACCCTCCTATTCCCACTCCGCCCACACCTGTGACTGACCCAACAGCACCACCACCACTCTGCTCTGAGGGGCCTTGTCCTGCAGCGACACTACTACCTTTTGTGCCAGCAACATCACCTCTGCCTGCAGCATCACTTGCAGCCGACCTAGCTACGAACTCCGCAAATGCTGCTGACTTGGGGCGGTGCATAACTTCCATGATGATGTCGAAGCGCTGGATGGTGTCCACGCTGTAAGGGTGAAGGATGTCGGGCTGTGTGCATGTAGTGCAG
>Ga0307966_1001832_pt1 | contig 16511 bp, 15 predicted proteins | sample OrgLakmetagen646_FD_203141 | JGI IMG/M metagenome (GOLD analysis project Ga0307966, IMG submission 203141) | Saline water microbial communities from Organic Lake, Antarctica - #646 | ecosystem: Environmental > Aquatic > Non-marine Saline and Alkaline > Saline | place: Antarctica: Organic Lake... | reverse complement strand
CTTCGAGTGAGCGCATGAACTGCACTACGCGAGTGCGCGGGTCTTCCCACCACTCCTCAGTTTCGGACTCCCCGTTGGCCTGGAACCACGCGGAGTCCGCGCGCGACAGGGCTTTGCGGGGGTCATCCTCGTGGCCGTCATAGAAGCGCTTGGGTCGCAGTACTCGGTGGGTACGTCGCAGTGCGAGCAGGTGCTCCACCGTGGCACGCACGTCCTCGTGCCACGGCTCGCGCTCCCAGTCGATCCAGGAGATCTCGTTGTCCTGGCAGTACGCATTGTTGTTGCCGCCCTGGGTGCGCCCGGCTTCGTCGCCCGCCACCAGCATCGGCGTTCCGGCAGACAGCAGCGTGGTGCCCAGCAGGTTGCGGATTGACCGCCGCCGCCGTGCCTCGATGTCCGCGTCCTCCGTGGGTCCCTCGTGCCCGTGGTTCCACGACCGGTTGTTGTCGGTGCCGTCACGGTTGCCTTCCCCATTGGCATCGTTGTGCTTGTGGTTGTAGGTGACCAGGTCGTTCAGGGTGAAGCCATCGTGGGCGGTGACGAAGTTGACCGAGGCGATGGGGCCGCGTGTCAGCGGTGGGTCGCTGTGCCCGAACAGGTCGCTCGATCCAGCCAGGCGCGTCGCCAACTCGGCGGCGGTGGGGTGGTGTCGATGTCCGGCTCCGGCGATGTCGCCCAGCCAGAAGCCGCGCATCGAGTCCCGGAAGCGGTCGTTCCACTCGGTCATGGGCGGCGGGAAGTTGCCGACCTGCCAGCCCCCGAGCCCCAGGTCCCATGGTTCCGCGATGAGCTTGGAGCCACTGATGATGGGGTCGGTGGTGATGCCCATCAGGAAGGGGTGGTGGGTGAAGAAGCCCTGCCCGGTGCGGCCCAGTGTGGCGGCCAGGTCAAAGCGGAAGCCGTCCACGCCCACCTCGGACACCCAATAGCGCAGCGAGTCCATGGCCATCTGCACCACGCGCGGGTGAGAGAAGTCCAGGGTGTTGCCGGTGCCGGTGGTGTCGTCGTAGTAGCCGGGGGAGTGCGGCTGACTGCGGTAGTAGGCGGCGTTGTCCAGGCCTTTCCACGACAGCACGCGGTCCGTGTGCGAGCCCTCGGTGGTGTGGTTGTAGACCACGTCCAGAATCACCTCGAGTCCGGCCTGGTGAAGCAGGTCCACCATGCCCACGAACTCGTCCAGCACGGCCTGCCCGCCACCCTTTTGCGCCTTCTCGGTCGCGTACGGCGCGTGGGGGGAGAAGAAGCCCAGGGTCGAGTAGCCCCAGTAGTTGCTCAGCCCCAGCTCTTGCAGGTGCGGTTCGTCGGCGAAGGAATGCACGGGCAGCAGCTGCACCGCGGTGACGCCCAGCTTCTTGAGATAGTCGACGGCCGCGGGGTGAGCCAGCCCCGCGTAAGTGCCGCGGAGTTTGGCGGGCACCTCGTTCATCATCTGTGTGAAGCCCTTGACGTGCAGTTCATACAGGACGGTGTCCTGCCACGGCACGGCGGGCCGCGGCGTCTGCCATGAGCCCCCGGGCTCGGCGGTGACGACGGAACGCGGCATCAGGGGCGCGGAGTCCGTCGTGTCGCGCGTACTCAGCAGGGCCGATGCTCCAGGCGCGTTCATCTCCGTCAGGTCACCTTGGACTCCGCGACCGTAGGGATCGAGCAGCAGCTTGGAGGAGTTGTAGCGGTGGCCTTCTTTGGGGCGCCATGGGCCCGAGGCGCGGAAGCCGTACTGCTGGCCGTGGGTGATGCGCGGCACGTACGCGTGCCACACCCCGTTGTCGGGGCCGTGCAGGGGGATGCGGGACTCTTTGCCGTGCTTGTCGAACAGGCACAGGTGCACCGCGCTCGCGTGGGCGGCGAACACGGCCACCGTCGCGCCACCGTTGAGGAGATGAACGCCTAAGCGGTGTGGTGTGGGGGAGGGGGAGACATCGGGGTTGGGCATAAGGTCTATTGTGCCGGATGGGTGTGTCACGGCATTGCCACCACGCCCCTGTGCCCGCGACCGTGTGTGGGGTATCACGAGGTAGACGTGCACCCCTGGGACACATATAGTTCCCTCATGGTTCAGGGGCGGAGGGTGTGATGGAGTCCGCCCGCAATCAGATCATGAGGCTGACGGAATCGAAGCCTTTTGGCCGCTTCATCGTTGCCCTCATCCTGCTCAATGCCGTGGTGCTGGGCTTGGAGACCTACCCGCGCGTGATGGACTCGTTCGGCGACATCCTGAATGCCGCGAACTTCATGATCGTCACCATCTTCGTCATCGAGATTGTGCTGCGGATCTTCGCCCACCGGCTCGCTTTCTTCAAGGATGGCTGGAGCATCTTCGACTTCTTCGTGGTGCTCGTCGCGGTGATCCCGGCTGGCGGCAGTTCGGAGGTGCTGCGCGTGCTGCGCCTGCTGCGTGTGCTCAGGCTGCTGTCCGCGGTGAAGTCCATGCGCATGGTGGTGAGTGCCCTGGGGGCGGCCATCCCCGGCATCGTGTCTATTGGCGGACTGCTGACCATGATCATCTACATGTTCGCGGTCAGCTCCACGACACTGTTCCGCGACATGCGCCCGGACGCCTTTGGGGATCTGTGGACGTCCACCAACTCGCTGTTCCGCATCATGATCTCCGATGGCTGGCCGGACCTCGTGGTGCCGATGCTGCAAGAGGAGGGGTGGATCGGCGCGTATTTCATTGTCTTCAACATCGTGACCACGTTCATCGCGCTGAACCTGTTCGTGGCGGTCACGGTCGAGGCGATGAACCGTCGTCACGATGAGCCGCACCTCACAGGCGTCCACGGCGCGGGGCGCGGCGATCGGTTGCCGGACCTTGAGTCCGAGGTGCTCACGGAGCTCCGCGAGCTGCGCGCTCAGGTGACCGAACTCCAGGTGAGTCTGCCCGATTCATCCGTGCCGCGAAAGCCGGGCGGCCGCCCGTAGTCCTGCGTCTCTTGCCCCTCACGCCGGCGCTGGTTCTCGCTCTCGGATCACACCCACCCGCGCGCCTGGGTTCCCGTGCGCACCCTGGCTAGGATGGGCCCATGCGCATTCTGGTCACGGTCAAGTGGGTTCCCGACCTGCAGTCCCAACGTTCGTTCACCGACGGCGCTGTCACGCGCGTCGCCGAGGACGGCACCATGAACGAGCTCGACGAGAACGCCGTCGAGGCCGCCCTGCAGCTGGTCGAGGAACATGGCGGCGAGGTCTACGCCCTCACGGTGGGCCCGGCCGATGCGCACGCCGCCGTGCGCAAGGCCCTGCAGTTGGGTGCGCATCACGCCATTCACGTGAGCGACGAGCAGATCGCCGGCTCCGACGTCTTCGCCACCGCGCGGGTGCTCGCGGGCGCCATCCAAAAGGTGCACGACGAGGAGCCGCTGGACATGGTCATCACCGGCATGGGCGCGCTCGATGGGCTCACCTCGATGCTGCCCACCGCGCTCGCGGTCCACCTAGGCTGGTCGCAACTGTCGCTGGCCTCCTCCCTGGAGGTGGCCGACGGCAAAGCCACGATCGTGCGCCACCTGCCAGACGCGCACGAGACGGTCGAGGCCCCGCTGCCCGCCGTGGTGTCCGTGACCGACGAGGCCAACAAGCCCCGCTACCCCAACTTCAAGCTCATCATGGCCGCCCGCAAGGCGGAGGTGCCCACGTGGTCGCTGGAGGACATCGGCGTGGATCCGTTGACCGCAGGGGTTGCCGGTTCGCGCACCACAGTCGTCGACGCCTCGCCGCGGCCTCCGCGCGAGAACGTGCAGATCGTCACCGACACCGGTGAGGGCGGAAGCACGCTCGCCGAGTACCTGATCGAGAGGGGGCTGGCATGAGCACGACCACGATCGCCGTGCTGATCGAGCACCGCGGCGGCGAGGTGGCACAGCCGTCGCTCGAGGCGCTGACGCTGGCCCGCACGCTGGGTGAGCCCGTGGCCGTCTGGCTGGGTTCCGAGGTGCTGGCCGATGCCGCCAACCTGTTGGGCGAATACGGTGCCACTGAGGTGCGGGTCGCGAATATTGGCGACGACGCCCGCCACCCGGCCAGGGCGGCCGCCGCCGTCGTGACTGCCACTGGTGATGCCGACACGCTGCTGATGGTGTCGACCTTCGTGAACAAGGAGATCGCCACTCGCGTGGCCATGGTCACCGGCGCGGGCGTGGTGGTGGATGCCGCCGGTGCCCAGGTGGTGGACGGCAAAGTCGAGGCCTTCAAGACGGTGTTCGCCGCGACGTGGAACGTGCGCTGCCGGGTGGAGACGGACAAGGCGATCATCGCGCTGCGCCCCAACACCACCCAGGCGGTGTCGATCGGCGCCGAGGCGGTGGCCCCCACGATCGTGGATGTGGAGACGGACCTGCCCGAGGCGCTCGAGACCGTCACCAAGGTCGAGCCCGTGCCGCCGTCGGAAGGCGTGCCGTTGGCCGAGGCGGCGGTGGTGGTCGCTGGCGGGCGCGGCACCGGCGGCGACTACACCCTGGTGCGCGAGATGGCGGATCTGTTGGGCGGCGCCGTGGGCGCCTCCCGCGACGCGACCGACGAAGGCTGGATCTCTCACGAGCACATGGTGGGCCAGACCGGCACCACTGTGACGCCCGCGCTGTATGTGGCGTGCGGCATCTCGGGCGCGGTGCACCACCGGGGTGGCATGCAGGCCTCGGGCACGGTGGTCGCCATCAATATGGACCCCGATGCGCCGATCTTCGAGATCTGCGACTTTGGCGTGGTGGGCTCGCTGTTCGATGTGCTGCCGCAGGCCATGGAGACGATCAGGGCGCACCGCGAAGGCTGACGCTGCGCCGCAGTGGAGCTTTCCCTCTCATCGGGTGCTGAGATGACAGGAAAACCTCCATCAGCACGCATCCTTGGTATCCATCCATCGCGCAGTGAACGAGTGGCGCTCGCACGCCGCCCACCAGAGGGCATCTACCAGGCAATTGCCATCTATGACTAGAATTAGAGTCATATGACACTTAGAGTAGTCATATGACTCCTCAGAAAGTCATGGCGGAGGTCTGACATGTTGCTATCCACACCACTGGTGTCCATCTTCCCTGGTGCGCGTGCGGCGGTGCTGGCCGTGCTCGCGGGGCCGGACGTCGCTTTCACGGGGCGACAGGTGGCGTCCCTCGTCACTCCCGCGATGAGTCTCAAGGCTGTGCAGACTGCACTCAACGACCTGGTGGTAGAAGGGCTGGTGCACCGATCTGTGGTGGGACGGGCCCACCAATACACCTTCAACCATGAGCACCTCACTGCAAGTGCTATCGAAGGGATATTGGGGGCGCGCGCGTCGCTGTTCGAGCGCATCGCGTCCACGGTGTCTGGCTGGGATTCACCACCGCTCGCGGTGTGGGTGTTCGGCTCCACCGCCCGTGGTGATGAGTCCGCCACCAGCGACATCGACCTCATGATCATCCGCGGAGATCACATCGACGAGGACTCTGACCACTGGGTCGACGCGGTGTGGAGCCTCACCGAGCGAGTCTCGGTATGGACAGGACTGCAGTGCGAGGCGTTGCAGTTCTCATCCACAGAAGCCCGAGAGGGGTGGCGCACGGGGGCGCCGGTGCTTCAGGATGCGGCAGAGCAGGGCCTGACGGTGTGGGGTCCAGCCCCACGCGAGTGGGTGAGATCGCTGAAGGAGTAGAGGTGTCGAAGGCACGGATTGAAGCCCACATGGCGAAGGCCCGCGAGTTCCTTGAAGCCGCCGAGCTTGGCCTTGAGGCGGGCTACCCGAACTCTGCGGCGTCCAATGCCGTGACCGCTGGCATCAACGCCAAGGATGCGATGTGCCTACACGCACTCGGCGCTAAAGGGAAATCAGACCGACACGATGCTGCTATCAAGGAGCTGTCTCGGATCGGGGCTCACGGTCGCCAGTTGGCACCCACGCTCAAGCGGCTGCTCGTGTTGAAGACCCCGTCTCAGTACTCAGCAGAAGACATCACACCAGCGCAAGCCATGAAGGCCGTGGAGTGGTCGCGCCGCATGGTGGCGGTGGCGGAAGAAGCAGTCGCCTGACGCGAGGCCCGGGCCTGCCGCCGAGTGGTCCCGTAAACTCGCCGCATGAGCCCTCACTACCTCGACCATGCGGCGACCACGCCCATGCTTGAGCGCGCGCGCGAGGCGTACGTCGAGGAACTCGCCCGCGTGGGCAACCCGTCCGCTCTGCACGCCTCGGGCCGCCTGGCGCGCTCGGTGGTCGAGGACGCCCGCGAGCGCGTGGCCACCGCCCTGGGCGCGCACCCCACCGAGGTGATCTGGACGTCCGGCGGCACTGAGGCGGACAACCTCGCGCTCAAGGGCCTGTATTGGGCCCGGCATGCGGCCGACCCGCGCCGCACCCGCATCGTCACGACCGCCATTGAGCACCACGCGGGACTGGATCCCGTGCACTGGCTCCAGGCCGAGCACGGCGCCACCGCGGTGCTGCTGCCCGTGGACCAGGAGGGCCGCGTGGATCTGGCGGCCTTGCGCGCCGAGGTGGCCGAGCACGGCGACCAGATCGCGCTGATCTCCGTGATGTGGGCGAACAGCGAAGTGGGCACGATCCAGCCCATCCGTGAAGTCGTCGACATCGCCGACGAGCACGGCATCCCGGTCCACGCCGATGCTGTCCAGGCCGTGGGTCACGTCCAAGTCGACTTCAAGGCCAGTGGGCTTACCACGATGGCGATCTCCGCGCACAAGTGCGGCGGCCCCGTGGGTGTGGGTGCGCTGGTGGCGCGCCGCGACCTGAGGATCACCCCGCTGACCCACGGCGGGGGACAGGAGCGCAAGATCCGCTCCGGCACCCTCAACGCCGCTGGCTTCCACGCCGCTGCCGTCGCCGTCGAGCAGGCGGTGGCCGACCTCGAAACCGAAGCCGAGCGTTTGGGGACAATGCAGCGGGAGCTGATCGCGCGCATCGGCGAGGCGGTGCCGGATGCACAGCTGTCGGGCCCCCAGCCCGGACCCGGCCGCTTGCCGGGCAACGTCCACTTCATCTTCCCCGGCTGCGCGGCCGAGGCCATGATGTTCGTGCTCGACTCCCACGGCGTCGAGGCCTCCAACGGCTCGGCGTGCACGGCGGGTGTGGCGCAGCCCAGCCACGTGCTGATGGCGATGGGCCGCTCGGAGCGTGACGCCTCCTCGACCATGCGCTTCTCGCTGGGGCACACCACCACCCAAGAGGACATCGAAGCGCTGGTGGCGGTGCTGCCCGAGGCGGTCGAGCGCGCCCGCAAGGTGGCGGGCAACGTCAACCAAGAGATGGTCGGCTGAGTGCGCCGCAAGTGATTTGCCTGCCTCTCTTACACTGGAGCACATGAAGGTCCTTGCAGCGCTATCCGGCGGCGTCGACTCCGCCGTGTGCGCCGCGCGCGCCGTGGACGCCGGCCACGACGTGGTGGGCGTGCACATGGCGCTGAGCAAGAACCGCGACGAGTTCCGCTCGGGCTCGCGCGGATGCTGCTCGATTGAGGACTCCCACGACGCCCGCCGCGCCGCCGACATCCTGGGGATCCCGTACTACGTGTGGGACCTCAGCGACGAGTTCCACGACACCGTGGTCACGGACTTCCTCAGTGAGTACTCCCAGGGCCGCACCCCCAACCCCTGCGTGCGCTGCAATGAGCACATCAAGTTCGACACCCTCCTGGAGCGGGCCGATGCTCTGGGTTTCGACGCCGTCGCGACCGGCCACTATGCGCGGATCGATATTCGTGACGACGGCACTCGCGAACTGCACCGCGCCGCTGACGCGCAGAAGGATCAGTCCTACGTCCTGGCCGTGATGGGACCTGAGAAGCTGGCGAAGGCGATGTTCCCGCTGGGATCGATCGCCTCGAAGTCCGAGGTGCGCGCCGAGGCCGCCGCCCGCGGCCTGGGCGTGAGCAATAAGCCCGACAGCTATGACATCTGCTTTGTGGCCGACGGCGACACCAAGGGTTTCCTGGAGCGCGCGCTGGGCGCAAGCCAAGGCGACATCGTCGACGAGACCGGCGAGAAGGTCGGCGAGCACTCGGGGGCCTACTCCTACACCGTGGGCCAGCGCAAGGGTCTGGGCATTGGCCGCCCGGCACAGGACGGCAAGCCCCGCTACGTGACCGATGTGCAGACCACCACCAACACCATCGTGGTGGGCCCCGAGACGCTGCTCACGGTCTATACGCTCACGGGCGAGGACGTGGTGTGGATGGCACCGGACGTGCCTGCGGCCGAGCCCACCCGTTGCCACGCCCAGGTGAGGGCACACGGCGACGCGATCCCCGCATCGGTCGCACGCGACGGCGACCGCATGACGGTTGAGCTCGACGAGCCGATGCGCGGCGTCGCAGCCGGGCAGTCGCTGGTGGTCTACGACGGCACCCGCGTGCTGGGCCAGGCCACGGTCGCCAAGCGGGAACTCTAGTCTTCGAGCGAGGCACCCGCCGGGGCCACGCTCCCGTATCGCCCGGCAGGGCAGTGCTTGGGCGCGGCCTGGCGTCCGGCGTCCCCTCCCAGCATGACCGTGAGGGTGTCGCCCAACTGGAAGACCTCGTCGCGGTACGTCAGCGTCTCTGAGTCGGCGTCCCACTGCACCTCGTCCTCGGGGAACTGCGGGACAAAGGCCGCGCTCGACGACTCGACAAGAATGAGACACCCCTATTCGACGGTGATTGTCCCCGTGTACTCGGTCGGAGCCGCGGCCTCCTCGCTGCGGGGTTCATATACCGCGACCGGCCCCTCCGAGCTACGCGTGAGGGATGGCGCACACGCGGCCAACGCGACGACGGCCGCGATCAGCAGGAGGGGGAATTTCATGGCTTCATCGTAGGGGCCTGAAGGACAATCGTCCCGAACAGACCCCGATGGGTGTGCTTACAATGACTGACATGTTGACCCGTATTCTCACTGTTTCTGCTCTGTCCGTCCTGGTGCTCGCCGGCTGCTCTAATGCGACCAGCGAGAGTCCCCCCGCCGCACCGGCCGCGTCGACGGGAATGGAGTTGTTGGCGGAGCACGGTGTCGCCACAGGCGACGTGCGCGACGTGATTGAGCATCTCGACGCGACACCGCTCGCGGAGAGGTCGGCGGACTTCATGGCCTCGGTGCGACCCGATGCGCTGCTGATCTCCGACGCGACCACGGAAGAGCCGGTCCAGATCCCGATTCCGGGCGACGATTTCTACCTCTCAGTCGCGCCCTATATCGACGGCACACACGACTGCTACTTCCACAGCCTCACCACCTGCACGGGTGAGTTGAGTGGTGAGGAGATCCAGATGACCGTGACCACTGCCAACGGCGAGGTGCTGGTCGACCAGACCACCACCACGTACGCCAACGGCTTCGTGGGGCTGTGGTTGCCGCGCGACATCGAGGGCACGCTGCGCATCGAGCACGACGGACTCGTCGCCGAGACCGCCATCGCGACCGGCCCCGAGGACGCCACCTGCCTCACCACGATGCAGTTGGCCTAGCGCCACCACTGACTCCCCCCACGCACCCCCGGACCTGAGTGGACATCGGCGCTTGGCGCTTGCCGTCATCTCCGGAGAGCATGCTTGAGGAGGCAGTTAGACTGGGTCGTAACGATTCGACCACAGGAGATCCGCACCCATGACATACATTGCGAACCCCGACCGCTATGACGGCCCCATGCAGTACCGCCGCACCGGTCGCTCTGGACTTGACCTCCCTGCGCTGTCCCTGGGCCTGTGGCACAACTTTGGCGACGACATTCCCATGGAGACACAGCGTGCGGTCCTCAGGGGTGCCTTCGATTTGGGCATCACGCACTTCGACCTCGCCAACAACTACGGCCCTCCCGCCGGATCGACTGAGCGCAACTTTGGTGCCCACATGGCCACCGACTTCAAGAACCACCGTGACGAGCTGGTGATCTCCTCGAAGGCCGGCTGGGACATGTGGCCCGGCCCCTACGGCCAGGGCGGTGGCGGGCGCAAGTACATGCTGGCCAGCCTGGACCAGTCGCTGACCCGCATGGGCCTCGAGTATGTGGACATCTTCTATCACCACCGCTTTGACCCGACCACTCCGCTGGAGGAGACCGCCGGCGCGCTCGACGCTGCTGTGCGCTCAGGCAAGGCGCAGTACGTGGGAATCTCGTCGTATGACGCCGCGCACACCCGCGAGATGGCGGGCCTGCTGCGCGACCTGGGCACCCCGTTGCTGATCCACCAGCCGTCATACTCGATGCTCAACCGCTGGATCGAGACCGAGGGACTGCTGGATGCCACCGACGAGGTGGGCGCGGGCGTCATCGGCTTCTCGCCGCTGGCTCAGGGCCTGCTGACTCCCAAGTACCTGAACGGCATTCCCGAGGATTCGCGCGCCACGCAGGGCAAGTCCTTCGACACGTCGTGGCTGACCGACGACATGGTCACGCGCCTCAATGCGCTGAACGACATCGCGAAGGGCCGCGGTCAGACCCTCGCGCAGCTGGCACTGGCATGGGCGCTGCGTGACACCCGCGTGACGTCCTTGGTGCTGGGCGCCAGTTCCGTGAAGCAGCTCGAGCAGAATGTGGCCGCCCTGGACAACGTGGACTTCAGCGACAAGGAGATCAAGAAGATCGACAAGCTCGCCACCGAGTCGGGCATCGACATGTGGAAGAACGCACGCCAGGGCACGCTCGGGTAATCCTTGTGCGCCGCCACCTCCAGTAGCGGATAACCTATCGGCATGGCTGAACCCGTCCCCACCCTGGTGCTCCGCCGCGCTCGCATCATCGGCGGCTCCGATACGCCCGTTGACGTGACCATCGCTGACGGCCGCATTGCCGGCATCGGCCCCGCTGAGGCGCCCGGCACAGCGGAGGTGATTGACCTCGACGGCCGCTTCCTCATGCCCGGCATGTGGGACCAGCATGTTCACTTCACGCAGTGGTCGCGCATGCGTGTGCGCCTGGACGTCTCGCGTGCGCTGACGGCTGCTCACGCCGCCGCGATGGTGGGCGAGCGACTGGCCGGTGACGCCGCCACGACCACGCCCCTGAACGGCTTTGGCTTCCGCGACGCCCTGTGGCCCGACTTTCCCACGGCCCAGGCCTTGGACACGGTCGCACCGCACCGGCCCGTCATTCTCATGAGCGGCGACCTGCATTCGGTGTGGGTGAACACCGCCGCCCAGGATCACTACGGGCTGGTGCACGCCGGTCTGCTGCGCGAGGAGGAGGCCTTCGCGGTGCAGGCGCTGTTGGCGGAGCTGGACCACGACGAGCGCCACGTCCTCACTCACTACGCGGTCGAAGAGGCGTCGTCACGTGGCGTGGTGGGCTTGGTGGACCTGGAGATGGAGGACAACGTCCTGGCGTGGGAGGAGCGCATCGCCGATGGTGTCCGCGCCTTGCGTGTCGAGGCTGGCTTCTACCGCCGCACCTTCGAGGACATGATCGAGCGCGGCCACTTCTCGGGCCAGGTCATTGACGGCACGGAGGGGCTGCTCACGGTGGGGCCGCTGAAGATCATTTCGGACGGGTCGCTCAATACCCGCACCGCCTACTGCCACGATCCCTACCCCGGCACCGCCGACTACGGCATCAACAACGTGCCGCCCGAAGAGCTTGAGGGGCTCATGGCGCTGGCCGTCGAGGAGGGCTTCACCGTCGCGATCCACGCGATCGGCGACCTGGCGAACACCTTGGCGCTCGATGCCTTCGAAGCGACGGGCTCGCGCGGCACGATTGAGCACGCGCAGCTGCTGCAGCCGGAGGACATCGCACGCTTCGCGGAGCTGGGCATCACGGCCAGCCTGCAGCCCGAGCATGCGATGGATGACCGCGATGTGGCGGACTCGCTGTGGGCGGGGCGCACCGACCGTGCCTTCCTGGTGGGCTCGCTGCACCGGGCAGGGGTGAAGCTCGCGCTGGGCTCGGACGCTCCCGTGGCACCGTTGGACCCATGGATATCGATGGCGGCGGCCGTGGAGCGCACTCGTGACGAACGCGAGCCCTGGTACCCCGACGAGCAGCTCACGCGCGAGGTGGCGCTGGCGGCATCCACACGCGGCCTCCGCCTCGAGCCGGGTGCGCGCGCGGATCTGGCCGTGTGCGAGCAGGACCCGCTGACGGTGCCGGCCGATGCCTTGCGCACCATGGCGGTGGCGGCCACCCTGGTCGACGGTCGCGTCACTTATCGCACTCTCGACTGAGGCCTGGGCGATACCCTGGCACGGTGACGTTGTCCCCTGACCTGGTCCTCACCCATGCGCGCCTGAGCGACGGCTCCCTGGCCGACGTGGCGATTCGTGCGGGGCTGGTGGACAGCATCGGCCCGGCAGGCGGTGAGCACCACGCTGAGGTGGAAAACCTTGAGGGTCGCTATCTGATCCCGGGGCTGTGGGACTCGCACGTGCACTTCACCATCTGGGTGCATAATCAACGGCGTCTGAATGTCTCTGGCGCCCATTCGGCCTCGCAGGCAGCGGCAATGGTCGCTGAGCAGATGCACGCCGAGCCGGATGCGACTGCCGTGCTCGAGGGCTTCGGCTTCCGTGATGCGCTGTGGCTGGATGTGCCCTCGGCGGCGATCCTCGATGAGGTGGCACCGCACCGTCCTGTGGTACTGGTGGCGGGGGACTACCACTGCGTGTGGATCAACACGGCGACCGCTCACCGCTATGGCCTGCCCCACCCGGGGCTGCTGCGCGAGGGGGCGGCCTTCGACCTGCAGGCGCGCGTGGAGGCCGACGCACCGCCACTGGGAGTCGACGAGCTGCGGGCGGCCACGGCCCGGGCATCCGCGCGCGGCGTCACCGGGATCGTGGACCTGGAGATGGCGGACAACGTCTCTGTGTGGCGCGAGCGGATGGCCGCAGGCGTGAGCGATCTGCGGGTCCGCGCAGGCTTCTATCCCGACAACCTGGAGCCGATGATCGAGCGCGGCCTGCGCACGGGCCAGGTGATGGACGGCACGGAGGGTCTGCTGACGGTGGGGTCGATGAAGGTCATCACCGACGGCACACTGACGACGCGCACGGCCTATTGCCACCACCCGTACCCGGACACGGGTGATGTGGGGATACTCGCGGTCCGTCCCGAGGAACTGCAGGCGTTGCTGTCGGCCGCCCGCGACCATGGTTTCGAGGTGGCGGTGCATGCGATCGGGGACAGGGCCAACACCGTGGCGCTGGATGCGTTTGAGGCGACGGGCGCACGGGGCAGTATCGAGCACGCACAGTTGCTGACCGATCGCGATATCGCCCGGTTTGCGCGGCTGGGTGTCACGGCGAGTGTGCAACCCACACATCTGATGGACGACCGGGATACAGCCGATGCCCTCTGGGCCGGGCGCACCCACCGCGCCTTTGCGCTGGCATCCTTGCGGGCTGCGGGGGTGAACCTGGCGCTGGGATCGGATGCCCCGGTGTCGCCGCTGGACCCCTGGGTATCCATGGCCGCCGCGGTGGGGCGTGCGCGCGATGGGCACGACCCGTGGCACCCCGAGCAGCGCATCGGCAATGAGGCCGCGCTGGCCGCCTCGGTCAATGGGGCCCGCATCGAGGTGGGAGCCGCGGCAGATCTGGTGGTAATTGAGCAGGACCCGCTGACGGTGGAGGCAGAGTCGCTGCGCACGATGCCGGTGGCGGCCACCCTGGTGGGCGGGCGTTTCACCTACCGCTGAGGCCAGGGCCCAGCAGGGCCCAGGCGCGTGTGGCGTAGGCGTGGCGTTGGTCTGCCACATAAAAAGGTGCGCTCCAGAATTGTAGTGACAACCGTCATTCCTGAGTCGGCGTGGCACCCCGTCCCCGATGGCGCGATGGCGCGATGGGGCAGGGCCGATGGTGCTCGGGTATTCTCGTGGATCATGACGATCTTGCGTATCTCCCGCACCTCAGCCCGCGTGCGCGTGGCGGTGGCGTCGCTCACCGCGGCCGTATTGCTGGCCGGCTGCGGTGGCCTGGGCCCGGCGGTGGACCCTGCCAACGACCCGGCACCCGAGGCGCCTATCGAGCAGGACGCCGGCGGCAACGATAGTCAGGATGGAGTGACCAGTGAAGACCAAGCAAACCTCGCGACCTTCTGTGATCGGGCGATCCCGTTGCTCACGCCAGTCGACCGCGACTTCATCGGCTCCGACGCGCAGGTACAGCAGTTCCGCGACCTGCGCGCCGTCGCACCCGAGGAACTTGACGCCATCATCGCGCGGCTGATCGACCACTACGATCTGGACGTCAGCCCCAGCGACCTTGAGTCGCAGAGCTTTGACAACTTCCCCGAGGATGTCCAGGAGGCCGCGCTGCGGTTGGGCGATGAGGTCAACGCGCGCTGTTGAGCGGCCAGTGTGTGCCCTTCATGGTGAGATAGACACGTGATAGACCCACGCGCCCGCCACCAGGACCTGGTCCAGGAGATCGAGGCCCACCGCGCCGCCTACTACGGCGAGGACGCACCCACGATCTCCGACGCCGAGTACGACGCGCTCGAACAAGAATTGCGCGACCTCGAGGCGGCCAACCCCGAACTCGCGGAGCCAGATTCACCCACCCAGAAGGTGGGCAGTGCGGGGGTCCCCACGGGCTTTGCCTCCGTCAAGCACCGCGAGCGCATGATGAGCCTCGACAACGCCTTCAGCCTTGAGGGCATCGAGACGTGGATGGCGCGCGTGGACCGTGAGGCCGGCGACCACGACGTGGTGTGCGAGCCCAAGATCGACGGCCTGTCCATCTCCCTCACGTATGAAGACGGTGAGCTCACCCGGGGCGTCACGCGCGGTGATGGCACCACGGGCGAGGACGTCACTGCCAATGTGCGCACTATTGAGGGAATCCCCGCGCGGCTGGCCGGCTCCGCCCCGGCGCTGGTGGAGATCCGCGGCGAGGTCTACCTCCCGCTCGAGGCCTTCGAGGCGCTCAATGCGTCTCTGGTCGAGGAGGGCAAGCCGCCCTACGCCAACCCCCGCAACACCGCCGCGGGGTCGCTGCGCCAGAAGGACCCCGCGGTCACCGCGACGCGCCCCCTAGCCGTGATCGCCTATGCATTGGGGGCGCTCGAGTGGGGCGAGGGCACGCCCGACGAGCGGGTCGACAGCCAGGACGGCATCTACGCCATGCTCGCTGACTGGGGTCTGCCGGTGAGCGATGCGACCCGCACCCTGCGCGGCATCGGCCCTATCGAGGACTACCTCACACAGCTGGAGGACAAGCGGCACTCGATGCTCTACGAGATCGACGGCGCGGTGCTCAAGGTCAACGCCCGTGCCGTGCAGCGCCAACTGGGCAGCACCAGCCGCGCCCCGCGGTGGGCGATCGCCTACAAGTTCCCGCCCGAGGAAGTGCACACCACGCTCGAGGACATCCGCGTGGACGTGGGCCGCACCGGGCGCGTGACCCCCTACGGCGTGATGACCCCCACCCTGGTCGCTGGGTCCACCGTGACCTACGCGACTCTGCACAATGCCCACGAGGTGGCGCGCAAGGGCGTGCGCATCGGTGACACGGTGGTGCTGCGCAAGGCCGGCGACGTGATCCCCGAGATCGTGGGCCCCGTGGTCGCCGCCCGTACTGGGGACGAGCGTGAGTGGGTGATGCCCACCGAGTGCCCGTCCTGCCGCACCGTGCTGGCCCAGCAGAAGGAGGGTGACAAGGACCTGCGCTGCCCCAACGCGCAGCACTGCCCCGCTCAGATCGTGGACCGCATCGCGTTCATCGGCTCCCGCGGAGCACTGGACGTCGAGGTGCTGGGGGAGAAGGCGGCAGCCGCGCTCGTGGACGCCGGTGTGCTCACCAATGAGGCAGGGCTGTTCGACCTGACCGAAGAGGACCTCACGCGGGTGCCGCTGTTCACCCTGGACAGCGACTCCAAGAAGGACGGCGTTGAGCGCAAGGCCGGCGACCTGTCCGCCAACGGCCGGCGGCTGCTCGACAATCTTGCGGGCTCCAGGTCGCAGCCGCTGTGGCGCGTGCTGGTGAGCCTGTCGATCCGCCATGTGGGCCCCACGGCAGCGCGCACGCTCGCGACGGCGCTGGGCTCGATGGACGCGATCCGCACGGCCGATGCTGACACGCTGGCCGCCGTCGACGGCGTGGGGGAGATCATTGCTCAGAGCGTGCGCGAATGGTTCGAGGTCGACTGGCACGCAGACATCGTGAACCGGTGGGCGGCCGCGGGAGTGCGCATGGCCGACGAACGTGACGAGTCCGTGCCTCGCACGCTGGAGGGCCTGACCATCGTGGCGACGGGCTCCCTCGAGCACTTCTCCCGCGACAGCGTCAAGGAGGCGATCATCTCCCGTGGAGGCAAGGCGTCGTCGTCGGTGTCCAAGAAGACCGACTACCTGGTGGTGGGCGCGAACGCAGGCTCCAAGGCAGACAAGGCCGAGGAGTTGGGCGTGACCGTGCTGGACGAGGCGCAGTTCCAGGACCTTCTCGAGCGCGGCCCGCACCACGCGCAGACGGCCTAGGTCGCTGTCGAGGGGCACTGAATCACGGTGCGTAGCCTACGGTTGGCGTGGTGTGCGGGTGCCGAGTTAGATTGGAACAGCGGGCTTTGCCCGTTGCCCCTCTGAGCAAGGAGCCCCCATGTCTGAGTTGATCCGTGCCGTCAAGTC